>VOFB01000702.1_pt1 | contig 328000 bp, 337 predicted proteins | sample 5384141 | NCBI WGS metagenome assembly VOFB01 (sample SAMN12384721, study PRJNA508395) | human gut metagenome | isolation source: healthy gut A | host: Homo sapiens
AGAGCTTCGTTGCTGGTGCTGATATCGGCTCCATGAGCACCATGACCAAGGCAGAGGGCGAGGCTTTCGGCAAACTGGGCAATGATGTGTTCCTGATGATCGAGCGCTTCCCCATCCCCGTCATTGCAGCCGTCAACGGCTTTGCACTGGGCGGCGGCAACGAGCTGGCAATGAGCTGCGATATCCGTATCTGCTCTGACAACGCTGTGTTCGGCCAGCCGGAAGTCGGTCTGGGCATCACCCCGGGCTTCGGCGGCACCCAGCGTCTGGCACGTCTGGTCGGCATGGGCATGGCAAAGCAGCTGGTTTACTCTGCTCTGAACATCAAGGCTGACGAGGCTTATCGCATCGGTCTGGTCAACGCCGTGTATCCGCAGGCTGAGCTGATGGAGAATGTGCTGAAGCTGGCCGGCAAGATCGCAAAGAACGCACCCATCGCCGTACGCAACTGCAAGAAGGCAATCAACGGCGGCATCAGCCTGCCCATCGAGAAGGCTGTTGAGGTCGAGGAGAAGTTGTTCGGCGCTTGCTTCGAGACCCACGATCAGGTCGAGGGCATGGCATGCTTCCTGTCCCGTGAGAAGCCGAAGCCCAAGGCAGTGTTCACCAACAACTAATCCATTACATAATTTTTGATATTAAAGGAGAGATTTCCTATGAAGATCGGTGTTATCGGCGCTGGCACTATGGGCCAGGGCATCGCAAAGGCATTTGCACAGGTTGAGGGCAACACCGTTGCTCTGTGCGACATCAAGCAGGAGTGGGCCGAGAATGGTCTGGCAAAGATCAAGAAGGGCTACGAGAAGCTGATCGCTAAGGGCAAGATGACCCAGGAGAAGGCAGACGCCATCGTTGCCGCCATCACCCCGGGCCTGAAGGAAGACCTGTGCGCTGACTGCGATCTGGTCGTTGAGGCTGCTTTCGAGGATATGAAGGTCAAGCAGACCACCTTCGGCGAGCTGGACAAGATCTGCAAGCCCGAGTGCGTTTTCGCTTCCAACACTTCTTCTCTGTCCATTACCGAGATCGGCAAGGGTCTGTCCGTCCCCTGATCGGTATGCACTTCTTCAACCCCGCAGACCGTATGAAGCTGATCGAGGTCATCGCCGGCTGCAACACTCCCGCTGAGACTGTCGAGAAGATCAAGGAGATCTCCGTTGCCATCGGCAAGCAGCCGGTCCAGGTCAACGAGGCTGCCGGCTTCGTCGTCAACCGCATCCTGATCCCGATGATCAACGAGGTCGCCTTCATTAAGATGGAGGGTGTTTCCGATATCGCTGGCATCGACACCGCTATGAAGCTGGTGCTAACCACCCCATGGGACCCCTGGAACTGGGCGACTTCATCGGTCTGGACATCTGCTTGGCCATCATGGACGTGCTGTACAACGAGACCGGCGACAGCAAGTACCGTGCCTGCCCGCTGATCCGCAAGATGGTGCGTGGCGGCAATCTGGGCTGCAAGACCGGTAAGGGCTTCTACGTTTACAACGCAGACCGCACCAAGACCCCTGTTGACCAGCTGTAAATTCTGATAAACATTTCTCCCGGCTGCGGGGAAAGCGGTCGGGAGGAATTTGTTTGCACCGGGCTATTCCGGTAAATGAAAAAAGACCTGTTAGGAGGATATAGCGATGGATTTTACTCTGTCCAAGCAGCAGCAGATGGTGCAGAAAATCTACCGCGAGTTTGCTGAGAACGAAGTCAAGCCTCTGGCAAAGAAGGTTGACGCAGAGGAATACTTCCCCAAGGAGACCGTCGAAAAGATGGGCAAGCTGGGCATGATGGGCATCTATTTCCCGATGAGGTCGGCGGTGCAGGCGGCGATGTGCTGTCCTACGTCATGGCCGTGGAGGAGCTGAGCAAGGTCTGCGGCACCACCGGTGTCATCGTCTCTGCTCACACCAGCCTGTGCGCTGCTCCCATTTACGAGAACGGCACCCCCGAGCAGAAGGCTAAGTACCTGCCGAAGCTCTGCAGCGGCGAGTGGCTGGGTGCTTTCGGCCTGACCGAGCCGGGCGCTGGTACCGATGCGCAGGGTCAGCAGACCATTGCCAAGGAAGATGGCGATTACTGGGTGCTGAACGGCTCCAAGATCTTCATCACCAACGCCGGCTTTGCTGATGTGTTCATCGTCATCGCCGTTACCGATAACGTGCTGGATAAGCGCGGCCGTCCCACCAAGCTCTGCTCCGCCTTCATCGTGGAGCGCACCGACCCGGGCTTCTCTGTTGGTAAGGCAGAGGACAAGATGGGCATCCGCGGTTCTTCTACCTGCGAGCTGATCTTTGAGGATTGCCGCATCCCGAAGGATCGTATGCTGGGCGTGCGCGGCAAGGGCTTCCAGCTGGCAATGGCTACGCTGGACGGCGGCCGTATCGGCATCGCTTCTCAGGCTCTGGGCATTGCCGAGGGCGCTCTGGAGGAGACCATTGCTTACGTCAAGGAGCGCAAGCAGTTCGGCCGTGCCATCGCTGCTTTCCAGAACACCCAGTTCGAGCTGGCTGAGATGAAGGCTCGTGTTGAGGCTGCTAAGTATCTGGTTTATGCTGCCGCTCTGAAGAAGCAGCAGGCTATGGATGGCGCAAAGGTTCGTTACAGCGTCGAGGCTGCACAGGCTAAGCTGATCGCAGCCCGCACCGCAAGCGATGTTACCCGCCGCTGCCTGCAGCTGTTCGGCGGTTACGGCTACACCCGTGACTACCCCATCGAGCGCATGATGCGCGATGCCAAGATCACCGAGATCTACGAAGGCACCAGCGAAGTGCAGATGATGGTCATCTCCGGCGCGCTGCTGAAGTAAGGGAGGCAAGAGTTACAATGAAAGCAATTGTTTGTGTAAAGCAGGTTCCTGATACCTCCGGCAAGGTGTCCGTCAAGCCCGATGGCACTCTGGATCGTGCATCCATGGCAACCATCACCAACCCCGATGACCTGAACGCTCTGGAGGCTGCTCTGAAGCTCAAGGACGCTACCGGCTGCGAGGTCGTTGTTGTCACCATGGGTCCCCCGCCGGCAGAGGGCATGCTTTGCGTGAGCTGCTGGCCCGCGGCGCTGATAAGGCTGTTCTGGTCTCCGGCCGTGAGTTCGGCGGTTCCGATACCTTTGCAACCAGCCAGATCCTGGCTGCTGCTGTCAACAAGATCGGCGTTGGCCCCGAGGACGTTGTGTTCTGCGGCCGTCAGGCAATCGATGGCGATACCGCACAGGTCGGCCCCCAGATCGCTGAAAAGCTGCATCTGCCGCAGGTCACCTACGTTGCCGACATCCAGAAGGACGGCAACACCCTGACCGTGAAGCGTATGCTGGAGGACGGCTACATGATGGTCAAGGTGCAGACTCCCTGCCTGCTGACCTGCATCAAGGAGCTGAACGACCCCCGCTACATGAGCGTGAACGGCATCTTTACCTGCTACGATAAGCCCATGGAAGTGTTCGACTACAACGCACTGAAGGACGATCCGCTGATCGAGGTGGACACCATTGGCCTGAAGGGTTCTCCGACGAACATCTTCAAGTCCTTTACTCCTCCCCAGAAGGGCGCAGGCACCATGCTGCAGGGCGACGATGTTGCTGCCCAGCTGGCTGGCATCCTGGCCAAGAAGCACCTGATCTGATGAAAGGAGCATAGGATTACAATGGCTGATTTTAACGAATACAAAGGCGTATGGGTCTTTTGCGAGCAGCGCCAGGGCGCACTGATGTCCACCGACTTCGAGCTGGTTAGCGAGGCCCGTAAGCTGGCCGACGAGCTGGGCTGCGAGGTCACCGGCCTGCTGCTGGGCGACAACGTGGAGGGCATTGCCAAGGAACTGGGCGGCTACGGTGCCGACAAGGTTCTGGTCTGCGACAGCCCCCTGCTGAAGGATTACACTACCGACGCATACGCTAAGGTCGTGTGCGATATGGTCAACGAGTACAAGCCTGAGGTGCTGCTGATCGGCGCTACCAACATTGGCCGCGACCTCGGCCCCCGCTGCGCAGCCCGTCTGCACACCGGCCTGACCGCCGACGCTACCCATCTGGATATCGACACTGCAAAGTACATCGACTTCCTGAAGGAGAGCTCCACCATCGACCTGTCCAAGCAGAAGTTCGATTATGAGGACCGCAACCTGAAGATGACCCGTCCTGCATTCGGCGGCCATCTGATGGCTACCATCATCTGCCCCCGCTTCCGTCCCCAGATGTCCACCGTGCGTCCCGGCGTTATGAAGAAGGCTCCCTTCGATCAGGCCAAGGCTGATGCCTGCCAGATCGTGAAGCCCGCATTCAGCCTGACCGCTGACGACATCAAGACTGAGGTCCTGAGCGTTGAGAAGGCAGCTGAGAAGCTGGTCGATCTCATCGGTGCTGACGTCATTGTCTCCGTTGGTCGTGGTATCAGCAAGGACGTCAACAAGGGCATCGAGCTGGCTGAGCAGCTGGCAGCCGCCCTGGGCGGCGGCGTGGTCGGCGCTTCTCGTGCCGTGACCGATGCAGGCTGGATGACTGCTGACCATCAGGTCGGTCAGACCGGCAAGACCGTGCACCCCAAGATCTATGTGGCTCTGGGTATTTCCGGTGCCATCCAGCACACCGCCGGTATGCAGGATTCTGAGTGCATCATCGCTGTCAACAAGAACGAGGGTGCTCCCATCTTCGGCGTTGCTGACTACGGCATCGTGGGCGATCTGTTCAAGGTCGTGCCTGAGCTGGTCAAGCAGATCGAGGCAGCCAAGGCTGCTCAGTGATCGCCTGTTCCTGAGCATTGTTCAATAGCATAGCCTGAATTGTGAGAGGCCGTTGCACATTTTTGTGCAGCGGCCTTTTTGTGTTTCTTATAAAGCAGCTGTTGTGCCAGCCACTGCACAGCAGCTCAATTTGCTTTCCACGGGAAAGGAACGGAGAAGGGAATAGAACGAAGCGGCACAAAAGCGTACACAAAGCTTTGATATGCAAATAAATGTATATAAATACTATAATATGCAAACCGGAGCGCACCAGAACGTCCCCAAAAGTGTGCGATGCCTGTTGCACTCGGCTGATTTTGAGAAGAAGTGCAACACAACTGTAACGTTTTCGGACTCTTTGTTACGCTTGAGTTGCGATAAAAAGAACGGAATTTTTAAAAAAATCTGTATTTTTTCTTCAAAACAGCCTCTGAACCTCTTGACGTCTGTATGGTTTTGTGATACTCTTGTGACACAAGAGTTGCGGATGTGATACGACAGAGTTGCAAATGAGTTGCAACATCCAACATCACACTGCATAAGGCAACAGACCGGAGGCAATCTTATGAAGCGTGCAATGAGTACCGTAAAGAATATCGCAGCAGCTGCAATGACGCTGGCTGTGGTTTTTGGCTTTGCAGGCTTCAAGCCCGTCACCGCAAACGCCGCGCAGGCTGCTGTTCCTGCCACCGCTTCTGTGGAAGAAGAAAACTCTTACTTTGAGGAAGACGCCTACCAGCGCAGTTTCCTGACTCTGGTCAATAACGAGCGCGCACAGGCCGGTCTGGCTCCCGTTGCTCTGGGCGACAGCAGCCACAACGCCGCTGCAATGGAGCGTGCCGAAGAGCTGGCGGTTTCTTACTCCTACGTTCGTCCCAACGGTCAGCGCGATTTTACTGTTCTGGCAGAGAACGGCATCAGCGATGTCTCTATCGGCGAGAACTACATGGCCGGCTGCTCCACCCCCGATGCCGCAATGGATCAGTGGATGGCTACCGATTTTACCCGCGAGCGTATCCTGAACGCCGATGCTACTACTGTGAGTGTTGGCCACTACGAAGGCGGCGTCTACAATAACTACTGGGTGCTGATCTTCTCTTACCCCGAAAATTCCCACACTGAAGATTACCGTCAGGAAGTTTTGGATCTGGTCAATGCTCAGCGCGCAAAGTACGGTCTGACTGCTCTGGAAATGGGCGATGACGACCTGACCGTCGCTGCACAGACCCGCGCCGAGGAGATCGCCGTTGTGAACTCCCACGTCCGTCCTGATGGCTCCAAGTGCTTCACCGTCCTGAAGGACTACGGCGTCACCGATACCCCCACCGGCGAGAATGCCGCATGGGGCAGCGTCTCTCCTGAAGAGGTCGTCAACGCATGGATGAACTCCGAAGGCCATCGCGCCAATATCCTGAACCCTGAGGCTCGCAAGATGAGTGTTGGCTACTACTATAACAGCAACAGCACTTGGGGTCATCAGTGGATCCAGATCTTTACCAAGTGATCAACTGCTTTCTTCTTATAAAAAGACTGGCGAGGCCGCAAGGCTTCGTCAGTCTTTTTATTTGTGCCTGTTTGTGTTATACTTATTTTGAATTATTATCAGGAGGATCTGACGTGGAGGATTACCGCACCGTCCGGGGCACGGCTACCGGCGAATACGAAGAGAAAAAGAGCCGCTTTATCGCGCAGCTTTCCTTTGCCGACAGCGAGGAAGCCGCCGTTGCCTTTCTGGAACAGGTGCGGGCAGCCAACCGCACTGCCCGCCACAATGTCTATGCCTACCGCCTGCGGGAGGGGAGCCGGGAGCGCTACTCCGACGATGGCGAACCGGCCAAAACGGCCGGGACCCCGGCACTGGAGGTGCTGCAGCACAGCGGCCTGACGGATCTGATCGTGGTGATCACCCGTTACTTTGGCGGGGTGCTGCTGGGCACCGGCGGCTTGGTGCGTGCCTACACCATCGCTACCGCCCGCGCACTGGAAAATGCCGAGGTGGTCACGGTGCGCAGCGTGGTGGAACTGCAGGTCACCGTGGACTACGCCCTCTACGAGCGTGCATCTCTGCTCATTGACGCCGCCGGGGCAAAACAGGCACCGCCGGAGTTTACAGACCGGGTCACCTTGCGCTGGCAGATGCCGGAGCATACCGAAGGTCCGCTGCTGGAACAGCTGCGGGAACTGACCCGGGGCAGCGCTCAGGTAACGGTGTCTGACCCGTTCTACGCACCATTTTAAAAAACAAAGTCTTTTTTGCAAACCGACACGGAACTTCCCCCTTCGACACGGCCGATGTGCTACAATTGCCGTAGCGCAGCAATTGGGATCGGCTGTGCGCAGAGGGGAGGGAGAAGCCCGAAAAACAAAAGGAGGATCTGTATGGATGTGCGCCAGAGAACCGAGGAAATCGAGCACCTTACCTTTGCGCCTTGGGCGACCTTCAGCGATGCAAGCCGCGGCCGGGCGGTGCCGGAGCCGCAGGATCCGCTGCGCCCGGTGTTTCAGCGGGACCGCGACCGGGTGCTGCACTGCAAGGCGTTCCGGCGTCTCAAGCAGAAAACGCAGGTGTTCCTCTCGCCGGAAGGCGATCTGTACCGCACCCGGTTGACCCATACGCTGGAAGTTTCGCAGATCGCCCGCACCATCGCACGCGGTCTGCGCCTGAACGAGGATCTGACCGAGGCCATCAGCCTTGCGCATGATCTGGGGCACACTCCCTTTGGCCACGCAGGCGAAAAGGCACTGAACGCTCTCTGCCCGGACGGCTTCCACCATTATATGCAAAGCCTGCGTGTGGTAGACCGGCTGGAAAAGGACGGCGAGGGCCTTAACCTGACATGGGAGGTGCGCAACGGCATCGTCACCCACACAAAAGGCACTTGGGCCGCGACGCCCGAGGGCCGCATCGTGCGGATGGCCGACCAGATCGCCTACGTCAACCACGACATCGAGGACGCCGTCCGGGCCGGTGTGCTGGACCCGGCCACCCTGCCGAAGGACTGCACCGCCGTGCTGGGCCAGACGAAGTCCGCCCGCATCACCACCATGATAAACAGCATCCTCACCCACAGCGAGGAAGATGTCCGCATGGGCACCGAGGAATACGAGGCTTTTCTCGCTTTGCGGGACTTCATGTATGCCACCGTGTATGTGGACAAGACCGCCAAGGCCGAGGAGCAGAAGGTGGACAAGGTCATCGGGGAGCTGTACGAGTATTATCTGGCCCATGTGGACCAGATGTCCAACTTCTACGTCCAGCTGGCCTATCAGGAGGGCCGCGAGCGCGCCGTGACCGACTACATCAGCGGCATGAGCGACGAGTTTGCCATCCGTACCTTTGAAGAACTGTTCGTGCCCCAGAAATGGCACGTCCTTTAAAACTGGAGAGGTCGTTTAAAACAACATGATCCCACACGAATACATTGAGGAACTGACCCGCCGCACCGACATTGTGGAGCTGGTGGGCAGCTATGTGCAGCTCAAGCGCAAGGGACGGCTGTACGGCGGTCTGTGCCCCTTTCACAGCGAAAAATCGCCGTCCTTCTATGTGTACCCTGACACCCAAAGCTTTTACTGCTTCGGCTGTCAGGCAGCCGGAGATGCCATCAGCTTTGTCAAAAAGATCAACAATATCAGCAGCGGCGAAGCTATCAAGATGCTGGCTTCCCGCGCCGGTATGCCGGAGCCGCAGGAGGACGACAAGACCGGACGTCTGCGCAGCCGGGTGCTTTCCATGAATAAGGAGGCCGCCCGCTTCTTCCACGCCTGCCTGAACTCTACCGTGGAGGAGGCACGGCAGGCGCGCGCTTACTGGCGGCGGCGCGGGCTGGACGATAAGACCATCGTCCGGTTCGGGCTGGGCTATGCCCCCAACGACGGGCAGGCTCTGTACCAGTTCCTGCGGGATAAAGGCTACAATCAGCAGGAGCTGGATGCCAGCGGCCTGTTCAAGCGCAGTGCGTCCGGCCGCATCTACTGTCTGTTCTGGAAGCGTGTCATGACCCCTATCTTTGACCTGCGCGGCAACATCATTGCCTTTGGCGGGCGCGTGATGGACGACTCCAAGCCCAAATACGTCAACAGCCCGGAAACGCTGGTCTACCACAAATCCGAGACGGTGTTTGCCATGCAGATCGCCAAGCGCAGCGCCTCCCGGCGGTTCGTGCTGTGCGAGGGCTACATGGATGTCATCAGTATGCAGCAGGCGGGCATCGACACCGCCGTCTGCGCCTGCGGCACCGCCCTGACCCCCGGGCAGGTGCGCATCATCAGCGAGTATGCCGATGAAGTCATTCTGAGCTATGACTCGGACGAGGCAGGCCAGAAGGCGACGCTGCGTTCACTGGAACTGTTCCGCAACAGCCCGGTAAAGGTGGGCGTTTTGCAGATCCCCGGCGCAAAGGACCCGGACGAATACATCAAAAAATACGGCCCGGAGCGTTTTCAGGCACTTCTGGACGGGGTGGGCAATGCGTTGGACTTCCGGCTCAAGCGCCTGCGAGACCAGTATGATCTCTCGCAGGATGCGCAGCGGCTGCAATATGTAAAGGAAGCCGTGGAGATGCTGGCCGAGCGCTCCAACCCCACGGAGCAGGAGGTGTACGCCGGGCGGCTGGCAGAGGAGACCAACATCTCCAAAACCGCCATTCTGGCGCAGCTGGGCACCGCAGTAAAGCGGGCGGGCGGCAAGTACCGCCGGGAGAAAAACCGCGAGCTGCTGCGCTCCGGTGAGATGAATCAGATCAACGTGCCGTACAGTGCGGGCGGCAGTCAGGCCCTGGGCATTGTCAGCGCACAGCAGCGACTGTTGGCGGCCATGCTGCGGGAGCCGCAGTATCTGGATCTGGTCAAGGATCAGCTGACGGCAGAGCAGTTCATCCAGCCGCAGCAGAAGGAACTATACGAAGCGATGCTCAATTGCAGCCGGGAGGGTGTGGAACTCAGCCTGACTGCACTGCGGGCATTTGTAAGCGAAGAAGCATTGAATGAACTGAGCCGGCTTGCGGCACAATACAGCGATGTGAACTGCACTCCGGACGATATCCGTCTGTATCTGGACAGGATCGCCCGGGGAATGCCGGTTGCTAGCAAAGCTGCTGCAATGTCTGGCGATGAGATCACACAGTATCTTCAGTCGATGCGCGAAAAAAAGCAGGGGACGCTGCCCGAACAAGACTGATCCCTGTTTTCCCTCCGGCTGGAGCTGGAGAGAAAAGGAGCAGGAATCATGCAGAAATTGTCGCAAACGGAAGAACTTGCCCGCAGCCTTGCCGCAAAGGCGCGGCGCCACACCCTGACCCCGGAGCAGATCAGCCGCGCCATGGAGGAAACGGATTTTGATATTGCACAGCTGGACGAGCTTTACGCGGCGCTGGAGCAGCGGGGCGTTCATCTGGCAGAGGAGGAGCCTGCCGAGCTGCCTGTGCTGGATGATGCCCAGATCGGCAGGCTGGAGAATGAACTATCCTCGGAGGGTGTGGCACTGGATGATCCGGTCAAGACCTATTTAAAGGAGATCGGCCGGGTGCCGCTGCTGACCGCCGGACAGGAGATGGCGCTGGCAAAGGCTGCCCGGGCCGGGGATGCAGATGCCCGCCGCGCTTTGAGCGAGGCAAACCTGCGGCTGGTGGTATCGGTAGCCAAGCGCTACGCCGGGCGTGGACTGCCTTTTCTGGATCTCATTCAGGAGGGCAACCTCGGCCTGATGAAGGCGGCGGAGAAGTTCGAGCCGGACCGGGGCTTCAAGTTCTCGACCTACGCCACCTGGTGGATACGCCAGTCCATCACCCGCGCCATTGCGGATCAGGGACGTACCATCCGCATCCCGGTGCATCTGGTGGAGAGCATCAACCGGGTCAAGAAAACGGCAGGCGACCTGCTGCACAAAAATGGGCGGGAGCCCACCGTGGAGGAAATCGCCGCCGCACTGGATATGGAGCCGGACAAGGTGCGGGAACTGTTGCAACTGTCGCAGGAACCCATCAGTCTGGAAACGCCGGTGGGGGAGGAAGAGGACGCCCACCTGGAGGACTTCATCCAGGACGAGGACGCCGGTGTCCCGGTGGATGAAGCTGGGCGTCAGCTGCTGCGGCGGGAGCTGCTGCACGTCCTTAAAAGCCTGACGCCCCGGGAGGAGCGGGTCATCGCCCTGCGCTTTGGTCTGGAGGATGGCCGTGCCCGCACGCTGGAAGAACTGGGCAAGGAATTCAACGTGACCCGGGAGCGGGTGCGGCAGATCGAAGCAAAGGCGCTGCGCAAGCTGCGCCACCCCAGCCGCGCAAAGCTGCTGCGGGATTATCTGGACGAGTGAGCATTCTATATAATAGGACAAGACCGCTGTACGGCGTTCCGTGCGGCGGTCTCTTCTTTTTGCGGCAGGGAAGAGGAAAAGTAATACCTCCCGGGCGCAAGAGCAAAGATAGACAAATTGCACAAGGGGATTATGAACAGGAACGTGCAAAATAAAAAAATCAAGTACTTGGAAAACAAACAGCTACACGCCGCCGGGCGTTCGAAAACAAACCGAAAAATAAATTTATTTCGGCAAAAAACGGAAAAATGGCTTGACAACAGGGGTTTCAGGGTGTATACTGCATTAGTATCACATAATGGACTAGTGCGCCAAAAAAGGAACTGTGATGGCTGCCGCTTGAGGGGTCACCCCGAAAAGTTTGTGCAAAATGCCGGAAGGTTCCGCAGGACGCGGGTCGAATTATGTGTGTCTGCTCAAATTTGACCCGCGTATACGACATCCCGTAGAATATAAAAGTAAGGAGTGGTTGATTTTATGATGAAAGTCAAGCCCGTAAAGCTCGGCAAAACCGAGCGCATGAGCTTCTCCCACATCGACGAAGTCATCAGTATGCCGAACCTGATCGAGGTGCAGAAGAACTCTTATCAGTGGTTCCTGGATGAAGGCCTGAAGGAGGTCTTCCACGATATCGGCACCATTGAGGACTACACCGGCAATCTGGCACTGAGCTTTGTGGACTTCCGGCTGGACAAGGAGCCGAAGTACAGCATCAAGGAGTGCAAGGAACGCGACGTGACCTATGCAGCCACCCCTGCGCGTCACCGCCCGTCTGCTGAACAAGGAGACCGGCGAGGTGAAGGATCAGGAGATCTTCATGGGTGACTTCCCCCTGATGACCGACGCCGGCACCTTTGTGATCAACGGTGCAGAGCGTGCCATCGTCAGCCAGCTGGTCCGTTCTCCCGGCGTGTTCTACGGCCATGCTCACGATAAGGTGGGCAACGACCTGTACAGCGCCACCATGAACCCCAACCGCGGCGCATGGCTGGAGTACGAGACCGATGCCTCCAACGTGTTCTATGTCCGTATCGATAAGAACCGCAAGCTGCCCGTCACCGTGCTCTGCCGCGCACTGGGCCTGTCTTCCAACGAGGACATCCTGAACTACTTCGGCGAGGATGAGCGCATCCTTGCTACTCTGGAAAAGGATACCACCAAGAACACCGAGGAGGGCCTGCTGGAAGTCTACCGCAAGCTGCGCCCCGGTGAGCCCTCCCACGGTGGAGTCCGCTACCAGCCAGATCAATATGCTCTTCTTCGACCCCCGCCGCTACGATCTGTCCCGGTTCGGTCGTTATAAGATGAACAAGAAGCTGTCTCTGGCACGCCGCATCATGGACCATGTGGCCGCAGAGAACGTGGTGGATCCCTTCACCGGCGAGATCCTTGTCGAGGCCGACAAGAAGATCGACCGCAAGCTGGCTGAGCAGATCGATGCTGCCGGCGTGAATCTGGTCGTGCTGAAGATCGATGATCCCATGAGGGATCAGCCCCACAAGGTCAAGGTCATCACCAACGGCTGCGTGGATGCACAGGCCATCATCGACAGCTACTACCCCGCATTCAAGGGTGTGGATGTCAAGGAGTGCGGCATCAACGAGCGCTGCTGCCTCAAGGAGCTGCGCAAGATCCTTGATAACGCCTCCAGCGCCGAGGAGGTCATGGAGAGCCTGAAGAAGGATCACGACCTGCTCATTGGCCGTACCGTCACCATCGACGATATCCTGTCCTCTATCAACTACCTGAACGGTCTGGGCTACGGCATCGGCACCACCGATGATATCGACCATCTGGGCAACCGCCGTATCCGCAGTGTGGGCGAGCTGCTGCAGAACCAGTTCCGCATCGGTTTCTCCCGTATGGAGCGCGTCATCCGTGAGCGCATGACCCTGCAGAGCCAGGATCAGAGCGTCATCACCCCGCAGGCTCTGATCAACATCCGCCCGGTGGTGGCAGCCATCAAGGAGTTCTTCGGTTCTTCTCCGCTGTCCCAGTTCATGGATCAGAACAACCCCTTGGCTGAGCTGACCCACAAGCGCCGTCTGTCTGCTCTGGGCCCCGGCGGTCTGAGCCGTGACCGCGCAGGCTTCGAAGTCCGCGACGTCCACTACAGCCACTATGGCCGTATGTGCCCCATCGAGACTCCTGAAGGCCCCAACATCGGTCTGATCTCCTATCTGGCATCCTACGCCAAGATCAACGAGTACGGCTTCGTGGAGGCTCCTTACCGCAAGGTCAAGAAGACCTACGACGAGAAGGGCCGCCTCATCGACCAGGTCGTCACCGACGAGGTCGAGTATATGACCGCTGACGTCGAGGACGAGTATGTTGTGGCACAGGCCAACGAGCCGCTGGACGAGGGCAAGCACTTCATCCGTCCCCGCGTTTCTGCCCGCCGCCGCGACGAGATCCTGGAAATCGACGCAGAGAAGGTCGATTACATGGACGTTTCTCCGCGAATGATGGTCTCTGTTGCTACCGCTTGCATCCCCTTCCTGGAGAACGATGACTGTAACCGTGCACTGATGGGTTCTAACATGCAGCGTCAGGCAGTGCCTCTGATGGTCACCCAGCAGCCCATTGTTGCTACCGGTATGGAGTACAAGGCTGCTACCGATTCCGGCACTGCTGTGCTGGCCAAGAGCAACGGCGTTGTGGAAAAGGTCGATGCCGACCATGTTGTGGTGCGCAACGAGCAGGGCGCTCTGGAGGATTATTCTCTGATCAAGTTTGCCCGCTCCAACGCAGGCACCTGCATCAACCAGCGCCCCATCGTCGAAGTGGGCGAGAACGTCAAGGCCGGTCAGGTGCTGGCCGATGGCCCGGCGATGCGCAACGGCGAGATCTCTCTGGGTAAGAACGCTCTGATCGGCTTCATGACCTGGGAGGGCTACAACTACGAGGACGCCGTCCTGCTGAACGAGAAGATCGTCCGTGAGGACGTTTACACCTCTATCCACATTGAGGAATATGAGACCGAGTGCCGCGACACCAAGCTGGGACCCGAAGAGATCACCCGCGACATCCCCAACGTCTCTGAGGATGCTCTGAAGGACCTGGACGAGCGCGGCATCATCCGCATCGGCGCCGAGGTCAAGAGCGGTGATATTCTGGTCGGCAAAGTCACCCCGAAGGGCGAGACCGAGCTGACCGCTGAGGAGCGCCTGCTCCGTGCCATCTTCGGCGAGAAGGCCCGCGAGGTGCGTGACACCTCTCTGCGTGTGCCTCACGGCGAGTACGGCATCATCGTGGACGTCAAGGTCTTTACCCCGGAGAACAGCGACGAGCTGCAGCCCGGTGTGCGCGAGGTCGTCCGCTGCTACATCGCTCAGAAGCGCAAGATCAGCGTCGGCGATAAGATGGCAGGCCGTCACGGCAACAAGGGTGTCGTTTCCCGCATCCTGCCGCAGGAGGATATGCCCTACCTGCCCGACGGCACCCCGCTGGACATCGTGCTGAACCCCCTGGGCGTTCCTTCCCGTATGAACATCGGTCAGGTGCTGGAAGTCAACCTGGGCTACGCTGCCAAGGCCTGCGGCATCAAGGTCATGACCCCCGTCTTCGACTCCGCCCGCGAGGCTGACATCGGCGATACCTTCGATACCGCCCGCGAGATGTGGCACGGCGAGAATGCTCCCGCATACCCCACCAAGCTCCCCAAGCTGATGGGCGAGAAGGGCCACATCATCGACTTCTCCAAGATCGAGCTGGACCGCGACGGCAAGACCACCGTTTACGATGGCCGTACCGGTGAAAAGTTCGATAACCGCGTTACCGTTGGTTATATGTACTACCTCAAGCTGCATCACCTGGTCGATGATAAGATCCATGCCCGTTCCACCGGCCCCTACTCTCTGGTCACCCAGCAGCCTCTGGGCGGCAAGGCCCAGTTCGGCGGCCAGCGCTTCGGCGAGATGGAGGTCTGGGCACTGGAAGCTTACGGTGCTGCTTACACCCTGCAGGAGATCCTGACCGTCAAGTCCGATGACGTCGAGGGCCGTGTCAAGACCTACGAGGCCATCGTCAAGGGCGAGCCCATCCCGCAGCCGGGCATCCCCGAGTCCTTCCGCGTCATGCTCAAGGAACTGCAGTCTCTGGGTATGGACGTTGTCGTGCAGGATAAGGACGGCAACGAGATCGATATGCGCCAGAACTTCGACGACGAAGAGACCGGCTTTGATATGCGTGATGTTGCCGGCACCGAGACTGTGGTGCAGGAGAGCGAACTGACCGATTACAACATCAAGGACGCCGATGCAGGTTTCGATGATCCCTCCGTGCTGGAGGATGACAACTCTGTCTCTGCAGAGTCCGCTTCCTCCGATGAAGTGGATTTTGACGAATAAACCCTTTATAGGCTGTTTTCCCGCTGCGGTGCGCGTGCTGCCGCCGCAGACAGGGGAGAGCAGCGGGTTTTATAGGTCGCCTGTCATCATCGAAACAACTAGAGATTAAGAAAGGGTTCGTTTCATGGAAAACAACGTTTTCGATTCCATTAAAATCGGCCTTGCCTCCCCGGAGCAGATCCGCGCATGGAGCTACGGCGAGGTCAAAAAGCCCGAAACCATCAACTACCGCACCCTGAAGCCGGAGCGTGACGGCTTGTACTGCGAGCGCATTTTTGGACCTACCAAGGACTGGGAGTGCCACTGCGGCAAGTATAAGCGCATCCGTTACAAGGGCAAGGTGTGTGATCGCTGCGGCGTCGAGGTCACCAAGGCCAAGGTTCGCCGTGAGCGTATGGGTCACATTGAGCTGGCCGCTCCTGTGAGCCACATCTGGTACTTCAAGGGCATCCCCAGCCGCATCGGCCTGATGCTGGACATCAGCCCCCGTCTGCTGGAAAAGGTGCTGTACTTTGCAAGCTATATCGTCACCGATCCCGGTCTGACCCCGCTGGACAAGAAGCAGCTGCTGACCGAGAAGGAATACCGCGAAATGTGCGATCGCTACGGCGACGAGTTCGAGGCTGCCATGGGCGCTGAGGCTGTCCAGACTCTGCTGAAGGAGATCGATCTGGATCAGTTGAGCGCTGAGCTGACCGCCGAGGTGGAGAAGTCCTCCGGCCAAAAGCGCGTGCGCCTCCTCAAGCGGCTGGAAGTCGTCGAGGCTTTCCGCATCTCCGGCAACCGCCCCGAGTGGATGGTCATGGACGTGCTGCCCGTGCTGCCGCCTGACCTGCGCCCCATGGTTCAGCTGGACGGCGGCCGCTTCGCCACCTCCGACCTGAACGACCTGTACCGCCGCGTCATCAACCGCAACAACCGTCTGCGCCGCCTGCTGGAGCTGGGCGCTCCCGACATCATCGTGCGCAACGAGAAGCGTATGCTGCAGGAGGCTGTGGACAGCCTGATCGACAACGGCCGCCGCGGCCGTCCGGTCACCGGCCCCAACAACCGCGCACTGAAGAGCCTTTCCGATCTGCTGAAGGGCAAGCAGGGCCGCTTCCGTCAGAACCTGCTGGGCAAGCGTGTTGACTACTCCGGTCGTTCCGTTATCGTTGTCGGCCCTGAGCTGAAGATGGATCAGTGCGGTCTGCCCAAGGAGATGGCTCTGGAGCTGTTCAAGCCCTTTGTCATGAAGGATCTGGTGGAAAAGGGCATTGCCAACAACATCAAGTCCGCCCGCAAGATGGTCGAGCGCGCAAAGCCCGAAGTCTGGGACAGCCTCGAGACCGTCATCAAGGGTCACCCCGTGCTGCTGAACCGTGCACCTACCCTGCACCGTCTGGGCATTCAGGCCTTCAACCCCGTGCTGGTGGAAGGCCGTGCCGTCAAGCTGCACCCGCTGGCTTGTACCGCATTCAACGCCGACTTCGACGGCGACCAGATGGCAGTCCATCTGCCCTTGAGCGAGGATGCCTGCCGTGAAGCCAAGATGCTGATGCTGGCTTCCGGCAACCTGCTCAAGCCCTCTGACGGCGCACCTGTTACCGTGCCTACGCAGGATATGATCCTGGGCAGCTACTACCTGACCACCGTCCGCGAGAACGACGAGGGCGCAGGCAAGGTGTTCCGTGATGAGAACGAGGTTCTGATGGCTTACGCCGAGCACGTCATCACTCTGCACGCACCCATCAAGGTGCGCCGCACCATGACCATTGACGGCGTGGAACGCACCGGTCTGGTGGATGCCACCGCTGGCCGCATCATCTTCAACAATCCCATCCCCCAGAATCTGGGCTATGTGGATCGTACCGATCCCGAGCACTGGCTGGAGTACGAGGTCAGCTTCCGCGTGACCAAAAAGACCCTGCCGGAGATCATCTCCCGCTGCATGACCCGCAACGGCACCCGCAAGTGTGCTAAGATGCTGGATGCCATCAAGGCACAGGGCTACAAGTACTCCACCCTGTCCGCTATCTCCGTGGCTGTGTGCGACGCTGTGATCCCGCCCCAGAAGCAGGAACTGATCGCCGAGGCCGATAAGGAGATCGCCAAGGTCGGCAAGCTGTTCAACCGTGGTCTGATCTCGGATAACGAGCGCTACAACAAGACCATCGATATCTGGCAGAAGACCACCGATAAGGTCTCTAAGGCTCTGGCAGACAACCTGCCCAAGGACAACGAGATCTATATGATGGCAGACTCCGGTGCCCGTGGTTCTATGAACCAGATCAAGCAGCTGGCCGGTATGCGCGGCCTGCTGGCAAACACCGCCGGTCACACCATCGAGATGCCCATTCGTGCTAACTACCGCGAAGGCCTGAACATTCTGGAATATTTCGTTTCTGCCCGTGGTGCCCGTAAGGGTCTGGCTGATACCGCTCTGCGTACCGCCGACTCCGGTTACCTGACCCGCCGCATGGTCGACGTTTCTCAGGACGTCATCGTCCGCGAGATCGACTGCGGCACCACCGATGGCCTGTGGGTCTCTGAGATCCACGAGGGCAAGGAGAAGATCGAGAGCTTCCGCGAGCGTCTGATCGGCCGTTTTGCCGTGGGCGATGTGGTCAACCCCATCACCGGCAAAGTCATCGTGCCCGAGGGCAAGATGATCGACCTGTACGACGCCAACGAGATCGAGGCTGCCGGCATTACCAAGCTGAAGATCCGCAGCCTGCTGACCTGCCGTGCAAAGACCGGTGTCTGCGCACGCTGCTACGGTTCCGATATGGCAAACGGCGAGCCGGTCCGTCTGGGCGAGTCTGTCGGTGTTATCGCCGCAGAGTCCATCGGCGAGCCTGGTACTCAGCTGACCATGCGTACCTTCCATACCGGCGGTATTGCATCTGCTGAAGATATCACACAGGGTCTGCCCCGTGTTGAGGAGCTGTTTGAGAGCCGCCGTCCCAAGAGCATGGCTATCATGAGCGAGATCTCCGGTGTGGTCTCTCAGGACGACACCAAGAAGAACGTGGTCATCAAGGTCACCGGCAAGGACGAGAACGGTGCAGAGGAAGTCAAGAGCTACTCCATCCCGTTCACCCAGCATTCCCGCGTGATGCCCGGCGACCGTGTGGAGAAGGGCGACATCATCACCCGCGAGGGCGTGCTGTACCCGCAGGATATTCTTGCTATCAAGGGTCTGGAGGACGTGCAGAACTATCTGATCAACGAGGTCCAGAAGGTCTACCGTCTGCAGGGCGTTGAGATCAACGATAAGCATATCGAGGTCATTGTCCGTCAGATGTGCCGCAAGGTGCGTGTGACCGACTCCGGCTCCTCTAATCTGATCGGCGGTGCTCTGGCAAGCCGTCTGGAAGTGGAGAATATCAATGCAGATCTGCAGAAGCGCATTGATGAAGGCGAAGAGGGTCTGAAGCTGGTGGAGTACCAGCAGGTGCTGCTGGGCATCACCAAGGCTGCTCTGGCCAACGACTCCTTCCTGTCCGCTGCATCCTTCCAGGAGACCACCCGCGTGTTGACCGAGGCCGCCATCAAGGGTAAGGTCGACCCGCTGTCCGGTCTGAAGGAGAACGTCATCATCGGTAAGCTGATCCCCGCCGGTACCGGTCTGCCGGAGGTGCGTGAGGATCTGAAGAACCGTGAGGCTGAGCGCGATGCCGAGATCGCAGCCGAGCTGGCTGCCTCCGCACAGTAAGCGCGGCATCTGTCAGGATCTGATCCGTTAAACAAAACCGCTCCGTGGGCGAAAGCCTGCGGGGCGGTTTTTGCGTGCCAAAGGCAGCGCAGCAGGGGATGGAAAAGGCACTTTTTCTGCCAAAAACTGTCTGAAAGAAAAAATCTGGAATAAATACAAAAAAATTTGCAAAAACTGTTGACATCCGGCCGCAAAGCGGGTATTATATAACTGTTGCGCGTCCCTCATGGGGATAGTGCGGCAAAAAAGTCGGAAAATCTTCCGATGTTCATCATTAAGAAAGGAGAAACAAAATGCCTACTTTTAACCAGCTTGTACGCAAAGGCCGTGAGGTCCTGACTACCAAGAGCACCGCTCCCGCTCTGCAGAAGACTTATAACTCTCAGAAGAAGCAGTACTCTGATCTGAGCAGCCCCCAGAAGCGTGGTGTCTGCACTGCAGTTCGTACCATGACCCCCCAAGAAGCCTAACTCTGCTCTGCGTAAGGTTGCTCGTGTCCGCCTCACGAATGGTATCGAGGTCACCTCTTACATTCCCGGTATCGGCCATAACCTGCAGGAGCACTCCGTCGTGCTGATCCGTGGCGGCCGTGTTAAGGACCTGCCCGGTGTGCGTTACCACATCATCCGTGGTACCCTGGATACTCAGGGTGTGGCAGGCCGTAATCAGGCCCGCTCCAAGTACGGCGCAAAGCGTCCTAAGGCCGGTGCTGCAAAGAAGTAATTGAGGACAACCGCCATAAACGGCTTTCCTTTATATAAATAACAAGTCCGCTTAAAAGCGGAGGGTAACGGTTTATGTAAGGTCAGCTCTTTGTGACACAACGGGAGTTTTATTACTTTCGAGTACCGATGATATCATTCTGTGAAGGAGGGAAGAAAGATGCCTAGAAGAGGTAACATTGCTAAGCGCGATGTCTTAGCTGATCCTATTTACAATTCCAAGATGGTCACCCGCCTGGTCAACAGCGTCATGCTGGATGGCAAGAAGGGCGTCGCTCAGAAGATCGTTTACGAAGCTTTCTCCATGATTCAGGAAAAGACCGGCAACGATCCTCTGGAGACTTTCGAGAAGGCGATGGAGAACATCATGCCCAGCCTCGAGTGCAAGACCCGCCGTGTTGGTGGCGCTAACTACCAGGTTCCCCTGGAGGTCAGCCCCGCTCGCCGCGAGACTCTGGGTCTGCGCTGGCTGACTGCCTACAGCCGCACCCGTGGTGAGAAGACCATGGCACAGCGTCTGGCTGCTGAGATCATGGATGCTGCCAACAACACTGGTAACGCCGTGAAGAAGCGTGAGGACACTCACAAGATGGCAGAAGCTAACAAGGCTTTCGCACATTTCCGTTATTGATCTGTTCTGTAGGAGGTTAATTTCATGGCTACACCCAGAGAAGTTTCTCTTCAGATGACGAGAAATATCGGCATTATGGCTCATATCGATGCCGGCAAGACGACCACTACCGAGCGTATCCTGTACTACACCGGTATCAACCATAAGATCGGTGAGGCCCACGATGGCGGTGCCACCATGGACTGGATGGCACAGGAGCAGGAGCGTGGTATCACCATCACTTCCGCTGCTACCACCTGCTACTGGTCTCACTCTGAGACCCAGAAGGATCCGGTCGCGTTCAAGAAGAATCGTCACCGCATCAATATTATCGACACTCCGGGCCACGTTGACTTCACTGTTGAGGTCCAGCGCTCTCTGCGCGTTCTGGACGGTTCTGTGACCGTCCTGGCCGCAAAGGGTGGTGTCGAGCCTCAGTCTGAGACCGTTTGGCGTCAGGCTGATGAATACAAAGTCCCCCGTATGGTGTACGTCAACAAGATGGACACCATGGGTGCTGACTTCTTCCGCTGCATCAAGATGCTGCATGATCGTCTGCACGCCAACGGCGTGGCCATCCAGCTGCCTATCGGTCAGGAGGATACCTTCCGCGGTATCGTTGACTTGGTCGATATGAACGCTGAGGTCTACTACGACGACATGGGCAACGATATGCGTACCGAGCCCATCCCCGAGGATATGGTCGAGCAGGCTGAAGAGTACCGTAACATTCTGGTCGAGGCTGTTGCCGAGAACGACGAAGAGTTGATGGAGAAGTACCTTGAGGGCGAGGAAATCACCCGCGAGGAACTGAAGAAGGCTATCCGCAAGGAAACCATTGCAAATACTCTGGTTCCCGTTGTCTGCGGCGCTTCCTACAAGAACCGCGGCGTGCAGAAGCTGCTGGACGCTATCGTGGACTATATGCCCGCTCCTACCGATGTTGAGGACATCAAGGGTGTGAATCCTGAGACCGAAGAGCAGGAGACCCGTCCGTCTTCCGACGACGCTCCCTTCGCAGCTTTGGCTTTCAAGATCGCTACCGACCCGTTCGTTGGTAAGCTGGCATACTTCCGTGTGTACTCCGGTAAGGTTGAGGCAGGTACTACTGTTTACAACTCTGTGAAGGACAGCAAGGAGCGTATGGGTCGCATCCTGCAGATGCACTCCAACCACCGCAAGGATATCGACTGCTGCTATGCAGGTGATATTGCTGCTGTTGTCGGTCTGAAGAACACCACCACTGGTGATACTCTGTGTGATGAGAATCATCCCATCATTCTGGAGTCCATGAAGTTCCCCGAGCCCGTTATCCGCGTTGCTATCGAGCCTAAGACCAAGGCTGGTAACGAGAAGATGGGCATCGCGCTGGCAAAGCTGGCCGAAGAGGACCCGACCTTCAAGACCTACACCGATGAAGAGACCGGCCAGACCATTATTGCTGGTATGGGCGAGCTGCACCTGGAGATCATCGTTGACCGTCTGCTGCGCGAGTTCAAGGTTGAAGCAAACGTGGGCGCACCTCAGGTTGCTTACCGTGAAACCATCCGCAAGGATGCTAACCAGGAAACCAAGTACGCACGTCAGTCCGGTGGTAAGGGCCAGTACGGTCACGTTAAGATCAAGATCGAGCCCAACGAGCCCGGCAAGGGTTACGAGTTCGTCAACGCTATCGTTGGCGGCGCTATCCCGAAGGAATACATCCCTGCTATCGACAACGGTATTCAGGGTGCTATGAAGGCTGGCGTTCTGGCAGGCTATCCTGTTGTTGATGTCAAGGTCACCCTGTGGGATGGTTCTTATCATGAGGTCGACTCCTCTGAAATGGCCTTCTCCATCGCTGGCTCTATGGCATTCAAGGATGCTATGCGCAAGGCTGATCCTATCATCACTGAGCCCATCATGAAGGTTGCTGTTATCGTTCCTGATGAATATCTGGGCGATGTTATCGGTGACCTGAACGCTCGCCGTGGTCAGATCCAGGGCATGGAGGCTATGGCCGGTACCCAGCGTGTCAACGCATTTGTGCCTCTGGCTCAGATGTTCGGCTACGCTACCGACCTGCGTTCCAAGACTCAGGGTCGTGGCCAGTATGTTATGGAGCCCTCTCACTACGAGCCGGTTCCCAAGAACATTGCTGACCAGATCATTGCTGGCCGTACCAAGGGCTAAGCGCTGAAAAGCATGAGAATTTTGCCGGGGTAGTGTAACTCCGGCAAAATTTCCTGTAAAAGCACTTGATTTTACAGGGCAAATTTAGTAGAATAGCCTTGCAGTGCAATGTCTGCATTTTGCAGGGTTGTTGTAACCAATATCAAAACCTAAATTAAGGGAGGATATTCCAATGGCTGAAAAGGCAAAGTTCGACCGTTCTAAGCCGCATGTTAACATCGGCACCATCGGTCACGTTGACCACGGCAAGACCACTCTGACCGCTGCTATCACCAAGTACCTGGCTCTGAAGGGTGATGCAGAGTTCATGGACTACGCTAACATCGATAAGGCTCCTGAGGAGCGCGCTCGTGGCATCACGATCAACTCCGCTCACGTTGAGTATGAGACGGACAAGCGTCACTACGCTCACGTTGACTGCCCGGGCCATGCTGACTATGTTAAGAACATGATCACCGGTGCTGCTCAGATGGACGGCGCTATTCTGGTCGTTGCTGCTACCGATGGTCCCATGCCCCAGACCCGTGAGCACATCCTGCTGGCTCGTCAGGTCGGCGTGCCCTATATCGTTGTGTTCATGAACAAGTGCGATATGGTCGATGACGAAGAGCTGCTGGATCTGGTCGAGATGGAGATCCGTGAGCTGCTGAGCGAGTACGACTTCCCGGGCGACGACACCCCGATCATTCGTGGTTCCGCTCTGAAGGCTCTGGAGGCTCCCAACGATCCCGAGGATCCTGCTTACGCTTGCATCAAGGAGCTGATGGACGCTGTTGACTCCTACATCCCCAACCCGGATCGTGAGGAGGACAAGCCCTTCCTGATGCCCATCGAGGATGTCATGACCATTTCTGGCCGTGGTACCGTTGCTACCGGTCGTGTTGAGCGTGGTATGGCCAAGGTTGGCGATGCTATGGAGATCGTCGGCATCAAGCCCGACCGTCTGAACACCACCATCACCGGTCTGGAGATGTTCCGTAAGTCTCTGGACTTCGCTGAGGCTGGCGATAACATCGGCGCTCTGCTGCGTGGTGTTGATCGTTCCCAGATCGAGCGTGGCCAGGTTCTGGCTAAGCCCGGTTCTGTGCACCCCCACAACGTCTTTGAGGCTCAGGTCTACGTCCTGACCAAGGACGAAGGCGGCCGTCACACTCCGTTCTTCTCCAACTATCGTCCTCAGTTCTACTTCCGCACCACCGACGTGACCGGTATCATCACCCTGCCCGAGGGCACTGAGATGTGCATGCCCGGCGATAACGTCAATATGCATGTTGAGCTGATCACCCCGGTTGCCATGGAAGAGGGCCTGCGTTTCGCTATCCGTGAGGGCGGCCACACCGTTGGTTCCGGCGTTGTTGGCAAGATCATTGAGTGATCTTGTCCTTGAACGTCAGTTCTAAGGCGAACTAAGCACTTATAAAGACCTTCCCATTCCGGAGAGTGGGAAGGTCTTTTTGTTTGTTTATGGCAGCTGCAAACGGCTTTGTTTCACAGCTCCTTTACTGGGTCAGGGTGTTATAGCAGTCTGCAAAGGCGTGCAGAAAGGCGGTCGCTTCCTCTTCTGTGGTAAGGTGGCTCAGGCTGATGCGCCAAGAGGAAAGGGCGTTGCGCCGGTCTTGACTGACTGCAAGCACTGCGCGGGAAGGCAACCCATCGGACGAACAGGCGGATTTGACCGAGACGCATACCCCGCGTGTGTCCAACTCCCGCTGGAACACGGTACCCTTTACACCCTGCACACTCAGGTTCAGGATATGCGGCACAGCGTTTGCCGGGCTGTTGATGCGCACTTTTGGATAGCGGGAAAGCTCTGTGCGCAGTCGGTCGTTCAGGCTGCGGACAGCTGCAGCGCGGGCGGGCAGCTCCGCAGTAGCCTTTTCCAAAGCCAGCGCCAGCGAGCAGGCAAGAGCTACGGTAGGTGTGCCGCTGCGGTAGGGGGTAGTGCTCTCTCCGCCGTGGATGAGGGGCGGCAGTGCCAGCCCCAGCCGCTTTACCAGCACACCGATGCCGTTGAGCCCGTAAAACTTATGGGCTGTCAGGCTCATGGTGTCCATGCCCTCAAACTGCACAGGAATTTTCCCCACAGCCTGCGTGGCGTCCACATGGAAATGGCAGTTGGGGTATGCCTTTAAAAGCTCTGCAATCTCTGCAATGGGCTGTACTACACCTAACTCGCTGTCCACAGCGGTCACAGCAACCAGAACGGTGTCCGGGCGCAGCCGCTGTTTCAGGTCAGCGAGGTCCACCGTGCCGTCCGGCAGGATGTCCAGCAGCTCCACCTCGTACCCCTGCTTTTGCAGCGCCTCCAGACTGCCGCTGACAGATGAATGCTCCAGCGGGGTAGAGAGGATGTGCCTGCCTGCTGCACCTCCCAGCGCTGCCAACCCCTTTACGGCAAGGTTGTTGGCTTCGCTTGCGCCGGAGGTGTAGATGATGCCCGCAGGCGGTGCACCCAGACAGCGGGCGATGCTGCGGGTCGCCTCGTTTATAGCAGCCTTTGCGGCAGCGCCTGCCTGATGGTGGGCATTGGCATTGCCTGGGTAACGCCGCTCGGCGTCACAGAAGCATTGCAGCACTGCCTCGTCCACAGGGGTGTTGGCAGAATAATCCAGATAGAGCATAGAGCCTCCTGTAATATCAACACATTATGATAGTAGGGAATAAGAACAGGCTCTATTATAGGGCATTCCGTCCAAAAGCGCAACCCCCGCAGCCCACGGCACAGTGTAACCGGCAAGAAAAAGCTGTCAACACCTTGCTGGAAAGCCCAAAATCTGCTATACTTAACAAAAAGGCTGCGGCGTTGCTGCTACCTTGCCGGAGCGGTTCCGGTTGTTGGAAAGAACACAAAAAGAAGGGGAGGAGCACAATGTTCAAGCGCGAGCGACTGCATAGCTGCTTCTTTCCCATTTTTGTGTGGAGGTCTTGTTCCTGAAATTCAGAGGCACTGCTGTTTCAACGGCAATGCCTTTTTTTGGGAATAACAGGATAGGAGGTTTTCTATGAGCGAAAAGATCGATTACTCCAAGGGCGTATACGACGCCAAAAAGCTGGGCACCGGCAGAATGTTTATTCTGGGTGTGCAGCATATGTTTGCTATGTTTGGCGCAACGGTTCTGGTGCCGCTGCTCACCGGCCTGAGCGTTTCCACCACTCTGCTGTGTGCCGGTCTGGGCACGCTGCTGTTCCACCTCATTACCAAAAAAGAAGGTCCCGGCATTCCTCGGCTCCTCCTTTGCGTATCTGGGCGGCTTCTCCATCGTGGCTCCCATGCTGGCTGATGCCGATGGCAACCTGACCGTTGCCAACACCAAGATGCTGCCGTATGCCTGCGCTGCCATTGCATTCTCGGGTCTGGTCTATCTGGTGGCCAGCCTGCTGATCTCCACCTTTGGCATCCGCCGCATCATGAAGTTCTTCCCGCCGGTGGTCACCGGCCCCATCATCATCTCCATCGGCCTGATCCTTGCGCCCCCTGCCATCACCAACTGCCAGTCCAACTGGCTGCTGGCTTTGTGGCGCTGGGCACTGTCATCGTGTGCAACATTTGGGGCAAGGGCATGGTCAAGATCCTGCCCATCCTCATCGGCGTGCTGGTCTCCTACGCTGTGGCACTGGTCACCGGCGCAGTGGACTTCCAGAAGATCTCCGAGGCCGCTTGGCTGGGCATCCCCCTGCACAAAGAGGCTATGGGTCTGTTTGCCATTGACGGCAGCCCGGAGTTCATCAGCGCTCTGTTCACCATTATCCCCATCGCACTGGCTACCATGATGGAGCACGTTGGCGATATTGCCGCTATCAGCGCTACTGTCGGCCACAACTATATCAATGACCCCGGCCTGAACCGCACCCTGATGGGCGATGGTCTGGCCACCACCATGGCCGGTCTGCTGGGCGGCCCCGCCAACACCACCTACGGCGAGAACACCGGTGTGCTGGCACTGAGCAAGATCTACGACCCGCTGGTCATCCGCATTGCCGCTGTGCTGGCTATCATCCTGAGCTTCAGCCCCAAGTTTGAGGCCGTCATCAACACCATCCCTACCGGCATCATCGGCGGTATCAGCTTCGTGCTGTATGGCATGATCTCTGCCATCGGTGTGCGCAACGTGGTGGAGAACCGCGTGGACTTCACTAACAGCCGCAACCTGATCGTTGCCGCCGTCATTCTGGTGTGCGCACTGGGCTTCAACTCTGTGGGCGGCGTTGGCTTTACCGTTGGCAGCGTCACCATCAACCTGTCCGGTCTGGCTGTGGCTGCGATTGCAGGTATCCTGCTCAACGCCATCCTGCCCGGCAACGACTACGAGTTTGACGCCACTGCCGGTTCCGATGCTGCTACCAGCGGCAACCTGCAGGTCTGATCCTCGGGAATGCGTCCAGTTTTCTGTAAGGGAATTTGGGCATTCTGCCAGATTTTAATAAATAGGAATAATTCTTAAAAAATACACTTGACTAACTAGGAATTATTCGCTATAATAGAGCCATGGAAAGGGAAGTACACAAAGCCCCCTTCCATGGCTCTTTCTATACCCGGCAGCGCGGCTGCCCAGCATAGAAGCAACAGGCGGGTGGTTTCCGTCCTGTATCATTTTTAACAGATCGAATGGAGGTAAATTCTTATGAAGAAATACGTTTGCACCGTTTGTGGTTATATCGCTGAGGGTGAGATCCCCGCTCAGTGCCCCGTTTGCAAGGCTCCCGCTTCCGCTTTTGTAGAGAAGACCGGCAACACCTACGTCACCGAGCATGTTGTCGGTATCGGCAAGGCAGAGGGCGTGCCGCAGGAGATCGTTGATGGTCTGCGCGCAAACTTCGAGGGCGAGTGCAGTGAGGTCGGTATGTATCTGGCTATGGCTCGCGTGGCAGAGCGTGAGGGCTATCCCGAGATCGCCGAGGCCTACAAGCGCTATGCTTACGAAGAGGCTGACCACGCATCCCGCTTTGCAGAGCTGCTGGGCGAGGTCGTGACCGACAGCACCAAGAAGAACCTGATGATGCGTGCCGAGGCCGAGTGCGGTGCCTGCGCAGGCAAGATGGATCTGGCCAAGAAGGCTAAGGAGCTGAATCTGGACGCCATCCACGATACCGTCCATGAGATGGCAAAGGATGAAGCCCGTCACGGCCGTGGCTTCGAGGGCCTGCTGAAGCGCTACTTCAACACCGAAGTCTGATAAGGGTTCCCCGGTTATCTATTCTGCCCGCTGCAAGGACATTCCGCCTTGCAGCGGGCTTTTTTGCGTTTCAGGCTTTAAAAGCGGCGCAGAAACTCCGCAGATTTTCCCCTACATAACGCAATAAATTAAGCTGTTTACAGAATAAATTGTCCAAATCTGTTCTTGACTGTTTTTAATGGTCGAGAACAGATTTTTTTATTTGGTGGGCAAACTGTGGGCAAAACTCACTGATTTGTCCAGTTCTGACCTCTTTTTGCTTTTGCCCACAAAAAGTCCGAAAGTTGGCTTGTGGCCTAGAAAAATCGGCTATAAATATAATTCTCGATGTGGGCAGATCATTTGACTGTTATCTGAAAAATGCCATTTCCGGTAACGACCTCCCGTGAAAAAAGCAAGCGGGGAAAATCCGTAGATTTTCCCCGCTTGCAAATATAAAATGATCTTTCCTCTGAAGATGCGCAAAGCGAATGCGGCGCGCATTCAAATCGTCCCGCTACAAAAGAGGCAGCTGCGCAGATTTTTGCGCAGCTGCCTCTTGCATTTTGTGGTGGCTGATACCCTTTACTGGATGCTGGTAACAGGGTAATCCTGTGCCTCCACGGCCTTCTTCAGCACTTCATCATCCACTTCTGTGTTCAGGGTAACGATGGCAGTACCGGCTTCGTGGCTGACAACAGCTTCGTCCACCTGCGGCAGAGCTTCCAGTGCCTTCTTGACGCGGGCTTCACAGTGGGGGCACATCATGCCTTCTACGGTCAGGGTCTTTTTCATAACGATCTTCTCCTTGTAAGTTGTATCTTCTCCCGCTGCGGGCTGCACAAGGGCAGCGGGCAGGGCAGGGACGTGTTTGGGCGGGTGGTCACGTTTTGCGCTGTGCAGGTCAAACAGGTTCAGTCGCAAGGCGTTGCTCACCACGCAGAAGCTGGAAAGGCTCATGGCAGCCGCGCCGAACATAGGATTCAGCGTCAGCCCCAGGGGGATGAACACACCGGCTGCCAGCGGAATGCCGATGATGTTATAGATAAACGCCCAGAACAGGTTTTCGTGGATGTTGCGCAGGGAAGCGCGGCTCAGCCGGATGGCGGCGGGCACGTCCGACAGCTTGGAGTTCATCAGTACCACGTCCGCAGCGTCAATGGCTACGTCCGTGCCTGCACCGATGGCAATGCCGGTGTCAGCGCGGGTCAGGGCAGGGGCGTCGTTGATACCGTCACCCACCATAGCTACCTTGCCGTACTTTTGCAGCTGCCGGATGACGGCCTCCTTGCCCTCGGGCAGCACCCCCGCGATCACCTCGTCCACCCCGGCCTGTCGGCCGATGGCCTCGGCAGTGCGCTGGTTGTCGCCGGTCAGCATCACCACGCGGATGCCCATATTCCGCAGCTCCCGGATGGCCTGCGGGCTATCCTCCTTGATGGTATCAGCTACCGCGATAACGCCCAGCAGACGACCTGCGCCGCCAAAGAACAGGGGCGTCTTACCCTGCGCAGCCAGTGCGGCAGACTGCGTTTGCAGCGCAGCAGGGATAGCGACCTTTGTGCTAATAAATGCAGCGCTGCCGCCAAAGATCTCCTTGCCCTCCAGCTTGGCGGTAAGGCCGTTGCCCGGCAGGGCGGTAAAATCGGTAACAGAGGGCAGCTCCAGCTGCTTTTCCTCCGCATAGGCCAGCACTGCCCGCGCCAGCGGGTGCTCGCTGCGGCCCTCCAGCGCAGCTGCCAGCGTGAGCAGCTCGGTCTCGGTCACGCCTTCAGCGGGCAGAAGGTCGGTGACGGTAGGCTCGCCGCAGGTGATGGTGCCGGTCTTGTCCAGCGCCACGATGCGGGTGCGCCCGGCCTCCTCTAGCGCCGCAGCGGTCTTGAACAGGATGCCGTTTTTTGCGCCCAGGCCGTTGCCTACCATAATGGCCACCGGTGTTGCAAGACCGAGTGCACACGGGCAGCTGATGACCAGCACCGAGATGCCCCGCGCCAGCGCGTAGCCTACATCCCGTCCCAGCAGCAGCCAGACAAGGGTGGTGACCACTGCAATGCTGATGACCGCAGGCACGAAAAAGCCGGATACGGTATCCGCGATCTTTGCAATGGGTGCCTTGGTAGCAGCGGCATCGCTGACCATGCGGATGATCTGCGCCAGCGTGGTGTCCTCGCCCACGCGGGTAGCACGGCACTGCAGATAGCCGGACTGATTGGTGGTGGCGGCGCTTACCTTATCGCCAACGGCCTTGTCTACCGGGATGCTCTCGCCGGTCAGGGCGCTCTCGTTCACGGCACTGCTGCCCTCCAGCACAATGCCGTCCACCGGGATGTTCTCGCCCGGGCGCACCACAAAGATGTCCTCCTTCTGTACCTGCTCAATGGGTACGGTCACCTCGGTGCCGTCCCGCAGCAGGGCAGCGGTCTTGGGGGCAAGCTTCATCAGGCTTTTGAGCGCATCGGTGGTCTTGCCCTTGGAGCGCGCTTCCAGCATCTTGCCCACGGTAATGAGAGTCAAAATCATGGCGGCAGACTCAAAATAGAACTCCATCATGTAGTGCATGACAAGTTCTTCGTTGCCGTGCAGCTGCGCATCGGTCATGGCAAACAGGGCGTAGGTGCTCCACACAAAGCTTGCCATCGAGCCAATAGCCACCAGCGTATCCATGTTGGGGGAGCGGTGTACCAGCCCTTTGAAGCCATTGATGAAAAACTTTTGGTTGATCACCATCACGATGCCTGCCAGCAACAGCTGTACCAGTCCCATGGCAATGTGGTTGCCGTCAAACCAGCGGGGCAGCGGCCAGCCCCACATCATGTGCCCCATGGAAAAGTACATCAGCACCAGCAAAAAGCCCAGCGAGGCGATGAGCCGCCGTTTCAGCTTGGGTGTTTCGTGGTCTGCTAGAGCATCCAGCTCTGCGCTGGTGCTGGCCGCTGCGGCGGCTTTTTTGGGGCTTGCGCCGTAACCGGCCTGCTCTACGGCACGGATAATGGCGGCATCCTCAGCGGTGCCTTCTACGCCCATGGAGTTGGTCAGCAGGCTTACCGAACAGCCGGTGACGCCCGGCACGCTCTTTACGGCCTTTTCTACCCGGGCAGAGCAGGCCGTGCAGCTCATGCCGGTAACGTTGAATTGTTCCATTGTTGTTTCTCCTTGTGGTCAGTCTGCCCGGCGGGCGGTCATTTCATCAGCTTGGGCAGCAGCCGGAGCAGTTCCTCCAGCTTTTCGTCACTGCCGGCACGCAGGTCATCCGCCACGCAGCTGCCGATGTGCTGTGCCAGCAATTCCCGGGAAAAGCTGTTCAGCGCCGCATTGGCTGCGGCTACCTGTACCAGAATGTCCACACAGTAGGCGTCCTTTTCCAACATCCCGCGGATGCCGCGCACCTGTCCTTCAATACGGTTCAGCCGGTTAAGCAGGGCTTTGTGTTCCTCCGGGCTGCGCACTTTGTGGCGGCAGCAGCAGGGGACAGCGGTATCTGCCGCAGCGTCCGCTTCCGGCGTATCAACGCAGCAGCAACAGTGCTTTTTGGTCTCTTCCATATCGGAATCGCTCCTTTCATAAACCCCCATGGGGTATATTTTCTTGCAACAGCAGTATAGCACATAATATCCGACAATTCAAGTAGGAAATGAAATATAAATAGTACAGCTGACAAAAAATGGTTCGGAAACGCCGCAGGCGTTTCTGAACCATAAATTAAAAGATGAAATTCCGCTGAACATGGCCGGAGCGCACGCGAGGGTCATTCAAAACCGCAGTGCATATAAGAAAACGAGGGAAGCCCGCAGGCTTTCCCTCGTTGTAAGCTCTTACTTTACTTCCAGAATGCGCGGTGCAAACAGGCTCCACATCTTGCCCCACCAGTACCAGTCGTGGGATACGTCACCGCCCCAGATCTCCAGATGCGCGGGCATACCCTGATCCTTCAGTAGATCAGCCAATGCCTGCGTGTCGTCCAGTGCATCGCCCTCGTAGGCACCCTGACCGGCGCAGAGGATCAGGCTGTTCTCCTCAGCCTTGGCCAGCGCAGGCTTGTTGGCAATGCCGTTCTCCTGCAAATAGGCAAGGGGAGCGCAGCGCAGCACCATGTCATCGCTGTCGGTGCCCCAGAAGCGGGTCAGGTCGTAGATGCCGCCCATGCCCACAGCACCTGCAAACAGGGTGGGACGGCGCAGACGGCAGTGGACGGCGTGGTAAGCGCCCAAGTCTACACCGGCAGTCCAGATCCGGGTGCCCTTTTTGGCGTTGTTCAGGGTCAGAATACGGGGAGCAAGCTCAGCGGTCAGGTAGACGAAATACTTCTCCTGCAGCTCGGCGCGGCGGCGCTGGGGCAGATCACCGTTCAAAAGGCCTTCGCCGTCCATGGCATCTGCGCAGAACAGCTGCACCTTACCCTCGTTCAGCAGCTGGGCAATGGCATCGGGCATCCCATTATTCTCCCAGTCATAAAAACGGCCGCCGCGGGCGGGCAGTGCCAGCACCGGCACACCGGCATGGCCGTACACCTTAAACTCCATCTCACGGCCCAGAACCGTGCTCCACTCTTTGTAATAGGTACCCTGGATCATAAATCAAGCACTCCTTATTTTATCATTCACCGGCCCGGGCACAGTCGCTGTGCACCGGTGCCGGATTTGGAAGCTATAATCAGACAAACTGGTTGCGCTGCGGGTCGTAATCGTAGCCCACAGCGTGCAGCTTTGCGCACAGACCGGCCTTGTCGGCCTCCAGATCTTCGCACAGCGCATCGAGATCCTTATACTGATCCCGCAGTTTCAGGTTCACCACGCTCAGCAGCATGATGGGATCAACAGGCAAAGACATTTTATTCCTCTCCTTGCGGCAAATAAAAAAGCCGGCCACTCGACAAAGTGACCGGCCACATACACCAAATTAGACAGCGCGGGTAACTTTGCCAGCGCGCAGGCAACGGGAGCATGCGTAGACATACTTGGGAGAGCCCTCCACGACCGCCTTGACACGACGGACATTCGGCTTCCAGGTACGGTTGGAACGGCGATGAGAGTGAGAGACCTTGATACCAAAGGTAACACCCTTGCCGCAGCATTCACACTTAGCCATGGTACTTGCACCTCCTACAGTGAAGTATGGAATCAAAATAATCAGCTTGACTATTTTACCAGAGATACAAAGAAAAAGCAAGTCTTTTTTTAAATTTTCTGTAGCTTTTTGCATTCCCGGTGCTGTGGGGCTTGTGCAGGGACACAAAAAATAGTATTATAAAAAAAGAAATTCGTTTTGACAGGAGATTTACATGACCACACAGGCAACCTATTATATCATCCGCGCACTGGTGGCGCTGGTGGCCATCCCGTTCCACGAGGCCGGCCATGCGCTGGCAGCATGGCTTCTGGGCGATGCCACCGCCAAACACGAGGGGCGTCTTTCGCTGAACCCCTTTGCGCACTTTGACCTGCTGGGCACGCTGTGCATGGTGTTTGCGGGAGTGGGCTGGGCAAAGCCCGTTTCCACCAACCCCGCAACTTCAAAAACCCCAAGTGGGGCATGGCGCTTACGGCACTGGCAGGCCCTGTGGCAAACCTTGTGCTGGCCTACCTTGGCATGGTGGCATGGAAGGTAATGTACTACTGGGCACCGGTCAATAACGCTACCATCTACATTGCCATGTTCCTGCGCTATCTGGTGCTGATGAACGTCAGCCTTGCGGTGTTCAACCTGATTCCGGTGCCGCCGCTGGACGGCAGCCGCATTCTGCTGGTGGTACTGCCGCAGCGCATTTACTTTGGCCTGATGCGGTACGAAAAATATATTATGATCGTCATGCTGGCAGCGGTGTGGGGCGGCTTTCTGGATACGCCGCTCTACTACCTGAACAACGTAGTGTGGTCGCTTTTGGGCGCAGGCACCGGGTATATTGATAAGATCGCCTACGCCGTTTATGCCAGCAGCCTTGGGGCGGTGATCTGAGTGGCAGAGGAATTGACCTTCCATCTGGAAGATTTTGACGGCCCGCTGGAATTATTGCTGGCTCTGGTGGCCAAACATAAAATGGACTTGCATAATATCCCCATCCTGCAGCTGATCGACCAGTACACCCGCACCGTGGAGCAGGCCGACCCTGACCCCGAGACCGCCAGCGCCTTCATTGAGATGGCGGCGCATCTGGTGGAAATGAAAAGCTTTCTGCTGCTGCCCCGCAGCGAAGAGGGCGAGCGCATGAAGCAGGAACTCACCGGTCAGCTCATCGAGTACGACCAGTGCCGCCGCATGGCGGCTCTGCTGCGCGCAAAAGGGGAGGCTGCTCCGGTATTCGTGCGCCGTCCCATGGAAGTGGAGTGGGATAACACCTACGCATTGCACCACGCCCCGCAGATCTTGGCGGACTACTGGCAGGCGTTGGCAGGCCGCACCAAGACCCGCCGCGTACCCACTCAGCAGCAGTTTGAGCCGCTGGTCACCGCGCCCATGGTATCGGTCACCAGCCGGGTGGTGTACATCCTGCGCCGGATGCTGGGCGGCACCGTGGCAAAAATGGAGCAGCTGTTTTCCCGCAGCCAGAGCCGCAGCACCAACGTAGCTACCTTTCTGGCACTGCTGGAACTGGTGCGCGGCGGACGCATCGCGCTGGACGACCGGGGAACGCTGACCATGCGCCGCACCCGCCCGGAACGCAATAAGGAGAACCCATGAACCAGAAACAAACCCTTGCCGCCGTGGAGGCTATGCTTTTTGCCTGCGGCGACCCCATAGGTGCCGATAAGCTGGCACAGGCGGTGCAGCTGCCCCAGTCCAGCGTGGAAGCGGCACTGGAGACCCTGCACACCCGCTATCAGAGGGAGGACAGCGGCCTGTGTCTGTTGCATCTGAATACCCGGTGGCAGCTGGCTACCAAGTCCCAGTGGGCAGACTGTGTGCGCCGCGTGCTGGACAGCCGCCGCGCCGTACCGCTTGGCCCTGCGGCCATGGAGACCTTGACCGTCATCGCCTATAATCAGCCGGTGTCCCGCGCCTTTATTGAGCAGGTGCGCGGTGTGGATTCCTCCTCCAGCGTGTCCGGTCTGCTGGAAAAGGGGCTCATCGAGGAAGCCGGACGTCTGGATCTGCCGGGTCGCCCGGTCAGCTTCCGCACCACCGATACCTTTTTGCGTGTGTTCGGCCTGTCCAGTCTGGCAGACCTGCCGCCGGTGCACAGCGATGCACCGGCAGATGATCCGACCGAAAGTGAGGGCTGACCCATGGGCATGGTTCTTTCCGCAGTGGGCGCTTGCCTGCTGTTCATCCTCAAGGTGGCGGGCATCCTGCTGCTGATTATTCTGGTGCTGGCGGCGCTGTTGCTGCTGTGCCCCTTCTGCGCGGATGTCTGCTGGCAAAACGATACGCTTACCGTAAAGGCCGGGGCACTGGGCATCACTTTTCCAGTGTTCCAATACCCAAAGCCGGAACCTCCCGCCCAGCCGGAGGAGCCCAAGGGCTTTACCGGCAGGCTGAAAACAAAATTCCGCGCATGGCGTGCGGAGCGCAAGCGCAAAAAGGCTGAAAAAAAAGGCTGCGCAGCCCGCAAAGCCCAAAACTGAAAAGCCGCCCCGCCAAAAGGCAAAGATCACGCTGGATGTGATCTGCACCATGCTACGGGGCGTGGGTACGCTGCTGCGGGCGGTGTTTGGCGTGCTCCGTTTTACAAAGATCTCGGTCTGCCTTGGCGTGCGCGGGGACGACCCCGCCGCGGCTGCCCGCAGCTACGGCAAGCTGCAAGCGTGGCTTTACCCGACCCTTGGCGTGCTGGACCACTTTCTCTTTCTGGAATTTGACCAGCTGCGCGTTCTGCCGGACTTCGGCAGCGCCCAGCCTACTGTGCAGGACAAGGTGTCCTTCCGGGTCAGCGCACAGGCGCTGTTCATCGTTATCGCTGCCGTGCGGGTACTGTACGAGTTCTGGCGCAAAAAAGTATTGGACATTTTTATTTGAAGATGATACACTAAATCTATCTCAGAATGCTTTCCGGCGGCCTGCTGCCTGCACGGATGAATAAAGGAGAGTTGTTTTATGGCAGAGCATCCTATTCAGGGCCTGATGAACGTTACGATGGAGAAAATTCACCAGATGGTGGACTCCAACACCATCATCGGCAAGCCCATTACCACCGAGGACGGCATCACCATCCTGCCGGTGTCCAAGGTGAGTTTTGGTTTCGCCTCTGGCGGTACCGATTTTAACGGCAAGAACGCTGCCAACAAGGATCTGTTTGGCGGCGGCTCCGGTGCCGGTGTCAACATTCAGCCGGTGGCATTTCTGGTCATCAAGGATGGCTGCGTGCGCACCATCCAGCTGTCGGATAGCTCCAACAGCATCGACCGTGCCCTGACCATGCTGCCTGAGCTGGTGGAAAAGCTTACCACTCTGGTCAAAAAGGACGCCAAGGCACCCGCAGAGGAGCCCAAGGCAGAGTAACCTTTTATACAAATCAAGCCGCAGCCGCAGATCTTTTGGTCTGCGGTCTATATAGCCGCGCACCGTGCCCCGCAAAAGCAGGGGAGCGGTGCGCATTTTGAGCGCCGTGAGGCGCACAAGGAGTAATATTATGGCAGAAGAACGTATTCAGAAGATCATGGCCGAGCAGGGTCTGTGCTCCCGCCGCGCCGCCGAGCAGATCATTGCCGAGGGCCGCGTCAAGGTGAACGGCCACCCGGTCAAGGTGGGCGACAAAATGGACCCCAACCGTGACGTGCTCCATGTGGATGACGAGCGCATCTACATCCAAAAGAATCAGCAGTTGTATTATCTAGCGCTGTACAAGCCCCGTGGCTATGTGACCACCGCCAGCGATGAGTTAGGCCGCAAGACCGTGATGGACTTGGTCAGCGACATCCCCGCCCGCCTGTACCCGGTGGGTCGTTTGGATAAGGACAGCGAGGGTCTGCTGCTGATGACCAACGACGGTGCCTTTGCACAGGCCGTCACCCATCCGTCCGGCGGTATCTCCAAGCTGTACCGCGTTACCGTGCAGCCCCGCGCCGACGAGGCCACCATCCTCAAGCTGAGCAGCGGCGTCGTGCTGGACGACGGCACCAAGACCATGCCCTGTGCCATCAATGTGGTCACCGATGAGCCTGGCCGCACCGTGATGGAGATGACCCTGAAGGAGGGCAAGAACCGCGAGATTCGCCGGATGTGCGAGAGTGTGGGTCTTGAGGTGGTGCGCCTGAAGCGCAACGCCGAGGGCGTGGTGAAGCTGGGTATGCTCAAGCCCGGTACCTACCGCGAGCTGACTAAGGCCGAGGTGAACGGTCTGCGTGCCGCAGCGGTCAAGGGTCGTGCACAGACCCGTTCTGCTGCGCAGCAGTCCAAAGGCTGCCGAGCGCCGTCCTCGCGGCCCCGTGGGCAAAAAACACACCCCGTAAGCAGAAGTAAGGAGTTATCGGATCATGGAACGAGAAACTCTGAAATCCCGTCTGGGCTTTATTCTGCTTTCTGCAGGCTGTGCCATCGGCATCGGCAACGTGTGGAAGTTTCCGTATATTGCAGGTCAGGGTGGCGGCGGTGCTTTTGTACTGTTCTACCTGATCTTTCTGGTCATTCTGGGTCTGCCTATCATGACCATGGAGTTCGCCGTGGGACGTGCCTCCCGCAAAAGTCCGGTGCGGGCGTATCAGGCGCTGGAAAAGCCGGGGCAGAAGTGGCACATCCACGGCTACTTCACCCTCATCGGCTGCTACCTGCTGATGATGTTCTACACCACCGTAGCGGGCTGGATGCTGCACTATTTCTACATGACCGCCGTCGGCAAACTGGCGGGGCTCAACGCCGAGCAGGTGGCCGGTAAGTTTACCGAAATGCTGGCCAGCCCCGCTACTATGACCTTCTGGATGGTATTTGTGGTGGTAGTGAGCATTCTGGTGTGCGCCAAGGGTCTGCAAAGCGGTCTGGAGCGCGTGACTAAGGGCATGATGATCGCCCTGCTCCTTATTATGGTGGTGCTTGCCGTCAACAGCCTGTTCATGCCCGGGGCAAAGGAAGGCCTTTCCTTCTTCCTTGTGCCGGACTTTGCCCGGATGCAGGAGGTGGGCGTGGTCAACACACTGGTCTCCGCCATGAATCAGGCCTTCTTCACCCTGAGCCTTGGCATCGGCGCTATGTCCATCTTCGGTAGCTATATCGGCAAGGAACATTCCCTGCTGGGCGAATCTGTCCGCATTGTGGTGCTGGATACCTTTGTAGCCATCACCGCCGGTTTGATCATCTTCCCGGCCTGCTTTACCTACCATGTGGACCAGACCAGCGGCCCCAGCCTTATCTTTATCACCCTGCCCAACATCTTTGCCAATATGTCCATGGGTCGGCTGTGGGGCAGCCTGTTCTTTTTTGTTCATGGCTTTTGCAGCCATGTCCACCGTGCTGGCAGTGTTCGAGAATATCATCTGCTGCGGCATGGAACTGACCGGCTGCAGCCGCAAAAAGTCCAGTCTGGTGAACCTTGTGCTCATCATCCTGCTGTCCATGCCCTGTGTGCTGGGCTATAATCTGTGGGCATGGGATGGCTTTGCAGTGTTCGGCGGTGCTGTGCTGGATGTAGAGGACTTTCTGGTCAGCAACCTCTTCCTGCCGCTGGGCAGCCTGGTATATCTGCTGTTCTGCGTTACCCGCTACGGCTGGGGCTGGCAGAACTACAAAAAAGAGGTCAACACCGGCAAGGGTCTCAAGGTGCAGGACTGGATGCGCGGCTACCTGACTTATGTGCTGCCGCTCATCGTGGTGTTCATCTTTGCATTTGGTCTCTACGACAAATTCCTTGCATAAGTGATCCCAGCGTCTGCTCCGTCTTTGATTGACGAACAGGCGGAACAAGTGTAATATAAAAGCATATAGGGTGCTTCTCCCGGCGGGAAACACTGCTATATGCTTTTTTGTATTCAAAAAGGAGGAAACACACCCATGCACATTCTGGTCTGTGACGATGATGCGGCCTTCTGCTGCACAGATGGACGAGTACATCTCGGAATGGTTCCGCGCCCGGGAGATTCAGGTGCAGAGCACCGTCTGCACCAGCGGCGAGCAGCTGCTGGCTACCCCGGAGCTGGAACGCTACCAGCTGGCGTTTCTGGATGTAGACCTGAAAACCACCGACGGCATTGCGCTGGGGCGCAAATTGCGGCAGATCGCCCCAGACATCGTGCTGGTGTACATTTCGGCTTATCTGGAATTTGCCCCGCAGGGCTACACGGTCAACGCTTACCGCTACCTACTCAAGCGGGATATTGCCGCCCAGCTGCCCAGCTGTCTGGAGGATATTTTTTCCGGCATGTCCGACCCCCGAAAAACGCTGGAGGTGCACCACAACCGTACCACCAGTGAGATCCCGCTGGATCAGATCTATTATCTGGAAAGCGATCTGCGGCAGATCAACGTCTACGGCGATATTCCGCACCAGCCCATCTGCACCTTTTACGGCAAGATCGCTGATCTGCCCGCCATGCTGTACGAAAACGGCTTTTTGCAGGTAGGGCGCAGCGATGTGGTCAATCTGCAATATGTGCGCTCCATCCGCAACTATAAGGTGGAGCTGCGCAGCGGGTAGAACTGAGCGTCAGCCGACAGTACTATACAGCCATCCGCAGCGCATGGCTGGAATGGAAGGGGCAGTTCGGCGATGAATGAAGAATTCTGGCGCTGGTATATGTACGGCCACTGGATCTGCCTTGCCCAGTGGCTCGGCTTTATCATGGTGGAATATGCTTACCTTGGCAAGGGCAGGGTAAAGCACCCTCTGGTGTGGTCCGGTGTTATAACCATGCTCACGATGACCCTCTCGGTCGTGTACAACTTTGGCTTTTTACGCCGAGGGCAGTGGCTCTCACGATCCTTTTTCTGTTCATCACCGTCATGCTATTTGGCGGCACACCGGGGCAAAAGTTTACCGCCTGCCTGATCAACGGTACCATGTGCCTGTTGGTCGAAAACAGTATGCGGTATGTTATATCATGGATGCTGAAGTGTGAACTGCAGCAGGTCATCCAACGCGCAGACTGTCTGATCATCATAGCGGTGGCAAATATGGTGGTGGGCGCAGCTGTGGCCTTTTTGGTAGGCAAGTGGCGCAGGCGCAATGCGCTGGAGCCCTTGCAGGCGCTGACCATGAGCTTTTTTCCGGGCGTGGTCGTGGTGCTGAACATCCTGCTCATGCTCACAGATAACAACAAAAGGGCTACCATGGCCACCATGGGAATGACAGTGGGGCTTACGGTGGCCGTCATGGTGCATCTGTGCATCGTGGCAATGTTCAATGATCAGGTCATGCAGCGGCGCAGCCTGCATTTTCAGGCCGAACTGGAGCAGCAGCGGGCTTCGGCTCTGCTGGATTCCTACACCGCCCAGCGCCGCCTGACCCACGAATTCACCAACCATATCGGTGCGTTGCGTGCCTTGCTGGCACAGGGAGATGTGGCCGGTGCGCAGGACTATATTGCCGGTGTGGATAAGGCTGTGGCGGCAAGCACTACCATTATGGACACCCACAACCCGCTGTTGGACTCCATCCTGACCCGCAAGTACGAGGAGGCCACCCGGCAGGGCGTAAGCGTGTATTTTGATCTTTGCGACCTGCGGGATTTCCCGCTAAGCGGAGTGGACATGGTCACCGTACTGGCCAATCTGCTGGATAACGCCATCTGTGCCGCAGCGCAGGCGTACCCGCCGGAGGTCTACGTGCGAGTGCGCAAAACGGAGGAGGAATACCTTCTCTCGGTGCGCAATCGGGTGCAGCGGGACGTGGAGCTGCCGCCGGATGGGCAGTTGCCCCGCACCACCCGCAAGGAGCCCGGCCACGGCATGGGGCTTTCCAACGTGCGGGATGTTTTGCTGCGCCACGGCGCGGAGTATACCCTGAGCTGCCGGGACAATTGGTTCCGCTTTACCTGTGCGGTGCCCACCGGCAATTCATGACATCTGCACCGTCAGAATATGACAATTTTTGTGCAACAGAAGCGTAACTCTGCTATACTGTGGTCAGTAAAGGAAGCCTTCCGTGCGGACATGGTCACGTTGCGGTGGGAGGGTTACACCCCTCTTTTTAAGAGCTTTGTTGCTGGATGGAAAAACAGCCTGCGGTGCGTGTAAGCAGGCTGCCTACCTTTGCTTTTTTGGGCTGTGCAGGAATGCACAGTACCTTGCTGACGGGACTTTCTGCGGCGGGCCTTTTGGGGGTTGCAGTCGATAAAGTTTCTCGATGCGTCGCAATTCCGGCGCTGCCTGCTGTACGGGAATGGCATAGGCAAGCCGGGGTATCGTGCGCTGCAAAGAGTCCCGCCAGTTTTCTTTTGTTCAAAAAGGACTGCTGTACATGGGTTTGGCCCAGTATAGCAGTCCTTTTTATCTATTAAATCATCGTATCTGCCAGTCAGCAGAAAGCCGACCCGCCGCGCGACTGTTTCGGTAGAAAACCAGCGCGGCAGCTGCGGTTTCCTTCTGCGTCCCTCCCGTGAAAAAGCAGCTCAGCCAAGCCCGCAGGCTTGGCTGAGCTGCAAAACTAAAATGCAATTCCTTAAACTATGCGCAGAGCAAAGCGGAGCGCATTTAAAATCGTAAAAAGCGCAGTTACTCCGGCTTTACCTGCAGCTCCTGCTCGCAGTAGATGCAGCGGTACTTGCCGTTGGAACTCAGCTCAAAGATCTGGTCACATTCTTCTTCAATGCTGGAGATGCAGCGGGGGTTCTTGCACCGCACAATGTTCACCAGACGCTTGGGTGGCTTGGGCTGTTCCTTGCGGACAGCCTTGCCGTTTTCAATAATGGTCACGCTGATGTTCGGGTCCAGATAAGCCAGCACATCCAGGTTCAGCCAGGAGGCATCGCCCTCTACCTTGATGATGTCCTTGCGGCCGCTTGCCGTCTTTTTGCTGCGGGCGTTCTGGATCAGCGCCACGCTGGCAGTGCGGTTGCCCGCAATGCCCAGCAGATCCATCAGACCAATGGCAGTACCTGCCTTGATGTGGTCGATGACAATACCGTTCTGAATCTCGTCAATATTCAACATATCAGTTTTCCTCCTTCGGTGCTTTGGGGTCTGCAAGGCCCAGCAGGGTCATGATCAGTGCCATGCGGACGTAAACGCCGTTCTGCACCTGCTCAAAGTAAGCGGCACGGGGGTCATCGTCCACATCCAGTGCGATCTCGTTCACGCGGGGCAGGGGGTGCAGCACTGCCATGGTGGGCTTTGGCCTGTGCCATCTTTTCGCGGGTCAGCACATAGCTGTTCTTCAGGCGGATGTAGTCCTCCTCGTTGAAGAAGCGCTCCTTCTGCACGCGGGTCATGTACAGGATGTCCAGTTCCGGCATGGATTCTTCCAGACTGCGGGTCTCCTTGTAGGGGATGCCGTTGGCCTCCAGCACATCGTTGATGATATAATCCGGCACCCGCAGCTCCTCCGGGCTGATCAGCACAAAGCGCACATTCTTGCAGCGCGCCATGGTCTTGAGCAGGGAGTGGACTGTGCGGCCAAACTTCAGATCACCGCACAGACCAATGGTCAGGTTATCCAGCCTGCCCATGCGGCGGCGGATGGTGATGAGGTCGGTCAGGGTCTGGGTGGGGTGCTGGTGGCCGCCGTCACCGGCGTTGATCACCGGGATGCGGGAGTAGCGGGAAGCACGCAGCGGTGCGCCCTCTTTGGGGTGGCGCATGGCCACGATGTCGGCATAGCAGGAAACCACACGGATGGTGTCGGCCACGCTCTCGCCCTTGGTGGCGCTGGACACGTTCTCGCTGGGGAAGCCCAGTACATGGCCGCCCAAGTTCAGCATAGCCGCCTCAAAGGACAGGCGGGTGCGGGTGGAGGGCTCGTAGAACAAGGTGGCCAGCTTTTTATGGTTGGCTACCTCCTGATAGGCAGCAGGGTCGGCGCAGATACGGTCGGCAAGATCAAGCAGCTGTGTGATTTCCTGCTGGGTGAGATCCAAAGGATCGATCAGGTGACGCATAGATAAGATACCTCCGTTTAAAGCAGTTTGCGTAAAATGGAAAAATCAAAGAAGTTTGTGTAGTAGCTCAGCGAACGCATCACCGGGCGGCACAAACGATTGAAACACACTTCGTCCAGCAGCAGCATGGCCTCGCCCGGGGCAAGACGCATGGCTGCGCGGATGGCCTCGTCGCCGCAGCTGGCCTTCAGGTGGGCGACGTTGGAGGAGATCTGCTGGTGGCACTCCTGCTCCAGGATCTCAAAGATGTCGCCGGTCAGGTCGATGCGGGTGTAGTCCCGGTTGCCGAACAGGCTGCGGGGCAGGTAGTCGATGGAGTAGATCACCGGGGTGGTATCGGCAAGGATGCGCTTTTTGATGCAGATCACCTCATCGCCGACTTCCAGCGCCAGCGCGTGGGCCATCTCCTCGCCTGCACGAAGAAGCATCACCTGAATGCCATCTGCATGGGGGTAGCTGCCAAAGCTGCGGATCAGCGGGTAGTACTCCAGCTTCTGGTCCAAACGGCTGCGCAGCCCCAGCACAGCACGGTTCACTACCGTGCCAATGCCGCGCACCCGTTCCACATAACCGGCGCGCTCCATCTCGCTCAGCGCGTCACGGATCACGGTGCGGCTTACCCCCAACTCGGTGGCAAGGTCTACCTCGGCGGGCAGGCGGTCGGCTTGGGCATAGCGCCCGTTGGTCAGCTCCTCCAGCAGGCTTGCAACAACGCGGTCGCTGATCACAGCGCCGCCCAAGCGGCTGGACGATGCCAGTGCGGGATCTTTCATGGATGGTTCCTCCGTTTCCGGGCGGCAGCGCCGCCCCGAACTTCATACGAACGGGCCGAGAGGATTCCTCCACAGCCCCTTCTCTCTTATTATAGCATAATTTGACATTTAGAAAAGCGTCATTTATACTGGAATCTGCTGAAAAGTACGATTTTATTTTGGAGGGCATAGTACAGATGGACTATTTTCTGCAAAAAGTAGGCGGCAAGTCCGCCCGGCAGGCTGTCACCCTGCGGCGCTGCACCCCTGCCGAGGCACCGGCAGTGTTCGCGCTGCAAAACGAAGTGCGCGCCGCCATGCCGCACCCGGAACAGTTCGTGCCGGACACACTGGAAAACATTACCGGCTATCTGCGCACCGGGGTGTGCATTGGCGCGTGGCAGCAGGGGCGGCTGGGGGCGTACCTCATCCTGCGCCTGTGCGGGCAGAGCGATGAAAACTATGCCGCCTTTCTGGGCGTGCCGCAAAGTCAGTGGCAGCACTGGGCCAACGCAGACAGCGCAGTAGTGCACCCGGACTGGCGGGGCAACGGTTTGCAGCGCCCCATGCTGGAAGCGGCTCTGCCGCTGCTGCCGCCACAGATCACCCATCTGGGGGCTACCGTCAGCCCGGACAACAGTTACAGCCTGCACAACGCACAGGCTTCCGGCTTTGTCATCCGCTGCCGCCGGGAGATGTACGGCGGCTACGACCGCTATCTGCTGGAAAAGCAGCTGTAACTCTATGCAGTTTTGGTGTACAACTATTTTGAAATGTGTTATACTATACGGTATGAATAACAGCGAAGGAAACAGGTGAAACCATGGCAGCATCTCTCGGGCAGGAATTCTGCACCCTGCGTGATACTTACATTGAAAAGCAATTCGGCCGCCTGAACGATATGCAGCGGCAGGCTGTGTTTACCACGGATGGCCCGCTGCTCATCCTTGCCGGTGCCGGCAGCGGCAAGACCACCGTGCTGGTCAACCGCATCGCCAACCTTATCCGGTTCGGCTCGGCGCACGGCTCCAAGGAAACGCCCCGCCCGGTGACCGAGGAGGACGTCAAAGCCCTGCGCACCGCCATTATGACCGGTACAGACGCCCCCAGCTGGCTGGACGGGATGCTGCGCCGCAACGCGGTGCGCAGCTGGAACGTGATGGCCATTACCTTTACCAACAAGGCAGCAGGGGAGCTGAAAGAGCGTCTGCGCCGGATGCTGGGCGGCGAGGAAGGGGACGAGGTGTTCGCCTCCACCTTCCACTCGGCCTGTGTGCGCATTCTGCGCCGCTGGGCCGAAGAGATCGGCTACCCCCGCAGCTTTACCATCTATGATACAGACGATGCCCAGCGTGTAATGAAAACCGTATATAAAGAGCTGAGCATCGATGATAAATTCCTGCCCATCAAGGCCGCCATCAACCAGATGAGCCGCTGGAAGGATCAGCTGGTCAGCCCGGAGCAGGCACTTGCAGACCACGCCAGAGACGTGAAGAGCACCCAGACCGCCCGCATCTACGCAGCTTACGAGAAAAAGCTGAAAGAGACCGGTGCGTTCGATTTTGACGACTTGATCTACCAGACCGTGCAGCTGCTGGCTGAACACCCGGACGTGCGGGAGTTCTACCAGAACAAGTACCGCTACCTGCTGGTGGACGAGTATCAGGATACCAGCGTGGCGCAGTTCCGTCTGGTCAGCCTGCTCACCGGGCCGGAGCGCAACATTTGCGTGGTGGGCGACGACGACCAGAGCATCTACCGCTTCCGCGGCGCTACCATTGAAAATATCCTCAACTTTGAAAAGCTCTATCCCGGCACCAAGACCATCCGTCTGGAGCAGAACTACCGCTCCACCTCCAATATCCTCAACGCAGCCAACTGCGTCATCCAGCACAACACCGAGCGCAAGGGCAAGACCCTGTGGACGGACAACGGTGAGGGCGATAAGGTGCAGGTGTATACCGCCGAGAATGAGCAGGACGAAGCCAGCCATATCGCGGATGTCATCGGTCAGCACCTGAAGGAGGGCGGGCATCTGGCAGACCACGCCATTCTCTACCGTATGAACGCCCAGTCGGCTCCCATCGAAAGCTACTTCACCCGCGCGGGCATCCCGCATAAGATCGTGGGCGGGCAGCGCTTCAACGACCGCAAGGAGGTCAAGGACATTCACTCCTATATGTCTATTGTAGCCAACCCCCGGGACGATGTGCGGCTGCGCCGCATCATCAACGAGCCCGCCCGCAAGATCGGTGCTACCACCGTGGATGTCATTGCAGACCTTGCCGGGCAGCAGGGGGTCAGTATGCTGGATATCATCAGCCATGCAGACCAATACGCGAAACTTTCCCGCGCGGTCATGCCGCTGCTCAAGTTTTGGCAGATCTACCAGCGTTTGCAGGATTCTCTTGCAACCCGCACACTGGACGAGTTTGCCTCCGACGTCATTGAACTGACCGGCTACAAGGCCATGCTGGAAGCAGACGCCGCCAAGGGGCACGAGGATGCCGCCGACCGTCTGCAGAACTTGGGTCAGCTGGTGAACAACGTCAAAAACTACTGTGACCAGCACGGCGAGGAAGCCACGCTGGAGGGCTATCTGGAGGATATCGCCCTCATCAGCGATATCGACAGCTATAACGAGAGTAACGATCAGGTGGTGCTGATGACCATCCACTCTGCCAAGGGCTTGAGTTTCCCTATGTGTTCCTCATCGGCATGGAGGAGGGCGTTTTCCCCAGCGAGATGAGCAAGTACTCCGAGGCAGATCTGGAAGAGGAGCGCCGTCTGGCTTACGTTGGCATCACCCGCGCCAAAAAGGAACTGTATATCTCCAACAGCGTCACCCGGATGCTGTACGGCCGCACCCAGCGCAACGAGCCCAGCCGCTTTCTGCGGGAGATCGAGCCGGAATATATCGAGGAGACCCGCAGCCCTGTACTGGAACAGCGTTCCCGCATGGGCGGCTGGGGCTCTGAGTACAGTGATACCGTGCCCGGTGGAGCATCCGGTTACTCCGGCCCCTCCGGTTACAGCCGCAGCAGCTACGGCGGCGGTTATGGCTCGGGCTACAGTTCGGGCAACCGCAGCGGCTACCTGAACCGGGAATATAACGCCGGTGAAAGCCGTGGTTTCGGCTCCTCTTACGGCGGAAGAAGCATATCTTCCACCGGCTTTGGCAGCCACTATGGCAACAGCTCCACCCAGCCGACCACAAGAAGCGGCGGATTTGGCTCCGCATATTCCGGCGGAAATGCGACGAAAAACACTGTAAAGCAAACAGTCTTTACAGTAAATTCTGCCGTAAAACCGGCAGCTTCCGGTTCAAAGCACTATGAGCCGGGCGACATCGTGGAGCACAAAGTATTTGGCCGCGGCACGGTGCTGAAAGTAAAGCCCGCTGCCGGGGATCAGATCGTAGAGATCAACTTTGAAAAAGTGGGCATCAAGAAAACGATGGCCAATTTTGCGCCCCTGACCAAGATTACGGAGGAAGAATGACCCTATGATGACTGTTCGTTTGATCGCCCACACCCCGGAACCGGAAAAGGTGGTGGCGGCTGCCGCAAAGCTTTGCTACTCCGACGCCCACATCACCGACCTTCTGGACGGTCTGGACGAGGAAAAAACTGCAAAATTCCTGACCATGCTCAGCGACCTTGGCCATGCCAGTCCCATCGAGCACGCCAGCTTTACCTTTGGCATCGAGGGGGTCAGCCGTACCTTGCTGGCCCAGATCACCCGCCACCGCATCGCATCCTTCAGCGTGCAGAGCCAGCGCTATGTGCGTCTGGATGATTTCCGCTATGTGACGCCCCCGGAGATCGAGGCTATCCCGGAAGCAAAGGCGGCTTTCCTTGAGAGCATGAACGAGGACGCCAAACGCTACCTTGACCTTGCCCACAAGCTGGAAGAGGGCCACACCGCCCGCCTGATGGCCGAGGGCATGCCGGAAAAGCAGGCACGCGCCAAGGCTTCTAAACAGGCCAACGAGGACGCCCGCTTTGTGTTGCCCAACGCCTGCGAGACCAAAATGGTGGTCACCATGAATGCCCGCAGCCTGATGAACTTCTTCCAGCTGCGCTGCTGCAACCGCGCCCAGTGGGAGATCCGGGAACTGGCTGAAAAGATGTTCACGCTGGTGTACCCGGTGGCACCCCATATCTTTGCCAAGGCCGGCCCCGCCTGCCTGTGCGGCCCCTGCCCGGAGGGCAAGATGTGCTGCGGCAAGACCGCCGAGGTGCGCGCAAAATATGCCGCCATCAAAGAAGGTGCCGCCGTATGAGCAAGGGCAAACTGATTGTGCTGGAAGGGCTGGACGGCAGCGGCAAGGCCACACAGGCAAAGCTGCTGGCAGAGCATCTCGCCGCGCAGGGTGTGCCGGTACAAAAGATCACCTTCCCGGACTATGCCAGTGATTCCAGCGCACTGGTCAAGATGTATCTGGCCGGGCAGTTCGGCCAGCACCCGGACGATGTAAACGCCTATGCGGCTTCCAGCTTTTACGCGGTGGACCGCTATGCCAGCTATAAAACCAGCTGGGGCAGCTTTTATGAGCAGGGCGGTGTGATCATCGCTGATCGGTATACCACCTCCAACGCGGTGCACCAGTGCTCGAAGCTTCCGCAGGAGCAGTGGGAGGAATATCTGCACTGGCTGTTTGATTACGAGTTCCGTCTGCTGGGACTGCCCGCACCGGACAGGGTCATCTATTTGCAGGTAGACCCGGCGGTCAGCCAGCGGCTGATGACCCAGCGCTACCACGGCGACGAGAGCAAAAAGGACGTGCACGAAAAGGATACGGCTTATCTGGCGCGCAGCCGCGCTGCTGCCGAGTTCTGCGCCCGGCATCTTGGCTGGGATACCGTGCACTGCACCAGCGGGGACGCCATGCGCAGCATTGAAGATATCCAGCAAGAGGTACAGCAGCTTGCTCGGAAAACACTGGGCTGAACGATAAAATATGATAAGAGGGGGCATCCTGAACGATGTATCGTCTGATGCAGCCGTCCGATGAGGCGGCAGTGCTGGCTTTGTGGCAGAGCCAGCATCATGATACCGAAGATTTTGCAAAAATGGTACTGGAACGCTTTGCCGGTATGCAGAACATTTATGTGGCCGATGAAAACGACGCCATCGTGGCGGCTGCGCTGGCTGTGCCGGTCACCCTGCAGGGGCGCACGGGCAATTACCTGTGCCTGTGCGGCGAGGGCAGTCTGCTGCTGGCGGGTCTGCTGGATACCCTGTGCGCCCACCAAAAGCTGCGGGGCGCAGGCTTTACCGTGACAGTCCCGGCAGATGCAGCACAGGCCGCTCTGCTGCAGGATAAAGGCTTTGCAAAGGCTTTTGCCCTGCGCTGCCTGCCTCGTGAGGTGAGCCGCAACCTGTGGAGCCAGGCGGAATTTGACACGGTGACGGCCAAAAAGCTGTGCGAGCTGCGGGAACAGTTCTGGAAGGATACCGTGCAGCTGAGCCCGGAACGCATGGCGGTGGTGTTGCAGGAGCTGTACGCCCGGGGCGCGACCATCGTGTCCAACGAGAAGGGCTACGGCATCTACTTCCGCCGGGAGGACACCCTCTATTTTGTGGAGCTGATGGCCGACAGCGACCGCGCCGCCGAGATCCTGATGGAAGCCGCCCGCGAGAAGGAAGTCATCGTGGAAAAGGCGGTCATCACGGTAGGCGCTGCTCAGCCGCTGTTTCTGGGCGAGGGCACCCGGCAGGAATACGGCATGATCCGCTTTGACGCAGAGCCCTTTGACGTGAGCGAAAGCTATCTGCGTCTGATGCTGGAAAACTGAAAAAAGGAAGGTGCGTATGGCACACAACGATACACACGCAGCCCGCAAAAAGGGCGGTGCAGGCAAAATTCTGCTGGTAGTGCTTCTGCTGCTTCTTCTGGCAGCGGGCGCAGCGGTGCGGTTTGCCTACAATGAGATTCACGGCAATGGTGCACCCGGCAGCACAGAGGTGATTGTAAGCATCCCGCAGGGCAGCGGCGTAGCGGCGATCGCCAACAAGCTGAAGGAGGCGGGCGTCATCCGCTCTGCCTACCTGTTTCGCTGGTATGTGGGACAAAAGGGCGCTGCCGCAAAGCTGCAGTACGGCGATTTTGTCTTGCAAACCAGTGCGGTTTCCTACGATGCGATCATTGCCACCCTTTCCCAGTACGCCAAGGCAGAAACGGTGCGTGTGACCATCCCGGAGGGCACCACGGCCATTGCCATTGCCCAGAAGATGGAAGCCGCCGGTCTGTGCACCGCCGAGGAGTTTCTGAAGGAAGCCAACGAGGGCGATTTCAGCGCATATACCTTCTGGCAGTACGTCCCGGAGGATAAGGATGCCCCGAACCGCTTTATGAAGTGCGAGGGCTATCTCTTCCCGGAGACCTACGAGTTTTTGAAGGACGACACCGTGCACAACTATGTGGCCACCTTCTATGCCCAGTTCGATGCGCAGATCACCGCCGAAATGTACGCAGCGCTCAAAAAGCAGGGAATGACCCTGCCGGAGCTTGTCACGCTGGCCTCCTTTGTGCAGGAGGAAGCGGGCAACAGCCAGGACTCCAACGTGGCGCAGGTGTTCCGCAACCGTCTGGCCGAGGGCTCGCCCTATCCGCGCCTGCAGAGCAACACCTCCAGCCATGTCCAGAGCGACGCCGACAACAACTATCTCTGGAACTGGGTCGCACCCTACTACGGCGGCTGGGACGATATCCCGGAAAATATCCTTGCAGCCTACGACACTTACAGCTGCACCGGTTTGCCCGCAGGCCCTATCTCGAACCCCGGCCTTGCGGCCATCAAGGCAGCGCTGGCCCCACAGCCCGATGAGGAAGCCAAGAACGCTTACTTCTTTGTGACCGACCTCAAGGGCAATTACTACTATGCCCACACGCTGGCAGAGCACAATGCCAACTGCAAAACTGCCGCAGCTGTGAACAAAAACCTGAAAAACTGAGGAAAGGCCGCTGCACAAAAACATGGTGCGGCGGCCCCTTTCCGGTCAGAAAACTGTGATACATAAGAGAGGAACCTACAATGTTACAGATCCCGGAACTGCTTGCCCCGGCGGGCGATGCGGAACGTCTGCGTTATGCCATCAACTACGGTGCCGATGCCGTTTACTGCGGCCTGCCGGAGTTTGGTATGCGCTCTGCCCCGGCTAATTTCACCCCGGAGCAGCTGACGGAAAGCGTTATCTACGCCCACGCCCGCGGCCGCAAGGTCTACCTGACCATGAACACCCTGCCCACCAATGAGGAGGCCGACCGCCTGCCGGAGGCCATCAAGGAGGCTGCCAAGGCCGGTGTGGATGCCTTTATTGTGGCTGACCTGGGTGTGCTGGACGCCTGCAAGCACTTTGCCCCGGACATTGACGTGCATCTTTCCACCCAGACCGGCATCACCAACTGGGCAGCCGCCCGCGCCGCCTACAAAATGGGCGCAAAGCGGGTGGTGCTGGCCCGGGAAATGACCTTGCAGGATATTGCCATCCTGCGCGATAAGACCCCGCCGGAGCTGGAGATCGAGGCCTTTGTGCACGGTGCCATGTGCATGAGCGTGTCCGGCCGGTGCCTGCTGTCCAATTACATGGCGGGCCGCGACGCCAACCGGGGCCAGTGCGCCCAGCCCTGCCGCTGGAAGTATTACCTGAGCGAGGAGACCCGCCCCGGCCAGCTGTACGAGATCGGCGAGAACGAGAACGGCAGCTACATCCTCAACGCCAACGACCTGTGCACCGCGCCCTTCATCGACCTGATCTGCAAGGCCGGCGTGGACAGCCTGAAGATCGAAGGCCGTGCCAAGACCTTCTACTATGTGGCCAGTGTTACCGTTGCCTACCGCAAGGCACTGGACGCCTATCTGGCCGACCCGGCAAACGATAACTTTGAACTGCCGGCTGAGGTCTACGAGGAGCTCACCCGCACCAGCCACCGCCACTACTCGCCGGGCTTCTATTTCGGCCGCGAGCAGGCCAAACAGGCCACCGACAGCGCTACCTATATCCGCGAGTGGGAGTTCGTGGGTACGGTGGACAGCTGGGAAAATGGCATCGCCCACTGCCAGCAGCGCGGCAAATGGAGCCTTGGGGATACGCTGGAGGCACTCTGCCCGGATGGGCGCAGCATCCCGCTTACCCCGGAATGGATCGAAAACGAAACAGGGGAGCGGGTGGAAAGCACTCCTCACGCCATGGAAAAATACACCATGCCCACCCCGGAGCTGCCGCCCATGAGCCTGCTGCGCCGGAAAACGGTGTAACAGCGTGACAAAAAAGAAGGAATCCGACGTGAAGTATAGTGACACTTCTGGCCGCTACGCCCTTCTGGACGAACTGCGCGGGTTGGATCTGGTCAGTATGATGCTCTATCACGGCTGCTGGGATCTGGTCAATCTCTTCGGTATTCAGGCCGACTGGTATTATGGTCTGCCCGGGCATCTGTGGCAGCAGAGCATCTGTTGGGTGTTTATTCTGTTGTCCGGCTTCTGCGCGCAGCTGGGGCATCATACCTTGCGCCGGGGCGCACAGGTGTTTGGGGCAGGGGCGCTTGTCACGGCAGTCACGCTGCTTTTTATGCCGGAGGACAGAGTTATCTTTGGTGTGCTGACCCTGCTGGGCAGCGCTATGCTGCTGACCGGCCTTTTGGAAAAGCCACTGCGGCACATTCCACCCGCAGCAGGGTTTGCTATCTCCGCAGTGTTGTTTGCTCTTACCCGCAATGTCTCGGCAGGCTATCTGGGTTTTGGAAGCCTGCGCCTTTGGCTGCCGCAGACACTGTATGCAAACTGCGTTACAGCGTACTTTGGCTTTTATCCGTGGTGGTTCTATTCTACGGATTATTTTGCCCTTCTGCCGTGGCTGTTTCTGTTCTGGGCGGGGTACTTTCTCTACGACGTTGTAGGGCGGCAGCGCATGGAGCCCTTGCGCCGCTCGGTCTGCCCGCCGCTTGGCTGGCTTGGGCGGCACTCGCTGCTGTTGTATCTGCTGCACCAGCCGGTCATCTACGGGGTGCTGTTGGTAGTTTTCCGCGTATTAGGCGGCTGAAATACACGCTTCATGCACTTTTGAGAAAGGCGGGATTGTTGCACCGTGCAAACATTGCACGAACGTCTTGACAAGCAGGGCAGGGCTGTGGTATCCTGTTGACGGTTAGAAGATACTAACCGCAAAATGCGTCATGAAACACGGACGCATTTTTACAGAACATGAAGTTATTCTAAACTAACTACGCAGAGAAAGAGGTAGAGTTTTATGAGCAAAGTAGCAATCGTATTCTGGAGCGCCACCGGCAACACCGAGACCATGGCAAACTGCATCGCCGAGGGCGCAGGCGCCAACGGCACCATCGTACCCTGCGCCGAGATGACCCCCCGCAAAGTTGGCAGAGTTTGACGTTGTGGCCTTTGGCTGCCCGGCTATGGGTGCAGAGCAGCTGGAGGAGAGCGAGTTCGAGCCTATGTTTGCTGCGCTGGAAGGCTCTCTGAACGGCAAAAAGATCGCACTGTTCGGCTCCTACGGCTGGGGTGACGGTCAGTGGATGCGCGATTGGGCGCAGCGCGCACAGGACGACGGCGCACAGCTGTTCAGCGAGGAAGGCCTCATCTGCAACGAAACGCCCGATGATGATGTGCAGGCTGCCTGCCGTAAGCTGGGCGCAGATCTGGCTGCTTGGTAAAACCCATGTATAAACTCTTGCTCCATAGGGCAACCTATGGACAAAGAGGTGATAAACATGGAAAACATCGGCGTGACCTGTGATGTCTGCGCGTGCTGCCACAATGTGGACGGCTGCAAATGTGATCTGCCGCAGATCAAGGTGACGGAGCAGTGCAACTGCACCACCCAGCAGGTGGACATCCCGCACTACTGCCAGAGCTACGAGGAAAAGTAAGTTCCCCACCAACGCACAGCAGCCCCTGCCGGAGAAACCTTTCCGGCAGGGGCTGCTGTTTGTTATATGAACATTCAGCGCAGCGCCACGTTACAGGTGGCAAGGCTGCGGATCAGCGTACCAACGCTGTCCTTCATCTGGATGCCGGCAAAGCCCAGCGCAAAGGCGGCCTGCACGTTTTCCAGTCTGTCGTCGATAAATATGCATTCGCTGGCCTTCAGCTGATACTTTTTCAACAAAGCCTTGTAGATCTGCGGGTCAGGCTTATTCACCTGTACCTCGCAGGAGGCTACACCGCCGTCAAACTGGGTCAGTACGCCGCGCTCGGTCAACAATTCCAGCACATCCTGCGGAATATTGCTCAGGTAATACACGCAATAGCCGTGGTTCTTCAGCCGCCGCACCAGTTCCAGCATCCGCAGACGCGGGCGCAGAATGTGCATCCAGTCGTCCAGAACGCCCTGCACCTCAAAGGCGCAGCCCTCGGCACGGGCGTGCTCCAGCATCCGCTGGTTGCCGTCATAGCGGGAAAGCTTGCCTGCGTCCAGCAACTGCCACTCCTCGCTGCCAAAGGTCAAATCGTAGACCTTTTCCTCCATTTCGGCGTTGCACAGCCGGTCTACCAAGTAGGCCTTGGGGTCAAAATCCACCAGTACACCGCCGATATCAAAAATAATGCTTTTTATACATAAATACTGCCTCGCTTGTATTGGATGTTTTCCAGATATTTTCCATAGTATACCACAACCGGGCGGGTGCTTTCCACCCCTTTGGCATAGAAAATGCCGCCCCGGCGTATGCTGTGACAGAAAGGGGAGAGCGCCGTGACGATCCGGGAACTTTGTGAGAAGGAGGTCGTTCAGCTGGAGCAGGGGGTGTGCCTTGGCCGTGCGGACGATCTGGAGCTTGACCCCGCAACGGCGCAGCTGCAAAGCTTGATTTTGCTGGGCAGACCGCGGCTTTTTGGCCTGCTGGGCCGGGACGAGAGCCTGACCATCCCGTGGCAGGAGATCGAGACCATCGGCACAGACGCAATTCTGGTGCATACTGCTGTGCCAAAAGCACCGGTAGCACCTCACGGCTTCTGGCAGCAGCTGCGGGCAAAGCTTGGTCTGTGAAAAATAGGGGAATATTTTGAAAAATAAAACTGTAATTTTTGTAAAATCATGAATGGACATTTTCGGCGAAATGACTATAATAGGCACGAAAGGCTTGTGCAAATAGCAAAGCCACTTTGGAAATAGGGTTCGGGACGTGGAAAGGGATATCGACTATGAAAACATCCAAACCGCTGTTGACCCTGCGGATGCTCTTCCCGGCGGCAGCTTCCTTTATTGTGCTGCTGCTGGGTGAGTGGATTGCGCGCGGGTCACTGACCGCTGATACCTTTATCAGCTTTATTTTCCCCCATTTCGGGGCGTATCTGCTGGCATGGCTGCTGCTGTTTCTGGTGTGGGAGCTGCTGGACTGGGTGCTGCGCATCCCGCCGCTTGCTACGCTGGGCATGGCCGTTTTGGGCTGTGCGCCCTGCGCAGTAAACTTCTATACCATGCAGCTGCGGGGTGAGCCCTTTCTGCCGTGGGACCTGATGCAGGTGTCCGAAGCCGCCGGTGTAGCCTCGGCTGCCGGGCTCAAGCTGCAGACCAGCATGGTGGTCTCCATTGTGCTGGTGCTGGCACTGACGGTGGCAAGCTTCTTTATTTACCGTGGACGGCTGCGTCAGCGCTGGCTGCCAAGGCTTGCGGGTACCGGTGCTTCGGCGGCGGCGCTGTGCCTACTGGTGCTTGGCGTTTATTTACAGCCTGCAGTCACGCAGGTTTTGGGCATCACGCCGGATGCATGGATGCAGGACCGCTACTATCGTTACTACGGTGTACTTACCGGTTTTATGACCAACCTCACCAATCTGGAGATCGCCAAGCCCGAGGGCTACTCGGAGCAGGCAGTGGACGATATTCTGGATAACGTAGCTGAGAGCGAGAAATTTTCTACCGGCCCCATGTATGCAGGCAGCTATGCCGCTACTACCCCCAAGGAAGAGCAGGCAAAGCAGCCTACCATTATTTATGTGATGGACGAGTCCTACTGGGATGTTTCGGAGCTGGAGCAGTACGGCATCACCTTTGATACCGATGTATCGCAGAACCTTCACGCTCTGCAGCAGACCAGCGCTTACGGCAGGGCATACAGCCCCAGCTTTGGCGGCGGCACCTGTGATGTGGAGTTTGAAGCTCTGACCGGCTACTCCGTGTCCTTCCTGCCCAGCGGCAGCAAACCCTACCAGCAGCACGTCACAAAGCCCATGTTCGCCCTGCCCAATTACCTCAAGCTCAAGGGCTACCAGACCGCTGCGGTGCACTGCTTCTGGGCAAAATACTGGAGCCGCGATAAGGCCTACCCCAACCTCGGCTTCAGCGATTTTATCAGTCTGGAGGATATGCACGGTGTGACCAAGGTGCGCAAGCACTACTGGACCAGCGGCCTTGTGACCGATGACTCCATGGCCGACCAGATCATTCAGCAGTACGAAAAGATGAGCACTTCCTCTGATAAGCCCATCTTCCTGCACGCGGTCACCATGCAGAACCATACCAATTATAATAGGGATAACTACCCGGACGACGAGCGGGTACACGTTGTATCTCATCCGGTGGGGCTCAAGAGCAGCATCGTGGGCGCGCTGGAAGATTTTGCTACCGGTATCCGGGATGCAGACGCCATGCTGGGCAAGCTGACAGCGTATTTCTCTCAGGTGGACGAGCCGGTCATTCTGGTGTTCTGGGGCGACCACTATAACCCCATCGATTCCAACTACGATGTCTACACCACCACCGGCTACGCAAGCGGCTCCAGCACCGACCCCCGTCTGCACCAGACCACGCTGCTGATGTGGTCGAATTACAGCCAGCAGCAGGTGAACTTTGGCACCATTGCAGCCTACGATATCTCCCCGGTGATGATGGAGCTGTTCGGGCTGGAGCAGCCGCTGTACTTCCAGTACCTCAACCGGCAGCTGCGGGTTGCCAGCCGCAGCTGCACCCGCGGCACCACTATGAATCTGGATGGCACTACCACGCAGGAGCCCACAGAGTTCCAGCAGCGCTGGACAAACGAGCACTGGATGTTGCAATACGACCTGATGTTCGGCAAGGGATACGCCCTCAACCGTATGGGTGTTGCAGGTTTGAGCGGGATGAATACGGGCAAATAAGAGAAAAAGTAAGCATTTCTTTGTAAAAAACAGAGAAAAACACTTGCAACCGCATTCTTTTTGTGGTACTATAACAAAGCATTACACACGCATCACTATGCCCTTTTGTGCCCTTTTTGGGTTGAGGGCAGTCCGCCGGTACCCGATGTACCGTGCAGATCACGGTGTGCGGAGGCAAAACAATATCTGGAGGTATTTTATTATGGCAGTCGTTTCTATGAAGCAGCTTCTCGAGGCAGGTGTGCACTTCGGTCACCAGACCCGCCGCTGGAACCCCAAGATGGCTAAGTACATCTTCACCGAGCGCAATGGTATCTATATCATTGACCTGCAGAAGACCGTGAAGAAGCTGGACGAGGCTTACAACTACGTGAAGGAAGTTGCAGCTGAGGGCGGCGACATCCTGTTCGTTGGCACCAAGAAGCAGGCTCAGGAGTCCATCCGTGACGAGGCTCTGCGCTGCGGCATGCACTACGTCAACGCTCGTTGGCTGGGCGGCATGATGACCAACTTCCGCACCATCCGTAAGCGTATCGACCGTATGGATCAGCTGGCTAAGATGAAGGAGAACGGCACCTTCGAGCTGCTGCCCAAGAAGGAAGTAGCTAAGCTGGAGCTGGAGATGGAGAAGCTGGACAAGTACCTGGGCGGCGTCAAGAACATGAAGACCCTGCCGAAGGCTATGTTCATCGTCGATCCTCACAAGGAGCGCATCGCTGTTGCTGAGGCCCGCAAGCTGAACATCCCCATCGTTGCTATTGTTGATACCAACTGCAACCCCGATGAGATCGACTACGTGATCCCCGGCAACGACGACGCTATCCGCGCTGTCAAGCTGATCGCCGGCGCTATGGCTGACGCTGTGCTGGAAGGCAAGCAGGGCAACCAGGAGGCCGCTCCCGCCGAGGACGCAGCAAACGCCTGATTTCCCATTCCGCAACCAATCAAATAACGTGTAAGGGAGAAAACAAAAATGGCTATTTCTGCAAAGGACGTTATGGAACTGCGCAAGCAGACCGACTGCGGCATGATGGAGTGCAAGAAGGCTCTGACCGAGGCTGACGGCAACTTCGAGAAGGCAATCGAGATCCTGCGCGAGCGTGGTCTGGCTACCGCCGCCAAGAAGGCAAGCCGCGTTGCTGCCGAGGGTATGGTCTACGCTGACTACTGCCCCGCCTGCAAGGTCGGTGTCGTCATCGAGGTCAACGCTGAGACCGACTTCGTTGCCAAGAACGACAAGTTCGTTGACTTCGTCAAGGAGGCCACCAAGGTCATCATGAAGCAGAACCCCGCTGATGTCGAGGCTCTGATGGCATGCAAGACCGAGGCTGGTGAGACTGTTGACGAGGCTCTGAAGAGCCTGATCCTGGTCATCAAGGAGAACATCAAGGTTCGCCGCTTCACCCGTTACGAGGGCGTCTGCTCTGCATACGTCCACGGCGGCGGCACCCACGGCATTCTGGTCAACTTCGAGACCACCAACGACATCGATGCTAAGGACGAGTTCGTTGCTTACGGCAAGGACATCGCTATGCAGGTCGCTGCTGCTAACCCCGGCTACGTTGACGAGGCTTCTGTCCCCGCCGAGGTCGTGGCTAAGGAGAAGGAGATCATGCTGGCTCAGATGGCTCAGGATCCCAAGCCCGCTAACAAGCCTGAGGCTGTGAAGGTGAAGATGATCGAGGGCAAGATCAAGAAGTTCTTCAAGGAGAACTGCCTTGGTCGATCAGGAGTTCGTCAAGGACGGCGACCTGACCGTTGCTCAGTACACCGCTAAGGTCGCTAAGGATCTGGGCGGCGAGATCAAGATCGTCAAGTTTGCCCGCTTTGTCAAGGGCGAGGGTCTGGAGAAGCGTGCTGACGACTTCGCATCTGAAGTTGCAAGCATGGTGAAGTAATTTAAACTTCCAAAGACAAAAGGGGAGCCGCAGTACCTGTAACAGGGTGCTGCGGCTCCCTTTTTATGTTTATGAAAATGCAAATACCGGGCAGCCCGCAGCCTGCCCGGTATTACTGTATAAATCTTCTTACGCTTCGTCCAAAACCTCTTCGGGATCCTCAATAGCATCCTCGATGGTTTCCTCCACCTCCATCGCTTCTTCAGCGTCCGGGGCGGCAAGCAACTCCTGAATCTGATCCCGCAGCCAGAGCAGACGGTTGTCCAAAGCCTTATCCCGTGCCAGCAGCGGCGCAATGATCTCGGGCTTGTCGGTGATCAGGTCATCCACACCCAGCTGCAGCAGCTTTTCGGCATCCTGCTGGCGGTTGATGGTCCATGCCGAGATGGTCTTGCCGCGCAGATGGATCTGCTGCACCATGCCGGAGGTGATAAAGGTGGATTCCACGCTGAAAAAGTCGGCGGCAGGCAGGTCGTAATAGGTGCCCACGCCCAGCGCCAGAATATACCCTGTGGCAATGTCGGGGTCCAGCTCCTTCACCTTGCACAGGGTCTCGTAGCTTTGAGAGGTGACCACGCAGTCCGCGCCGTAGTCGTATGCGTGGATCAGCCGCACCGTTTCAGCTTCCAATGTCGGCGTAAAGGTGCTGGGCTTGATCTCGATGTTCAGCTCAGTCTTGCCCTTGCACAGCGCCAGAACCTCTTCCAGCGTAGGAATATAGGAGCCCGTAAACTGCCGATGGAACCAGCGCCCGGCATCCAGCTGCTGCACCTGTGCATAGGGCAGGTCATAGATGTTGGCGTTGCAGCCGGTACACCGGCGCAGGCTGGTATCGTGGGTCACTACGGCTACGCCGTCAGCAGTCATCTGCACATCCAGCTCAATGCGGGGGCAGCCATCTTCCAGCGCGGCCTCGAAGGAGGCCATGGTGTTCTCCGGCGCACGGGAAGAATAGCCCCGGTGGTAGGTGATCACCGGGTCAGAAAGACCCAGCACGCTTTGCAGCGGCTGCGTTTGCGGGAACAGCAGATACACCGCTGCTACGCCGCAGGTGACCAGTGCGGCGCAGGCCATCATCCCGGCCAACACCGTCTGCTCACGGGGCAGGGCAGGGAGCACTCCGGAAATGGTCGGCTGCGCTGCATCGGACTGTCTGGTCACTTCATACAGTGCCTCTGTAAGGGTGCTTTGCGCCGCCGTCATGGCGCAGTCCATGAGCAGACAAAGGAACGGCAGTTCGATCAGCAGTGCCGCGCGAGAAAGCGCCAGCAGGGCAGCAGTGCTGGCAAAGCCGACACCAAGGATGACACAATAGAACAGCAAAGCCCCGCACAGCAGCATCAGCCCGGTGCGCGCAGCAGCGGTCAGCATCCAGCGCAGTGCCAGTGCAAGCAACTGCCCGGTGCGGCTGCGCAAAATCCGCAGGCTCTCCGCAAATGCACAGCCAAAGCTTTTGCGCTCCAGCAGGAATTTTGGCAGCACCACAAGCCCGTCCAACAGCAGTGCCAGCACAAAAAGCACCGCCAATGCAAACAGCAAGCGGTTGGCAGCGCGCGCTTTCAGCAGCCCCCAGAGATATTCCGGCACGGCAAACTGGGTCAGATGATTCGCGGCAAGAAAAAAGTTCATCAACGGGATCAGGGCAGCGCCATACAGCAGCAGTGGAAGATTCTGCGGCAGAAACACCCGCACAAGGCTGCAAAAGGCATCCCGGAACACCGCACCCACCCGCAGCGGCTCACCGTGCCGCACCCGCGTCAATAGCTGCAGCATCGCGGCAACCTCGTACAGGCTCCAAAAGGCTGCCAGCACCGCAAGCACGACGATGCACCCGATGATGGCAGGGGAGGCAAAGATGCGGGAAGCGGTCTTGTTGTTGAGATATTGTATGGGCGCAAACCGCAGTGTCAGCGCCCAGATCAGCTGCAGCGCCGGTACGAACAAGAAGTTTGTCAGCACCTTATAAAACAACAGAAAAAGCAGAAACACCCGCCCCTTTGACGAAAGCAGGGAACGAGCGGCAGCGTGCAGAGAGCGGTAGGTCTGCTCCTGCTGCTGGAACTTTACGGAAATTCGCTTCAAGATAGCTTCAACCTCTTTTGCATATTTGACGGGCTTTTCGTGTGCGCTGTATAGGTACAGTTTGGCAGATTGCCCGGAAATATATGATTTTTTAATATAGTGTAACATAAACGCAACGGAAAGAAAACGCAGCAGACGGGTGCAGTTTTGCCAAAAAAACCGGGAAAATTTCTACATCCACAAAATGGGCGTGTGATAGCATTTGTCCAGATAAAACGTGCAAAACGATGAATCGTTAAAAATTTGAGTATCTATAAGTGACGGATGTTGAATCGCATGGAATTTTATAGAATCCCTTGCATTTTTTTGCCAGCTTCTGTATAATGAATATAATTTTGAAAGCTCACACAGACAACCAGGAGGTCTAATTATGGCTTCAAAGATCAATAAGGGAGAAATCCTCGCCAAGTTCTTCGATGACGGGGAGTACACTGCGCTGTTTGCTGATGGTGCAGTGAGCGCTGCCTGCGGCTATGCGGCAGGTCAGCAGGCTTACGCCGTTTATCAGAATGGCGAAGCTGTCACCGTAAAGGATGTTGAAAAGAACATCAAGGTTCTGGAGATGGCAGCACAGACTGGCTGCCCGGTCGTCACCTTCTATAACTCCGTTGGCGCAAAGCTGGCCGAGGGCCTGGATGTGCTCACGGCCAATGCCAAGCTGAATGCGCAGATCGCAAAGGTTTCCGGCGTGATCCCTCAGGTGGCGGTCGTTCTGGGCGTCTGCGGCGGCACCAGCGCTCTGAGCGCTGCCAACGCAGATGTCTGCATCATGGCTGAGGGCGCAGAGCTGTTCTTCACCGCTCCCTTCACCTCTGCCGCCAAGGGCGATAAGGTCGCCGACGCAGGCAGCGCCGCTGCTGCCGCCAAGGCAGGCGTAGCTTCCATCGTGGCTACCGATGCCGCAGAGGCTGCTGAAAAGGCTGCTCACATCGTGGGTCTGCTGCCCGCCAACAACCTGACCGGCCCGGCAATTTTCGAGTTCGAGCAGCCCACCGCTGTTTTGGCTGCCGGTGCCGAGCCCGCAAAGGCCGCTGCCGCTGTGATCGATAAGGACAGCGCCGTGGAGCTGTATGCAGGCTTTGGCAAGTCGGTCTACACCGCATTTGCCACCGTCGGCGGCAACGCCGTGGGCGTTGTGGCTACCGGCAAGAACCTGTGCCACAACTGCGTAGCCAAGGCTTCCCGCTTTGTGCGCCTGTGCGATGCCTTCAGCGTGCCGGTGGTCACCATCGTGGACACCGAGGGCTTTGTGCCCAGCGTGAGCGATGACATCGCCGGCGGCATCCGTGAGGCTGCCCGTCTGGCCGCCACCTACGCCGACGCCACCACCGCAAAGGTCACCGTTCTGGCCGGCAAGGCTGTGGGCCCTGTCTACACCGCATTGGCTGCTGCGGATCTGCGCATTGCAGTGACCGGCTGCACCGTCAGCGCACTGGAGCCCAGCGCCGCTGTCAGCGTGCTGTACAAGGACGAGATCGATGCTTCCGACAACATCATTGCCGCCACCAAGGCTAAGACTGCTGTCTACACCGCTGAGGTGTGCAGCGCTGCCAGCGCAGTGGCCACCGGTGCTGCCGATATGAGCTGTGATGCCGCTAATGTGCGCGCCAGCGTTGTGGCTGCACTGGAGCTGCTGAGCACCAAGCGCGCTGCCCGCCTGCCCAAGAAGCATGGCAATATGGCCCTGTAAGCGTCCGAATGTAAGTTAATTGAGTTCGATTTTGAATTGGAGGATCCTTCCATGAAGTACTACAATATTACTGTCAATGGTGTTGCTTACAGCGTTTCCGTTGAGGAAACTGCCGCAGGCGCTGCTCCTGTTGCCGCTGCTCCCGCAGCACCCGTCGCACCCAAGGCCGCTCCCGCTCCTGCAGCTGCTCCTAAGGCAGCCGCCGGTGCAGCCGGTGCTGTTGCCGTCAAGGCTCCCATGCCCGGCAACATCCTGGACGTGAAGGTCGCCGCCGGCGCTTCCGTCAAGGCTGGCGACGTGCTGGTCATCCTCGAGGCCATGAAGATGGAGAACGAGATCGTTGCTCCTCAGGACGGCACCGTTGCTTCCATCAATGTCCATAAGGGCGACACCGTCAACTCCGGTGACGTTCTGGTTTCCATGAACTAAGGGAGAGGTGACAATCATGGCCAAAAAGCCGATCAAGGTTACCGAGGTCGTCCTGCGCGATGCCCACCAGTCTCTGCTGGCTACCCGCATGACCATGGACGAGATGCGCCCCATCCTGCCCGAAATGGACAAGATCAACTACTTCTCCGTGGAGTGCTGGGGCGGCGCTACGTTCGACAGCTGCATCCGCTTTCTGGACGAGGATCCTTGGGAGCGTCTGCGCATCCTGCGCAAGGAACTGCCGCATCAGAAGCTGCAGATGCTGTTCCGCGGCCAGAATATGCTGGGCTACCGTCCCTACGCAGATGACGCTGTGGAGTACTTTGTACAGAAGTCTGTTGCCAACGGCATCGACGTCATCCGCATCTTTGACGCTCTGAACGACCCCCGCAACCTGCAGACTGCCATCAAGTCTGCCAACAAAGAGGGCGCTCATGTGCAGGGCTGCATCAGCTATACCCTGAGCCCTGTGCACAACAACGAGTACTTTGCAGCCTACGCCAAGACCCTGGAGGAGATGGGTGCAAACTCCATCTGCATCAAGGACATGGCTGGCCTGCTCACTCCCTACACCTGCTATGACCTGGTCAAGAAGCTGAAGGAGACCGTCAGCATCCCCGTTGACATCCACAGCCACTACACCGCAGGTCTGGCTTCCATGTCCATCCTGAAGGGCATCGAGGCAGGTGCCGATATCATCGATACCGCCATGAGCCCCCTGAGCCTTGGCACCAGCCACATGCCCACCGAGAGCCTGGTGGCTGCCCTGCAGGGCACCGACTACGACACCGGTCTGGATCTGAAGCAGCTGAACGTCGTGCGCGCTTACTTTGCAAAGCTGCGTGAGAAGTACATCGCCAACGGCCAGATCAGCCCCCAAGAGCCTGGGCGTGGACGCCAACACCCTGCTGTATCAAGTGCCGGGCGGTATGTTCTCCAACATGCTCAAGCAGCTGAAGGATGCCGGCAAGGAAGACAAGCTGGACGAAGTGCTGGCCGAGATCCCCCGCGTCCGCGAGGATGCAGGCTATCCGCCGCTGGTCACCCCCACCAGCCAGATCGTTGGCACGCAGGCCGTGTTCAACGTCATCCTGGGCGAGCGCTACAAGATGGTCACCAAGGAGTTCAAGGGCCTGGTCCACGGCGACTACGGCAAGACTCCCGCTCCCATCAGCGCCGAGTTCACCAAGAAGATCCTGGGCGACGAGAAGCCCATCACCTGCCGCTTTGCCGACACCCTCGCTCCTGAGATGGACAAGCTGAAGGCTGAAGCTGCAAAGTGGGCGACTCAGGAAGAGGACGTTCTGACCTACGCCATGTTCCCGCAGGTGGCACCCAAGTTCTTCGAGAAGCGCAATGCCAAGAAGCAGGGCGTGGACGGCGACCATGTGGACTATACCAATCAGTCTCATCCTGTCTGATAAATAAGTCCCTTTCAAAAGGCTGCTGCACAAAATGCTGTGCAGCAGCCTTTTTTTGCGTATCCGGCAAAGGCACAAGACGTACTCTGTCGGGCAATCCCGGAAAAACTTCTGCATACACATTGACTTGCCGCCCAATACCTTTTATAATGTTTGGTATAGCCTATACAATACAACAAATGATGTGGAGGAAAATGCTATGCGAAGCATCCCGGAGCAGCGCATTGCTGAGTTTCAGGAGCAGGACTATCAACTGTATTTTGGCATTTCAAAGCTGGAATTTGACCGGATGCTCAAGGCTCTGCATGAGGCTTACCGTCAGGAGCATAAGCGCAAGACCCGCTTTACCAAGATATCCATGATGGATAAACTCATCCTGACCCTGATCTATCGCTACGAGTACCGCACGATGGAAAGCATTGCCAAGGAATACGAGGTTTCTCTGGATACCATTGCCGACAACATCCATTGGGTGGAGCGCACGCTGCTCAATGCAGATATCCTGCAAACCAGTGTGACCTGCGTTTATAAGACGAACTGATGTTATGACCCTGCGTGAAAACGCGGGGTTATATTTTTTACAAGGGGAAAACTTCTGGAAAAGCGGTAACTGCCGCAGCCATGTTGTTTTGGCTGCGCAGCAGTAAAAATGAAAACTGTGTTTTTTGCACGGATGCAGTCTGCACCTTGAATTTTTCAGAAAAGAATAGTAAAATGATGCTATATGTATCGTAACATGGGCTTGTGTGCCCAAAGCGGATACCTATACAGAAAAACCGAAGTTAAACCGCAAAAGAATAGGAGCTAGTATGATCTTAAGCATGACCGGTTTCGGCAGGGGGACTGCCGTGCTCAATGGCCGTGAGATCACGGTGGAACTGCGCAGCGTAAACTCCCGGTATTTTGAGTATTCGTCGCGCATTCCCCGCAGCTGCAGCTACATGGACAGCCGCCTGAAAAAGCAGCTCAACGAGCGGGTCACCCGCGGCAAGGTCGAGCTGAGCATGACCATCCAGAACGTGGACGCAGCGGATACCGTGGTCGCCGTCAACATGGAGCTGGCCCGCAGCTATCAGCAGGCCATGCGGGATATCTCCGAGCAGCTGGGCGTCAAAAATGATGTGTCCACCGCCGTTCTGACCCGCTTCCCGGACGTGCTGGCCACCCGCCACGCCGATGTGGACGAGGAACAGCTGTGGCAGGATGTGTCTGCCGTCACCGCACAGGCGCTGGATCGTTTTGTAGAGATGCGCGCCGCCGAGGGCGCCAAGATGAAGGCAGACGTGGAAAGCCGTCTTGTGTTTCTGGAACAGTGTGTCGGCAAAGTGGAGAGCCTGAGTGCAGGCCGGGTAGAGAACTACACCAACCGCCTGTACGAAAAGCTCAAGGTCATCCTGCAGGATCGCGACATCGATGACGCCCGTGTGCTGACCGAGGCCGCCATTTTTGGCGATAAGACCGCCGTGGATGAAGAAACTGTCCGTCTGCGCAGCCACATTGCACAGTACCGCGATATCCTGCAGCTGGACGAGCCCGTGGGCCGCAAGCTGGACTTCCTGACGCAAGAGCTGAACCGCGAGACCAATACCATCGGCTCCAAGTGTCAGGATCTGGATATCACCCGTATTGTGGTGGATATGAAGGCGGAGATCGAAAAAATCCGCGAGCAGATCCAGAATCTGGAATAATATGTTGTGGAGGAGCCTATGAAGCTCATCAACATCGGCTTTGGCAACCTTGTCAGTGCCGGGCGGGTCGTGGCCGTTGTCAGCCCGGATTCCGCCCCGGTCAAGCGTCTGGTGAAGGAAGCACGCGAGCGCGGGATGCTGATTGATGCCTCTTACGGCCGCAGCACCCGAGCTGTGCTTATCATGGACTCCGATCATGTCGTGCTGTCTGCCCTTCAGCCCGAAACGGTGGCAAGCCGCGCCGCCGGGCAGGAGGGTAGAGCATCAATGGAGGAAGAAACATCTCATGGCGAATGATAAATTTCTGTTTGTAGTTTCCGGTGCAGCCGGTACCGGCAAGGACAGCGTGGTGAAGGCACTGCGCGAGGCCCACCCCGAGATCGAAAAGACCGTCTCCGCCACCACCCGCGCACCCCGTCCCGGGGAGCAGGAGGGCGTGGACTACTACTACCGCACCCGGGAGCAGTTCCAGCAGCTGATCGAAAACGATCAGGTGGTGGAGCACAACTTCTACAACGGCAACTACTACGGCACCCTGAAGTCTGAGGTGGAAAAGCGGCTGGAAGCTGGTAAGGTGGTCGTGCTGGTCATCGATGTGCACGGCGCTGCCAATATCCGCCGGATGTTCCCGGGGGCTACCACCGTGTTCCTGCTGCCGCCCTCGGTGGAGGAACTGGAACACCGTCTGCGCGGCCGCGGCACCGAGACCGAGGAAAGCATTCAGGAGCGTCTCGCCACCGCCCGGCAGGAACTGGCCGAGCAGGATAAGTTTACCGTAAAGCTGGTCAATAATCAAATCGAGCCCTGCGCCGCAGAGCTGTATCAGGTCATCTGTCAGCGCGCCGGGCTGCAGGAGTGAAAAATCAAGCGTTGAAGGAGTTGGACGAATGCCCAAAACGGTAGGCATTGCCGTCAGCAATGCGACCTTCCATTTTGATAAGCTGTATACCTACGCCGTTCTGCCGGAGCACCAGAATGTGGTGCGTCTGGGCAGCATGGTACTGGTACCCTTCGGCAAGGGTAGCCGCGCCCGCATGGGTGTGGTACTGGCCTGCGATGCCGAGCCGGAGCACTCCAAGCTGAAATATCTGTTTGACGTAGCCCCGGCTTCGGCCTGCCTGACCCCGGAGCTGCTGCGGCTGGTGTATTTTTTAAAGGAACGCACCTTCTGCACCTACTACGAGGCCGTCAAGGCGGTCATTCCGTATGGTGCGCAGTATAAGCCCGCCGTGGCGGCAGACGGTGTGACGCCGGTGCTGCAAAAGCAGCTCACCCGCCACACCGAAAATGCCTATAAGCTTGTGGGCACTCTGCCGCAAAAAAGCCAAAGCCTACGGCAAAGCAGCTGGCGGCGGTGGCGCTGCTGGGCGGCGGGCCCCGCACCCTGAACGAACTGGAGGATAAGGGCATCAGCCGCGCCGTGCTGGATAACCTGTGCACCAAGGGCGTGCTGGAATGCAGCAAGGTGAATAAGTCCATCGACCTCTACGCCTCCATCCCGCTGCGCAACGACCCCATCACCCTCACAGAGCAGCAGCAGGCCGCTTACGACACGCTGCTGCCTAAGCTAGAAGATACCGCACCCCATTCGGCGCTGTTGTACGGTGTTACCGGCAGCGGCAAGACGCTGGTGTTTTTAAAGTTGATCTCCCGCTGTCTGGAACTTTGCCGCAAGGCGCTGGTGCTGGTGCCGGAGATCAGCCTGACCCCGCAGATGATCCTGCGGCTCAAAGGACAGTTCGGCCGCCGGGTGGCGGTGCAGCACTCTGCGCTCAACCATACCGAGCGTCTGCTGCAATGGCAGATGATCCAGGACGGCGGTGCAGATATCGTGGTTGGCACCCGCAGCGCTGTGTTTTCGCCGTTGGAAAACATCGGCCTTATCATCATTGACGAAGAGCAGGAGCACACCTACCGGTCGGAATCCGCACCACGCTACTCTGCCCACGAGGTCGCCCGGCAGCGTGCCGTCGAAAACGGTGCCCTGCTGCTTCTGGCCAGCGCCACCCCCAGCACCGAGAGCTTCTACGCTGCACAGAACGGACGCACTCAGCTGGTGCGCCTGACCAAGCGCTACGGCGGCAACCCGCTGCCCAGCGTGCAGATCGTGGATATGCGGGCAGAGCTGGCAGCAGGCAACCCTCGGGAGATCAGCCTTGCGTTGGAGGACGCCATCCGCCGCAATCTGGAAGCGGAAAAGCAGACTATCCTTCTGCTCAACCGCCGGGGCTACCAGACCATTGCCCAGTGCGAGGACTGCCGCGAGGTGCTCAAGTGCCCCAAGTGCAGCGTACCCATGGTGTACCACAAATCAGCGCATAAGGTGCTGTGCCACTATTGCGGCTCCCAGCAGGAGCCGCCGCCCACCCTTTGCCCGGCCTGCGGCGGCAAGTTGCAGTACCGGGGCTTCGGCACCCAGAAAGCCGAGGAGGAGCTGGCAAAGCTCTTCCCGGATGCACGGGTGCTGCGGATGGATCAGGACTCTACCGCCGCCAAGGACGCCCACGAAAAGCTGCTTGCCAAATTTGCAGCGCATGAATATGACATCATGGTGGGCACCCAGATGGTGGCAAAGGGTCTGGATTTCGAGGATGTGACCCTTGTGGGTGTTCTGGGCATTGATTCGCTGCTGTTTGCGCAAGGCTTCCGGGCATACGAGAACGTGTTCAGCCTGATCACACAGGTGGTGGGACGCAGCGGCCGCGCAAAAGAGCCCGGCTTTGCCATCATCCAGACCACCGACCCGGACAACCCAGTGCTCACCCTTGCCGCCGCGCAGGATTATGATGCCTTCTACGAGCAGGAGATCGCCTACCGCAAGCTTGGCTTGTACCCGCCCTTCTGTGGGCTGTGCGTCATCGGCTTTGCCGGTGCAAAGGAGAACGAGGTGGCGCGTGCCGCTGCCCGTTTCTCGGCGCTTTTAGGGCAGCAGGCGGCCAAGCAGCCGGATCTGCCCCTGCGCATTCTGGGTCCTACGCCCGGCAGCATTGAAAAGATCAACGACACCTACCGCTATAAGCTCACCGTCAAGTGCCGCAACGACCGCCGTTTCCGCGACCTTGTGCGCAGCACGCTGGCACTGTATGAAAAAGAAAAACTGCCGTCCCGTGCATCGGTCGTGGTAGACCTGCACTCGGACGGTGACATCTGATAAAACTGGAGGTACCATTATGGCTATCCGTAACATTGTAAAAGAAGGCGACCCCATCCTGAACAAGGTCTGCCGCCCTGTGACCAATTTTGATGACCGTCTGGCTACCCTGCTGGACGATATGCGCGAGACGATGATCGCAGCTGATGGCGTGGGCCTGGCCGGCCCTCAGGTTGGCATGCTGCGCCGCCTGTTCGTGGTGTGGGACACCACCGACGCCCCGGAGGAGATCCCCGAGGATTACGAGTACAAGTTCATTGATTTCGTCAATCCCGAGATCCTTGCTGTTTCTGAGGAGGAAGAGACGGCCTACGAGGGCTGCCTGTCCTTCCCGGGGCACAACGGCGCTGTGACCCGCCCCGTTGCCGTCAAGGTGCGTGCACAGGATCGCAACGGCGAATGGTTCGAGCTGGAAGCCGATGGCCTGCTGGGCCGCTGTATCCAGCACGAGAACGACCATCTGGACGGCATCACCATCATGGAGTCCAGCGAGTTCTTCTATGAGGATACCGAGGAAGGCAAAAAGGCCGCCCGCGAAGCGAAAGGAAACAACTGATGCGCATTTTGTTCATGGGCACGCCGGATATTGCTGCCGAGTGCCTGAAAGCCCTGTATGCTGCCGGGCATGATATCTGCGCCGTCTACACCCGGCGGGATAAGCCTGTCGGCCGCAAGCAGGTGCTCACCGCGCCGCCGGTCAAGGAGGTCGCACTGGCGCATGGTACGCCCGTGTTCCAGCCCCGCACCCTGCGGGACGGCAGCGAGGATGACACTATCCGCGCCCTTGCCCCGGAACTGATCGTGGTGGTGGCTTATGGCTGCATTCTGCCGAAGTCCGTGCTGGAAATGCCCCGCTACGGCTGCATCAATCTGCACGTTTCGCTGCTGCCGAAGTATCGCGGCAGCGCCCCGGTGCAGTGGTCGGTGCTGAACGGTGACGCTGAGACTGGCGTTTCCATCATGCAGATGGATGAGGGGCTGGATACCGGCGATGTGCTGTACTGCAAAAAAATCACCATCGACCCCGAGGAGACCAGCGGTGAATTGTTCGACCGCGTTACCGCTGTGGGTGCCGAAGCTCTGTGTGAAACGATTCCTCAGATCGCTGCAGGTACTCTGACGGCTGTGCCGCAACAGCACGAGAATGCTACCCTTGCCCCCATGCTGAACAAGGAGATGGCAGAGTTCCACCTGACCGATACTGCCACCCATATCCACAACTGGGTGCGCGGCATGAACCCTTGGCCGGGTGCGTGGTTCATCACCTCTGGCGGCAAAAAGCTCAAGGTGGTGTCCTGCCGTGTGGCTGTCGCTCATGGCGAAGCCCCCTGGCACGGTGCTGGCCACAAAGCCCCTGACCGTAGCCTGCAGCGAGGGGGCTATCCAGCTGCTGGAGGTCGTGCCGGAGGGCAAAAAGCCTATGGACGGCACTGCCTTTGCAGCGGGTCTGCGTCTGAAAACGGGGGATAGTCTCTGATGGCCGCAAATCCGCGTGCGGCGGCAGTCGCCGCACTGGTACGGCAGGAGCAGGATGGCTTTTCCAATCTGGTGCTGGACGCAGAACTCAGGCGCCAGAAGCTGGAAGGTCGGGATAAGGCCTTTGCAAGTGCCATTTTCTACACCGTGCTGGAGCATCGCGGCACACTGGACTATATTCTTGAGCAGTTTCTGCCCAAGGGTCTTGCAAAGCTGGATGCACCCGTGCGGGAAATTTTACGCGCTGCACTGGCACAGGCTCGCTATATGCAGGTTCCTGCCTCTGCTGCGGTGAACGAGGCAGTCAAGCTGACCCGCACTTTTAAAAAATCCAGCGCCTCCGGCCTTGTCAATGCCGTGCTGCGCAAGGCCTGCGGCTATGATCTGGACGCTGCCGTTTTTACGGACGAGATTCAGCGCCTGATGGTTTTAGGCTCTGCCGGACGGGATGTGGCGGAATTCCTCCACAAAAATTACCCGGATGAAGCACTGGGCATCCTGACCTATCAGGCCGATGGCGGTTTGACCAGTCTGCGTGCAAACCCCCTCAAGGCCAGCGCTGCACAGCTGTGCGCGCTGCTTACAGAGCAGGGCGCAGCAGAGGTGCGGCAGGGTATTGTGCCCGGCAGCGTGCTGGCACGATTTGCCGGCAGTCCGGCAGACAACGAACTGTTCCGACAGGGCTACTACCATGTGGAGGGACAGGCCAGCCAGCTGGCAGCCCTTTGCGTGGGCGCAGCCCCCGGCGAGACGGTGCTGGATCTGTGCGCTGCCCCCGGCGGCAAGACCGTTCTGCTGGCCGAGCAGATGCAGGGTACAGGAGAGCTGTACAGCTGCGATGCGGCAGAGAACCGTGTGGGGCTCATCCGCACCGCTGTGGATCGCATAGGCTTTACTGGGGTGCATACCCTTTGTAATGATGCCACCAAGCCGAACCCTGCACTGCCCATGGCAGACCGCATCCTGACGGATGTGCCTTGCAGCGGCTTGGGCATTCTGGCAAAAAAGCCGGATCTCCGCTATAAAAAGCTGGAAGCTGACCGGCAGGCAGAACTGCTTGCCACGCAAGCGGCAATTCTGGATACCGCTGCGGCGCTGCTCAAGGCGGGCGGGCGGCTGGTCTACTCCACCTGCACCATCGACCCGGCAGAAAATCAGCAGCAGATCGCAGCCTTTTTGCAGCGTCACCCGGAATTTACGGTCTGTGCACCGGATGTGCCGCTGCCTGCCGGAATGACGGCAGGGGAGTACGGCTGCCTCTCAGTGCCCACCCGCACCGGCATGGATGGCTTTTTCCTGTGTGTGCTGCAAAAAGCCGCCGGAACGCAATAACCACGACTCTCTGAGGGTCGTATCCTGTTATAGGAGAACAGAATGGAACAAAAACGCTGTATTTCTTCCCTGACGCTGGCAGAGCTGACCGCAGAGCTGAAAGCTCTGGGGCAGCCGGGCTTCCGGGCAAAGCAGATCTTCCACTGGGTACACCAGAAACTGGTCACCGAATTTTCTGCCATGACCGACCAGCCCAAGACCCTGCTGGCAAAGCTGGAAGAAACCTTTTATATCGCTGCACCGCAGATCGAGCGTCGTCAGGAGGCCAAGGACGGTACTGTGAAGTATCTGCTGCGCATGGCCGACGGCAACTGCATCGAGACCGTTGTCATGCGCTACCACTACGGCAATACCGTGTGCGTGTCCACGCAGGTGGGCTGCCGCATGGGCTGCCGGTTCTGCGCCTCCACACAGGCGGGGCGGGTGCGCAACCTTGAAGCGGGAGAGATCTGCTCCGAGATCTACACCGCCCAAAAGGATATCGGCGAGCGTATCTCGCATATCGTGCTTATGGGCATCGGCGAGCCGCTGGATAACTTTGACGAGGTAATGCGCTTTTTGGAAAATATCACCTCGCCCGAGGGCGTCAATATCGGCATGCGCAATATCAGCCTTTCCACCTGCGGTCTTGTCCCCAAAATCGACCAGCTGGCGGAGAAAAAGCTGCAGCTTACCCTTTCCATCTCGCTGCACGCACCTACCAACCAGATCCGCAGCAGCATGATGCCGGTCAACGATGCCTACCCGGTGGAACAGCTGATCCAGACGGTGCGCCGGTATCAGGAGACCACCGGCCGCCGGGTCAGCTTTGAATATTCCATGGTGCGCGGTGTCAATGATTCTGATGTCTGCGCAAAGCAGCTGGCAGACCTGATCCGGGGCATGGGTGCTCATGTAAATCTGATCCCCATCAATCCGGTGGACGGCAGTCCGTATTCCGCCACGGACGCGGCCAATGTGCGCCGGTTCCAGCAAAAGCTTGAAAGTCTTGGCGTAAACGCTACGGTGCGCCGCCGCCTTGGCAGTGAGATCAGTGCCGCCTGCGGCCAGTTGCGCCGCGACGAAATGAACGGCAAGGCATAAATAGAGGGAGAAACCTATGAAACTTGCAGGAAAAACGGACGTGGGGCGCGTCCGGCAGGACAATCAGGATGATTACCGTGCCGGGGAACTGCCCGGCGATGCAGCATGGGCGCTGGTATGCGATGGCATGGGCGGCGCACGCGGCGGGCGGGAAGCCTCGCAGTGTGCGTGCAGCGTCATCGAGCGCTGCTTTCAGGAGCAGTACAACCAGTGCATCCCCGGCGAAGAGGAGACTTTTTTGAAAAAGGCGCTGCTCAGTGCCAACCGCTATGTGTTCCAGAAGGCACTGCGGGAGGAGTCTCTGGCCGGTATGGGCACCACCGCCGTCTGCGCTCTGGTGCGCGGCGGCAAGGCCTATCTGAGCCACGCGGGCGATTCCCGCGCCTACCTGTACCGGGACGGTAAGCTGGCGCAGCTGACCCACGACCACTCCTATGTGCAGGAGCTTGTGGATTGCGGCACCATCACGCAGGAGCAGGCAGAGCATCACCCGCAGAAAAACATCATCACCCGGGCGCTGGGCGTGGATTACCGGCTGGAGCCGGAGTTCACCACAGTAGCGCTGCAGGCAGGGGATGTTCTGCTGCTGTGCACGGACGGCCTGACCAATGCCGTACCCACAGAGCAGCTGGAGCAACTGCTGCGCAGCGGGTCTTTTTACGATCTGCCGGACGTTCTGATCCGCACCGCCAACGAAAACGGCGGCCCGGATAACATCACCGCCCTGCTGGTGGGGATAGAGCCGATGGAGGTGCGCCATGGATAACCTGATCGGTAAAAGACTGGACGGCCTGTACGAGGTGCAGGAGCTGATCGGCTCCGGCGGCATGGCCAATGTGTATAAGGCGGTCATGCGGGGACAGAACGGCCCCGTGCCCGCCGGTACTGTGGTGGCGGTAAAGGTGCTGCGGCAGGAGTATATGCACGACCCGGACCTTGTGCGCCGCTTTAAAAATGAATCCAAGGCCATCTCGCTGCTGAACCACCCCAATATCGTCAAGGTGTACGATGTTTCGGTCAACGACCATCTGCAATATATCGTCATGGAGTATGTGGACGGCATGACCCTGCGGGAGTACCTCAACGAGCGGGGCGGCAAACTCTCCAGCCGGGAGACTGTGCACTTCATCTCCCAGATCCTCAAGGCGCTGGAGCACGCCCACGCCAACGGCATCGTGCACCGGGATATCAAGCCACAGAACATTATGCTGCTGGATAACGGCCAGCTGCGCATGATGGACTTCGGCATCGCCCGCATTTCCCGGGCAGATAACCAGATGCTGGCCGGCAAGGCGATGGGCAGTGTGCATTATATCAGCCCGGAACAGGCCAAAGGCGACGAGACCGACCGCACCAGCGACATCTACTCGGTAGGCGTCATGATGTACGAGATGCTCTCTGGTCATCTGCCCTTTGACGCCGATGATGTGGTGGAGGTTGCCATCAAGCAGATCTCGGACGAGCCCCGCTCGCTGCATGAACTGGCACCGGAGGTTCCCTATGCGCTGGTGGAGATCACCGAAAAGGCTATGGCGAAGCTCCCCCAGAACCGTTACCCCTCGGCACGGGCGATGCTGGAAGCACTGGATACCTATGTGCAGAACCCCTCCGTGCTGTTTGAATATCAGTATATTACAGAAGAAGCTCCCGAAAAGGTGGTGAAACGTACCATGAACCAGAACCGCGCGATCCGTCAGAACGAACAGCCTGCTCCCCGCAAAAACGGCAAAAACAAGCAGGGCAAAAAACGCCGCACCGTCTTGTTGCCTGCCCTGTTTGGCATCACCATTGCCTTTGCACTGGCCTGCATGGCACTGTGCTGGATGATCCTGAACGACTCCTCTAACCTGATGAACAACAAGGCTGATGTCACCCTTGGGGACTATATCGGCATGACCAAGGATCAGGCCATGGCCACGGATCAGATCGCATCCGGCCAGATCTCCCCGGAGTGGGAAGAAGAGTATAACAGCAACTATGCCGCCGGTTATATCTATAAGCAGTCGCCGGTGTCCGGCCGCACCGTCCGCGAGGGTCAGAGCGTGACGCTGACCGTCAGTCTGGGCACTCAGTATGTCACCGTGCCGGATCTGACCAACTATGTGCAGTCCGATGCAGAGCAGCAGCTCAAGGCACTGGGCGTTTCGGTGCTGGTCACGCAGGCTGTGGATACCTCGGTGGCCTCCGGTGCGGTCATCCGCACCGACCCTGCCGCCGGTACGCAGGTGGCAGCAGGCTCCACGGTCATCCTTTATATCAGCCGTCCGCAGGTGTCCACCACCACCAAGGTGCCCTCGCTTACCGGCATGAGCGTGGATGATGCCCGCACCCTGCTGGTGCAGAACCATCTGGGTCTTGGCAGCCAGAGCGAAGAATACAGCGACCAGCCCGCAGGCACGGTGCTCAGCCAGAACCCTGCAGCAGGTACCACCGCGAAGCTGAACAGCCGCGTAAACGTTGTGGTCAGCGCAGGCGCTGCACCGGCGCAGGAACCGGAGCAGCCGGGCAGTGACGGTACTTCCGGCACTACTGGTGAAGGCTCTACCGGCGGCGAGAGCACCGGCGGCAGCAGCAGCGAGCCGAGCTCCAGCAGCAGCTCCACAGGCGGCGGTATTCTGGACTGGTGGTCTTCGCTGTTGGGCTGACGGAGGCAGGCATGAACGGTTATATCGTAAAAGGCATCGGCGGCTTTTACTACGTTAAAACGCCGGATGGTATCGTGGAGTGCAAGCCCCGCGGCATCTTCCGCAAGCAGAAGATCACCCCTGTGGCAGGAGATGAGGTAACGCTGGAGACCGAAAACGGTGCGGCGGTCATTGCACAGATTGCCCCCCGTAAAAACGTTTTTGTGCGCCCGCCGGTGGCAAATCTGGATGTGCTGTTTCTTGTGGCAAGCACTACCCAGCCCACCCCCAGCACGCTGGTGCTGGATAAGCTTTCCGCCATTGCGGTGGATAAGGGCGTACAGCCGGTGGTGGTGTGCACCAAAAGCGACCTTGCCGAAGCGGATTTTCTGGCAAACGCCTATGCAAAGTCCACTCTGCCGTTTATCCGCATCGACTACGAAGGCGGCGCAGGGCTGGACGAGGTGAAGCAGTGGATCAATGGCCGGCTGTGCGCCTTCTGCGGCAACTCCGGCGTGGGAAAGTCCACCCTGCTGAATGCACTGCTGCCGGACGCTGCCCGCGAGACCAGCGCCATCAGCCAGAAGCTGGGACGCGGCCGACACACCACCCGTGAGGTGACCGTCTTTGAAGCCTATGGCGGACGCATTGCCGACACCCCGGGCTTTGCCAGCTTGGAAGCTAACCGCGCCGGGTTTATCCCCAAGGAGAATCTGGAACACGCGTTCCCGGAGTTCGGTCCTTATCTGGGTCAGTGCCAGTTTACCGGCTGTTCCCACCGCAGCGAAAAAGGCTGCGCTGTGCGGGCGGCGCTGGCAGAGGGCAAGCTTTCCCAGACCCGGTACGACAGCTACTGCGCCATGTACGACGAAGTAAAGGATGTCAAGGACTGGCAGCGCCCGAAAGTGTAATACGGAAGGAAGAATATAATGTCCCGTTGTGTGATCCTTTCCGCCTGCCCGGTGCAGCCGGAGCTCAAGCGCCTGCTGCGCAGCGATGATTTTATCATTGCCTGCGATGCGGGCTACCGCAACTGTGTGCGGCTGGGCTGTAAACCGGATATCATTGTAGGCGACTTTGATTCCGCTCCCTGCCCGCAGCAGGATACGGACGATATCGTTGTTCTTCCCCACGTCAAGGACGACACCGATACCGAATATGCCGCAAAGCTTGCTGCACAGAAGGGCTTTGACGAGGTGCTTTTGCTGGGTGCACTGGGCGGCAGGCGGGTAGAGCACACCCTTGCAAACCTGTGCACCGGCCTTGGGCTGGAGCAGCGCGGCATCCGTGCCGCCTTGCAGGACGAGCGCTCCCGCATCACCTTTGTGCTGCCGGGCGAGAGCCGCCGCTATCCTAGGGAGGAGTTCTTCTACTTTTCAGCCTTCCCCATGGAAGGGCGCGCCGAGGGCGTGTATGAAAAAGGCTCCTTCTACGAGCTGGAGGATGCCGTACTCACAGCAGGCTATCCGCTGGGCGTAAGCAACGAGTACGCCGAAGGTTCAAGCTGCATCACCATCAGCACCCGGCAGGGCGCGCTGGTGGTGGTGGAGACCATCGCAGATTGAACCCTTCACGGAACATTTTTGCCTGTCAGACGCTATAATGGGGTAAACATGAGCGAAAGGCGGGGTGGAGATGCAGGTAGTGGTCATTCGCAGCCCGAAAGCGCTGTGCGGCATTCTGCGCAAGCTGTTCGGCATCCGCAAAGAGAACTGAATCTATAAAAGACCGGTGTGTGGCAAAGCTGCTGCACACCGGTCTTTTTTGTTGTCGGCATACCGCCGTCTGCTGCCGCATACACTCTTACGGAAACGGACAGGGAAAGGAGCGCACTGCACATGGAACTGAAGATATTCCGGGACACGCTGCCGCAGGGCGGGGCGGGCTGTACCGTAAAAGCAGAACTTCCTCTGGAAACCGAGATCCGCATCTCGGATGACCTACCGCCGGTGGGCAAGCTGGTCAAGTGCTTTATCCGCCCGGTGGTGCTGCAGCGGCAGTTGCAGCCGGGCAGACTTACCTTAGAGGGCTATCTGCGCTGCACAGTGTTTTACCAGAGCGAAGCGGAAAAAGGCTTGTGCCAGACCGAGCAAAAAGCTGCCCTTCACCCGGCAGCTGGAGCTGCCGGAGCTGGCTTTTACCGCATGGACAGCCGTGGTGGAAGGACAGACAGAGTACCTCAACACCCGCGCGGCAGACCCGCGCCGCATCGAGGTGCGAGGTGCCTATGGGCTGGTGGTCACGGTACACACACAGTGCAAGACCGAGGTCATTACGGCGCTGGCAGATGGCGGTATCGAGCAGCAGCTGCGCACACTGCAAGGCGTACGCAGCGTGGCTGTGCTGGATAAGCTGGTTACCTTAGAGGGCGAGCTTGTCTTTGCAAAGCCCCCGGCGGCTGTACTGGATATTACCGGCAACGCCTGTGTGGCAGAGGTAAAGCTGCTTGCCGGTAAAGCTGTGGTTAAGGGGGAGTTGCGGGTGCAGTGCGCGTGGCGAGCAGAAGGGGACACTGCCCTGCAAAGTCAGGCGGCGGCGCTGCCCTTCCAGCAGGTGATAGATCTAGAAGGCATCACCGAGGACTGCCGCTGTCTGTGCGTGGCAGAGCCGGTGGGTTTTACCCTGTCGCAGGCAGAAAGCGCCGCTGCCCAGCTGACGGCAAACGTCATGCTGCATCTGCGGGCATGGCGCAGCTATCAGCTGCAAGTAACGGTGGATGCTTTTTCCACCCGGTTTGAAACGGAGCTCACACCGCAGCCGCTTGTCACGGAGCAACTGCTCTGCACCCTGAACGATACCGCCACCGCCACAGGCTCCGGCCCGCTGCCGGATGCAGGGGGCGCAGCTGCGGGCCTGCTTTGTGCACTACGGTCCGCAGCAGACCGTCCAAAAAGGGGAGGGCTGGGTGCTTACCGCCAAAGCAGTGGTAACAGCCCTTGCAGAAAATACCCTCGGCGAGCTGGAAAGCTACGAGAAAACCTTGGAGGTCAATATCCCGCTGCCCATCACACCGCCGGAAGGAACTGTGCTTGTGCCGGAATGCTGGCTGAGCACCGAGAACGTGCAATGCACCTGTGCGGGCGGTACGCTGGAAGCAACGATTACAGTCCGGGCAGAGGGCACGATCTTAGGCTGTGCCACAAGCCCGGTCATCGGCAGCATCACCCTTGGTGACCCGCTGCCCGACACCGACCCCGAGATCGCCTTGCGCATCTACTACGCGCAGGCGGGGGAGGAGGTGTTTGCGGTGGCCCGGCGGTTCCATGTAGCCCCGGCGCAGATCCTTGCGGCAAACCAGCTGGAGGAAGAGCTTGCCAGCCTGCCGCAGGCACAGCGGCTGCTGATCCCGGTCACCTGAACGTAAGGCTGTAAACAATCGAAAAAACGCACCCTTTTCCCGGACGGCATAAGCTGCCGCGCCGGGGAGGGGTGTTTTTTGTTCGTGCTGTGCAGAAAATACAGTACAAAGAATTACTGGTGAATCCAATAAAAGAAATTCAAAAATAAAACGAATCAACGCTGCAAAATATAACGAGTATACGTTTAGTATCTTTTGCAAGTGATTAAAAATCAACACGTAGGATGCATTGATATCGATTTCAATATGCGAGGATGCTTCAAAAATACGATTTGTATTTAACGCTTTGCAGAGCGTCTACGGATGTGGTATACTAAGGGAGATACAAACGCAAACGGCTACCGCTTGCCTGCTGTGTCCGGTGTACAGCACAGTTTTTGTCGGGAAAGCAGCACGGCGGGCGGTAAAATGATATCGCGGGAGAGTGGAATATTTGGAACTGGAACAGGCTAAAAAGCGCGTGGAAGAACTGCGCGCAGTCATTGAGAAAAACAACCGGCTTTACTACGATCAGGATGCGCCGGAGTTGGAAGATTTTGAATACGATGCCCTGACGCGGGAGTTGAAGGAGCTGGAAGCGCAGTTCCCCCAGCTTGTCACAGCGGCATCGCCCACCCAGAAGGTGGGCGGCACCGCCAGCAGTAAACTGCCCAAGGTGACCCATGCCGTTAAGATGGAAAGCCTGCTGGATGCGTTTTCCTTTGATGAGTTGCGGGACTTTGACCGCCGCATCCGCGAAGCCGGGATAGAGCCGGAATATGTTGTGGAAATTAAGATCGACGGTCTTTCCTGCAGCTTGGAGTATGAGAAGGGGCAGCTTGTCCGCGCCTCTACCCGTGGTGACGGCGTGGTGGGCGAGGATGTTACCGCAAACGTGCGTGCCATCCGCAGCATCCCAAAGACCCTTAAAGACGCACCGGAGTTTCTGGAGGTGCGCGGCGAGGTGTATATGCCCCATGAGACCTTTCAGCACCTGTGCGCCGAGCAGGAATTGCAGGGCGCTGCACCCTTCAAAAACCCCCGCAATGCAGCGGCCGGTTCTCTGCGGCAGAAGGATGCCCGTATCACCGGCAGCCGGGGACTTTCCATCTTTGTGTTCAATGTGCAGCAGATCCGTGGCAAGACCCTGACCAAGCACTCCGAAAGTCTGGATTACCTCAAGAGCCTTGGTCTGCCCGTGTCGCCGCGCTACCATGTAGTGCACGATATCGAGGACGCCATTGCCGAAATCGAGAATATCGGCCAGAACCGTGCCAAGCTGGATTTTGACATGGACGGTGCGGTCATCAAGGTGAACGATTTTGCCCAGCGGGAGTTGATGGGTTCTACCAACAAATTCCCGCGCTGGGCCATCGCCTTCAAGTACCCGCCGGAGGTCAAGGAGACCACCCTGCGCAGCATCGAGGTAGCTGTGGGACGCACCGGCGTGCTCACCCCCACCGCCTGCTTTGACCCGGTATTTCTGGCAGGCACCACGGTAGCCCGCGCCACCCTCCACAACGAGGACTTCATCCGGCAGTTCGGGCTGTGCATCGGGGATACCATTCGGGTGCGTAAGGCGGGCGATATCATCCCGGAGGTCATCGGGGTCACCCATCATGCGGAGGACGCTGAACCCTACACCATGCCCACGGTCTGCCCCTCCTGCGGCGCACCGGTGGTGCATCTGGAGGACGAGGCGGCGCTGCGCTGCGTGAACCCGGAGTGTCCGGCACAGGCGCTGCGCAACATCATCCATTTTGCCTCCCGGGATGCCATGGACATCGAAGGTCTGGGCGAGGCAGTAGCCACCCAATTGGTGGAAAAGGAGCTGGTGCATTCTGCAGCAGATATCTACACGCTGACCCGGGAACAGCTGCTGGAACTGGACAAATTCAAGGAGAAAAGCGCGGACAACTTGTTACAGGCCATTACGGCTTCCAAGCAGAACAATCTGGATAAGCTTTTGTTCGGCTTTGGCATCCGCAACATTGGCGATAAGGCAGCCGCGCTGCTGGCAGAACATTTCGGCACGCTGCAAGCCATCCGGGAAGCCACCGCAGAGCAGATCAGCCAGATCGACGGTTTTGGCGGCGTGATGGCGCAGAGCGTGGTGGAATTCTTTGCTAAGGAAGGCACCACCGACCTTGTGCACCGCTTGGCAGATGCCGGGGTCAATATGCAGTGGAAGGGCGAGCCGAAGGGGGATAAGCTGGCAGGCAAAACGCTGGTGGTCACCGGTACGCTGGAAACACTCTCCCGCAACGAGGCCGAAGCACTGATCGTGAAAAACGGCGGCAAAGCCAGCGGCTCTGTCTCCAAAAAAACGGCCTATGTGGTGGCTGGTGCGGCGGCGGGCTCCAAGCTGACCAAGGCGCAGGCGCTGGGTGTGCCGGTGCTGACCGAGCAGGAATTTCTTGCTATGCTGCAGGATGTTCCGGTAGAACAGGAAACGACTTAAAGCGCCCTCTTAAATGCCGAAATACAAGTGATTTCAAAAGCTTCTGCAACGCTGTTGCAGGGGCTTTTTTGTTTACCCGTTCCCGGTTCCCGGTTCTAATGACGCACAAAGCGCATACAATGCTAGCACAAAGCTTTCGTGGAAGGAGAAACCAAAGTGGACGAGTATTACCGGGCCATCAGAGCCCTTCCCGTATGGCTTGCGGCGCCGCTGGCACAGCTGCCCGCACAAACGGCAGTGCGCATACAGGAGCTGAGGCTGCGCACTGGCTGTGCGGTCACATTTACTGTACAGGGACGGCAATGCCCTGCTTCGGCACTGCCGGGCTGCCCTCCAAAGCTGGCTGCAATGAGGCTGAATGCGCTGCAAATAGAAGAGATATTTCACACCCTTTGCAACGGCTCGGTGCACACCCACGAAAGGGAGCTTGCTGAGGGATACCTGACTACTGCTGTCGGCAACCGCGTGGGCGTGGCGGGGCAGTTCGTGCAGCGGGAAGGGCAGTGCATCGCTCTGCAAAAGGTCACTTCGCTCAACCTGCGGATCGCACGCAGTTGTGTTATCCCTTTGCCGCCCGCGCTGGACAAGCTGCTGGAACAGCACTTTACCGGGCTGCTGGTGGTGGGAGAGCCCGGCAGCGGCAAGACCACCCTGTTGCGCACTATCGCCCGGACGCTGGCCGAGCGGCAGCGTCTGGTGGCAGTGATAGACGAGCGGGGCGAGCTTTTCCCGCCGGAAGGACCGCTGCCGCCGCTGGAGCGCATTGGCGGGGTGGATAAAGCCCGCGCCGTCCAGATGGCGTTGCGCACGCTGGCACCGCATGTGATCCTGCTGGACGAGTTGGGCAGTCTGGAGGAAACGATGGCACTGGAGCAGGGCTTTTTCAGCGGGGTGGATTTTATTGCCAGTATCCACGCGCCGGATGCTGCACAGGCGCAGTGCCGCCCGCAGGTGCAGGCTTTGTTGCAGCGCGGGATGCTGCGGCGGCTGGTCATCCTTGCCGGGCGGGAGACACCGGGCTGCATCCGGGAAGTGTGCGCCGTATGAGTGGCCTTTTGCACGGGCTTGGCCTGCTTTTGCTCCCACTGTGCGGCTGGCTGGCGGGGGATGCGGTACAGGCTCAGACAAGTCTGCACCTTGCTGCCTTGCAGGGCACCATCGCGTTATTACAGCGCATCCGGCAGGAGATACAGTACCGCCGGGCAGACCTGCAAAGCCTCTGCCGGCAGCTTTGCCGCGAGGGCCTTTTTGCCACAAAAAATCCAGGCGGTACATTGCAGCAGTTGCCTGCACCGCGGCAGCTTTCAGCAGAGGAGCGTGCCTGCTTTGCAGAGTGCTTTAGCGGAATCGGCCGCGCAGAGGCCGCACAGGAATGCGAGCGGCTGGGTTACTATACGGCGCGGTTTGAGGACTATTTACAGCAGGCACGCCGCACAGCACAGCGGCAGGCCGGTTTGCCGCACCGTCTGGGGTTGGCTGGCGGTATGATGCTGGCGCTGCTCTTTTGGTAAAAGCTGTACGGAACAAAGGAGAAACGGATGGATATCGAACTTGTGTTCAAAATTGCGGCCATCGGCATCATCGTGGCAGTACTCAATCAGCTGCTCATCCGCTCCGGGCGGGAGGATCAGGCCATGATGACCACATTGGCGGGACTTGTGGTAGTGCTCTCCATTCTCGTCAAGCAGATCAGCACCCTGTTTGCCACCATCCGGTCTCTGTTTGCGCTATGAGCGCGGCGGTTCCGGTGCTGACGGCGCTGCTGCTGACGGCCTTTGCGGGAGTTCTATTGCAGCGGTATTCTCCGGCATTTGCGTTGCTGCTTTCGCTGGGTGCTGCGGTGTGGCTGCTGCTCCGTCTGGCACAGCCGCTGCGCGGGATACTGCAAGCAATGGTACAGCTGGGGCAGCGCACCAATGCGCAAGCCTTTTTTCCTGCCTTTTGCGCAGCGCGGGCATCCTGTTGCTGGCAGATTACGTCCGCACCCTCTGCGAGGAAGCCGGAGCGGATACCCTTGCATGGTGCGCCGGGCTGGCGGGGCGGTGCCTCGTACTGGCGGCGGTATGGCCGCTGCTGGAACAGATATTCCAGACGATCTGGGGGTTGGCGGGATGAAAAAATGCGGCCTTATCATTTGCGGGGTAACGCTTGGCCTTCTGTGCAGCAAAACCGCCCTGAAAGCTGTGGCTGCGGAAGCCGCACCGTGGCAAGCCTATCTCGACAAGGCGCCTGTACAGGCCGAGCAGTTTGCGGCAGATCCGCTGGGCACATTGCTGCGTTTGTTTGCCGCTGAACCGGTGCAATTGCTGCGGGATACGATGCAACAATATGCCGATGTTCTGCTGTTTTTGTCGCTGGCTGCCGGGCTTGCGTTTCTCTTGCAGGACACTGCCGACAGAGCCCTGCTGGAGCTGGCGGCTGCCGGCGGCTGCGGCGTTTTATTGTGGCAGGAACTGGACAAGCTTGCCGCTGCCCTGTGCGCCCAGATGGCCGGGTGGAAAAGTTATCTGCTGGGCTTTTTGCCGGTATACAGCGGCGTGTTGGCAGCTGGCGGTGAATGGAACGCCGGAGCGGCTGCAAACGGATTTCTGCTCACGGTGCTGTGCTTTATTGCACAGGCGGTCACCCTCTGGCTGCAGCCGCTGCTGCGCAGCTACCTTGCCATCAGTATGGCCTGCGGCATCAGTTCCCGCAAAAGCCTGTCCGAGGGCTGCACTCTGACCGGGCGGCTGCTGCGGCAGGCCATCGGCTGGGCAGGCAAAGCGTTCGCCGCTCTGATGAGCATTCAGCGCGTAGTCACGGTGCAGCTGGATCGTTCAGCCTCCCGTCTGGGACAGCTGCTGACCGGCAGTGTGCCCATTGTAGGGCAGGCGCTGAGCAACGCGGCGGATGCAGTGCTGGCCGGGATGCAGTTGCTCAAAAGCACCCTTGGCATTGCCGCATTGCTCAGCATCGGGGCAGAATTTGCGCCCTTGTATCTCGGGCTGCTGGTGCATCTGCTTTTTCTGTCCTGCTGCGGCTGGCTTGCCGGGATCGGCGGGCTGGAGCATTGCCATAAGCTGCTGCAATGCTTTGCCGAAGTTGTGCGCTGCATGGCGGCTGTTACGGCCTTGTTTTTTATGTTGTTTGTGGTGGGCATCGCACTGCTGATGCTGACAGGGGGTGGTTAGATGCAGGCATTTCAGCGGGCCGCGGCAGTATTCTGCATGGCGTGCATCGGGGCGGAGCTGGTCAGTTTTTTTTGCTGGGCAAAGCTGGGCAGGCCGGTGCATAAAAGCCGCAGCCGGGTTATATATTTTAGCAGTCCTTCTTGCGCAGCTGCCACGGCTGCCGGGCAAGGTTTTGACCGCTTTTTCGGGGAACACAGCCCCGGCGGCTGTGTCCGCTGCACGGCCGGATACGCTGGAAACGGAGATCCTGACCGAGGCCAAAGCCCAACTGGAAGCGTATTGCACCGCACAGTGCCGTCAGCAGTTTGGGCTGGACATCCGCGTGACGGTCACGCTGGAAAAAGCCGGACAGCAGGTCGTGGTAAAAAAAGCTGTTGCTGCCTTACCGACGGGCTGCACCGCCGCCCAAAAGCAGGCGGTGTTCAGCCTTTTGCAGCAGACACTGGGCACCGCTCCCACGGCAGCGGAGGAGAGCGCACCATGAAAAAGAATGAATTGCTTTCCGCTTTACGCTCTCTGCAAGGCGGCAAAGGTCGCACCTCGCTGGCGGTGGCGGTCGGTGTGCTGGCGATGCTGCTGCTTTTGCTGTCGGAGTTTTTACCCAGCGGCAATACGCAGAAAGCGGCGGCATCCACCGCCCAAACAGCCACTGTCAGCCAGTACCAGACCCAACTGGAGCAGCAGCTGGAAGAGCTTATCAGCCAATTGCAGGGGGCAGGACGCACCACGGTCATGGTCACCCTGACCACCGGAGAGGAGACTATCTATGCAGTAGATACCCAGACCGGAGATCTGCAACAGCAGGAGACGCACGTTCTTTTACAGGATGGGTCTGCGCTGGCCGAGACTACCTATCTGCCGCAGGTCTGCGGGGTCGCCGTGCTGTGTGAGGGCGGGGGAGATGTCCGGGTTGCAGCCCGCATTACTGAGCTGCTGCATTCGCTGTTGGATCTGCCCGCGAACCGCATCTGCGTGGAGCAACGCAAGTGCTGAGCTGCTGCTTTGATCGAGCACCAAAACTATTTACCCAAAAACAAAGGAGGAAGCGTTTTATGAGAGCACTTTCCAGAAACACCCGCAGGGTCACCGCCCTGACACTGGCGGCGGCGCTGGTCATTGCCGTCTACTTAAACTGGCAGTATGCCCGGGCAGACATTACTCCGCAGACAGAGGACGACACCCTCATGGTCTCGGCAGAGCCAGTGGAGGCAGAAGCGGAGACTGCCATCACGGATGCGCTGCCCACAGAGGCGGAGGCCGCCTCCGGTGTCAATAAAAATTATGGCGAAGCACAGCTTGTCAGCGTAGCAAACGACAGCGGCACCCGCTTTTTTGAACAGGCTCGGCTCAAGCGGGAAAAGGCACACGACGAAGCGATGGATACCCTGCAAAAGAGCCTGAAGTCCTCCTCCCTGACAGCGGAGGAGAAAAAGGAGTACACCGCACAAATGGCGGCAGGGCTGGAGGATCTGAACGCAGAAAACGAGATCGAAACGCTGGTGCGCGCCAAGGGCTTTGCGGATTGCCTGTGCTTTTTGCAAGCAGGGCGGGCAGACCTGACCGTGATGACAGCGGGTGAGCCGCTCACGGCGGCGCAGGTGGCACAGATCCGGGATGTGGTGATGAACAAAAGCAGCGTGACCGCCCAGAATATCACGGTGGTGGAGGTAAAGTAAGCACTCTTTATCTATGCGGATATCCCGGCGGCGCAGGCGCAGCTTTTCTTGCAGGCAGAAAGCCGTATGCGCTGCCGGGATGCCATTCTATGCTGATTTCCATCTTCTTTTCCAAACAAGTATTGAAATTACCCCCGCATTGATGGTATAATAACTCTATCAAAAATGAATGCTTTGCGTGCCTTTATGCACTGTACAAGGGCGCGTTTGAACACAAAAGGCAGGCACGGCAGACCGGTTTCAGGGTTTTGAAACCGCTGCCGGAGCAGCCTTTGGATGGAGGACAGCACAATGGATTTACAGAACATGGATCTTCAGGGCGGCAGCCTTCAGATTTCGACCGAGGTCGTGGGTAAGATTGCCCGCTGCGCCGCACTGGAAGTGGACGGCGTCGCCGAGGTGTCCTGCGGCGTGCAGAATAAAAAGCTGAAAAGCCTGCTGGAATCTGCCAGTATCCAGCCGCCTGTGGTGGTTGAGATGCGGGACGGCACGGCCAGCATCACTCTGCACCTGATGATGCAGTTCGGCGCACGGATTCCCTCTGTGGCTGAAAAAGTACAGGAGAACGTCAAGTCTGCCGTGCAGAACATGACCAATGTGACGGTTAGCCGCGTGGATCTGGTCATTGCAGGCCTTGCCGAGGCTCAGTAACAAATTCAGCAAAAAATCATATCAGAAACGATCCTCCTCCCGGTACGCCCGGCGGGGAGGGTTTGTATTGCGAAAGGAACATTATGGAAAACATTCTGCCCCGTAGAGAAGCCCGTGAAAACGCCTTTTTGCTGGCATTTTCGCAGACCTTTGGTGACATTCCTCTGGCCGAGGCATTGTCCAACCACGCTGAGAACGATGAAGAGCATCCCGTGGACGCGTTCAGCCGTCTGTTGCTGAACGCCTACTACGATCATTCCGCAGAGGTGGATGACGAGATCCGCGCTCACCTGCGCAATTGGACCATGGAGCGTCTGCCCCGCGTCAGCCTGACTGTGCTGCGTCTGGCCGTGGCCGAGATGCTGTTCGGCGGCGAGAACAAGCCCGGCGTTGCCATCAATGAGGCTGTGGAACTGACCAAGAAGTACGGCGCGGGCGAGGACTACCAATTTGTGAATGGCCTGCTGGGTGCTGTGGCACGCGACCACGGCCTGAGTGATGAAGCCGTCACGGAGTCGGCTGAACAGTGAGCCGTTATACGCTCGGGGTCGATACAAGCAACTATGCAACCTCTCTGGCAGTTTTTGATACAGCCGGGGAGGTTGTTTGTGCAAAAAGCGCTTTTTGCCGGTAAAAGCCGGGCAGCTTGGTCTCCGGCAAAGCGATGCACTGTTCCATCACACAGCAGCTCTGCCGGAGATGCTGCAGGAGCTGGCGCAGGAATTCGACCTGACAAAAATAGACGCCGTAGGTGTTTCGCAAAAGCCGCGCCCGGTAGAGGGCAGCTATATGCCCTGTTTTCTGGCTGGTGTCAGCGCGGCGACCGCCTTTGCGGCGGCACGGGACATTCCGCTGATCCACACTACCCATCAGCAGGGTCACGCTGCTGCGGCGCTGTATGCCGCAAAGGGTGAGGCACTGTTCTCCCAGAAGGTGCTTTTGTTCCATATCTCCGGCGGCACCACGGATCTTTTGCTGTGCGATCAGGTGCGTGCTATCACCACCCTTGGCACCAGCACCGATCTGTACGCCGGTCAGGCGGTGGACCGCGTGGGCGTGCGGCTGGGCTTTGGCTTTCCCGCAGGGGCAGAGGTCTCCCGCCTTGCTGCGCAGTGCGCCGAGGATATCCGGCCCAAGTCCAGCGTAAAGGGGCTGCAATGCAGCCTTTCTGGGCTGGAAAACCAGTGTAACGCCCTGCTTGCGGCCGGAAAAGCTCCGGAATACGTTTGCAAGTACTGCCTGCTCTGCGTGGCAGATACCGTTGTCCGCATGACAAAGGCCGCACAGAAGGAATACCCCGGTCTGCCGGTGGTCTGCGCCGGTGGTGTGATGAGCAGCGATATCATCCGCACATGGGTGCAGCAGCGGCTGCCGCAGGTCTATTTTGTGCCAGGGCAGTATTCAAGTGATAACGCCATCGGCGTATCCATTCTTGCTGCGCGGGAGGCCGGTTTATGGCTGATGTGATCTCGGTCTCAGAGCTGAATCATTATGTCAAAACGCTGCTGGATGTCAACGATGGGTTGTTCGATCTGGCCCTGCGGGGTGAGATCGCAAATTTTGTGCAGAACGCCCGCAGCGGGCACTGCTACTTTTCTCTGCGGGACGATGCCTGCAGCGTAAAGGCGGTGATGTTCCGCACCGATGCCCGCCGTCTGGCATTTCGCCCGGAGGAGGGGATGCGGGTCGTGGTACGCTGCCGCGCTACCCTCTACGAGCGGGACGGCGCGTTTCAGGTCTATGTGAATGAAATGTTTCCGGATGGTCTGGGCGCAGCACAGCTTGCGCTGGAGCAGCTGAAGGCCCGGCTGGAAAAGGAAGGCCTGTTTGATCCGGTACACAAAAAGTCGCTGCCAGCATACCCCAAATGTATTGGTGTCGTCACCAGCAAAACCGGGGCGGCGCTGCAGGATATCCGCAACGTGATCAGCCGCCGCTGGCCGTCCGTTCGGCTGCTGCTGTGCCCGGTAACGGTGCAGGGCTTTGAGGCTGCCCGGCAGATCGCCGCAGCCATCCGCACGCTGGATCAGAGCGGGAAGGTGGACGAGATCATCGTAGCCCGGGGCGGCGGCAGCAGGGAAGACCTGTGGGTGTTCAATGCCGAGGAAATCGCCCGGGCGGCATTTCGCTGCAAAACGCCACTGATCAGTGCCATCGGCCATGAGATCGACTACACCATTCTGGACTTTGTAGCCGACCAGCGTGCTCCCACACCGTCCGCTGCCGCAGAGCTTGCGGTGCCGGATCGGGAGGAACAGCAGCGCATTTTTGAAAATATTGAAGAAAATATTCACAAAAATATACAAAAACGGCTTGTGTTGTGCTATAATGGTCTAGAGCAATACAACTTTTTGTTGGAGCAGAGCGCGCCGAGTAAAATCTTACAGCAGTATTCAAACCGCCTGCAACAGGTGCAGCAGGCCATTCAGGCGCAGCAAAAAGCGCGTATGAATGACAAAAATATGCAGCTGCAACACGCGGCCGCGCTGGCGGCATCGCTGAATCCATATCGTGTGCTGGCCCGTGGCTATGCCCTTGTGACCGATATAAAAGGGAAGGTCTGTACCGTAGAGCGACTGCAGCCGGAGCAGCCCATCTGTGTGCGCAACCGGCAATATCAGGCACGATGCCGTGTGGAAACGGTGGAGGAGATCAATGAGAGCACCCAAAAGCTTTGAAGAAGGAATGGATCGGCTGAACACGATCCTTGCACAGATGCAGCAGGAGGACACCTCGCTGGCAGATTCCGTCAAGCTGTATGCGGAAGCTGCCTCCCTGATGCAGTACTGCCATGCAACGTTGGAAAAGACGTCGTTGCAGATCGAGGAAATCAATGCAAAGATTGCCGAGACCGTGGACACCCGCAGGAGCAGGAGGAAGAATAATGGAATATAAGGCGCAATATCAGGAATATCTGCTGCAGGCTACGGCTGCGCTGGATGCTTTGCCAGCGCCCGTTTTCTGCCCGAGGAATCGGAAGTATGCAGAGCTGCCCGTTACAGCTTGCTGGGCGGTGGAAAGCGCATCCGCGCGATTCTGACGCTCAGTGTCTGCGATATGCTGGGCGGCGAGATGCAGGTTGCCGCACAGTTCGCGGCAGCTGTGGAGATGCTTTGCATTGCCTCGTTGATCCATGATGATCTACCCTGTATGGACAATGATGATCTGCGCAGGGGGCGTCCCTCCTGCCACAAGGCTTTCAGCGAGTCCACGGCAATGCTGGCCGGTGACGTGCTGCTGACCGAGGCTTTTGAGGTGATTGCAAACGCCTCCGCTACGCCGCAGATCTGCGTGGCAGCCGCCCGTGCACTGGGCGCGGGTGCAGGCAGCCGCGGCATGGTCTACGGGCAGGAGCTGGATCTGAAATATGAAGCACTAGCGGCCACCGAGGAGCAGCTGCGCCTTATTCACCGCAACAAGACTGGTGCACTGATCAATGCCGCCGTCCAGATGGGCGCTGCCGCAGCCGGTGCAACACCGCAGCAGTGCAAGATACTGGCCTCCTACGCATACGGGCTGGGGTTGGTGTTCCAGATCGTGGACGATGTGCTGGACGTTACCAGCACCCCAGAACAGCTGGGCAAACCCATCGGCAGCGACAGCGAAAACGGCAAGACCACTTTTGTTACCCTGTATGGAACCGACGGCGCAATGGTGCTGGCGCAAAAGCTGAACGAGCAGATCTGCAATGATCTGCAGCAGCATTTTGGCGCAAAGGCAGCTTTTTTGCAGCAGCTGGCTCAGCAGCTTCTGGTGCGCAAAAACTAAAGAAAAAGGAATACAGATATGCAGTTTATTCAAAATATCTTATCAGCCAATCAAATCTTGACCGCATCGCTTCTTAGCTGGTTCATTGCACAGGTGCTAAAGACCATCATCAACTTCATTCTGCTGGGTAAGTTCCAGTTAGAGCGGATGTGGGGCGATGGTGGTATGCCCAGCGCACACAGCGCGACCGTCTGCGCCATGGCCATTGTTACCGGACGCAGCGCCGGGGTCGCCTCGCCGATTTTTGCGGTGGCCTGTGTGGTGGCTATCATCACCATGCACGATGCCATGGGCGTCCGGCACGAAACCGGTGAACAGGCAAAGGTGCTGAACCAGATGATTGCCCAGTGGATCGATGTAAGCGAGAAAAACGCTCCCTTTTTGCAGAATATGCACCTGAAGGAAATGGTCGGCCACACGCCGCTGCAGGTCGTGGCGGGCGTACTGCTCGGCTCCCTGGTGGGCTTTCTGTTCCCGGTCGTGTAAAAGGCGGCAGAGATGCCCAAAGTACAAACGCATAAAGGACGTGTGAATATGGAATCGTTGTTGCTGGACAAGATCGATCAGCCCAGCGATCTTAAAAAGCTGAATGCGCAGCAGGTGGAAAAACTTTGCGCAGAGATACGGCATTTTTTGCTGGAAAATATCTCCAAGACAGGTGGCCATCTGGCCTCTAATCTTGGCACCGTAGAGCTGACCGTGGCGCTGCACCGTGTGCTGGAAACGCCTAAGGATAAGATCGTTTTTGATGTGGGGCATCAGTGCTACACCCACAAACTGCTTACCGGACGCCGGAAACAGTTTGACCATTTGCGGCAGCTGGATGGCATTTCCGGCTTTCCCAATCCTCACGAAAGTGTGCACGATGCCTTTATTGCCGGACATGGCAATACGGCGCTTTCACTCGCTATTGGTATGGCTTGGGCCAAAAAGATCAAGCATGAGCCCGGGCTTGTGGTGGCGGTGATCGGCGATGGCGCTTTTACCGGCGGCATGGTGTATGAGGGGATGAACAATATCGGCGGGCTGGACAACCTGCTTGTGATCTTGAACGATAACAAGATGTCCATCTCTAAAAATGTCGGTGCACTGGCACGATATCTGACCCATCTGCGCACAACTACGGCGTATTATGATGCCAAGGATAATGTACGCAGTTTTCTGGACGGTGTGCCATTGATTGGTACGCCGATGAAAAAATCGCTGATCGGCGCAAAAACGCTGGTACGCCGCGCTATGTACCACTCCACCATGTTTGAGGATATGGGCTTTGAATACATCGGCCCGGTGGATGGCCACAACGTGGAGGAGCTGGAACGCACCTTGCGCTCGATCTACCAGCGGCCGGGTCCCCATTTTTTGCATATTGTGACCAAAAAGGGTAAAGGTTATCAGCCGGCAGAGATGAACCCAGGAAACTATCACGGTGTATCTGCTTTTGACCCGGACGGAATGCCGGACCCGGAGGTTGCGCCGAAGGAATCCTTCTCCACTGTTTTCGGCAAACTGCTGGTGCAGGAGGGAACACAAAACCCGAAGCTCTGCGCGATCACCGCTGCCATGAAGTACGGTACCGGACTGCAATTCTTTGCCCATCGTCACCCGCAGCGCTTTTTTGATGTGGGCATGGCGGAGCAGCATGCTGTCACCTTTGCAGCAGGCCTTGCAAGTCAGGGAATGCTGCCGGTGGTGTGCATCTACTCCACCTTTCTGCAGCGCTCCTATGATCAGATCATCCACGATGTCAACCTGTTGAAGGAGAATGTGGTCTTTGCCATCGACCGCGCCGGCTTTGTCCCTGCAGACGGCGAGACCCATCAGGGCATCTATGATGCAGCCTTCCTCAGCCAGATCGGCATCCCGGTCTATGCACCCTCCAATTACGAGGAACTGCAATACTGGCTGCACTATTTGCTGCAGGACACGGTCTCCGGCCCTCGAGCCATCCGCTACCCCCGCGGCGGCGAGAGTGCAAAACTGGCGCAGTATCCCTGCACAAAGCGGGAATACGACTTTTTGTATGAAACGCCCGGGGCAGAGATTCTTCTGGTCAGCTATGCGGACGAACTGGAGGACATATTGGAGGCCGCCAATCAATTGAACGCTGCATCGCAGAATGCAGACGTTCTGAGGCTTGTAAAGCTATACCCCTTTACAGATAAACTTATCGATACTGTGTCGAAATATAAAATCGTACTGTTTGCAGAAGAATGTGTTGCAGCTGGTGGTATTGGTGAACATCTGGCATATGCTTTGCAGCAAAAAGGCTGGAACGGCCGCTTTTTACACTGCGCTGTCCACACGGCCTGCCTGCCGCACGCGACTGTTCCGCAGATCAAGCAGTGCACCGGTCTGGACGCTGCGGATCTTGTGCAGGCGGTCCGGTCTGCCCTCACGAAAGGAGAAAACGAGCTGTGAAAATTCGGTTGGATCAATATCTTGTGCAGAACGGCCTTGTGCAGAGCCGGGAGCGCGCCAAGGCTCTGATCATGGCCGGTGTGGTTTTTGTCAACCAACAAAAGGTGGACAAGGCCGGCGAGATGATCAAGGAGGACGCTGTGGTCGAGGTTCGCGGCCACGATATCGGCTATGTCAGCCGCGGCGGCTTAAAGCTGGAAAAGGCCATGAAGTGCTTCCCGCTTACCCCCAACGGCAAGGTCTGCATGGACATCGGTGCATCTACCGGCGGCTTTACCGACTGTATGCTGCAAAATGGTGCCGTGAAGGTGTATGCCGTAGATGTTGGCTACGGTCAGCTGGCATGGAGCCTGCGGACGGATGCGCGCGTGGTGAATATGGAGCGCACGAACATCCGCTATGTCACGCCGGAGGATCTTGCAGAGCCCATGGAATTTTTCAGTGTGGATGTTTCCTTTATTTCTCTGCATCACATCTTCCCGGTGGCACAGCGCATCACCACCCCGGACGCCATGGGCGTCTGTCTGGTGAAGCCGCAGTTCGAGGCAGGCCGCGAGAAGGTGGGCAAAAACGGCGTGGTTCGTGACCCTGCCGTGCATCGTGAGGTGTTGCACAATGCCATGTCTTATGCTGCGGAAAACGGCTTTGTAGTGCGCGGGTTGGATTACAGTCCGGTCAAAGGGCCGGAAGGCAATATCGAGTACCTGATGTTTGTGCAGAAGAGCGACCAGCCCGCAGTGCTGGACGACGAAGCCGCCGCACAGGTGGTGGCAGCAAGCCACACCACGCTGGATCGCTGAGACTCAACTGTCAGCAAAGGAGAAACCGGTATGACGATCTACATTTCGCCCAATCCGGGCAAGACCTCTGCCAGCGAAATCGCGCTGCGTGCGGCGCAGATCCTGCTGACCCACGGCGCAGCTGTACTGATGAGCGATGCTCTGCGGGAAAGCTGCAACACGGCAGGGGTCATTTATCTGCCGCTGGAGCAGTGTCTGAAGCGTGCTGACGTGATCCTGACCATTGGCGGGGACGGTACCATCTTGCACGAAGCGAATCTTTCGCTCCGGTACGCAAAGCCCATCCTCGGCATCAATCTGGGACGCTGCGGCTTTCTGGCTACCTGCGAGATCGGCGAAATGGAAACAAAGCTGGCCGCTGTGGCGCGGGGCGATTTCCAGCTGGACAACCGGATGCTTTTATACGCCCGGGTGCTTGGTCAGGACGGCTGGGAGGGTCACGCCCTCAATGATGTGGTCGTGACCAAGGGACGCCTGCAACAGGCCATCGACTTCAGCATTTACTGCGATGATATTCTGGTAGAGCACTACCGGGGCGATGGCGTTATCGTGGCGACCCCCACCGGCTCTACGGCCTACTCGCTGGCAGCCGGCGGCCCGATTCTGGATTCTCAGACCAAGGGCGTCGTGGTGACCCCCATCTGTCCCCACAGTCTGGCCAGTCCGGCCATGGTATTTGCGCAGGAGCGCAAGCTGAACGTCTGTGTGGGGCAGGTAGCAGACGATGAAGTGTTTATCAGTTGTGACGGCGGTATCGGTTACCCCCTCAAGGCGGGTGCCACCGCAGAGATCCGCCTGTCCGATCAGAACGTCAAGCTTATCACCTTTGGACGGGCAGACCAGTTTCAGGCCATTGATCAGAAACTGCGCAAAAGACAATAACACGGGAGGCGATTTTTAAGATGGCACGCAGCCGCAAAGAAGATACAAAAACAAAAGCGGAACGTTTGCAGACGATCCTACGTCTTGTGCAGGAGCATCCCATCAGCCGACAGGAGGTGCTGCTGGAGCACCTGCGGAACGAAGGCTTTGAGGTAACGCAGGCCACCGTTTCCCGCGATATCCGGGAGCTGTGCCTTGTAAAGGCAGCCACCACCGAGGGCTACCGCTATGTTTCCAGCCGGAACGAAAGCTTCAATCCCAAGACTCAAGGGCGCTTTGAGACCATCTTCCACGAGTCCGTTCTGGGGGTAGATTACGCCGGACATGTTGTGTTGGTAAAATGCTATTCCGGCATGGCCAATGCTGCCTGCGAGGTTTTTGACGCTTTACAGTGGAAAAACGTTGTCGGTACTCTTTCCGGTGATGACACCTTTTTAATTGTTGCGCGCTCGGAGCGCGATGCTAAAACCATTTGTTCGGAGCTGACCCGTTATGTGGGGCAGAGATGACGGTAGGAGAACGAAGCCATGCTGAGCAGCCTGCAAATTGAAAATGTGGCTGTCATCCAAAAGGCAGAGGTGCACTTTGAACCGGGGCTGAATGTGCTGACCGGCGAGACCGGTGCGGGCAAATCCATCTTGATCGACTCCATCAATGCGATCCTTGGCAACCGCACCTCTAAGGACTTGGTGCGTACCGGGGCTGCAAAGGCGGTGATCCGCGCCGCCTTTGAGCAGGTGCCGCCTGCTGTGCTGGATAAGCTGGAGCAGTCCGGCTACGAGCGCTCCTGAAGCACTGCTGCTCAGCCGTGAGATCACCGCCGAAGGAAAGAGCAGCTGCCGGATCAACGGCATGCCGGCCACGGCGGCCGTTCTGCGGGAGCTGTGCGGTGGTCTGATCAACATCAACGGCCAGCACGACTCGGTGGGACTGCTGAATCCGGCACACCATTTGGGCATTTTGGACGATTATGCGCAAAACCGCACTGTTTTTCAGGAGTACTATGCCCTGTACCGGGAGCTGGTGCGGGTCAAGCGGGAGCTGGATGCCCTGATCACTGACGAGGCCGAAAAGCAGCGCAAGATCGACCTGTTGCAGTATCAGGTGCAGGAAATCGAGGATGCCGGGCTGACTGCCGGTGAGGAGCAGGCGCTGGAAAACCGCCGGAAAGTGCTGTCCAATGCGTCTGCCATCCGGGATCGTCTGGCGCAAAGCTATGCGCGCGCTTTCCGGCAGTGATGATGCCGCAGGCGCTGTGGATCTTCTGGGGAAGCCTCCAACGCGGTGGATGCCGCTGCGCAGTTAGACCCTGCGCTTACAGCCGCCGCCGGGCAGCTGCTGGACTTATACTATAACGCCAAGGATGTGGCCGCAGATCTGATCGGGCGGCTGGACACCTACGACACCAACGATGCAGAACTGGACGAGGTGGAGCAGCGACTGGATCTTTTGTACCGGCTGAAGCGCAAATACGGCAGCACAGTGGAGGACGTGATCGCTTTCGGGCAAAAGGCCCGGGAAGAGCTTGATAACATTCAGCATTCCCAGCAGCGCCACGATGCATTGCAGGCAGAAAAGCTGCGTCTTTACACAAAAGCGCGGGAAAGGGCAGAGGTTCTGACCCAGACCCGGCTGAAGGCCTTTGAGGAACTGAACACCCGCATTTCCGGCACGCTGGACTTTTTGAATATGCCAGGTGTGCGCATGACATTGCGGCACACCCGCGGTCCGCTGGCCAGCCATGGACAGGACAGCATCGAATTCTACATCTCAACAAACCCCGGTGAAGCACCCAAGCCGCTGGCTAAGATCGCATCCGGCGGCGAACTGAGTCGCATCACCCTTGCAATCAAGAATGCAATGGCCGATAAGGACGCTGTGCCTACCGTGATCTATGATGAGATTGACAGCGGTGTGTCCGGCAAGGCAGCCGGACGCATTGGCGAGGTCTTTGCGTCAGAGTGCGCAAGGGCATCAGATCCTGTGCATCACCCATACGGCGCAGATTGCAAAGCACTGGCTGATTGTCATCTGCTCATCCAGAAAAATGTGTCCAACGAGCGCACCTATACCGAGATCCATCCGTTGGATGAAAATGGCCGTGTAGAGGCCTTGGCGCGCCTCATCTCCGGCGACCACGTTACTGAGCTTTCCCGCGCCAATGCACGGGAAATGCTGCAGGAGCGCAAGCACGGCGGATGATGCAGCGGAATGCATTTTTGCAGAAAGGACAGCTCTTGACAAGGCGGCGGTCTTGTGATAGAGTAGACAATGTTAATGGCGATGAAGGGAACAAGTACCTTGAAGTGTTCTGTCCAGAGAAACCCCGGTTGGTGCAAGGGGCCGCAGAACAGCAGGGGAAATACCTCCCGGAGCTGCAGGCTGAATGCGTAAGGCTAGTAGGCTGTGCCGCGTGCGAGCGTTACAAACGCAGGAGTGTCACTCTACTCTGGGGTGTGCACTCGTGAGGCCGCTTCTGTGAGGAAGCGGCAAACAGAGGTGGTACCGCGAAGATTTCTCGCCCTCTGCCAAATTGATGTTTGGCAGAGGGCGTTTTTGTTTCCTCTGCCCCAAAAACAGGAGGATGTTTCTATGACTTTGTACGAAGAGCTGCAGGCCCGTGGTCTGGTGGCACAGATCACCGACAACGAGATCATTGATCTGATCAACAACGGCAAGGCTACTTTTTATATCGGCTTTGACTGCACGGCCGACAGCCTGACCGCAGGCCATTTTCTGGCGCTGACCCTGATGAAGCGCCTGCAGCTGGCAGGCAACAAGCCCATCGCCCTGATCGGCGGCGGCACTACTAAGATCGGTGACCCCTCCGGCCGCACCGATATGCGCAAGATGCTGACCAAGGACGATATCGCCCATAATGCGGCTTGCTTTAAAAAGCAGATGGAGAAGTTCATCGATTTCTCCGAGGGCAAGGCGCTGATGCTGAACAACGCCGACTGGCTGTTGGACCTGAACTATGTTGAGCTGCTACGCGAGGTAGGCGCCTGTTTCTCCGTGAACAACATGTTGCGCGCCGAGTGCTACAAGCAGCGCATGGAGAAGGGCCTGTCCTTCCTGGAGTTCAACTACATGATCATGCAGAGCTACGACTTCTACTACATGTTCCAGCACTACGGCTGCAATATGCAGTTCGGCGGCGACGACCAGTGGAGCAATATGCTGGGCGGCACCGAGCTGATCCGCCGCAAGCTGGGCAAGGATGCCTACGCTATGACCGTGACCCTGCTGACTGACCCTCAGGGCAAGAAGATGGGCAAGACCGCCGGCAACGCTGTCTGGCTGGACCCCAATAAGACCAGCCCCTTCGAGTTCTACCAGTACTGGCGCAACGTGGGCGATGCCGATGTGATGAAGTGCATCCGTATGCTCACCTTCCTGCCGCTGGAGCAGATCGACGAGATGAGCACCTGGCAGGATCAGCGCCTGAACGAGGCCAAGGAGATTCTTGCCTACGAGATGACCAGCATGGTGCATGGCAAGGAAGAGGCCGAAAAGGCTCAGAATGCTGCCCGCGCACTGTTCAGTGGCAACGCAATGGATACCGAGCACATGCCCAGCACCCAGCTGACCGAGGCTGATCTGACGGACGGTGCCATCGGCATTCTGACCCTGATGGTCAAGGCTGGTCTGGCTGCTTCCAATGGCGAGGCTCGCCGTCTGGTGGTGCAGGGCGGTGTGTTGGCAGACGGCGAAAAAGTCGCTGCTCCCACTGTCAGCTTTACCGCAGAACAGTTGGCCAAGGGCATCGTCATTAAGAAGGGCAAAAGATCTACCACAAGGTAACGCTGTAAAAAGCATTATAAAATTTATGGGCCAGAAACGTCCGTAGGCGTTTCTGGCCCATTTTTTACATTTTAGCGCGCAACAGCTGCTGTCCGGCAGTCACCCGGCCGGAGAGCAAAGGCTCTATCCGTGCAAACCGGCTGCTGTTGGTCACGATCACGGGGGTGGTCAGCGTGTAGCCTGCCGCTGCAATGGCCTGCATATCGAACCGGAAGAGCAGCTGGCCCTTCTGCACATGGTCTCCAGTCTGTACAAATAGCTCATAGCCCTTACCCTTCAGCTCCACGGTGTCCATGCCAACATGAATGAGTACCTCCATGCCGTTGTCGCACAGCAAACTGATGGCATGATGGGTCTTGGCGATCTTTTCCACAATGCCGTCTGCGGGTGCTACTACCTCGCCGCAGCTGGGCTCGATGGCACACCCTTTGCCCAGCACCTCGCTGGAGAACACAGGGTCCTTGATCCGGGTCAGTGCGCGGATACGTCCTGAGACCGGTGCATAGAGCAGCTGCCCGCTGTCCGCAGGCGCAGCTTCCGCTGCAGGGTCTTCCGGGGCAAATAGCGCACTTTTCTCAAAATGTGCCAGCAGCCGCTGCCGGATGCTGTGCATAAGAGTAGCAGGTTCTTTCATTCCGGGTTTCCTTCTTTCGGCAGAGGAGCTGCCGTGGCGGTGTTTTTCTTGTCTCTACGCATTCCGCAAAAACAGGGCCGAAAGGGAAGTTGTCCCCTCCGGCCCCGGCTGATTACTGTTACAGCTCGTATGCCTTTTTCAGTGCCTCATAAGCGGCGTCCTCGTTTTCCGCGTGGACGAGCAGAGAAATATCCAGATCGCTGGTGGTGATCAGCAGCACCTCGATACCGGCCATAGCCAGTGCGTTCAGCGCACGTGCAGCCACACCGCAGCTGGTGACCATATCCTCGCCGAACAGGTTCAGCTTGGAGTAACCCACACTGATCAGGGGAGAAGCCTTGGCGTCCTTATCCAGATTTGCTGCCGAGATTGCTTTCATCACCAGCGGCAAATCACTGCTGGATGCGGTAAAGCTGAAATCAATGGTGGTGCCATGGGGAGCGCTCTGGCTGATCATATCCACCACCACGCCGGTCTCTGCAAAGATATCCAGATACCGGGACAGACTGTTGCCCCGGAACGCTACGTCCTGCACGCTGATCATCATCAGGTCGGTCTCGATATTGATCTTCGATACTCCGTACATAAAAAGTCCTCCGTTCTGCCCGGGCTGCCGGACAACGCTCAATCATTTCACATTTTTATGTAAGTGCCAAAAAGGATGCACTGATATTATTTTGCGCGATTTTTTGTATCCTGTCAAGGCTGAAATCAGAATAATTTGCCCGCACACCATGCGCTGCCGCCAATTCCTGCGTGTAATCGCGCAAAAGGTAGGTGCGCACATTGGTTTTTCCGGTATCATAATGGGTCACGGTGGGGTGCAGCTGCGGCGCAAGCACTTCACACTGCACCGAGCCGTTCGGCTGGGTGGTCTTTTGCAGCTGCAAGGTCAGGATCGCACCCACCAACTGATTCGGGTGGCTCTGGGTGCTGAGGAAATTGCCCAGCGAGAAGGCGACAAAGCTTCTCCGCCCGTCCGCTGCGGTCAGCCACTGGGCATCCTGCAGCACATGCGGATGGGTGCCCACGATGACATCTGCGCCCCAGTCTGCCAGATTCTGCGCCAGTGTGCGCTGACTGTCCACGACGGCGTGGCTGTTCTCTACGCCCCAGTGCACTCCCACCACCACAAAATCTGCCTGCTGACGCGCCAAGCGCACCTGCCGCTCGATCACATCGGTCTGGCTGGTGTAGATGACATTGGCTGTCATATTCTTATTCTGGCGGATACCGTTGGTGTGTTCAGTATAGGAGAGATAGGCGATGGTCACACCGTTGACGGTTTGCAGCGGGATGCGGTCGTAGTCCTCTTCGCCGCACCACAGACCGGTGGTGACTACATCCTCCGGCATGGACTCCCAGAATTGCTGAGTAGCCGCAATGCCGGACGCGCCCTTATCATAGGTGTGGTTATTGGACAGGCTGAACACCCGCACCCCGGCACGGTACAGCGCCCGCGCACAGTCGCCGGGGGTGGAAAAGCATGGGTAGGTGGAGGGTGCAAGGGTGTCGCTGCAAAGGGTCTCCTGATTGATCCAGTTCACATCCTGTTCCGCATAGAAAGGAGCAATGTGCTCATAGCAGTAATCAAAGCTGTACTTTCCGTCTTCGCCTGCCCGGCGGGCGGCCTGATTATAAATGGGAGAATGGATCAGGTTATCTCCTGTTGCGGAAAACCGGATGGTTTCCACCACAGGCTGCGGTTCAGGCTCCGGCTCCGGGGTCGCAACGGATGAAGCAGGGGATAACACCTCCTCCGGCGGCTCGACGCCGCCCACCGGTACATCTTCTCCCGGCAGCCTTGTCCAGATCCCCAGACACAATGCTATCACGCTCACAGCCAGAACCGACAGCACCACCGCCCGGAGCGTTTGTTTTTGGCCGCGCTTACGGGCAGCCGGACGCCGCCGCTTTAAAGGCTCCTGCTTCATCGTTCACCTCTTCTCCCGGCGTATGCCGGGCAGCTCGTTTTTCAAAGTGCAGCGATCAGATCGCCCATATCGTACAGACCCGGCTCTTTTTTTGCCAGATAGACCGCAGCATTTACTGCACCGTTGGCAAAGATGCTGCGGGAATAAGCAGTGTGCTTGAGGGTGATCACTTCGTCCGGGCCGCAGAACAGCACCTCGTGGTCGCCCACGATGCTGCCGCCGCGCACAGAGCTGATGCCGATTTCCTTCGGGTCACGCTTCTGGCGCACGGAGGAGCGGTCGTACACATAATGGTACGCGCCGTTATTTTCCTCGTTGATGGCGTCGGCCAGCATCAGTGCCGTTCCGCTGGGGGCATCCAGCTTGTTGTGGTGATGCTGCTCCACGATCTCGATATCATAGTTGATACCCAGCACAGCAGAGGCTCGCTTGCACAGCTCTGCCAGTACATTGATGCCCATGGACATATTGGCGCTCTTGAACACCGGAACACTGCGGGACAGCTGCACTACCTTCAGCTGCAGCTCCTCCGAAAGGCCGGTGGTGCACACCACGATGGGCAGCTTGTGGGTCTGGCAGTAGGGCAGTGCCTTTTCCACCGCAGCAGGGGAACTGAAGTCGATGATCACATCGCCCTTGCCGTTCAGCTTTTCCAGACTGTCGTAGACCGGAATGCCGTTTTGCTCGCCGTCCTTCATATCAATACCGGCCACCACACAGCAGTCCTCCCGCTGTGCGATCATATCGCACAGCACATGGCCCATGCGGCCGCCAATACCCTGAATCACGATCTCTGTCATTGCTGTTTCCTCATTTCTATAATATGGCAGAATGCCCGGAAGCTGAAGATCCCGGGCATTCTGTACGCTGTTGTTATTCCTTGATCAGACCTGCAGCCAGCAGAGCCTGCTCGATCTTTGCCTTGTGGGCATCGCTGGGCTCTACCAGCGGCAGACGGCATTCGCCTGCGTTCCAGCCCAGCACGTTCATGGCATACTTGACCGGAATGGGGTTCACCTCGCAGAACAGAGCCTCCTCCAGCGGCAGCATTTCCAGCTGCAAAGCGCAGGCCTTGGCGGTATCTCTGTCAAAGAAAGCCTGACAGCAGTTATGCACCAGTTCCGGCGCAACATTGGACACCACGCTGATGACGCCCTTGCCGCCCAGTGCCAGCAGGGGAACCACCTGATCGTCGTTACCGGAGTAGATGTTCAGCGCATCACCGCACAGTGCAGCAACTCTGGCCACCTGAGAGATGTTGCCGGAAGCCTCCTTGATGCCGTTGATGAGCGGGTGCTTGCTCAGCTCCAGAGCAGTCTCGGGTGCAATGTTCAGACCCGTGCGGGAGGGTACATTGTACAGGATGACCGGGATGCCGCCGGCCTCAGCCATGGCGGTAAAGTGCGCCACCAGACCGGCCTGCGAGGTCTTGTTGTAGTAGGGGGTGACCATCAGCAGGGCATCGGCACCGCAGGCGGCAGACTTTGCTGCCAGTGCGCAGCCGTGGTCGGTATCGTTCGAACCGGCACCGGCAATGACCGGTACGCGGTGATTGACCGTATCCACGGTGAACTTGATGGCGGCCAGCTGCTCCTCATCGGTCATGGTAGAACACTCGCCGGTGGTGCCGCAGATGATGATGGCATCGGTGTGGCGGGCGATCTGATCCTCGATAATGCGGCCCAGCTCGTCAAAGTTGATGCTTCCGTCCTCGTACATCGGGGTGATGATGGCAACACCCGCACCGGTAAAGACAGGCTTCTTCATAGTAAAAAACTCCTTTGCTGCGTGTATCGCGCAAAAATTCAGGCATTAGTCCATATAGCCCTTTGCTGCCAGCAGCTCGGCCAGCAGCACAGCACCGCCGGCAGCACCGCGCAGGGTGTTGTGGCTCATGCAGGCAAACTTGTAATCAAACAGGGTGTCCTCCCGCAGACGGCCGATGCACACTGCCATACCGTTTTCGGTGTTGCGATCCAGCTTGGGCTGCGGACGATCCGGCTCAGTAAAGTAGTGCAGGAACTGCTTGGGAGCGCTGGGCAGGTTCAGTTCCTGTGCAGGGCCGCGGAAGTTCGCCCAAGCTTCCAACATCTGCTCCTTGGTGGGTTTTTTGTCAAAGCTTACGAACACGGCTGCGGTGTGGCCGTCCGAAACAGGTACACGGAAGCACTGTGCAGTGATGACCGGCTTCTCAGCATTGATGATCTGGTCGCCCTCAATGTGGCCCCACAGCTTGAGCGGCTCGCGCTCGCTCTTTTCCTCCTCGCCGCCGATGTAGGGGATCACGTTGTCCACGATCTCAGGCATCCGGTCAAAGGTCTTACCAGCGCCGGAAATGGCCTGATAGGTGCACACCAGCGCCTTGCTCACGCCAAAGTCCTTTATCAGGGGATGCAGGGCGGGCACATAGCTCTGCAGGCTGCAATTGGACTTGACCGCTATGAAACCGCGCTTAGTGCCCAGACGCTTACGCTGGGCAGGGATGATCTCGATATGGTCGGCGTTGATCTCGGGAACCACCATGGGAACGTCCGGGGTGAAACGATGGGCACTGTTATTGGAGACCACCGGGCACTCTGCCTTGGCGTATGCTTCCTCCAGTGCTTTGATCTCGTCCTTGGGCATATTGACAGCGCAGAAAACAAAATCCACCTGCGAAGCAACATCCTCTACCTTGGAAGCGTCCAGAACGGTCATCTTCTTCACGCTCTCCGGCATGGGAGTAGTCATGGCCCAGCGGGAGCCCACTGCATCCTCATAGCTTTTGCCCGCACTGCGGCCGGATGCAGCCAGCACGGTCAGCTTGAACCAGGGATGATTCTCCAGCAGAGTCACAAAACGCTGACCCACCATACCAGTTGCGCCTACGATACCCACTTTATACTGTCTATCCATTTCCAGCACCTTTCCTTTCAAAAAAACAAACAGCAAATCTTATCATTGTGCACAACACGGCTTGCAAACCGGACAGCAATGCAATATAATAGATACTGTTTATACAGATTCTATAATATCATTGATACGTTGTCCGTGTCAATCATCGGAAAGGCAAATGCACAGTATGTTAAAAAAAGATTTTTGGTATGATTTACCCAAAGAGCTCATTGCACAGGAACCTGCGTCCCCGCGGGATGCGGCACGGCTGATGGTTCTGAGCCAAAAGGACGACAGCATCCGGCACAAGGTATTCCGCGACCTGCCGGAATTTCTGGAGCCGGGAGATCTTTTGGTAGTGAATAATTCCAAGGTGCTGCCCGCCCGCATCGTGGGCGTCAAGCAGCCTACCGGTGCCGTGTGCGAGCTGCTGCTGCTGCGGCAGGTGAAGGGAGACCAGTGGGAGTGCCTAGCAAAGCCCGGCAAGCGGATGCAGCCCGGCACGAAGGTAAGCTTTGGTGACGGCAGCCTGACCGCTGTGGTGGACGAGACCATGGAGGACGGCAACAAGTACGTTACATTCTATTATGATACTGAAACGCTTTATGAAAAGCTGGATGAGTTCGGCAAAATGCCGCTGCCGCCGTACATCACCCGCCAGCTAGAGGATCAGAGCCAGTACCAGACCGTATACGCCAAAGAGCTGGGCAGCGCGGCTGCTCCCACCGCCGGGCTGCACTTTACCCCGGAGCTGATGGACACCATCCGCGCCATGGGGGTCGGCATTGCCGAGGTCACCCTGCACGTTGGTCTGGGCACCTTCCGACCTGTGCAGGAGGACGAGATCTCCGACCATAAGATGCACAGCGAGTGGTACTCCATCAGCGAGGAGACCGCCCGGCGCATCCGCGAGACCAAGGCCGCGGGCCACCGGGTCATCGCTGTGGGCACCACCAGCTGCCGCACACTGGAGGCTGCCGCTGCCAAGTACGGCGAGATCAAGGCTTGCAGCGGCAACACCTCCATCTTCCTGTACCCGGGTGTCAAGTTCAACTGCATCGACGGTCTGATCACCAACTTCCATCTGCCGGAGAGCACCCTGATCATGTTGGTGTCCGCCCTGTACGGCTACGAAAAGACCATGCACGCCTATGAGGTAGCTGTTGCAGAAAAGTACCGTTTCTTCTCCTTTGGCGATGCTATGCTGATAGTTTGATACAAAATTCGCACTTTTTGCGATATTTGTATGTGAAAGGTAAGGATGCGATCTGCATCCGCCGCTCCCTTTACAATTACGGCAGACCGCTGCTGTGATCATTCTGATAACTTGCAGGCTCGTGGCCTGCATCGAGGCTGCACGGCTGTTTTCCGTGCGCAGAAAGGAACGAATAATCATGCCTTCTTTGACGACCTACACCCTGCTCAAGCAGGAGCACAACGCCCGGCGGGGCGAGTTCAAAACCGTGCACGGCACGGTACAGACCCCTGCCTTCCAGAACGTTGCTACCGCCGGTGCCATCAAGGGCGGCCTGTCGGCGCAGGATCTGAAGGATATCGGTGCACAGGTCATGCTGTGCAATACCTACCATCTGCATCTGCGTCCCGGCGACAAGCTGGTAGCGGATATGGGCGGCCTGCACAAGTTTACCCGCTGGAACGGCCCCATCCTGACCGACAGCGGCGGATTTCAGGTATTCAGTCTGGCAAAGCTGCGCAAGATCACCGAGGAGGGCGTGACCTTCGCCTCCCATCTGGACGGGCACCGCATCTTTATGGGGCCCGAGGAGAGCATGCAGATCCAGGCAAATTTGGGCTCTACCATTGCCATGGCCTTTGATGAGTGCGTAGAGAACCCTGCTCAGCACGATTACTCCAAGGACAGCTGCGAGCGCACTACCCGCTGGCTGAAGCGCTGCAAGGCTGAGATGGCACGCCTGAAGCACGAGGGTATCTCGGTCAACCCGGATCAGCTTCTGTTCGGCATCAATCAGGGCTGCACCTATGCGGACCTGCGTGTAGAGCACATGAAGCAGATCGCCGAGTTGGATCTGGACGGCTACGCCATCGGCGGTCTGGCCGTCGGCGAGCCCACCGAGGTCATGTACGAGATGATCAGTGAGGTGGAACCGCACATGCCCAAGGACAAGATCCGCTATCTGATGGGCGTCGGCACACCCGGCAACATCATCGAGGCCGTAGCACGCGGTGTAGACTTGTTTGACTGCGTTATGCCCAGCCGCAATGCCCGCCACGGCCACCTGAATACATGGAGCGGCATCATTAACATCAAAAATGCCAAGTACGAGCGGGACGAGCGTCCCATTGACCCCGCCTGCGGCTGCCCGGTGTGCCGCAACTATTCCCGCGCCTACATCCGGCACCTGCTCAAGGCAGATGAGATGTTGGGTATGCGCCTGACCGTGATGCACAATCTGTGGTTCTACAATCATCTGATGGAACGCATCCGGGATGAACTGGATACCGGTACTTTTACCGCCTTCCATGACAGATACGTTAAACTTCTGGATACCCGAATTTAAACTTTAGCCTTGCAACAAGACTGATAAGAGGGTATAATAGCATTATCTGAATTTTTGAGAGGAGATTTTGCCCCATGCAATTTCTGACTACCACGTCCGAAGGCTATATCAGCCTGTTCTTCACGCTGGCACTGATGCTGGTCCTGCTGTACTTCATGATCTACCGTCCCCAGAAGAAGCAGGAAAAGAAGGATGCCGCTATGCGCAGCAGTCTGGAGATCGGCGATCAGGTCACCACCATCGGCGGTGTCATTGGCCGCGTTGTCGCCATCAAGGATGACACCTTTGTTCTGGAGACCGGCGCCGACCGCGTGAAGATCCGCTTCACCAAGTCTGCGATTTCTTCGGTCGAAAAGCTGAACATGGACAAGGCTCCTGCCGATAAGAAGTAAGCGTTTACACCGTGCATACATGAACCGCCTCCCTGCATAGACTATGTGCAGGGAGGCGGTTTTGTTATGTCTGAGTCTCGAGGTTTCCCGGCGGAGCTTCTTTCATTTCTGGCTTTCGGGGTTCTGGGGGTAGCCGTAACAGCGGCTGCACTAGCTGGTTTTGCGCAGCTGATGGCCGGACAGGGCTGCTCCGGCAGTGTAGTGCCGATACTTGCCACAACAGCCGTGTGCATGGGCAGCCTGCTGTGTGCACTGGCGGCAGCGTTCCGTAAAAAGGCACACGGTCTGTTGACGGGACTGCTCCAAAGTACATTTCTGGCAGTGCCGCTGGCGCTTTCTGCTGCATGGAACAGCACCGCCACCGAGCCTGCTGTGGTATGCCGCATTCTGGTGGTGCTGCTCTGTGGTTGCATTGGCGGGCTTCTTGGGGTCACCCTGCGCAGCCGCAGACGCACGCTTCGTTGATTGCTCCGGTAAATCGAATCCATCAGAGGGAGAAAACAGCGTATGTGGATCTATGAACAGACAAAACCAGAAGAAAACTTTTCTTTGCTGCCGCAGGTGGCCAGCCTGCCGGTGCAGAAAGTAGAGCCTGCCCTTCCGCCTGTACCGGCACAGGCAGCTGAACCGGCAGAGCAATTGACGCAAAAAGAGCCCTGCACCCCGGCAAAGCGCCACGCCACCCGAGATTGCTGGCTGCTGGCTGCGGCGTTTCTGCTGGGGTGTACGGCAGCCGGTGTGTTACAGGCCGTATGCGATGCCCGGCAGGCAGAGCTGTTGCGGTATTATCTGGAAGCGTGGCAAGGGCTGTTTACACCGGGCAGTATGCAAGGAGCGGTACAGCTTTTCGGCATGGAATATCTGGCTCTCGGCCTTGTGGTCAGCCTATTTCTGGTATTGGGGCTGTCTGCCCTTGGCCCTGTAATGATCTTTGGCAATATGATGTTGTACGGCTTGGGCAGCGGGTTGCTTATGGTACAGCTTTGCGCCGCAGGCGGATGGAAAACGGTACTTCTGGCGCTGCTGTGGACAGGCCTGCCGGCGGCAGCAGCAAGCGGCTGTCTGTGCTTTTTCGGGGCTTGTGCTTTGCAGGTCAGCAGCCGGATCCACGCATATTCTTTCCGCAAGCATCCCGGCGGACAAGCCCGCCCGGGGTGCAGGCACTGCTGGGGCAGTATCTGCTGACCATGGTGGTGCTGCTGCCGCTTTGCGGTGCAGCGGCAGGACTTTCGTATTTGGGCAGCCGCCTGTAAATGGCATCCTTTTCTTGCGGGTTTTGGCGCAGTGTGTTACAATAACAAAAGACCATAATAAATGAGGGACAGACATGAAACTAAAATCCGTCTATGTATGCTCCAATTGCGGAGAGACAAGCCCCCGCTGGATGGGGCGATGCCCCAGCTGCGGCAGCTGGAATACCATGAACGAGGATGTTGTTGCTGAAGCGCCAAAGGCGGGGACTCCTGCCGCCCGTCAGGCTGCCGCGGCTCGTCAGGAGGGCGTGACCACCCTGACCGCCCGGCGGCTGTCAGAGATCAGCACCACGGAGGAAAAAAGCCGCATCCTGACCGGTATCTCGGAGCTGGACCGCGTATTGGGCGGCGGCATCGTGCTGGGCGGCGTGGTGCTTTTGAGCGGTGAGCCTGGCGTGGGTAAATCCACTATGCTGTTACAGCTGTGCGGCGCCATCTCCAACCAGCACAGCGTATTGTATATCACCGGCGAGGAGTCTGTCCGGCAGGTCAAGCTGCGGGCAGCGCGGCTGAAGGTACCGCAGAATAACATCTTTCTGGCGGCAGAGAACGATGTGGATGAGATATGCGGCCTGATCGAAAAAGAAAAACCGGATCTTGTGGTCATCGACTCCATCCAGACCATGCGCTGCATGGATATCTCGTCCTCGTCCGGCACGGTCAGTCAGGTGAAGGAGAGTGCCGCCCGGCTGCTGGCGGTAGCCAAAAAGCAGGAGATTCCCATGTTTATCGTGGGTCATGTGAACAAGGATGGCGCAATTGCAGGCCCCAAGGTCATGGAGCATATCGTGGATACGGTGCTCTACTTTGAGGGCGACAAGATGCTGCCGTACCGCATTCTGCGGGCAGCCAAAAACCGCTACGGCTCCACTAATGAGCTGGGAATGTTCGATATGACCGGCACAGGGCTTACCGAGATCGAAAATCCATCCCAGATGCTGCTGGAAGGACGTCCGCTGGGCGTTTCCGGCAACTGCGTGGCCTGCACCATGGAGGGCAGCCGTCCCATCCTGAGCGAGATACAGGCACTTGCCACCAAGACAAATTTCCCGGCACCCCGCCGCGCCTGCAGCGGATACGACTATAACCGCATGAATCTTTTGATTGCCGTGCTGGAAAAGCGGGCAGGGTACTTCTTTGGAAATCTGGATGTTTACGTCAACATTGTGGGCGGCATTGCACTGCGGGATACCGCCTGCGACCTTGCAGTCTGCCTGAGTATGGTCTCCTCGCTGCTGGACCGCCCGGTCAGTGATAAGCTTATTGCTATCGGAGAGGTAGGTCTGGGTGGGGAAGTGCGCAGTGTGCCCAATCTGGAACAGCGCCTGCACGAGGCCGAGCGTATCGGCTTTGAGCGGGCTGTTATCCCCAAGCACAGCCTTGCACACCTGAATGCCGCAGATTATCCCGGCATGAAGCTGGTCGGTGCAGCGTATATCGCAGATGCCATCAATGCGCTAAAAAATGACCGCCTGTGATGAAACGAGGAACCTATGTCGATCTATCTGGACGAAAGAAACCCCGGCAAGCACGCGCCCTTTGAGGATGCTGCCCCGGATATTGTAGAATATGTGCGGTACCTTGAGGTGATCGCCGGTAAAAGCGCCAATACAGCTTTCAGTTATTACTGCGACCTGCGTTCCTTCAGCCGCTTTATGAAGCGCCGCCGCGGGCTTGTGGCCACAGATGCAGAATTTAAGGAGATCGATCCCAAAGGGCTGGATACAGCCTTCTGGGGCAGCATAACAAAAGAGGATATCTACGAATATCTGTATTTTCTGAACCGGGAGTGCGGCAACAAAAAATCCTCTACCGCCCGGCGGTTGGCCAGTCTGCACGGCTTTTATGATTATCTGGTCAATCAGGTCAACCGCTTATCCGAGGACCCTACGGCGGCCATCCGTCCGCCCAAGCAGGATAAAGTATTGCCCAAGTACCTGACGGCAGAGCAGTCAATCTCGCTTTTGGAGAGCACCCAGACCCAGAGTGATTTCCCGGGCGGGATTATTGCATGGTGGTGCTGTTCCTCAACTGCGGTATGCGTCTTGCAGAGCTGGTAGGCATGGACCTTGGAGACATCGATTTAGAGCAGCGTCAGATCCGCCTGTTCGGCAAAGGCCATAAAGAGCGTATGGTCTACCTGAATGATGCCTGCGTGGAGGCACTGCAACTATATCTGCGCAAGCGCAACACCATGGAGGGACTTTCACCCAAGGAAAAAGCGGTGTTTATTACCCGTATGCGCAAGGAACGTATTTCGAACCGCAGAGTAGAACAGCTGATCTCCGGTGCAATGAAGGCTGCGGGGCTGAAGGGCTTTTCCACCCATAAGCTGCGGCACACCGCCGCAACGCTGATGTATCAGACCGGCAATGTGGATATCCTTACCCTCAAGCAGCTTCTGGGGCACAGCAGTGTGGGAACAACACAAATTTATACGCACCTGCAAGAATTTCAGGTGCGCTCTGCCATTGAGGAAAACCCGCTGGGCAAGGTACTACCCATCAATGCTGCAAAAGCAAGCTTGGATACAACAGATGCAGCAGGGGAGACATCTGTTGAAAATGCCCCGGCGGGAGAGGACACTTCTGAGCCGTCCGGCCCTATGGCGGCCTTTGAGGGGCGCTGCACAGGATGGCTTCCGGGCGGATATCTCGGCAATGTCCAACGATGAAATAGACGATTCATCGATTGATACTTGAACCCGCACAAAACGTCTGAGACGATTCAAAGACCTATGGCGCGATCCGGCTTGACCGGATAACGTCATGGGTCTTTATAATTTACATTATAAGCAGTATAAGCAGTCAGCAGCAATACATACAGGAGCATCCATAGAAACGCGCAACGTAATGTCTACACAAAAACAAATGAACAACCACAGCCGCAACATGAAATGTTATAAAGCAAGCACATAGATGCTTACTGGAATAAAATGAATTACAAATGAACCGATGCAGCAGCGCATAACACAGGAAGCATCTGTACGCATGAGACAAATAAAACCATTAAAACCATAAAATATGATAAAAATTGCAGAATGTGCAGAACGGCTGAACTAAGCCCGAAAATGAGCCAGCTGAGGCTGGAACGCCAAAAATCCGGGAAATGGGCATTTTTCACTTCCCTAAGTTTCGCATAACGTGCATTATACGAAACAGATATAATTAAAAAGAGAAGCTGCCCTTCTCTCTTTCTGTCAGATTTTCGGCAGCTTCTGTGGATGCTATTCAGTTCGCACACGCACGCTTCTGCGCCGCTGGACACATTACCAGTACGTTCAGGCGTTCGACTTATGTCTGCGATAGCCGTTCCAGTGCGTTACAGGTCCTGTTATAAAAGCAGTATCGTTTCTTTTCCTTTGGTGATGCGATGTTCATTTCACCGGCAGCGGTTCTGTGCCGAAGTATGCACAGATGGCTTCGTAATAAATGCGTGCCACTGTCTTGCAGCCCTGTTCACTGCCAAAATGCTCCACATCCTCATCGTTCGTCACAAAACACTGCTCTGCCAACACTGCCGGACAATCCACATCCTCCAGCAGCGTAAAGCTGCGCTCAGGCCGAACCTGCGTGTAGGTATTCTCCACCAGCTGCTTCTGGTCGTTTTCCAGATAATAAATGTAACGCACTCCCCCTCGCCCGCGCAGCTTTGCACCGATGCTCTGCATTCCACCGGCCAGCAGTTTTGCAAAATAAAAGCTTTCCTGATGCCATGTACGCCCGGGCACTGCCGGATAGCATTCAAAACCGGCTGCCGTAGAGCCATTGGCTGCGGAGTTGCCGTGGATGGACAGCAGCAGCTGCGGGCTTTGAGCGCTGGCTGCGGCTGCACGCTGGGCAGGCGTGGCGGTTGCATCAAAGCTTTCCCGGGTCTGCAGCGGAATGTAATTCGGGTCCTGCTCTAACCACTGAAGCAGCGCAGCAGCCGTTGCTGCTGTGACCTGTTTTTCCTCGACTACTCCCCTTGCGCCTGGGTCGTTGCCGCCATGTCCGGCGTCCACTGCCACACGGTACGGCGGGTCGCCCACAACAGGGCGAAAATCATCCTCTGCGGCCGAGACTGCAGGTTCTGCGGGTGCGTTCAGTTCCAGCGCCGCCTTCCATAAAAACAGGCCGAAACAGAGCATCAGTGCCGCAAAAACAAACAGCAAACCGTGTAAAAACCGGTTCCTCGTTTTGCGGCGGTGCGTTTTACGTTTGCTATGTTTATTTACTGGTCTGCGCTGACTGGTTGGCATAAAGCTTTACTTCCTGTTCGTTTTACATTCCTATTTATATAATACGAGTATACTCGCCTTTTCCTTGCACTGCAACAAAAAAAAGACTGCCAATTTTTCAAAAGGCAGTCCTTACTGGGTTATTTCAGCTCTACCACGGTCACGCCGCTCTCACCTTCGCCGTAACGACCAAGACGGAAGCTTTTGACCATGCGGTTGCCGCGCAAATGCTTATGGATGGCGGTGCGCAGTGCACCGGTGCCGTTGCCATGGATCAGATAGACCACCGTCTGTCCGTTCAAGATGGCGCGGTCAATAAAGGAATCCACCTCCGACAGTGCTTCGTCCACCGTAAGTCCCAGCAGGTTGCACTCCATTTTGGCGGTGCGCTGTACGCGCTCTACCCTGCCGTTGGGACGGTTGGTATCGCCGGTCAGGCGAGAATAACGCTGCTGCGCCTTTGTCTTAGTCTTAGGTGCAGTGGGTTCTTTTACCAGCTTTTCCGGCTGCTTCAAGCCCTTGAGGGGCACCTTAGTCTTGATGATACCGGCACGCACCAGCACATCGCCGTTTTTATCAGGCAGCGCCAGAACGGTGGCCAGCTGGTTCAGTTCTGCAATGCAGACCTCCTGTCCCACTTTTACCTCCTTCAGCGGCACAAACTCCTTGACGGGGTTATGCACCACCTCCGTACCGGCAAACAGCTTTTCGGTCTCCTTTTTGGCAATTTCGCGGGCACGCTGCGCCTTCTGCTGGGCGCTCATGCGCTCGTCCTTTTGCAGCTGGCGCAGTTCATCGGTCAGTGCGTAGGCCTGCGTTTCCACCTGCTGTGCCAGCGTGCGCGCCTTGGCACGGGCAGCTTCCAATTCATTCTCGCCCTGCTGGATCAACTCATCCCGTTTTTTGCGGGCGGCTTCCAGCTGATGGGAAGCTTCATTACGTAGCTGCTCCACTTCGTTCTGGCTTTCCTTCAGCTGCAGCTTCAGGTCGTCCAGCTGACCCAGAACCGCATCCAGACGCTTATCCTCGGCAGACAGATGCTGCTGAGCCGCTTCAATGACGCGGCTGGGGATGCCCAGTTTTTCGCTGATCAGGAATGCGTTGGATTTGCCCGGTACGCCCACGCTCAGCTTATAGGTGGGACGCAGGGTCTCCAGATCAAACTCGCAACTGGCGTTGACCACACCCTTAGTCTCCAGTGCAAAAACCTTCAGTTCCGCATAGTGGGTGGTCGCCATCAGCAGCACACCACGGCGGCGCAGCTCCTCAATGATGGCAACTGCCAGCGCGGCACCCTCAGCGGGGTCGGTACCGGCACCCAGCTCGTCCAGCAGCACAAGGGTGTGCGGCATAGCCAGTTCCAGAATACCGGTGATTTTTTTCATGTGGCCGGAGAAGGTGGAAAGGCTCTGCTCAATGCTCTGTTCGTCGCCGATATCCACCAGAAATTCATCAAACACACAGATCTCGCTGCGCTCGTCAGCAGGGATCAAAAAACCGCACTGTGCCATAGCGCACAGCAGACCGGCGGTTTTCAGGGTGACCGTCTTACCGCCGGTGTTCGGGCCGGTGATGATAAGGGAATCGTATTCCCCGCCCAGTGCAATATCCACAGGAACACACTTTTGCGGGTCGATCAGCGGGTGGCGGGCACGGATCAGATTAAAGGAAGAATCCGTCCGCACAGCGGGCTTGAAGGCCTTCAACTCCAGTGCAAGCCGCGCCTTTGCCAGCAGAATGTCGATTTCCAGCATGGCCTTGTAGCTGTACTGGAACTGCGGCTCAATGGCGGCCACCTGTGCGGTAAAGGCCACCAGAATGCGCTCGATCTCCTGTGCCTCCTGTGCGCGGTACTGCAGAATGCGGGCGTTTGCCTCCACCACAGCCTGCGGTTCCACGAACACCGTAGCACCCGTAGAGGATACATCGTGGATGATACCGCTCACCTCGCCGCGGTACTCGCTCTTGACCGGCACAACATACCGGCCGTTGCGCATGGAAACCACGCTTTCCTGCAAGTATTTAGAGGTATCCATATTGCGCACCATGCTTTCCAGCCGGTCGCGGATGCTGTTTTCGGTGGCGCGGATCTTTTTGCGCAGCTCTGCCAGCGTGCGGGAGGCGGTATCCGCCATGGCGTCCGGTGCCAGAATGGCGATGGAGATCTGCTGCTCAAGGCCCGGCTCCGGTGCCAGCGCGTAAAACAGATCATCGGTCGGCAGCGCGTCATGCTCAGAGGAGCCGTACCAGCTGCTCAGGTGCTGAAAATTGCGCAGCGCACCGGCCACCATCAGCAGCTCGCCCATAGAAAGCACGCCGCCCTTTACGGCACGGGCGGCAAGCTGGCTGACCCCCTCTACCCCGCCAAAGCGCGGCGAGCCGTTTTTAATCAGCAGGGTGTTGATGGCATCCGTCTGCTCCAGCGCATAGCGCACCTCGTCCGGGTCGCACTGCGGCTCAATGGCCAGCAGCATAGCACGGGCTTCCTTGCATACGCAGCCCTCCGCTGCACGCGCAATGATCTTATCCAGTTCTAATGTTTTTAAGTAGCTTGTTTCCATACTGTTCCTTTTTGGTCAGGGCAGCACGCTTTTCAAAAAGGCATAGCTTTTCAGCGGCTTATCCAGATGCGTCAGAGCATAGTTTTCAGCCACTGCGGAAAGCTTTTCCAGACTGCCCACAGAGATCTTGAATGCAAATATTTTTTTGTCCTCTACCAAGCAGATGTGGCGCAGTGCAAACAGCGCAGCCTTGTCCAGATTGCAGTTCTTGCCTGCCTTTGCCGCACAGGACGCACAGAGCAGATGCCCTTCCTGTGCGTCCAGATAAAAGGCATCTCCTTCATCGTAGGTGCCACAGTCCCGGCAGCAGACAATCTGCGGCATAAAGCCGCACTCACTCATGGTGCGCAGCTCAAATACTGCCTTGATCACCCGCAGGTCGGTGCGGTGCTCGCTGATCATATACAGGCTGTTCAGCACCAGACGCAGCTCCCGGGCTGCTTCCTCTCCGGTAGGCGAAAGCGCAGCGGCCAATTCGGTAAGATACATGGCAAGGCTTACCCCTTCAATGGAGGAGGAAATGCCATGGAAGATGTTCTGCACATCGGCTTCCCGCACGGTATACATATTGCGTCCGGGCACCAGTGTGAACTCGGAATAGCAGAACAGCCCGCAGGCGCTGAACAGCTTGCTCTTCAGCCGCAGGCTGTTTGCAGCCATTGCTGTGATCACGCCCAGTTCCGGTGTAAGGATCGTCAAAATGCGGTCTGCTTCTCTATAACGGGTCTCCTTCAGTACCAGACCCATGGTCACGAATGGTTCCATCGTCCGTTTCTCCTGCCGGATGCTCGGCGGGCAGCTGCACCAGTTGTTTGTAATCGAGATAACGGAGAATGTTCCCCGTGCAGGCAAAGGCCTGCCAGCTTGCAGCAGCATCCATCTTCAGCACTCCTTCCCTTTTCTGTGCACAGGCTGCTTTTGTTATAGTGTCAGCCTGATTCTAGCACAGCATACAAGGGAAAACTGTCCTGCTTTGGCATCACTCAGCGGTTGGAGGAATTCTGCTTAAAGCCGAAGTTGTTCAGCAAAAATTCGTTATCCCGCCAGTCGGATTTTACCTTGACCCAGCACTGCAGATTGACCCGGCAGCCCAGAAACTCCTCGCAGTCGGCACGGGCAGCGCTGGCGATCTTTTTAAGCATGGCACCGCCCTTACCGATGACCATGCCCTTGTGGCTCTCCCGCTCGCAGTAGATGTTCACATCAATGTCGATCAGGTCTGTGCCCGGGCGCTCCTTGAAGCGCTCCACCACCACTGCAATGCCGTGCGGGATTTCATCCCGCATAAAGAGCAGTGCCTTTTCGCGGATGACCTCAGCCACCAATTCTTTTTCCGGCATATCGGTATAGGCATCATCGTCAAAGTAATGGGGACCTTCCACAGCGTAGCGGCTCAAAGCATCGAACAGTTCCTCGCTGCCTTCCTTGTTGCGCACACTGATGGTGTAGATCTCATCGAACACGCCCAGCGCCTTCAGCTCTGCCTTGCGGGTTTCCAAATCGGCAGGTTCTTTAACAAGGTCGGTCTTATTAATGACTGCAATGGCCGGGCCGCTGCGGTGCAGCGCCTCCACAAGTGCCATCTCAGATTCGTTCAGCGCGCCGTAAGGCTCGAACAGCATCATGGAAACATCCACATCCGCAATGGAATCGCTGGCAGTCTTATCCATGCGCTTGCCCAGCTTGTTGTGGGCTTTGTGCACACCGGGGGTGTCCAGCAGCACATACTGCAGCGGCCCCCGGGTGATCACGCCGGTAATGCGGGTGCGGGTGGTCTGAGGCTTAGAGGTGACGATAGCCACTTTCTCGCCGACCAAGAGGTTCGTCAGGCTGGATTTGCCCACGTTCGGCCGTCCGATGACAGCAACGAATACAGAGGAGGTGTCGTAATGCTCCTGAACGGGTGTTGTAGTACTCAAAGCGAACTCCTGTCTTGTTTTTATGTTCTGGGATATCATTCCGTATAGCTGACCGTGCGGGGCAGACCCAGCTGCAACAGCACAGCTTCTTCTTTTTTCGCGCATACGCATGGCCTCCAGACCACCGTTTTCGTGGTCGTAGCCCAGCAGATGCAGCATGGAGTGTACTGTCAGAAAGGCCACCTCCCGCTGCAGCGGATGCCCATACAGATTCGCCTGCTCCATGGCGCGCTCCATGCTGATGACGATATCGCCCAGCATCATGCGCCGTTGTTCTCGTCGATATCATACTTGCCGTTCTCACCCAGAGGAAAGCTCAGCACATCGGTGGGCATGGGCTTATTGCGGTATTGGTTGTTCAGCTCGGCAATGGCAGCGTTATCCACAAAGGTAACGCTGATCTCGGCGGGACGGTCGAAATGCTCATATTCCAGCACGGCATTGCAGGCACGGCGGATCAGAATGCGGAGCCCGGAGGGCACCTTGACAGCTTTCTGGGAGTTGGTGATCAAAACTTTATTGGACATATCGGTCCACTCCTTTCAGGGATTTATTTAAAATTCTTATTGTTTTCTTTATTTTCCGCATCGGCAGCCGGATGGGCGGCACGCTCGTAAGCCTTTACGATCTCCTGCACCAACCGGTGACGCACAACGTCTTTATCGGTAAAGTAGCATTGTGCAATGCCGTTCACATCCTTCAGCACCTTCAGCGCGTCCACCAGACCGCTGCGGGTGCTGCCCGGTAGATCGATCTGGGTCACATCGCCGGTAACGACCACCTTAGAGCCTACGCCCATACGGGTAAGGAACATTTTCATCTGCTCCGGGGTAGTGTTCTGCGCCTCGTCCAGAATGATAAAGGAATCATCCAGTGTGCGCCCGCGCATATAAGCCAACGGGGCGACCTCAATGATCTGCTTTTCCACCAGACGCTCGTAGGTCTCTGCGCCCAGCATATCAAACAGACCGTCGTACAGCGGCCGCAGATAGGGGTCTACCTTCTGCTGCAGGTCACCGGGCAGAAAGCCCAGCTTCTCCCCTGCCTCCACCGCCGGGCGGGTCAGGATGATGCGTGATACTTCCTTGGCCTTGAAGGCTTTCACCGCCATGGCAACGGCCAGATAGGTCTTGCCGGTACCCGCCGGGCCGACACCGAAGGTAATGGCATTGGAGCGGATGGCGCTCAGGTATTCCTTCTGTCCCAGCGTTTTGGGGCGGATCGGGCGTCCCTTGACCGTGACGGTAACAAAGTCCTCGGTCAGCTCCTTTACCCGCTTCTCTGCGCCATCATGCGCCAGACTGATGCAGTAGCGCACAGTCTGATCTTCCAGCGGGGTGTGGTTCTCGATCAGAAGAAGCATTCCCTCCACGGCGCGGTTCGCTGCCGCCACATTGGCAGGCTCGCCGGAAATGCGAAGCTGTGTGCCGCGGCAGACAGCGGTAACAGAAAACTCTTTTTCCAATAAGCGAATATTCCGGTCGCAGTTGCCAAAAACAGCCGCGGCGATCTCTACACTATCCAATTCAATACACTTTTCCGCCATGGAGCTCCTCCCGAATTGCAGAATTTGATGACTATATTGTACCACCAAAATCTTCAGAAGAAAACTATGAAAAGTGCACAAAATATTTTCCCGCGTTCCATCGGTTTTTCCATACGAACCGTGTTTTAAAGCTTTTTGATGACTTTTTTCAGAAAACGCTTGACAAAGTATATCGGGAGACGATATACTTTAAGCGCAATATATCGGCTAACGATATAAAGACGTCCGATAGAATCCATGGAGTGTTTCAGTATGGAAAACCTTGCACTGACCGAATCGACCTATTATATCCTGTTGTCTCTTTACCATCCGCAGCACGGATACGGCATCATGCAGCAGACGGAGCAGCTTTCCGGGGGCAGAGTTCATCTTGCCGCCGGGACGCTGTACGGCGCATTGACCTCCCTGTGTGAAAAAGGCTGGATCCGTCCCCTGCCCGCTGAGAGCGGCAGCCGCAAAAAGGAATACCAGCTTACCGCAGAGGGCGTACAGATTTTAAAGCACGAGCTTGCCCGCTTGCAGCAGCTTGTGGCAAATGGTGAGAGCATCCTAAAGGAGGAAGCCTTATGAAGGAAAAGAAAACCGTTTTCAAGCTTTTCTTTGTGTGGGATTTTGAAAAAGAAGAGCGCTGGCTGAACGAGATGGCACAGGAGGGCTGGGTACTGGACAATACCGGGTTTTCCTTTTATACTTTTGTGCGCTGTGAACCGGGCGAGTATATCATCCGCTTGGAGATGAACCCCAGCAGTGATTACCGCGCCTTTGTAAAGGAACTGGGTGCAGAATATATCGGCGGCTGCGTCAACTGGGTGTACTTCCGTCGGAAAGCGGAGCTTGGCAGCTTTGAGCTGCTCTCAGATATCGACTCCCGTCTGACGCATCTGAGCCGAATCAATCGGATGCTTTCCCTGATCTGTCTGGCAAACCTGATTCTTGGCATAATGAACTCTCTGAATCAGGCTCGCTACGGCTGGCTGAACCTGTTGTGCGCAGCAATGCTCTCCTATGCACTGGGACGTATCCACGGCATGAAAGTAGCGCTGGAAAAGGAACGCAGTTTGCACGAATGATTTGTCAATCCCTTCTTCGCCACAACCGCAGAGAAAAAAAGCGGCGTATCTTTGGATAAAAAGACCATAGCAAACTGTTCTCCATCGTGATACAATAGCAAGCGTTGTGTGCCGCCGCCCGGCGGCCGTTTGGACTGCTTGAACACAAAGGAGAAGGAACCATGGAACAGCTTTTTCTGATGCCCGGTGAAGAACGATACGAGCGCTTCAAGGATGGCAACGGTGTTCCGAAGGTACACTACTCCTACCGCTCTATGCGCGGTGCCTTCTTCGACTGCGAAAGCCGCAGTCTTGAGGAAGCCCAGCGTCTGTGCGAAAACTGGCTTGTGGGACAGGATCGCTGCTACCGCAATTAACATAAAACCATAACCCCCTGCCGTATTTGCACCCTTTTTTGCAAAACGGCAGGGGGTATTTTTGTTATATAGGCTTTACTGCCACACCTGCGCACAGACAAGTTCCAGTACACTGCCGGCAATACAGCGGGATTTATCCGAAATCAGGAAACAGTTGGAAAGCTCCTCTCGCCGGGGGTCGATATCCGCAATCTTAAAGCCCGGTGTGACCGGATAGCCGCTGCGCAGCAGTCCCCGCAGAATGCCGGGAATCTGTGCTGTAACCGGAATCTCTGCCCCCTCCGGGGTGCGGATGGTGGCAATGGTCTCACCCTTCTCTACTAAATCGCCGATTTTACGCACATTCATAAAAACACCGGCGGCCTGTGCATGGATCACCCGCTCTGCACCGTACCCGCCAATGACGCCGGGAATGCCGGTATTAGGGATAGCACTCCCCTCCCGGATGATCCGGCCAAGCCGGTGGCCGCGCTTGGTTTCTACCACGGCATCTACGTCCTGCCCGGCTACAAAGCCGGGGCCAAGGGCAATAGTCAACGGTGCCATATCCCGGCTGGTGCCAAGGTTGCGCTTGGCCAGAATGGCATCCACTACGACCTCCGGCTTTGCCCGGGCAATACAGGCCCCCTCTGGGTCAACGAGCACCGGAACAGCGCCCTGCGCCCAGACGGACTGTGCCTGTTCCAATGCTTCAATGCGGACAGCGCGCAGACCCTCAACAGTGGCTTCGCCTTCATACACTGCTTCACACAGAGCTACCTGACGGCGGATGGCTGCGGGCTGTGTCGTTTCCAATACCAGCACTCGCAGCCCGGCGCTACACAACCGGTGGATGGTACCGGTGGCAAGGTCGCCGCCGCCGCGCACGATAATTAGGGCGTCCTTTTTCATTTTATTTCCTCCCCGGAGAAAAGTGTCTGCAACAGCACCTCCATGGAGCCGCCGCAGGCAGCAATGGCTGCGGCCTCGTTTTTGCCGTCAGCCGAAAGCTGCAGGCATTGCAGGGCGGGCACAGCCTGTGCTAACAGCTTCTGAGCCGCCTGTACCGTGTAATGCTCCATAATGCCGCCGCCCACACTGCCCACTATACTGCCATCGGGCAGAACGAGCATTTTTGCGCCCACATCCCGCGGGGTGGAGCCGTGCCGCGCAATAATAGTAGCCATTACCGCCGGGGTATGGGCTTTTTTTCTGCCTGCACCATCGCATCCAGCAATGCGACGGGATAGCCCTCGGTCTGGGGGCGGGCATTTTTGACCTGCACGATCTGCGCCAGAATGGAAAGCGCGATCTCCGCAGCCGTCTGTGCGCCAATGGCAAGGCCGATGGGTGCGCAGAGTGCATCGATCCGCTGGCTGTCCAGACCGTTCTCCAACAGCTGACGGCGCACCAATGCGGCACGGCCTCGGCTGCCCATCATGCCCACATAGGCCGCAGGCTTTTGCAGAATCCGGGTAAGGCAGTCCAGATCAAAGACGTGGGAGCGGGTCAGCACCGCAAAATAGGTCTCCGCCCCGCCGGGCACACCCTGAAGCGCCTGCGCAAATGGAGCGCAGAGCACGGTATCCGCTCCGGCGGCGCGCAGCTGCTGAGCAAATTCCTCCCGATCATCTATGGCAAGCACTGGTATGCCGAGAAGCTTTGCCTGCTTTACAAGGGCAGCAGCAACATGACCGCCGCCGCAGACCACCAGCTGCGGCACCGCACCAAAGCGCTCAGCAAATACCCGCTGACCTTCCAGTGTAAGAAAGCCCGTAGCGGTACAGGCCTGCAGGACGGCAAGCTGACGCTGCAAAAGTTCGGCACTCTGGGTCTGCCACAGGGCGTCTCCGTCCCGCAGCAGCAGCTGACTGCCTGCCTCTGCGCCTTCCAGCACGGTAGCCAGCGTATAGCTGCCGGTCTGGTTTGTACTTTGCAGAACGTCTGCAAGCGTTTGTCTGTTCATTGGTGTTTCTCTCCCTTAATTATTGCTCCACAGGTGTTACCTTATCAAACTGTGTCTGATCCAGTTCTGCCTGCCAGCTTTGCCAGTCCTCCGGCAGCATACGCCATGCAAGCCCGCACCCTGCCGAGATCTCACGCGGCAGCGGGATCAGCCGCCCGGGCACCTGCCGGGCATTGCATTGCTTTTCCCACTCCATAGCCTCTAAGGTGGTGCGGAAGGAAAGCACGATATAGCTTCGTTTTACTCGCATAAAATCTCCCGCGCAAGTGCACAGACTGCCTGCGCTGCCTGCTGTACCTCCTGCTCCGTATTGAAATGGGAAAAGCTGAACCGTACCACGCCCTGCTCCACCGTGCCAAGGGCCTTGTGCATCAGCGGAGCACAGTGCGCTCCGGCACGCACGCAGATGCCGTAGTCCTCCCACAAGATATCTGCCACCCGGGCAGAATCCTCCTGTGCGATGTTCAGCGCCACAATGGGCGCACGGGACTGCATAGCCATATCACCATACACCGTTACGCCCGGCGCAGTACGCACCTGCTCATAAAATAGGCGGGCAAGGGCGGCTTCCCGGGCAGCAAGGTTTTCTACGCCCTGTTCCAACAGCCAACGCACCCCGGCACACAGTCCTGCAAGGCCGTGCACGTTCAGTGTGCCCGCCTCCAGTGCGGTGGGCATCTGCAAGGGGTGCGTTTCATCAAAGCTATGCACGCCACTGCCGCCCACAAGGAGCGGCGCAACGCGCAGGCTGGGGCGCACATAAGCTCCGCCGGTGCCCTGCGGTCCCAGCAGAGCCTTGTGGCCGGTAAAGCAGAGAGCATCTATACCCAGCCGCTGCACATCAATGGGCTGTGCTCCGGCAGTCTGGGCAGCATCTACGATGAACAGCAGACTATGCCGGTGGGCAAAGTCCGCTGCGCGGGCAAGGTCGGTGCCATTGCCGGTCACGTTGGAAGCCCCTGTCACCACCAGTGCACGGGTCGTGGGACGCAGCAGCGCTTCCCACTGATCGTAGCACAGCCGCGCAGCAACATCCACTCCGGTAAAGGAGACCTCTACTCCCTGCGCCCGCAGCCGGTACAGCGGACGCAGAACAGAATTATGCTCGCATACCGTTGTGATGACATGGTCGCCCGGATGCAGCACGCCGTTCAGTACCGTGTTCAGCGCCATGGTCGCATTGGCGGCAAAAACAATGCAGGAAGGGTCTGGCGCATGGAAAAGTTCTGCCAGCGCCAGACGGGTGTCCAGCACGATCCGTGCGGCGTGAAGGGTGGGCTCATGGGCACCGCGCCCGGGGTTGCCTGCTGTATGCAGCGCCTTCAGAATAGCCTGTTCCACCTGCGGTGGTTTATGCAGAGTGGTGGCGGCGTTATCCAGATAGATCACGGTTTTACCACGTTTCCGGCCTGTGTCAGCTTTTCAGCAATGGTGTACATATTGGTCACGCTGCCCACAGCCAGCTTCTCGGTAAGGCCGTAGAAGTTCAGGCAGGTGCCGCAGGTCAGGATTTCCACGCCCTGTGCCTCCAGTTCCTTGAGATCCTCCAGCATGGCAGAGCCTTCACAGGTCAGCGCCGCGCCGCTGTTATAGAACAGAATGGTCTTGGGCAGCTTGTCCTGCTGGGTCAGTGCGAATACAAAGGCCTTGAGCAGGGTCTTACCCAGCTCCTCGCTGCCTTCGCCCATCGTGGCAGAGGCAATCGCAACCACCGTATCGGTGCGGGCATCAGAGGTGCAGACAGGAGCATCTTCTGCTGGGGCGCTTACTACTTCGCCTAGCGTGAACAGCACACGGTATTTGCGCTCTTCCAGTTTTTCGGCGCTGTACTGATAACCCTTTTGCTGTGCCATCTTGGTCAGGTTTTGCACGGCGATCTCGTTGTCCACAAGTACCTCCACCTGTCCTGCGCCCTGCAGCTCGGAAATCGCCTTTTTTGCCTTGACAACAGGCAGCGGGCAGGCATCGCCCAGTGCATCTACCTTGATAAATTCAGCCATGCTGATTACTCCTCTCATTTGTCTGTTACAGTGATCTCAATTTCCTGCTTCGGCAGGATCTCTCCAACGATGCTTGCCGGCAGCCCTGCGGCGCGCAACGCCTGTTCCAGTGCCGCGGCATCCGCCGGGTCTACCGCCAGCAGTAGCCCGCCGGAAGTCTGCGGGTCGAACAAGACTTCCTCCATGGCAAAGCTTACGTTCTCGAACCGAACGAACGGCCCGGTATGGTTGCGGTTGCGCTGCCCGGCGGCGGTGTACAAAAACGCATCGGCTGCTTTTTGGGCGCCCGGAAGCACCGGCACTGCATCCGCATGGATGATGCAGGAAAGCTTGCCGCCCATCATTTCATGCAGATGGCCGAGAAAGCTGAAGCCGGTCACATCCGTAGCGGCATGGACGCGGTATTTGCGGCTGATCTCTGCCGCCGTTTTGTTCAGAGTGGTCATGGAGCGGCTGGCGGCTTCCATCTCCTCCGGGGCGGCTTCGCCCACACGGTTTGCCGTGCACAGCAGCCCCACACCCAAAGCCTTGGTCAATACCAGCTTGTCGCCCGGCATACCGGTGTCGTTCGTATACATCCGATGCGGGTCTACAAGGCCGGTTACAGAAAGACCGTATTTCACCCCGCTGTCCGCAATGGAGTGCCCGCCTGCAAGGCTGCCGCCAGCTTCTGCCACCTTTTCAGCACCGCCGCGCAAAATCTCGCCCAGCACATTCAAGTCCATATCCTCCGGGAAGCAGACCAGATTTAAGGCAGTTTTTACCTCGCCGCCCATGGCGTAGACATCGCTCAGGGCGTTTGTGGCTGCGATCTGCCCAAAGGTGTATGGGTCGTCCACCATCGGTGGGAAAAAATCTACGGTCTGCACCAGCGCAATGTCGTCCGCAATGCGGTAGACTGCGGCATCGTCCCGGCTGTCGTAGCCCACCAGCAGATTCGGGTCCTTTTCGCCGCGGGGCAGCTTTTCCAGGATGCGGCTCAGTGCACCTGCACCAAGCTTTGCCGTGCAGCCGCCGCCGGTACAAAACACGATCTTATCTTCCATGCTCATGCGCGTTCTTCCTCTTTGAAATGCGTCAGCACGCACTTTATGCCATGCTGACGCAAAAGCTGTTGTATTTGTATGCCCTGCTGCTGCAATTCCGGTGTATCGGCCTGATTGAGTACAGCGTAAAACTGCCGGTCGCCCACCGCCTTGCGACCACCCTGCGTGCTTGCAAGCAGCTGTGCCAGCACAGACGGTGTAAGAAGCGCATCCGGCGCAGCCGCTAAAAACTGCGGACGGATGGTATCGTAGCGGAAGCAGACCTCCCGCAAGGGCCTATCCAGCGCCGAAAGCCCTGCCAGCGCCAAAACGATATCGCTTTGGGGCAGCAGCACCGGCTCGTGCGCCGCCGGGACCTTGCAGGGGTAGTACTTTGCCCCGTCTGCCTCAATGAATACCGCATCTGCCTGTGCCATCCGGCGCAAAAGCTGCGGCGGCGGCAAAGTCAGCTTTCCGTTTTCTGCCGGGGTTCCGATTACTGCATAGTGACCCGCTTGCCATAAGGCGGTAAGCGCTGCGTCATCCGGTGCATAGCAGGCTGCCGGTTGCCGGATGTGGGTGGTCGTAGTCACAAGCACCTGCCATCCCTTGCGGGCACAGTGGTCTGCCATGGCATACAGCAGGGTCGTTTTTCCCCCGCCGCCTACCAGAGAAACGATATGCCCTTTCTCTGCCAGAAACGGAAGCTCTTTTTCGTTCAGCATCTGCTATTACTGCTTGGCTGCAACTGCCATTGCGATCTGCTCCGGGGTAATGGGCAGCTCGTAGAAGCGGGTGCCGATGGCGTTGTAGATGGCGTCCGAGATGGCGGGCAGCGGCGTATTGATGACCACCTCACCGATGGACTTTGCGCCAAAGGGGCCGTTGGGCTCATAGCTATTCTCAAACTCCACATGGATATGCCCGATATCGTTGCGGGCAGGGATCTTGTACTGGAACAGAGAGTTCTCTTCCGGGTAGCCATTTTTATCGTAGGTGATGTTTTCGGTCAGAGTCATGCCGATGCCCTGCAGCAGACCGCCCTCAGTCTGCACACGGGTCAGGTTGGGGTTGATGGGAGTACCGCAGTCCACGCAGGCATCAAATTCCAGCACCTTCACCTCGCCGGTCTCGGTATCCACTTCCACCTCGGCAGCACCCACCATAAAGGGCGGCGGCGACAGGGGCGAGGTGTGGGTCTCGGTAAATTCCAGCGGGATCTTATGGCCAAACTGAGAAGCATAGGCGATCTCGGACAGGGTCTTTTGGCGGGTGGGGTCAGCGCTTTCAAACACGACTTTGCCGTCAAACTCCACGGCATCCGCCGGGCAGCCCAGCAGCTCTGCGCCCAGTTTGCAGATCTGTGCCCGCAGCTTCATGGCGCACTTCTCAGTGGCCTTGCCGGTGACATAGGTTGTGCTGGAAGCGTAGGAGCCGGAATCGTAGGGGGAGGAATCCGTATCCGCACCAAAGACGGTAATGTTATCCAGCGAGCAGTCCAGCACCTCGGCGGCGATCTGCGCCAGCGTAGTGTCGCAGCCGGTGCCCATATCGGCAGCGCCGATCATCAGAGTGTAGAAGCCGTCATCGTTCAGCTTGAGGGTTGCGCTGCCCACGTCCATACCGGAAATACCGGAGCCCTGCATAGCCATACCCATACCCACGGCACGGATCTTGCCGTTGCCCATATCCCGGGAGGGGTACTTGTGCTCCCAGTCGATCATCTCACGCACCTTGAGCACGCACCGGTCCAGCGCACAGCTGGTATTTACTGCGCCGTAGTAGGCGGGCATCACATCGCCCTCCTGTACGGTGTTCTTCAGGCGCAGTGCAATGGGGCCCATGTTCAGCTTGTGTGCCAGCTCATTGACGGCAGATTCCACCGCAAACAGACCCTGTGTAGCACCATAGCCGCGGTATGCACCGGCAGACATGTGGTTGGTGTACACCACATCGCTGACAAAACGGAATGCCTCGGCCTTGCCGTACAGCGGAATGGACTTATGACCAGACAAACCCACGGTAGTGGGGCCATGCTCGCCGTAAGCGCCGGTGTTGGACAGGGTGTACAGGTCGATGCCCTTCACGATGCCGTCCTTGGTAGCACCCAGACGGACGTGCATCTCCATCTCGTGGCGCGGCGAAGAGGCCGTCTGGCTTTCCACACGGCTGAAGATGAGCTTGGAGGGCTTTTTGGTCATCCAAGTCACAAAAGCCGGGTACACCTCGCTGACCGCGGTCTGCTTAGCGCCAAAGCCGCCGCCGATGCGGGGCTTGGAGACACGCACCATGGACTTGGGAATGTGCAGTGCATTGGCAATGTTGCGGCGGGCGTGGAACACGATCTGGGTAGAGCTGAGCACATTCAGCCGCCCATAAGTATCAATGGAGCAATAGGTGCGGAAGGTCTCCATCATAGCCTGCTGGCAGGCCTTGGTGTGGTACACATGGTCGATGACCACATCGCTCGCTGCAAGCACTGCGTCGATATCACCGTTGCCGCATTCATCATGTGCGCAGAGGTTGCGCTTGTTGTCGGCGCCCACGGGAGCAAGGCTTTCCCAGTTATCCTCCGGGTGCACAAGGATAGGATTATCCTTTGCGGTGTGGAAATCCAGCACGGCTTCCAGCACCTCATATTCCACCTTGATGAGCTTGAGTGCCTTGTCCACGCTTTTCATCCTTACCGGCTACGATGGCCACCACATCTCCCACAAAGCGGACATGGCGATCGATGAGCAGACGGTCGTAGGGACTAGCCTCCGGGTAGGTCTGGCCGGCCTGCGTATAACGGCGGGCATCCTGCGGCACATCCTCCCAAGTGAAGATAGCTTCGATGCCGGGCACTTTTTTGGCAACGGCGGTGTTGATAGTGCGGACGATGGCGTTTGCATGGGGCGAGCGCAGCAGCTTGACGATCAGGCAGTCCTGCGGGATGATATCATCCATATAGACAGGCTGGCCGGTGACCAGCTGCATCGCGTCTTTTTTGCGGAACGGTTTGTTGACGGTTTTCACTGTACGCCCTCCTTCTGCTTTTTCCATGCCAGAAAGCTCATAATGCCGCGCAGCTGGCCTTCGTAGCCGGAGCAGCGGCACAGGTTTCCGGCAAGGTATTCCTTCACCTGCTCTTCAGTGGGGTACGGTTGCTCCCGGAACAGAGCCAGTGCATTCATAATAAAGCCCGGGTTGCAGAAACCACACTGTTCTCCACCCTGATCTGCAATAAAGGCACCAAACTCGGCAGCCTCTTCCTGCAAGCCCTCCAGCGTAGTGATCTTGTGCCCATCGGCGCGGGCTGCCAGCACGGAGCAGGACAGCACAGGCTCATCGTCCATAAACACGGTGCACAGACCGCAGTTGGAAGTTTCGCAGCCGCGCTTGACGCTCTTGCAGCCGTGTGCACGGACAAAATCGATCAAAAGCATATCCGGAGCGATCTCCTCGGACACCCGGATGCCGTTCAAGGTAAGTGTGATCTGCATTTACTTTTCCTCCTGCATTTTACGCTGTTCCAGCTCCAGCACTGCGCGCTTTGTCAGCACGCCTGCCAGATGCCTGCGGTATTCGGCGCTGCCGCGCATATTGGAGCCGGTAACAATCTGCGCTTTTACGCCTTCGGCAAACTGTGCGGCAAGCTGTTCTGCCGCAAGGGCAGGCTCTGCCGGGAGTTCGAACCGCACGGCGCGCAGCGGACGCGCACCAATCACGATGCGGTAATCTCCGGTCTCCATCCGGGCGGCGGCACAGGTCAGCACCGGGATATCGGTCTGGCTGTTGCGCACCGACTGGTAATAAAGCTGCATCGGTGTCTTTTTTACGATCAGCCGCACCAGAATGTCCCGGTCGTAGGGGCGCTGGGCATATTCCTGCAAAGGCAGGATGCCGCCTTTGTACAGTTCTACATCACAGTCCATGGCAAGGAACATGGTCAGCACGTCCGAAAAGCCGAACCGGCTGTAAATGCTGCCGCCCACAGTAGCCAGATTGCGCAGCTGCACGCCCACGATATGGCGCACAGCCTCCCGCATAGCGCCGTGGGTGTAGGCGGCAAGCCCCGGGTGCTGTTCCAGCTGGCGCAGGGTGACCATAGCGCCGATGGAAAAGCCCTCCTCGTTCTCCTCAATGGTATCCAGTCCCAGACCGGAAAGGTCGATGGCGGTGCCGACATTGATGGTTTCCATCTTCAGCCAGATCATGCCGCCCAAAATGCGGTTTGGTTTTTTCTGGTTCAGCTGCCACGCTTCCTCCAGACTTTCTGCCCGCTTGTATTCTCGGATCGTCATCATGTGCAGTACCTCTCTTTTCTATCGCTGCGATATCTCTGCTTTTATTTTAGCACAGCTTTCGATATAATACTATTATAAAATGCTGCTGAAGGGGTGTTTTTGTATGAAGAAGTCGCTTACGGTCGGCTGTGTGATCATGGCTTCCGGGCTGAGCCGCCGGTTTGGTGCAAACAAGCTGCTGGCAGATTTTTGCGGGCAGCCCATGCTCTGCCGGGCCTTTGCCGCTACCGCTACACCCGGTATCTCCGCCCGTATCGTGGTGACCCGCTCGGAAGAGGTGCAGGCGTTGTGCAGGGCGCATGGCGTCCCGGTGTTGCTGCACAGCCTGCCTGGCCGCAACGATACCGTTTGGCTGGGGCTTTCAGCGCTGCTGGAGCAGCTGCCGGAGCTTAGCGGCTGTATGTTTCTGCCCGGGGATCAGCCCCTGCTGCGCCGGGAGACGGTAGAAGCTATGACCGCTCTTTTCTGCCGTGAGCAGCCCTCCCCGGCAGAATGGCAAAAAGAAACAGAACGGGAGATCTTCCGTCTGGGTGCCGTGGCCGAAAACGACCCGGCGCCTCTTGTTGGAAGTCCCGTTCTGTTTGGAAGCAGTTTCTTTCCGGAACTGCTCGCCCTACCGGAAAATAAAGGCGGCAACGTGCTGCTTAAAAAGTATCCTGCGCAGGTGCGCACGGTCTGCATTGCGGACAGCGCAGAGCTGCTGGACGCAGACACCCCGGAGGTGTTGCATCAGCTGGAAGCCCTTGCCCGGCAAAAAAGTTAAAATTTATTCTGCCATATCGTTCTTGGGCAGCAGCACATTCAGCAGAATTGCCACAAAGGCGGCCGGAACAATGCCGGACTCGCCGCAGATCAGCTGGAGGGCCTGCGGAGCCTGTGCCAGAATGCCGCTGTTGGCACCCATGCCATAGCCCACGCCCAGTGCCACAGACACGATGGTCAGCTGGCGCGGGGTCATCTTTTCCTTGGTGATGAGCTGGATGCCGCTGACCACGATGGAAGAGAACATCATCACGGCTGCGCCGCCCAGAACGGCCTGCGGCATAATGGAGATCAGCGCGCCGAGCTTGGGGATCAGACCGCACAGGATCAGGAAGATGGCACCGGAGGCCAGAGCCATGCGGTTGACCACCTTGGTCATGGCCACCAGACCCACGTTCTGGCTGAAGGAGGTGTTGGGCAGTACGCCGAACAGTGCGGCAAAGCTGGAGCCGAGACCATCGCAGATGACGCCGCCGGACAGCTCCTTATCGGAGGGCTCACGGTTCATGCCGCCCTCCATCACGCCGGAGATATCGCCCACAGTCTCCACTGCGGTAACGATGAACATGATCAGCACCGGCAGGATCGCACGGGCATCGAATACCACCTTGACCGGCATCAGCTTGGGTACTGCGAACCAGGAGGCCTGTGCCACCTTGTTCCAGTTGAGCACCCATGCCTTGGTGAACTCTACACCATCAGCAGTCACGCCGGTGGTGGGCAGCACCAGACCCATAATGAAAGCAACCACATAACCGGCCAGAATGCCGATGAGGATGGCAGAGGAGCTAAGGAAGCCGGTGGTCCAGTGTTTGAAGAACAGGATGACCACCAGCACGAACAGTGCCAGAAGCAGGTTCTCCACAGAGCCGAAGTCCTTGGCCTTGTTGCCGCCGCCGAAGGAGTTGATGCCCACCGAGATCAGCGAAAGACCGATGGAAAGCACCACCGTGCCGGTGACCACAGGGGGCAACAGCTTGCGCAGCGGCTTCAGAAAGAAGCCCAGCACGCTCTCAAACAGACCGCCGATCATGGATGCACCCATGATGGCACCATAGGCCAGCACACCGCCGCCCATGCTGCCGACAACACTGTTGAACACGCCGATAAAACCGGAACTGGTGCCCATGATGATGGGCACACCGCCGCCCACGGGGCCGATGGTGAACAGCTGCACCAGCGTGACGATGCCGGCCACGAACATGGCGCTCTGCAGCAGGGTGACCTGCAGGTCTGCAAACTCACCGCCCGCAATGCCGCAGGCGCTGGTGATGATCAGCAGCGGGGTCAGATTGCCCACAAACATGGCAAACACATGCTGCAGACCCAGCGGGATGGCCTGCCGCAGGGACATTTTGGCTTCAAACTGATAAGCCGCTTCTTCAAGCTTGACTTCCTTCAAAAATTCCACTCTCCTCAAGGTTTTAAAGGTTTATGCGGTTCGGATGCTTTGCAAAAAAGCGAAAATATTATAGCAAAATGCAGATAAGATGTAAAGTAAGTATGACTTTTTATATGAAAAATGCTGCATCCTTTAAGCGAACTTTTCTTCGGCAGACAAGCAAAAAAGCAGGGCTTCCGCATGATTTGTCCAGCCTGATTCGCCTGGCATCATACAGAATCCCCTGCTTTTTTCGTGCTTTTCTCTGTTTTTTGTGCGATACGGAAAAATTTTTGTTTCTGCAGTCAGAGCAGTCCATAATCCCGCAAACAGCGCGTCAGCCCTGCCTGTGTGGTGTCAAATACGATGCCCTGCGCCCGCAGCTTGCTGCAATCCATCGCAAGATTCCGTGCCCAGTCAGCTTCCTGAATATCGACCGTGATCCCCAGTGTCTCAGCAAACTGCCGGGCGGTCAGTACCATGTTTTCAGCGTTTTCACTGCCAAAGTTATAGACCCCGCCGGGCAGGGTCAGGGCAGCTTCCAGCAGTGCTACCGCCTGCCGGACATAGGTGATGCCCCGGAAGTCCCAGACAGAAAAGCGGACAGATTCTCCCCGCTGCGCCGCACGCAGAAGGTTCAGCGGCAGGTTGCCCCGGATGGGCAGCCGGTAGCCCGGCAGGTCGTACATCCATGTGGCGCGCAGCAATACGGCACCCGGGCAGAGTGCCTGCACCCGCTGCTCCATTTCCAGCTTGCCCTGCCCGTACACATTGGCAGGCTTTAACGGAATTGTTTCCGGCAGCGGGCCGGACTGCTCCACACCGGCATAGACCTGATCCGAGCTGAAAGCCACCAGCTTTGCGCCGATCTCAGCTGCCGCCCGGGCAAGCCAGACCGACAGTTCCACATTGGCGCGGTAAGCCTGCTCCGGGTGGCCGGCGCAGTAGCCGGTATCCGAAATGGCTGCAGTGTGCAGAATGACATCCGGGCGCTGCTGCAAAACAGCCTGCCGCACGGCGTCCTCCCCTGCTGTTGCCAGAAAGCCTTTAGGAAAGGTGCACAGTTCGTAATGCCCCGCCCATTGCTGCATCACGCGGGAACCTACAAAGCCGCCTGCACCGGTTACAAGGATCTTCTTCATTTTGTTCTCCCGCAATAAGGCATCAGATAAAAAATTCCAGCACGAACACCACGGCACAGCAGCCTGCAGCCACCTGAAACAGGCTTGCGCCAAACCATGCGGCAGCAATGCCGACTACCAGTGCAACAGCACCTGCTGCCGGGCTCTGCGTTGCCTGAATGATGGCCGGAAAGGTCATCACAGCCAGCGTTACATAGGGCACATAGTACAAGAACGACTGGATGAAGCGGTTTTTGATCGGTTTGCGGATCAGCGTCAGCGGCAGGATGCGGATGGCATAGGACACCAGCGCCATGACCGCAATATAGATATAATTGTTATGCGTCATCTTCGTTTTCCTCCTGCCTGACCGGGAACAGCACCGCTGCTGCACCGGAGATCGCCACTGTCAAAAGGATGGTGCGGGTGCCTTCGGAGAGTGCCGAGATGCCCGGCAGATAGCTGCACAGAAAACTCAGCGCAAAGCTGATGACGACCAGCACCGCAACGATCCGATCCTTGCGGGCCGGCGGAATGATAATGGCCAGAAACATTCCGTAAAGTGCCACGCTCAGGGCGCTGACTACCCGCAGCGGCAGCAGGTTGCCCGCTATAATGCCCAGCGCCGTACCACAAGCCCAAGCCGGCGCTGCCAGCAGGATAGCGCCATAGGTATAGTACGGGTTCAGGTTGCCCGGGCGGGCGATAGTAATGCCGAACAGTTCGTCCGTGACATCATAGCCGATGACCAGCCGGTGCCAGAACGGCGTGCCCGGCGCAAACCGCTGGGCAAGCGCACAGCTCATCAGCAGATACCGCGCATTGGCGATTAAAGTAATGACCGCCACCTCAAAATAGGTGGCGTTTGCCATGATCAACGCAAATGCGGCATATTCTCCTGCGGAGGCATTGTTCAGCAGGCTGACAAGAAACCCCTGAAACGGCGTAAAACCCGCCTTGCGCGCCGCGATGCCCAACGAAAACGATACCGCAAAATAGCCCAGTGCAATGGGCACACCGTCCCGCATTCCGTCACAGAACACCTTGCGGCTGAACTGATCTGCCCTTCCTGTTTGGACGAGCTGCGGCTCCAAAAGCCTCTGCTTCGATTCCATAGTTGATACTTCCCCTTTCCTATTTTGCAAACAACAGATTCTATTATACTCCCCTGTGGGCGGAGAAGGAAGGGGTTTCGGGCTTTTTTGTGTAAAATGCTACGGTCAAAATGCTTAGAGTTTGCGCTGATATAGGAACCACTTTGAATGTTACGGCTTGTTTGATCGTGCTGGAAGATAAAAACACCCCGGAAGGTTTCGTTTTTGAAGGACCTTCTGGGGTGTTGGTGCTATAAGGGATTACTCGAGCTCGGTAAGTTTGGATTCTTACTAAACAAATTTGCTTAGTAACGCTATTCTTGAATGTTCACTTTTTCATGAGATTGCTGTGCTAGATATGGCTTGCTGATTTTTTAGTATCAGGATAGTATCACACAACCAGCGGGATCTCTGTGAGTATTATAACGTATTCACGTTTAAGATGCAACTGCTTTTCAGCAGGGAGATTCTTATTATTTCCTTAAGGTACAATCTCTGCTTCTAGCTGATCATGCTGAGCTTCTGATTCCATCCATTTAGCTAGCTGCAGGAGAATCTTTGCACTCTGTGGAAACTTCAATCTCAGTTCCCGCGCCTGCGCTCGGTAACATTTTGCTTGTTCATAAAGGGTTCGGCCATCCTGTACAATCCGTGCACCACGGGAATTAAACTTTCCATAGAATACCGCTTTCGTCAATTTCTCATTCTGTTGTTTTTCCAGAAACTCTCGGATAAATTCATGCGGAAAAGCACCGTCTTTTCCATTACAGCTTTTTCCCATAATATAGCCTAAAATCTCTGGAAACTCCTCATACAAACATTCAGCCCAGCAGTCAAATGCACGCTTGTCCTGATACGCCTCCTCGGGCAGATAATAGTCGTTTTCTACATCAAACGATCTTGAAGGATTCTCTTCCAAAAACATTTTCATCTTATCCGGATGCCTAAAGAAGAGCCGCTGCAAACACAGAGGAGGTTTCTGCAGCAACTCCTTTTTATAGAGTAGCAGACAACACTTAGCCCATTCATCAGTATAATATTGCTCGTCCACTCTGCGGACAATACCAGAAAGGTATCCCCTTTCCTCCGCATTGACTCCCTGTTCAGCAATTGCCTCAAATACTTTCCTGAATAGATCAAACAAGTGCTCAACCTGTCCACTATTGCCATACAGGTAAAGTAAGAGCCCTCCCGGATGGTACTGCAATAGCTTCTTGTATCTCCGTTCGTTGTAGGACCACCTCATGTCCTGATTCGCCCAATACGTCTGTTCTCTCTCCCGCGTTGTCAGCCATGGGTCAATTTCTTCACGCCGCAACGTAGACAACAGCCGAAGTTTTTCATTTTCTGACATTTTTTCAAAGACAGAAGATGCTTCTTGAAAATTCCCCTGATCGAAAAAGCCAGCCAACAATTGTTGTTTTTCTTGTTTTCGAATTGCTTCAGCTACATCCGAAAATTCTTCACATGTAGTGTTTTTAGCAAGAAATACGCCCCATGCGTGCTGGTCCCTCATTGTTTCCAGCAGCCGCCACACTGCGTCCATCCCAAATTCTATTTTCAGTGCTGCAAATTTCTCCGCTCGAATGCGTTCTCTTTCCTCTTCCTCCTTCGTCCAGCTCTTTTCTTCTTGATTGTCTAAAAGCTCTTCCATAGGCAGGCAGTTCCATTCCAGAAATATCCATCCAAATTTTCCCACAGGATCACTGGATTCCGTGCAGCGTATCCATGTTTTCAGAACTTCTATCCAATCTGTCCAACCATATTCTTTACTACCACAAAGTTCAGTTCTTAACCAATATTGCATTGGTTGTAATGCTGTTGATGAGAATTGTGTTGCATCAAACTGCTCTGCCATCTCCAGTAGAACATCCTGTCCCAGCCGACGATACTCTTTCAACAGGTTTTCTATTTGCCCAAGCCATTTCTTCTGTAGTGCTGTACGATAAACAACTCGTGTGATTTCATCGTAAGCTTCAAACAATTCTTGTTCTAGGATTAATTGAGCGGGTCGTTCCTTCTTTCCTCGGCGATGTCCTCGAATCAGTGAGGTTTTACGGAGCAGTTCAATGCCGAATTTCACTCCGAAATCTGGATTTTGCTGAATTATCTGAATCGTCAGAACCTTTTTTTTCTCTTCAAGAGTCAGCGCCGTATGAGAACTCCATAGGCAAAGTGCATCTAACAGATGCTGTTTTGCCTCTTTATCATTCTGTTCTCCTTGCAATGCTAGCCGATACAGTATTTGGCAAGCTGAAAGACATGTATTCTCTCGTTCTATTAAAGTATCTAGCGTCCAGAGGATTTCATTTTGTCCCCCCAGCTGTTCTTCTTTCTTTAAAAATTCAAGCACAGCTTCCGGAGCTGCTTCAGCAAGGATTCGAAGTTCCTTTATGATGCACTCTTTACAATTATCTTTATGAAAAAAGGAAAGGACTTCCCTCACCTGAGCATCAATCATATTTTGATCTGACCCAGTCTCCGCAAAACAAATGTAATTTTTAAGCAACCGTTGAAGAATGCCATACCTTCTATGATTTTGTGCTGCATCTGTGCAGGAGAGTGCCGCACAGATTTCCTTATGGTGCATCCGTTGCCCCATGGCACTTTCTATGTCTATGTTCAATGCCAGCCACGCTTCTTCATCATTGACGATTTGATACCACGCTCCAACTTTTTTGATTGGGCTGTCATCTATCCGCAATAGTTCCTCATATTTTCGTTCCACTACAGGATATGGTGTTTCAGCCAATCGTGCAACCAGCTGTTTCTCTTTCTCGTCTAAAATATTGTAGTGTCGCAGAAGTACAAGCGGTTGCAACAAATCAATATCTGCCGCACTCATCCATTCCGGCTGTAAATCGGCTTCATTTCCCGGAATTTTTCGGATGAGTGCTGGAAGATTTCCGTGTGTATAACTATAAAGTTCATCAGCATTTGCGCTATCGATGCCCATCTCCTGCAACGCCTGAAGATACTGCGTTTTCCATTGCGGAAGCAATCGAATTACATTCTTTTTTGCAGCACCCTTTCCCTCGCAGAGAATAGTTTGGTTACGTCCTGATACCCGCCCGTTATACGGAAACCTCAACAGGAAATATGCGTTTTCGCATAAGCTGTCCAAATTATGATACGTCGTTTCGCTGCAAACAACAGTCACCTGTTCGGCCAATGCCGAATCTTGCATCAGCGCAGCCAAGCAGAATCCATATGCTTCGATTCGGGATTCTGCCGCCACACGGCATATCTTTTCATTCACCTTTTTGCGAAAAGCTTCCAGCTGCTCTTCCCTACCGATTTGGAACATTGCCTGATTAAGCGGAGGATTTGTCCTTTGTACAAACTGCTCCCATGCATGCGCAACAGAATCTATTTCCATCGCTTCATTTTCCAGATAGTTTTGTATTAGCCATGCACAAACCGCCGGTTCCGAGTTAAGCCAATCGCACAAAACAGATGCGTCATATACATAGACTGCTTTCCATTCATCTCTGTGTTCCGCCTCCCACTCTGTAAGTGATATATTGTAAGCCCATATTTTAGGCACTACGAGATAGAAAGTAGTATCTGATTTTTTCACTCCAAGCGGACGGGTTGTGCGTTTTCCATAATCGCTGTTGATTTTTTCCAAGGAATCCGCATTGGTTCCAAATTCCCACACGCTAGTTCCCTGTGCCACATAAGGCGTTTTTGTTCCGTTATCCACGATTCCATCATATCCCGGTGCCCAAATATCATCTTCCTCTGGCGCGCGAAGATACGAATAATCCGGGCAACTGCTTCGGATCAACCGCTTGATAATTTCTGGCAGCAGTCCTTCCGACTTTTTCTTTTGTTCGCTCATCAATCGTTCGAGCATTTTACTTGTGAACAATTTCATAGACATCCCTCCACAAGCAACTTTGTTTTAATTTCAGGGTAATATTCTTCCTAACTAAAGAGTAAAAAGTTAGTTTTTCCGCTCACGAACACTCGACATTAGACATTATTTGTTATCTCCCGCTGTCATCGAACTTCCGCCAATCCCAAAGAACTTATCAAAGAAGCTCTTTAGCTTATCGATCACACCTTGCTTCTTCTGCGCACGGCCATCGCCGCCAAAGCGGGAAACAGGAGGCATCAGCTTATCAATGTCAGTGCCCACAGTTTTGATCTCGCCATCACGGAACGCATTGGCCAGATACTTGCGGGTCTCCGGCTCTTTCAGCTTTTCCTCCTGAATGATTTGGACAAGCTCTTTCTCTCGCTGTTCGGACACATAGCTGTTCCACTCTGCCATCACGTCATCCACATCGTTGACCCCTGCAATAAAGGTTTCAATCAGCTGCTTTTTGCTACGCAGTTCCGGGCTGGCATCAATCGCCTTGCGAATCGTGATGAGCACCTCTTTGTCATCGCAATGGGTGTCATGGTACTTTTTGACCAGCATCAGGATGTAGTCAATGTTAATTTCGACCTGCCGAATCAGCTCCACCTCGAACACCACATCATCCGTGATATCCTCTTTGGTTTCATCGTGCTTCTTGTTACGCCATTCATCCCGCAAATCCTGATAGCGGCCCAAATAGTCCTGTAAATCCCGTTCAGAGATCAGTTCGTTGCCCTTGAAATCGTCAAAGGAAGACAGCAAGTTCCGCATCCGCAGCAGTGCGCCAAACAGTACGATAAAGTCTTTCTGGTTCTGCTCTCCGATGATCTGCGGCTCTGTCAACGGGAACTTCTGCGTCAGGTCATCGATCATGTCCGTATAGCCCTGATGGTATTTTCCCTGCTCGTCCATATAACCGTGGTAGTAGTCCGCATATTTGCGCAGCAGAACGATGCCGCCCGCATTTTTATCTCCGAACAGCGAAATTGCCGCATCCACTCTCTTTTGCAGGTTGCGGAAGCAGACGATATTGCCAAAGGTCTTGATGCTGTTCAGGATACGGTTTGTCCGGCTGAACGCCTGAATCAGACCGTGCATCTTCAGGTTTTTGTCCACCCAAAGGGTGTTCAGCGTGGTGGCATCGAAGCCCGTCAGAAACATATTGACGACGATCAGCAGGTCAAGTTCCTTGTTCTTCATGCGGAGCGATACATCTTTGTAGTAATTCTGGAACCGTTCGCCATCGGTGGAGTAGTTCGTATGGAACATCTCGTTGTAATCCTGAATAGGCTGCGTCCAGAAAATCCCGGCTGCTTTGGTCAAGGTTGGAGGTATCTTCCGGGTTTTCCTCGTCCAGAATGCCATCCGTTTCCGCTTCATTGGCTCCATAGCTGTAAATGGTGGCAATGCGCAGCCGCTTGGTCGGGTCTGCTGCCATCTGCTTTTTGAACTCCTGATAATACAGCTTTGCCATCGGCACAGAAGCCACGCAGAAAATCGAATTAAAACCGCTGACGCGCTGTTTTTGCTTGATTTCCTCCACCGCACCACGCTGGGCAGAGGCCACCTCTGCCACATTCGTCAGCAGATTAAACTCATACGATTTGTCTCCCCGATAGGTTTTCTGGTCGAAGTGGTCGAGGATGTACTTGGTCACCAGAGAAATACGCTTGGGTGCCATAAACGCCTTTTCCCGGTCAATGTCCCAAACCTGCTTGTCGTCCATGTCCGGCTCTGCGTCCATCGTTTTGATGTAATCCACACGGAACGGCAGCACATTCTTGTCGTTGATGGCATCCACGATGGTGTAGGTGTGCAGTTGGTCACCGAACGTCTGCGCCGTGGTGAAATAGCGTGGATCAGTGGAGCTTCCTGCGTTGACTGCAAAAATCGGCGTTCCGGTAAAGCCGAACAGGTGGTACTTTTTGAAATTGTGGACAATGGCTTTATGCATATCACCGAACTGGCTGCGGTGGCACTCGTCAAAGATGATCACAACGTGCTTCTGGTAGACTTCATGCCCCGGATTTTTCTTGATGAAGGTCGCCAGCTTCTGGATGGTTGTAATGATGATATGCGCTTCCGAGTTTTCCAACTGGCGTTTCAGAATCGTGGTGCTGGTGTTGGAGTTCGCTGCGCCCTTCTCGAAGCGGTCATACTCTTTCATCGTCTGGTAGTCCAAGTCCTTGCGGTCTACCACAAACAGTACCTTGTCGATGTAGGGCAACTGCGATGCCAGCCGTGCCGTTTTGAAGGAGGTCAGCGTCTTGCCGGAGCCAGTGGTGTGCCAGATGTAGCCGCCGCCCTCGATGCTTCCATACTTTTTGTAGTTGTTGGCGATCTCGATGCGGTTCAATATCCTCTCGGTTGCCGTGATTTGATATGGGCGCATCACCATCAGCATCTTTTCTGAGGTAAAGATGCAGTACCGGGTCAACACGCTCAGGATCGTGTGCTTTGCAAAGAATGTCCGGGTAAAGTCGATCAGATCCGTCAGCACACGGTTATTCGCATCGGCCCAGTAGGAGGTAAATTCAAAGCTATTGCTGGTCTTTTCCTTTTTCGTCTTGCCGTGTTTGGCATCTTTGATGGCATTGTAGCGAGTGCTGTTGGAGTAGTACTTGGTATTTGTGCCGTTGGAGATCACAAAAATCTGCGTATACTCGTATAAACCGCAGCCCGCCCAGAACGAATCCCGCTGGTAGCGGTTGATTTGGTTAAATGCCTCCCGGATGGCCACCCCGCGCCGCTTCAATTCCACATGAACCAGCGGAAAGCCGTTGACCAGAATCGTAACATCGTAGCGGTTATCATGCCGTGCGCCGTCTGCTTGTTTTACCTCATACTGGTTGATGACCTGCAGGCGGTTGTTATGGATGTTCTTCTTGTCGATCAGCGTGATGTTTTTGGAGCTGCCATCATCCCGGTGCAAAGCACCTGCACATTGTCTTCCTGAATCTTCCGGGTCTTTTTCGGGAATATGCTCGTTGGGGTTGGCAATTACATCACTGAAAAACTGCCGCCACTCCGTATCGGAAAACTGGTAGTGGTTCAGCTCTTCCAGTTGGCTGCGGAGGTTAGCAATCAATTCATCCTCGGTATGCAGCGACAGATAGGTGTAGCCCTGCTCGCACAACAGCCGGATAAACTCTTTTTCCAGTTCCGCCTCACTTTGGTAGCTGTCAGAGCGCACTTTGGAGGGTTCATAGGCAGCAACAACAGTATCTTCATTGGTAGCCGCAACGATATTGAAAAAGGACATTTCAAATTCCTCCTGCAATTTATCCTTCCGCTATATGCCACAATTCACAATATAGCGAACTTTTATAAACTGGTATCATTTCAACAAATTCAAGTTTATTTCCTGTCCATTTGGTTATTACAAAGTTTTCTTTTTCGTAGATGAATGAAACATAGGTATCATACTCTGGCAACCTGTCCATTCGATATTGAAAAAGATACTTAAAGTCCGCATTCAATCCATCAATCGCAAGTTTTCTTCCTTGTTCAAAATTGTCATTTGAATCAAAATTGAAATTATATGGAAAGAACAGCATTATATTTTTCTTTGTCTCAAATATCTTTATAATTTGAGATACATCCTTTTCCAATACATCTTCTTTCTCTTTCTTCTCTCGAATTTCTATCATTTTATTCCAGTTTAGGCTCCGAAACACTGCATACGGAATGCTGTAAGTAATCGGTTTATACCCCGGAACACCTTCGTGCTTTTCTGGCAGTCCAAAGCCTATCACACCGGGCATGAATTCTTGGATTGATGGTGAGAGGATTTTAGCCGCTTGCAGCCTTGATTGAGATGCGAAAAGCTTAAAATCAAGCTTGTATTCATCTGAAGCGCAGTCGTATTCTCCGTGTGCTTCTGACTTCGGCTTCTTATATAGCTTTCCATTGGATTTTTTCAGGAAGTAGCTTGAACAATTCACAAAATCCCGCAAGTAATCTTCATACGAATATGGCTCCATCACACCACCTATAAAGTTGTCAATCACTCTAGCTGCTCCAAGAAAATCCACTCTCATTTCAGAATATCCCAATCAATTCAACTCCTTAAAGCTCAACAGCCTATCCCGATAATGCTCATACTGCTTTTGTCTTGCTTCAATCTCCGCTGGCAAGCCGCTCGTCAAATCATTGCAGATAGCATCAAAACGGTCGAGAATAGAAACGATGCGCTTTTGCTCCTCAATAGGCGGTACTGCAATTACAGCCTTTGCAATATTGTCATTGTACAATCTCGGAATCGTTCCGCCCTCGGACGCTTTCCACGGTTTTAGTTCATAACAGTAGCGAAGATAGCTATTCAAAACAATACTTTCATCGTTATCAATCCAAACGATATTGGAATCTTGAAAATATGCTGGTTTGCCGTCATAAACGACCGTTCTGCCAATCGTTCCTGCCGCAGAAATCAGCACATCGCCTTTTTTCGGGAAGTTATATCTCGACCGATATTCGTCATATGTTTCCTTCGAAATATAGGCATCAGCTTCTTTTCCAAAGGTTCCAATTTTATAGAATGGAACTCCGCTCACTGTGTTTGTCTGGCTCTTCAAAATTCGCTTGCACATACAGATAGAACCCACATCACCCAAAGGAATCCTTACATAGCCAAATACATACCGCAAGAGCTTAATCAGCGTTCCGTTCCGTTCCGTTCCGTTCGTTCCGTTCCGTTCCGTTCCGTTCCGTTCCGTTCCGTTCCGTTCCGTTCCGTTCCGTTCCGTTCCGTTCCGTTCCGTTCCGTTCCGTTCCGTTCAAAATTGTGTTGCCGGTTTCTACAAATGTCAAGAGCTTATCCCGGTAATATTCATATTGCTTTTGGCGGGCTTCAATCTCAGCGGGCAAACCAATGTTGAGGTCAGAACAGATTTTCTCAAAGTTGTCCAGTACATTCACAATGCGTTTTTGGACATCGAGAGGTGGAACTGGAACCGTTAATTTTTCATAGCTCTTTTGATTCAAATTGTTCCTGTCGCTAATTGTCACACTCTCTATATCTCGTTTGCACTGATGCGAGTTTAAGTAATGACACAAGTATTCCGGCGTTATTTCCTTTCTATCTCTAATTCTTGTCGTAATCGTAGTAAAACCTATAGCACCATCAAACGCATCATCTATCACAGCAGATGTACCCACGTCGCCTGTGTGAACAGTTATAATATCGCCTTTTCTCAAAACTTTCTTTTTATTTTTCTCCGCAAATTCTTCACTAACATATTCAATTGACTTCAAGACAACTTTATTTGGCTGAATATCCGAGTTATGAATCAGCACAACACCACTATTCCGTTTGTGCTGTGTAACCGATGTTGCAAGCCCAATATTTGTATCAGCTAATTCTGCTATTGTATACTTTTTTCACGTTATCTTTATAACTTAGCAAATAATCTCTATAATAATTATACTGTGTCTTTCTGGCTGTAAGCTCCGCTGTAAGTTCTGCTGTAAGCTTTGTGAAATTGTCTAAGATGCGGACAATTTCACACTGAATCTCTATTGGTGGAATAGGTATCATCAGCCTTGAAAAAAGTGCTTGTGTCAAGTGACTAATGGTCGAACCTGTTTTCTGTTGCTCAACAACTCTTTGAAAATGATTAGAAAGCAAATAGTGCAAAATAAACCGATTTTCTAACGAACCATCTTTACAGCGTACAACAAAAACTCCACCGTTTAATGTGGCAGGCATTTCAAGACCTTTTACTTGTGCTACCTTGCCAAGAGTTCCATCTTTGGTTATCAGAATATCGCCATTTTTCAGTTGAATTTTCGCGTCTTGCTTGTATCGTTCTTCCGTCACATATACACAGGTGCTATAATCAATTTCATGTATTTCAGTAAAGTCGGTTCCTGTTATAAGCAAGTAGTCGCCCTTACTCATATACTCTGCTTTCGTTAGCCGTTGCCAGCCAATTCGAGCATTTAATGTGCAAACTTCATCGAATCTTTTATACTCAACGCCATCCGGACAAAGCTCCCGGAGCAGTTCATCTAGCTTACTCATCTGCACCCTCTTCTTTCTTTGCAATATAGGTACTGTACAGTGCCATCACCGCATAATAGTACATATCTTCCTGTGTTTCAATCAAATCTTCATCAAAAACAAAATCTTCTTCTGATTTAGCAAATACCCGGCAACCAATAACAATTCGCATCGTCCAGTATGTCATTATTTCTTCTGGGCATTCAGCTAAATCACATTGCAACCAAACCATATCAATTGGTGGCTGCAGTAGCCATTTGGATTTTCCCAAATCTGCGGAGTGAAGGTAATCATACATATATCCGTATAGCGTTCCGTTATAGCTCGTGTCTTTTAATAATTGGAGTGAATCACCTTGATAAAAGTGTGTTCGCCTTATGTCCTCAAATATGTACGGATTTACGGTTTCAATTTTTTCATCCGAATAATGCTCTATCGCTCGATGAAAGTATTTAGCCCCATCATATAAAGTATCTTGTCCAAAACCGCACGCCTTAATATCATCTTTTAGTCGTTTTAATGCAAAGCACTCACCTGTTCTTTAGAAACCTCTATTAGCTGAAAATTGGCTTGCTTCAGAATTTCCTTTTGGACTTCCTCACTACATCTTAAAAACTTAGTCGTTATCGCTCTATGATGCTTTCTTTTGAGTTTCAGGCTTTTTGCAATCGCTGACAACGGCAAGTATTCTATTTCATCTTCATTATCAATCAGAAAAACTCTTGCCGCTTCAGCAACAGCTTTTTTCTGCGCCTCCACTTCCATTTGCTCACGTTCTTTTTCATGTGAGCGCTGTACCAATAGATTGCAACTGTCAATACAACTGTTGCAATCAATGAGAGCACATCCACTACGAAACTCCAAATCTCAAGGCTCATCTTTACTCTAGGTTTTCCTCCAAATACCTGTCAAAATCGCTCTGGTACAACCGATCCTGCACCACACGGTACTTTTCAAACTCCGTTTCGGCGTGCATTTTTGCAAGCTGTGCCGAGATTTTGCCTGCATCCTTCAGCACTTCCAGATCATCCGCCTGCAAATAGATGTCCAGCCGCTTGGCCCAGTCCTCCATGGTCATGGGGATATGACGGCGGGCACGGTTCTCGGCAAGGTCGAGATATGCCGAAACGATCAGCTCCATGGACTTCATTTCATCTTCGGTCAGGTAGTTTTTCGCCACCGAAACATCGCTCTTTTTAATTTTGCCGTTGGGAGCATCCTTCCATGTGTGAAGCCCCATGTGCGGCTTTTCGGCATCGGCACGCTCATAGATCAGCTCTGCCGCCGTATGGCGATGCACGGCATAGTGCATCTTGTTCTGTACCTTCGCAAAGAACTCTTTTGTGGTCAGCGCATTGCGGTCATAATCCAGCGAAGTAGCGTAAATGTCAGTGAGTTTCTGGTAGAAGTTGCGCTCCGAAATACGAATTTCCCGGATGCGCTCCAACTGCTCTTCAAAGTATTTCTTGGTCAGGACTGTGCCTCCGTTTTTCAGGCGTTCCTCGTCCATTGCCCATCCCTTGATGGTGTACTGCTCCACGATCTGGTTCGCCCAGACACGGAACCGCACCGCCCGCTGGTTGTTCACCTTGAAGCCGACCGCAATAATCATTTGCAGATTATAGTGGTTCACGCTGCGAGTAACCTGTCGGCCACCCTCATTTTGAACTATTCGGAATTTCCGAATAGTTGCCGCTTCGTCCTGCTCATGGTCAGCATAAATCTTCTTGATATGCTCATTGATGGTCGGAAGCCCCACATCGTAAAGAGTCGCCATCATCTTTTGCGTCAGCCAGATGTTTTCATCCTCGTAGCGCATCTCGATGCTGTCCTTGTCCTCCCCTGTGGAGGCAACAAAAGTCAAATATTCCGCCGCAGAAGAACGTACCAATGCAGAATCTTTCTTTTCGCTTTCCATCTCAGCCCTCGATTTCTGCCACGATCTGGTCAATGGCGGCCCGCAGTTCGTTTTCTCGTGCTACGATTTGCGCAATTTCAGCGTTCAGCTTCACAATATCGATCTTCTCGCGGGTATCCTTGGCTTCCACATAAGTGGAAACCGACAGGTTATAGTCATTTTCCTGCACCTCGGAATACTCTGCCAGATGGGAGAAGTGTGCTTCTTCTGTCCGCTGTGCAAAGGTGTCCACTATTTTGTTAATGTTCTCCGGGGTGAGTTTGTTGTTGTTCGTCACCTTGACGCACTCGGAAGAAGCATCAATGAACAGCACATTATTGTCCGTTTTACCCTTTTTCAGCACCATGATGCAGGTGGCAATACTGGTACCAAAGAACAGGTTGCTCGGCAACTGGATGATGCAGTCAATGAAGTTGTTGTCCACCAGATATTTGCGGATTTTCTGTTCTGCGCCGCCACGGTACATGATGCCGGGAAAACAGACGATTGCAGCCGTACCGTTGGAAGCCAGCCATGCCAGCGAGTGCATAATAAAGGCCAAGTCTGCCTTGCTTTTCGGAGCCAGAACACCAGCCGGGGCAAAGCGCGGGTCATTGATGAGCAGCGGATTCTCGTCACCGGCCCACTTGATGGAGTACGGCGGGTTCGATACGATCAGCTCAAAAGGTTCATCATCCCAGTGCTGCGGATTTGTCAGCGTGTCCTCACAGGCAATGTCGAATTTGTCAAACTCGATGTTGTGCAGAAACATATTGATGCGGCAGAGGTTGTACGTTGTGATGTTGATTTCCTGTCCAAAGAAGCCGTTGCGGACAGCGTCCCGTCCCAGCACCTTTTCTGCCTTCAGCAGCAACGAACCAGAGCCGCAGGCCGGATCATAGACCTTGTTGATTTCCTTCTTGCCTACCGTACCCAGCCGGGTCAGCAGTTCCGACACATCAGCAGGCGTAAAGAACTCGCCGCCGGACTTGCCCGCATTGCTGGCGTACATGGTCATCAGGTATTCATAGGCATCGCCAAAGGCATCAATGTCATGCTCTTTCACATCGCCAAGGTTCATATCTGCCACGCCGTTCAGCAGTTTCACGAGCTTCTCATTGCGCTTGGCAACAGTCGCACCCAGCTTATTGCTGTTGACATCGTAATCATCGAACAACCCTGCAAACTGCCCCTCGGAGGAGCTGCCCTTTGCGGATTCCTCAATGTGCCGGAAGACTGTTTCCAGCGTTTCGTTGAGGTTTTCGTCGCTGGCCGCTTTTGCCCGTACATTGCAGAACAGCTCACTGGGCAGGATGAAGAACCCTTTTTCCTGTACCAGCCCTTCCCGTGCCTGCTCTGCCTCTGCATCAGACATATCCCCATAGCGGAAGTCCGGGTTGCCTGCATCAATTTCGCCCTGATTGATATAGCTGGCAATGTTCTCCGAAATATAACGGTAGAACATCGTACCGAGAACGTAGCTCTTGAAATCCCATCCGTCCACTGCGCCGCGCAGATCATCCGCAATCGCCCAGATTGCACGGTGCAGTTCTTCGCGTTCCTGCTCTTTTTTGGTGTCTACCATTTTTATTTCCTCCATCAAATGCGGATTTCCGCATTGTTTTCTTTCATTTTAACATAGTAAATGTACCACTATTGGTACACCATGGTGTTTTTCCCAAAAAGGATATACTTTCCCTTTATACTATCCTAGTAAAGCGTACCACAGCTTTTCCGTGATTGCAAGCCGATAAAAATTTCTATTGCATTTTTCGGGGTCGAATTATCACTTATATGTACAGACCCCCGCCAACATCCGCTAGCGGGGGTCTACTACGCTTACAGTTCTACGCTGTTCTGCCTGTTCTTCTTCTGGCTTCTATCCGCGGTCTGCTCCTGCCCCCTCATAAGCCCAATGACCTGCTGCATCTTTTCGGCACCGAAATAGTTCCAGACTCGCCTGAAATCACGTTTCATCGCATAGAGCTGAGAGTTTTCAGCCTCCACCTCTTTCAGTTGCTGGCTCAGATGGCGGGTAGCCTTCTTCTCGTCCTGATAGAAATTCTGGTACTTATCCCGCTCGTCCTTGACCTCCCAGTACTTCCGATGGAGGGCAAAAAGTACCTTCACCAGCTTCTGGATCAGCGGTATGGCCTTTTTCTCCCGATAGCTCTTGGCGGTCTCAAATGTGGCTGCTTCTGGCACCCATTCTTCTGGCCGCTGGGAGTATTGCGCTGACAGGTTTTCCAAACCTTCCATGATGGGAGCCAGCTTGTTCAGTTCCTTGCTCTGCTTCTGGTAGGTCAGCTCTGCTTTCTGTACCCGCTGTTCAGCGGCTTCTACGGCTGTCTGTGCTGTTTCCAGCTGTTCCTGCATTTCGGTCAGGACACCCATATCATCTTTGTTTCCGATCTGGACGATCAACTCATGGAAGAGCTTTTCCTGCTTGCCTGTCCGCAGGTGCTCATAGTAGTCGGCAATGCAGCGGTCTTTGCGCTTCTGCTTGGCGTTGTAACGGTCCACCGCCTTGTCAAACAGTTCGTGGTACACTTTCTGAATCGGCTCATCCCGGTACACGACATTCAGGCTGCTACGCTCCGGGGCTACGTTCTCAGCGGTAAAACTTCTCCTGTTATGGTTGAGGGAGCCGGAACCCCGCATTGCGGAAATAGTTCTTTTCAATCGCACGTCCTTTCTCTGTGGAAGTAACTGGTGCCGGACACGGCACAGGCTTTGTTACTTTCGTCGAAAGTAACGCAAAAGCACTTTTGACAGACGTTCCGTCCATCAAAAGATGCCTTTGCGCCCTGCCGGGGGCCTCCGTCTGCGGACGAGGTTTCGCTGCACCCAACAGACCGTTGGTGCCGGAGATCATATCAAAGCTGTCCTCGGCTTCCATCTTCCGGGTGTGATGAACCACCAGCAGGCAGATGCCGTACCTGTCGCTGAAAGTTTTCAGTTTGGTCACGATCTCGTAGTCGCTGGCGTAGCTGTATCGGTCACCGCCGATCTCCCGCACCTTCTGCAGGGTGTCGATGATGATGAGCCGTACATCCGGGTGCTCCCGGATGAATCCTTCCAACTGCTGGTCAAGTCCCTCGCTCACGGACTTAGCTTGCGTTGCGAAGTAGAGATTGCTGGTCTCCTCTACCCCGAACATCCGGGAGAGCCGCCGCTGCAGCCGGGCGTAATCGTCCTCCAATGCCAGGTAGAGGACGGTGCCCTGATGCACCTCGTACTCCCACAGCGGAAGCCCCATCGCCACATGGTAGGCAAGCTGCCCCATGAAGAAGGACTTACCCACCTTGGGCGCACCTACAAAGAGGTAGGTGCCGCTGTACAGCAGGTCGTTCACGATGGGTCTCCGGGGTGGATACACCGTGTCATACAGTTCGGTCATTGATACCGTGTTCAGCCCGAAATTGTTTGACTTTTTCGCGGCTTGCAGATTGATTTGTTTGTCAGAATTTGTTATAATATTGGTGTAGTTTTGTGAGGACGGCTGTACCGCATCTGCGCCAACAGATGCACCCGGTACGGTCGTTTTTCTATTGTCCGTCATTCGCATTCCTCCTTAAGTCCGTTCAACGTCAGGGCTACCATTTGCAGGGTCTCCAGCAAGTCCGGCGGGACTTCTTCATCCACGGCCAGCCGCTGCAATTCCTGATAGATCAGCTCCATCTGGTCTCGCAGGGCTTTGTAGACCCTTGGGTTGCCTACCACGGTGATCTCCCGGTCGGTCAGGCGACCGGATGATATACTCCTGTTTGGTCAGCCCGGAGAGCTTTACCTTAGCTTCCAGAACCTCGTCCTCTTCCGGGGACATTCGGAAGGCTACCACCTTGTTCCGCCAGCGGCCTTGCTGATCGAGTACTCGTTCCATCTTCATCCCTCCTTTCGCTCCATGTCCAGCTTCTGCGCCATCTCCTGCTGCTTTGAGGGGAAGAGGTGGGCGTACTTATAGGTGATGTCCACGCTCTCATGCCCCACCCGGTCTGCGATTGCCAGCGCCGAGAAGCCCATCTCGATCAATAATGATACATGGGAGTGCCGCAGGTCGTGGATTCGTATCCGCTTTACTCCGGCTGCCTTGGCTCCCCTGTCCATCTCGTGGTGCAGGTAGCTCTTGGTCACCTCAAAGATCCGCTGGTCTGGCTGGACTTTGTAGAGGGATTTCAGATAGTCTCTGATCTCGTCCGTCAGAAACTGTGGCATCTGGATGACCCGGACGCTCTTGGGCGTTTTCGGGTCAGTGATCACATCCCGGCCTTTCAGCCTTTGATAGGATTTGGTGATGGAGAGCAGCCCCTTGTCCAAGTCGAAGTCTGCCGGGGTCAGAGCCAGCAGTTCGCCCTCCCGGATGCCACACCAGTAGAGGACCTCAAAAGCGTAATAGGACTGCGGCTTGTCCATCATGACCTCTGCGAACTTGAGGTACTCCTCCTTCGTCCAGAAGAGCATCTCCTTGTGCTTTTCTGACCCCATGCACCCGGCTGTGGCTGCTGCGTTTGATTTCAGCCCGTAGAACCGGACGGCGTGATTCAGAATGGCACTGAGTTGTCCATGGAGCGTCTTGAGGTAGGTCGGCGAGTAGGCCTTGCCGTTCTTGTCCCGGTAGTTCAACATCTCGTTCTGCCATGCAATCACATCCCGTGGCTTTATCTCGCTGAGCCGTTTTTCTTTGAAATACGGTAAGATTTTCGTTCGGATGATGTGCTCTTTGGTAGACCAGGTGTTTTCCCGGAGTCGCTTTTTCTTGTCCGTGATATAAATTTCCACGAACGCTTCAAAGGTCATGGTCAAGTCTGCCGCCTGCTGAAGAAGGAACTCCCGCTCCCACGCCAAAGCGTCCTTCTTGGTGGCAAACCCCCGTTTCAGCTTCTTCTGCTTCACACCTTGCCAGTTCTCGAAGTAGAAGGAAGCGTACCATGTGCCCTGTTTGCTGTCCTTGTAGGCTGGCATCCTATCACTCCTCCCCTGCCCCGTAGATTTTCTCCTGATAGTACCTCCTGCTTACCCGGCCTCCTACGGTCGTGTAGCCTTTGGCCTTCACACCGACCCGGACCTCCCGGAAAAGCATATGGCAGTCAGCTTCCGCTATCGCCTGCTGGATGATTTCCTGAAGGAGTGGCAGCTCCGTAAGAAGCAGCTCCGGGAGGGCGAGATCACCAAGGAAGAGTATCTGGAATGGAAGCTCAACTGGCCACAGACCGCCGATGGCTGCGGCCGGTACGAGCCGAAGAAAAAGTGGCGTAAAGAATAAAAGACACAAAAATGCCCTCTGAAAAACTTACCGTTTCTCAGAGGGCATTCTCATGTCTCTCTTTATGAATAATCGCCTGATAGTATCAAAGCAGTATCACAGAGCCTTTTGGCTCTCAAAATATTGCATTGCATCAATACTTTTTCAGGGTTTGCAGATTACTCGAGCTCGATCGTTGCCGGCGGTTTACCGGTGCAATCGTAGAAGACGCGGTTGACGTGCTTGACTTCGTTGACGATGCGGCTGGTGACAGTGCCCAGAACATCCCACGGCATATCGTAGCTTTCTGCGGTCATGAAATCAGTAGTGGTCACAGCGCGCAGCGCAACGGCGTAATCGTAGGTGCGCTCGTCGCCCATAACGCCAACGCTGTGCATATTGGTCAGCGCAGCGTAATACTGGCTGATCTCCTTATCCAGACCGGCCTTGGCGATTTCTTCGCGCCAGATGGCGTCAGCGTCCTGCACAATGGTGACCTTCTCGGGGGTCACCTCGCCGATGATGCGGATGCCCAGACCGGGGCCGGGGAACGGCTGACGGCTGACCAGATACTCGGGCAGACCCAGCTCGCGACCGGCCTGACGGACTTCGTCCTTGAACAGGTTGCGCAGAGGCTCCACCAGTTCCTTGAAGTCCACAGTATCGGGCAGACCGCCCACGTTGTGGTGGCTCTTGATCACGGTGGACTCGCCGCCCAGGCCGCTCTCCACCACGTCGGGGTAGATGGTGCCCTGTGCCAGGAAATCCACCTTACCGATCTTCTTGGCCTCTTCCTCGAACACGCGGATGAACTCTTCGCCGATGATCTTGCGCTTGCGCTCCGGCTCGGTGACGCCCTTCAGCTTGCTGAAGTAGCGGTCGCGGGCATCCACACAGATGAAGTTGATGTCGAAGCCGTTGGCATTGCCCGGGCCAAAGACAGAGCAGACCTCTTCCTTTTCGTTCTTACGCAGCAGGCCGTGGTCCACGAACACGCAGGTCAGCTGCTTGCCGATGGCCTTGGCCAACATAGCGGCCAGCACGGAGGAATCCACGCCGCCGGACAGTGCGCACAGCACCTTGCCCTCGCCGATGCGCTCCCGCAGAGCCTTGACATTGTTCTCCACAAAGGAATCCATCTTCCAGTCGCCGACGCAGCCGCAGACGTTGTACACAAAGTTGCGCAGCATCTTCTTGCCCTCGGCCGTGTGCAGTACTTCCGGATGGAACTGCACGGCATAGAGGCCCTTTTCCGCATTTTCCACGGCTGCCACAGGGCAGTTTGCGGTGTGGGCAGTGATCTGGAAGCCGGGAGCCGCCTGCTCGATGTAGTCATTGTGGCTCATCCAGCAGATGGTAGAAGGCTGCACATCGGTGAACAGCTTGCTCTCGGTGTTCACAAACACCTCGGTCTTGCCGTACTCACGCTCCGGTGCACGGCAGACATGGCCGCCCAGCAGGTGCATCATCAGCTGGCTGCCGTAGCAGATGCCCAGCACAGGCACGCCCCAGCTGAAGATCTCGGGGTCGATGGTGGGAGAATCCTCCAGATAAACGCTGTTGGGGCCGCCGGTGAAGATAATGCCCTTGGGATTCTTGGCCTTGATGACCGAAAGATCGGTTTTATAGGAATAGATCTCGCAGTAGACATTATTTTCTCGGACGCGGCGGGCAATCAGCTGATTGTACTGTCCGCCAAAGTCCAGCACGATGACAGTTTCATGCTTTGCATGATGTTTTCCTCCATTTTTAAGTGTGTTTTACAGATAATTTTAGTATAGCACATCTTACAAGAAAAAGCGACAGTTTTTGTGAAGTTTTCTGTTATTTCATTCTGCGGATCGGATGTCGCAGCACGGTTTTCAGCTTCTCCGGTGCAGTGCGGCGCGGGTCGCCCAGATAGATCTCGTGATGGAAGCGCGTGTCTGAAAAATCCGGGCAATATCCCTGCTCCGCTGCAAACGCATCCAGCTGCCGCAGGGTCTCCGGCTCGGTGTCGTAGGGGCCGATGTGCATACACTGCACGCACAGACCTTCATCGTAGGTAAAAAACTCCACCTTAGAAAAGTCTTTTTTCTTTTTGGCGGTGGCTTCCTGCACTGCCCAGTCAAATTCGGCACGGGTGACAAATTCCGGCAGACGGATCATGGAGGTCCAGATAAAGGTTTCCTTGTTGGAAAAATCCACGCCCTCTGCCCCGGGCTGATGCCACAGCCCTTCCAGCGGCGGAACGACATATTCAAAATAGCCATCCATCTTATGGCTGCCCTTATAGCTCATTTTGATAGTAAATGCAATGCCGTACAGCAACTCCAGCGCTGCCTTGTATTCCCCTGCCGGGTCGTTGGGGTCACCTTTGCCCTGCACCGCTACAAAATTCATCGCAGGGACGGTAATGATCTGCGGTTTCTTCGGCGGAAGATAAAATTCTTTGTATTCCTTCTTATAGTCAAATGGCATCCTTCTTTTCCCCTTCCAGCAGCGCGCGCTGTTTCTTTTTACTAAAGCTGCCCAGCACCAGACGATAAGATTTTTCCAGCATCTCCCGCAGCAATGCATCCGGCACATTTCCCTCTGCTTTTACGGAGTTCCAATGCACCTTATTCATATAGTAGCCCGGAATGATATCTTCATACTGTCGGCGCAGAAAATCGCCCTCGGCGGGGTCCAGCTTGCAAGTAATATACACCGGCTTTCCCGTGGCATCATCCAGACAGACGGCTGCAAACATTTTGCCGCCGATGTGGTATCTTATCCAGTTCCACTCTGCCTGTAAGTCTTTGGTAACGCTAGGCTTTTGCAGAAGTTCCGTGTCGATCCAGCTGTATTTCATGGCAGCACCTCCGTTTTTCTCAGTATAACTGATTTGGAGGCACTTGTAAACAAAAAGTTGTTGGTTTTTACTTATAATACGTCATCTCTGAAAAATTGGCAGCAAAAAGAGCCATCCGCTCAGAAAACCTGAGAGAATGGCTCTTGCATTAAATGTTATGATCAGATGGAAATGGTGTTGCACACGTCCACCAGCACGGGGTCAAGACTCTTGGTCATTTCCAAAGCCTCGTCCACGGGGTAGTCCACCAGCTTCTCACCCTTCATGCCGACGATGCGGTTATACTTGCCCTGCTCCAGCAGGCAGACAGCCTGATAACCCATGGCAGAAGCATTCACGCGGTCGCGCAGGGTGGGAGAACCGCCACGCTGCACATGACCCAGAATGGTTGCGCGGGAATCGATGCCGGTGCGTGCCTGGATCTCGTTGGCGATCTCCTGTGCATGACCCACGCCCTCAGCCACAATGATGATAAAGTGACGCTTGCCGGTCTTCTGGGTCTCGGCGATCTTATCCAGAATGTCGCGCTGCATATCGAATTCCTTCTCGGGCAGCAGCACAGCCATAGCGCCGGAGGCGATGGCCACGTTCAGAGCGATGTAACCAGCGTTGCGGCCCATGACCTCGACCACACTGCAGCGGTCGTGGCTCTGGGTGGTGTCGCGCAGCTTGTCGATCATTTCCAGCGCGGTGTTCATGGCGGTATCGTAGCCGATAGTGTAATCGGTGCAGCCGATATCGTTATCAATGGTGCCGGGCAGGCCGATCATGGGGATGCCGCGGTGTGCCAGTGCGCGGGCACCGCGGTAGGAGCCGTCGCCGCCGATAACGACCAGCGCATCAATGCCCAGCTCGCGGCACTTTTCAGCGCCCTTATCCTGACCTTCCTTGGTCTTGAACTCCAAGCAGCGTGCCGTATACAGAATGGTGCCGCCAGCAGAGATGATATTAGAAACGCTGCGCAGGTTCATTTCAAAGCACTCGCCGTTCAGCAGGCCGTTGTAGCCACGCTGAATGCCGATCATACGGAAACCCTTGTGCAGGCCGGTACGAACCACAGCGCGCACAGCAGCGTTCATGCCGGGAGCATCACCGCCGCTTGTAAGCACGCCAATCGTTTTGATTTGCTTTTCCATACGAGAGATTCCCTCCAATTTACAGTTCAGTTCTTCATTTACCCTTTTGCCTGTACCCTCTTCTTCCAGAAACAGGCCAGTTGCTTTGCAACAGCTTTGATTCGCCTTTAATGATTATAGCACACCATCCAGACAAATTTCAATAGGGTTTTGAGACTTTATGCAATTCCATGCGGTACAAAATAATTACGGCACATCGCATTATTTTTGCAATTTGTACCACTTGGAAAAATTGGAATCGTCCCATGCGGTGCCATTCGTGCACAAATATGTCATTTTGTTGCAACATTTTCTGCGCCCAGCAGCCGCTCCAGCTCTTTGAAGAAGAGCGGATGCCCGGAAGTGTACAGCCGGCGCGGTGCGGCCAGCTTCTGCTTGGTATCTTCCAGATACAGGATCACCGGGATATCGCCATCAAAGATCTCCAGCAGGTTCACCACTTTATCGTACTGGGGGCAGCTGCGGGACGGCAGACGGATGAATACCCGCCGGGCAGCTGTTTTGACAGGGTCCGGGCGGCCTTTATCCAAGCGGGTCGGGTCGTAGCTGTCAATGGGCAGAATGCTGTCTGCCAGCAGCTTGGAGGCTTCATCCTCCCGCACGGAAAGCCGGCCATCGATGACCACAACAGCGTTTTCCTGAATGGCATCCCGGAACCTGTCCAGCACCTTGGGGAACACGATCACCTCCATGGTGCCGGTCAGATCCTCCACACTGGTAAAGGCCATCATGCTGTTGGATTTTGTCGTCATCATGCGGTTTTTGACTACTGCACACACGATACGCACCTTTTCGCCGTCCTGCACATGGGCATCCTCGCCAGTGAGGTCTTTGATGGTGTGGGAGCCGATGCGGGCAGATTTTTCCCGGTAAGCGTCCAGCGGATGGCCGGACAGGTACAGGCCGCTGACCTCTTTTTCTTGTTGCAGCAGCTCGGCAGGGGTGTACTCTGCCAAGGGGCGGATCTCGTAGACGTCCTCCTGCGGGCTTTGCTGCACTTCCCCGCTCATTACGGAGAACAGATCCAACTGTCCTTCCAGATTGCGGCGAGAGTCGGTCTCGATACTCTTGAGGATGCCCTCTACCGCCTCCACCATGCTGTGACGGTTGGAGCCGAAGCAGTCAAAGGCACCGGCTTTGATCAGGCTTTCCACCGCGCGGCGGTTCAACTCACTGCCGTGCATCCGCTTGCAGAAATCATAAAGGCTTGTGTAGGGCTTTTCCTTACGCTCGGTGACTGCGTTTTCGATGAGGTTGCGGCCTACGTTTTTCACGGCGTTCAGCCCAAAACGGATCTGTCCGTTATCATCGGCGGTAAAGCCGCCGTTGGAAATATTTACATCCGGCGGCAGCACCTTGATGCCCAAACGGGCGCACTCGCCGGAATACTCAATGACCTTATCCGTATTATCCAGCACGCTGGTCAGCAATGCTGCCATGAACTGGCTGGGGTAATGGCACTTGAGGTAAGCGGTCTGGAAAGCCACATAGGCGTAGCAGGCCGCATGGCTCTTGTTGAAGGCGTAGGACGCAAAGCTGGACATCTCGTCGTAGATCTGGTTTGCCACCTGCTCCGGGATACCGTTGGCAACGCAGCCGGGGCATTCGTGGCCGGGCTCGGTGCAGCCATGCACAAAATGCTCCCGCTCTGCCTCCATGACGGCATGCTTCTTTTTGCTCATGGCGCGGCGGACGTTATCTGCCTGCCCGAAGGAGAAGCCTGCCAGCTCCCGGAAGATCTGCATGACCTGCTCCTGATAGACGATGCAGCCGTTGGTCACATCCAAGATGTGCGCCAGCTGCGGGGTCTTGTAGCTGATCTTGTCCGGTTCGTGCCGGTTGCGCAGATAGGTGGGAATGGAGTCCATGGGGCCCGGACGGTACAGGCTGATCAGAGCGATGACATCTTCAAGGTTCTGGGGCTGCAAGCCCACAAGCACCTGTTTCATGCCGGAGGATTCCAGCTGGAACACACCCTCGGTATCGCCCTGCCCCAGCATTTTATAGGTATCCGGGTCGTCATAGTTCAGATCACGGATGGAGAACTCCGGGTGCTGCTTTTGCACCGCAACCTCTGCATCCCGGATGACGGTCAGAGTGCGCAGCCCCAGAAAGTCCATCTTCAAAAGGCCCAGTTCTTCGATCTCGGTCATGTTGAACTGGGTCACAGGCAGGCCGTCGTTGGTGGCCAGCGGCAGATAGTAGTCCGTCGGCTCCGGCGTAATGACCACACCCGCCGCGTGGGTGGAGGCGTGCCGGGGCATGCCCTCCACCTTCAGGGCGGTGTCGATGAGTTCGGTCACCTGCGGGTCGGTATCGTAGAGCTTTTTCAGCTCGCTGGAAACCTCCAATGCCCGCTTGAGGGTCATTTTCAGCTCCATGGGCACAAGCTTTGCTACCACGTCCACCTGCTGGTATGGAATACCCATCACGCGGCCCACATCCCGGATGGCGTTGCGGGCTGCCATGGTGCCAAAGGTGACGATCTGCGCCACATGGTCCGCACCGTATTTGCGGTTGACGTAATCGATGACTTCCTGTCTGCGCTCGTAGCAGAAGTCCACATCGAAATCCGGCATGCTGACGCGCTCAGGGTTCAAAAAGCGCTCGAAGATCAGGTTGTAGCGGATGGGATCGATATCCGTGATGCCAACACAGTAGGCGGCAATACTGCCCGCGCCGGAACCGCGTCCCGGCCCCACCGGGATGCCCTGACTTTTTGCAAAATTGATGTAGTCCCATACGATGAGGTAGTAGTTGGTATACCCCATGGTCTTGACCACGCCGATCTCGTATTTCAGGCGGTCGATGTTAGCCTGCGGCACGTCCGGGCCGTAGCGGCGTTCCAAGCCGTCCCAGCAGAGTTTTTCAAAGTAGGCCTGATTATCCATGCCGTCCGGGGCTTTGTAGTAAGGGATCTTGGTGTGACCGAACTCAAAGTCAAAATTGCACTGTTCGGCGATCTTTGCCGTATTGGCGCAGGCTTCCGGTACCATGGCAAACAGATCGTACATTTCGTCTGTCGTTTTGACGTAGAATTCATCAGTCTGGAACTCCATACGATCGGCGTCCTGAATGGTCTTGCCGGTCTGGATGCACAGCAGGATGCTCTGCATCTTGGCGTCCTCTTTGCGTAGATAATGGGCGTCGTTGGTGGCTGCCATGGGGATGCCGGTCTCGCGCGAAAGTTTGATGAGTTGCGGCAGAACGGTGGAATCCTCTTTCAGGCCGTGATCCTGCAATTCGATGTAGTAATTCTCTGCACCGAATAGATCCCGGTACCACAGCGCAGTCGCCTTTGCGCGCTCGTAGTCCCCTGCCAGAATGGCCTGCGGGATCTCGCCTGCAAGACAGGCCGAAAGGCAGATCAGTCCCTCATGGTATTGCTCCAAAAGCTGCTTATCCACACGGGGCTTGGAGTAAAAGCCCTCCACAAAACCGGCAGAGACCATTTTGATCAGGTTCTTATAGCCGGTCTCGTTTTTGCACAGTAAAATCAGGTGGTTATTGCCGTCTATTTTATTTACCTTATCAAAGCGGGTGCGGGTGGCAACATACACTTCGCACCCGATGATGGGCTTGATACCCGCCTTTTTGGCGGCCTTATAAAACTGCACACAGCCGTACATTACGCCGTGGTCGGTGCAGGCAATGGCGGTCTGTCCGCACTCCTTCACCCGCTCCATCAGCTGGTCGATGCGGCAGGCACCGTCCAGAAGGCTGTATTCCGTATGGATATGCAAATGGGCAAAGGGACGGGTATTTGCGGTGGGTTCACTCATTGTACTGCCTCCTGTCCCTCCTGCTGGCGCTGGCACAGATTTTCCGCCAGTGCTTCCAGCTTTTTCATCCGGTGTGATAAGCCGGATTTGCTCACTGCCGGGTCAAAGCAGCCGCACAGCGCGGTAAGCGAAAGATCCGGGTATTGCAGACGCTTGGCTGCTGCCTGCTGCAGCACCTCCGGCAAGGTCTCCAGTGCGTGCTGTTCCTGCAAATAGCGGATGGCTTTCAGGGTCTGGGCGTTCGCCCGCGCCGTTTTGCCAAGGTTTGCGGTATCGCAGTTGGTCTGCCGGTTGGTCTGATTGCGCACCTGCTTGAACGCCTTGAGCACACTGATCTGGGTCGCAGCATCCGCAGCACCCATAAAGCGAAGTAAGCGCTCCACATTGGCACCGGTCTTGACGTAGATCAGGTTCACGCCGTTGCGGCGGGTGCGGTGGGGCGCAAACTCGTGCTCAGCCAGCAGCGCTTCAAAATCCCGGGCGAGATTCGTCCGGGAGGTGAGAAATTCCAGGTTATATTCCTTTTGCGGGTCGGTGACCGTGCCACTGCACAAAAAGGCCATGGCGATATAGGCGCTGACGCAGGTCTGACAACGGATGAGCCCGGGGTCGATCTGCAAGCTGGTCTCCCTGCCGGTGGTGCCGAACAGTTCATGCAGGCGGGTGACCTGCTCCGCATCGCGGATGTTGAACTCGTACAGCACACCGCTGACGCGGGGCTTTTCCGTGATCTCGCCCCGGATGCCGCAGCGGGCAAACAGCTGCTGCGCCAGCTGCACCGTATGGGGTTGCTCGGTTTGCAGCACAAGGCCGCGGGCATCAAAGTATTTGGCAAAGCAGGCAATACCATAGGCGGCTGCACGCACACAGCATTCCTTGGTGGGGCTGCGCTGCGCGATTTCCTCCCGCGCACTGGATGCAAAACTCATAGTATTTCCTCTGTTTTCAGCGCACGGCATCCCGGTGCTGCACCCCGGGCTCGTAGCCCAGAGAGGTGCAGTATTCCGCAAGCTTGCGTGCGAATGTGATGGAGCGGTGCTTGCCGCCTGTGCAGCCCACCGCAATAGTCAGCTGGCTTTTGCCTTCCTTGACATAAAGCGGCAGGGCGTACTGCAAAAAGTTCTCGTACCGGCGCAGCAGCTCCTGTGCTTCGGGGTGGCCCATGACAAAATCCACCACTTCCTGATCCAGTCCGGTCTTGTGCTTCAGTTCCGGCACATAGAAGGGGTTTGGCAGGCAGCGTACATCCAGTACCAGATCCGCCTCCGGCGGCAGACCAAACTTGAACCCGAAGGACATGATGGTGAGCCGCATGGCACTCTTTGCCCCGCCGTTCTTCAGGAACAGGTCGCAGATGCGCTCCTTATTCTGGGCGGTGGAGAGCAGACCAGTATTGATGGTATAGTTTGCACGTTCCTTCAAGGGCTGTAAGATCTGCCGCTCCTTCAAAAAAGGCATCCCGGGTAGAGATGCCCTCTGCAATGCTGATGGGGTGGCGGCGGCGGGTCTCGCTGTAGCGGCGCATGAGCACATCGTCCGGCGCATCCAGAAACAGGATCTTATAGGGTTTTTTCTGCTCATCCAGCTGCTGCAGGGCAGTCTCGATCTGTTCCCTGCTGCGGCAGCCGCGCACGTCCATGGAAAGCGCCACCCGCTCCAGCTGGTTATCGCCCGCCTTGGAAAACGCCGTAATGCTGGGCAGAAGCCCCGCCGGGACGTTATCGATGCAGAAATAACCGATATCTTCCAGCGCATTCATAGCCACAGACTTTCCCGCGCCGGAAAGCCCGCTGACGATCAACAGCTCCATCTGTGTTCCACACTCCCTCTATTTGCGCAGTTCAGCGGACTACGCGGATCTCTTTTTCCAGATCATAACCGGTCTTTTCCTTTACGATGGTGCGTACTTCTTCGCACAGCGCCAGCACGTCTGCGCAGGTGGCGCCGCCAAGGTTCACCACAAAGCCGCAGTGCTTCTCGCTGACGGCGGCACCGCCGTGTCGGTAGCCCCGCAGACCGCACTGGTCAATGAGGGCAGCGGCAAAAGCGCCCACCGGGCGCTTGAAGGTACTGCCTGCGCTGGGCTTATCCAGCGGCTGCTTGTCCAGCCGTTTTGCCATCAGTTCGTCCATCTTTGCGCGAATAGCCTCCGGTTCGCCTGGAGGTCAGGGCAAACTGCGCCGAGAGGATACAGCCGCCGTTTTCTTCAAAAATGCTGTGGCGGTAGCGCAGGTCAAGCTCCGCTGCCGCAGCCTCCTTCACCTCGCCCTCGGCGGTGAGGTACTGCACCGTGGTCAGCACATCCTTCATCTCGCCGCCGTAGGCTCCGGCGTTCATGTAGACTGCGCCGCCCACCGTACCGGGGATGCCATAAGCAAATTCCAGTCCGGTCAGGCCGTGTTCCAGCGCCGTTTTGCACAGCGCCGAGAGCCGCACGCCCGCCCCGGCGGTGAGTTGTGTTCCGTGCACCTCCACAGCGTCCTGCATAGAAGAAATATCCAATACCGCACCATCGTAGCCCTCGTCGGCAAACAGGATATTGCTGCCGTTGCCCAGCAGATAGTACCGGACGCTTTGCGCCTTGCACAGGGCAACGGTGCGGCAAAGCTGTGCATGGTCCACCGGCTGCACGAACAGCCGCGCCGGGCCGCCGATTTTAAAGGTACAATGCGCCGCCAGCGGCTCATTTTCTTTATAAGCAATGCCTGCTGCGGTGAGCAGCTCGCTTGAGTTGTTCCATAGGGTCAGGCTCCTTTTTTATCGGGAAGATCAGTCCATTTTGTCATCCAGTCCCAGCCGGATCAGCAGCTCCTTGGCTGCGTTGTAGCCCATCTTCTTCTGGCGGTTATTGATGGCCGCGGTTTCCAGCACGACAGCCAGATTGCGGCCGGGCGAGACCGGAATGCTGGTGCTGGGAATGCTGACGCCCAGAATGTCGTAATATTCGCTTTCCAGACCGGTGCGCTGGTAGTTCTTGGTGGGGTCCCACGCCTCCAGCTGCACCACCAGATCCAAACTTTCGCTCAGTTTGACAGCGCCTACGCCGTACACGCGGGCCACATTGACGATGCCGATGCCGCGCAGCTCGATGAAGTGGCGGATATTTTCCGGGGCAGTGCCCATGATCTGACGGTTGGAGACCTTGCGCAGTTCCACGGCATCATCTGCCACCAGACGGTGGCCGCGCTTGACCAACTCAATGGCCAGCTCGCTTTTGCCGATGCCGCTGTCGCCAAGGATCAGGATGCCTTCGCCGTACACCTCCACCAGCACGCCGTGCCGGGTGATGCGGGGCGCAAGCTCCAGGTTCAGTACGCTGATCAGGCTGCCCATCAAAGTGCAGGTAGTCTCGTTGGAACGCAGCAGGGCAACCGCGTGCTTCTGCGCCAGTTCCTGCATCTCCGGGAAGGGTTCCAGCTCCTCGTTGCGGCAGAGGATAACAGCCGGGAGGCTGCTGGCGGAACAGCTGCTCCAGTGCCTCGTAGCGTTTTTCTGCCGTCAGGCCGGACAGAAAGTTCATCTCTGCCAGACCCATGATCTGCAGGCGAAGCTTATCGAAGTAATCATAATAGCCCGCCAGAAACAGACCCGGGCGGTTGACCTCTGCGATCTCGACGCTGATCTTATCCAGCGCCCGGGGGGTGTATACCACTTCCATGCTGACGCGGTCGGTCAGCGTTTTAAGCGAAACATTGAACGTACCCATCCTGGTTCCTCCTGTATCCTTTTTGCCGCGCTGTGCTGCGGGCACTCTTATTCATATTATAATAAAATTCGGCGGCAAATACAACGCCCGGGGCGCTGTTTTTGTACCCACGGCGGGAAACCGACGCTGCATCGCAGCGTGTGCACAGGATTTTTACATTTTTCTTACTTTACATGGGTTTTACATTTCGGCGATTTCAGATTTTACATTGTTTTTCTATACTTAAAGCACAGGAAAAACACGTCAAGAAAAGTGAGGAAAACACTTATGACCATTTTTAATGTCTTTTCGCTGCTGGGAGGTCTGGCCCTGTTTTTGTTCGGTATGGACATCATGGGCAAGGCACTGGAAAAGCAGGCCGGCGGCCAGCTGCAGAAGATCCTGAGCAAGCTGACGGATAACCCCCTCAAGGGCTTCTTTCTCGGTCTGTGCGTGACCGCCATCATCCAGAGTTCCAGTGCTACCACCGTCATGGTGGTCGGCTTCGTCAACAGCGGCATCATGGAGCTGCATCAGGCCATTGGCGTGATCATGGGCAGCAACGTGGGCACTACCGTGACCAGCTGGATCTTGAGTCTTTCCGGCTTGCAGGGCGACAGCCTGTTCATCCAGCTGCTCAAACCCACTTCTTTCAGTCCTTTGCTTGCATTTATCGGCATTTTGCTGTATATGTGTAAGAGTGAGAAGAAAAAAGGTGTGGGCACCATCCTCATCGGCTTTGCCGTGCTGATGACTGGCATGACCACCATGTCTAACGCCGTCCTGCCCCTGCAGAACGAGGCATGGTTCACCAGCCTGTTCACCCGCTTCTCCAATCCCCTTCTGGGCGTTCTGGTGGGCGCACTGGTCACCGGCATCATCCAGAGTTCCAGCGCCAGCGTGGGCATCCTGCAGGCGCTGAGCGCCACCGGCGTCATCACCTACGGCAGTGCCATCCCCATCATCATGGGTCAGAACATCGGTACCTGTGTGACCGCACTGCTGTCCTCTGTGGGTGCGAATAAGAACGCCCGCCGGGCTGCCATGGTGCACCTGTACTTCAACATTATCGGTGTGACCATCTTTCTGTTCGGGTTCTACGGACTCAACGCCGTCTGCCACTTTGCCTTTGTGAATACCACCATCGAGGCTTGGGGCATTGCAATCGTGCACTCGGTGTTCAACATTCTGGCCACCGTCATTCTGCTGCCCTTTGCCACCGGGCTGGAAAAGCTGGCCATCCTGACCATTCCCGATTCCCCGGAAAAAGAGGAGTTTGCGCTGCTGGATGACCGTCTGCTGAACACCCCCGCCGTGGCTGTGGAGCGTGCTCGCGCCGCTACCGCTGAAATGGCCGAGCTTGCCCGGGTGGGCGTTGTGCAGGCCATGAGCCTGACCCACGAATGGAACGACGAACTTGCCCAGAAGGTGCGGGACGAGGAGTGCCGGGTGGACCGGTACGAGGACGCACTGGGCACTTATCTGGTCAAGCTGTCCGGCCGGGAACTGAACCACACCGACAGCCAGAGCGTGAACACCCTGCTGCACACCATCAGCGATTTTGAGCGCATCAGTGACCATTCCGTCAACCTGCTGGAATCCGCGGAGGAAATGCACCAGAAGAACATTGAATTTTCCAAGGACGCACAGGAGGAGCTGCAGGTGCTGGAGGATGCGGTGCAGGACACCCTGAGCCGCACCACCGATGCCTTCCGCAAGGGGGATCTGCACCTTGCTTCCAAGGTGGAGCCGCTGGAGGCCGTGGTCAACGAGCTGGTGCGTGCCATCAAGGCACGGCACGTCGCCCGCCTGCAGGCCGGCAGCTGCTCCATCGAGTATGGCTTCGTGCTGGAAGACCTGCTGACCAACTACGAGCGCGTCTGCGACCACTGCAGCAACGTGGCAGTTGCGCAGATCGAGGTGGCACAGGACAGCTTCGACACCCACGCCTACCTGAACGATCTGCGCCACGGCAACGACACCAAGGAAAGTGAAGAATTCCACCGCCGTCTGGGCCGCTACCGTGAGCGGTATCTGTTCCCGGACGGACAGACTGCTGAGGAGAACTGAGTTATGATTTATATTGTAGAGGACGACGCTTCCATCCGCGAACTGGAGCAGTACGCCCTGCAATCCAACGGCTACGAGGTGCAGGGCTTTGAGAGCGCCGAGCCCTTCTGGCAGGCCATGCGTGCCGCTGAGCCGGAGCTGGTGATCTTAGACGTGATGCTGCCCGGCGAGGATGGCTTTTCCATCCTGAAAAAGCTGCGCAACACCCCTTCCCTGCGTAAGCTGCCCATCATTATGGTCACTGCAAAATCCAGCGAGCTGGACACCGTGCGCGGGCTGGACTGCGGCGCGGATGACTACATTGCAAAGCCTTTCGGCATTATGGAATTTCTCAGCCGGGTGCGTGTGGCGCTGCGGCGCTCTGCCCCGGAGGTAAGGCCGGATGTGCTGGTTTTCCACGAGATCCAGCTGGATAACGCCCGCCACAGCGTTACGGTAAACAGCACCCCTGTGGAGCTGACCTACAAGGAGTACAGCCTGCTGCGTTTGCTGCTGGAGAACACCAACCTTGTCGTCACCCGCGAGACCATTTTGCAGGTGGTGTGGGGTACTGACATCTCGGTGGAGAGCCGCACCGTGGATATGCACATCCGCACCCTGCGCAAAAAGCTGGGCGATGCCGGCCGCTACATCTGCACCGTGCGCAAGGTGGGCTACAAGCTGACCGATGAGGAGGCCGGAGAAGAATGAAGCTGCGCAGCATGGAAGAAAAGATCAGCTACCGTTTGTTCCTGATGGGCTTTCTGGGGCTTATATTCACCGCAGCGCTGTGCATTTTTGTATTCCATAAAGCCTTTACGGCGCAGGCATGGTCTGGGCTGGAGCGCGAGACCGATCTTGTGCGCGCCGGGTACGAGCAGACCGGAGACCCCACACAGCTGAGTGCCTTTGTGACCGATGATCTGCGCGTGACGTTGATCAGTCGGGACGGCAGCGTGCTGTTTGAATCCGCCACCGACCAGCCCATGGAGAACCATCTGACCCGCCCGGAGATCCGCGATGCCATTGCAAACGGCGAGGGCCGGGACATCCGCGATTCCCAGACTATGGGCTATGAGACCTATTACTATGCGCTCCGGCTTTCCGGCGGGGATGTGCTGCGCGTGGCACAGGACGCCGAGACCGTGTGGTCCATCTATGATGCCACCATCCCGGCCATCGTGCTGAGCTGCGTGGCGCTGATGTTGGCTGCTGCGGTGCTGGCCGCCCTGCTGACCAAAGCACTGGTACAGCCGGTGCTGAACATGACTGAGGATCTGGATCACATTCAGGAAAATGTGCCCTACCGGGAACTGATCCCCTTTGCAGAGAGCATCCACTCCGACCGCATCCTGCGGGAAAACAACGAGAAGATGCGGCAGGATTTCACCGCCAATGTGAGCCACGAGCTCAAGACCCCGCTGACCAGCATTTCCGGCTATGCAGAGTTGATTGAGACCGGCATTGCAAAGCCGGAGGATGTGCCGGATTTCGGCCGCAAGATCCACAGCGAGGCTACCCGCATGATCCAGCTGGTCAACGATATTTTGCAGCTTTCTAAGCTGGATACCGTAAGTGAGACCGGGGACACCCCCGTAATGGAAACGGTAGACCTTTTGGAGGTTGCCAAGGAGTGCGTGGAGCGCCAGAAACTGAACGCCCGCCGCGCCTATATCTCCCTGACTTATCTGGGCGAGAGCGCCCCGGTGCTTGGCAGCCGCGCGCTGCTGGATGAACTGTGCCAGAACCTGTGCGATAACGCCATCCGCTACAACCGCCCGGGCGGCAAGGTACAAATCATTACCGCCTGCAACCGGGACGGACACTGCTCCCTGACCGTGACCGACAACGGCATCGGCATCCCGCGGGAAGCTCAGGCCAGCGTGTTCGAGCGCTTCTACCGGGTGGACAAGAGCCGCAGCAAGGCCACCGGCGGCACCGGGCTTGGGCTTGCCATCGTCAAGCACATTGCCCGCATCCACAACGCCCGCATCAAGCTGGAAAGTCAGGTAGACGTTGGCACCCCATCACTGTCACCTTTCCTACTGCCTCTTAATACGGCATGAAATGCACGTCTGTCCGCCATTGCGGGCAGGCGTTTTTGTTGGATCAAAGCTTGCGCCGCTGCCGCTCCGCAGCGCTTCCCGGGCTTGCAGATGCAAAGCACATCCACGCCCTGCTGCCAGCAGCTTTGCAAAAGTGCGGTGCACTGCGCCGCAAGTTGTTGCCGCTGCGCCTGCATGGGCAATGGGCTGTGGGCGGCACGTTGGCAGTCCAGCCGCACAAGCACCTGCGCCTTTTGCAGGGTGACCGAAACGGTGCAGCGCCGGATGCCGATGCGCTCCCCTTCCAGCCAGAGCTGCCGGATACCGCCCTGCCCGGCAAGCAGACGGTAGACCTCGGCCTGCTCCGGGGACAAGGGTATATTAGCCGCCACGGTATGCAGAACGCCGCCCTCCTGTATCGTCACCTCTTCCGCGCTCCACCGGAGAATGGGCAGAAGTCCCGGCTCTGTGTGCTCATACAGCCGGGGTGCGGTGGGTGCTGCGGCCTTTATTTGTGCCATCAGAGCATCCGGTAAAGCGGCCTGTGCGGCAAGGTGGCCTGTCTCTCCTTCTGCGCAAAGCAGTCTTGCGGCTGTGCGGCCGCAGCCGCGCCGCAGCACCAGCTGCTCGTACTCTGTTAGTAATGGCTCTTCCGCTTTTGGCAGCAGCAGATAATCACACAGGCGGTAGCTTGCGGTTTGGGGCAGTGCCTGCTCTGCCCCAGCCAGCGCCTGTTCCATCGTTTGCCCCTCTGCCTGCACAAACTGTAACGCGGCAGAGGCTTCGGCGGCATCGGCGGCGGCCTGCGGTGCCTGATAGAGCAGCCCTGCCTGATACCCCTGCCCTGTCTGTGAAAGATACACCGCCCGCACCATGCTTTTCTCGGTGCTTTCGCAGCGCAGGAACAAAAAGCACCACCCTGCCAGCAGTAAAAACAGCATCGGCTTGTAAGATTTCTGTTTTCTCATGGCTGCACCTCTGCTTCCGGCTGCTGCCAGAGCAAGCGGATCGCGGCACACAGCATGGCTGCCCGGTAGACAGCGCACAGCAGCCACAGCAGCAAAAGCAGCGCATCCATGCGGGAAAAGCTGCCGCTACTCCACGCCCGCAGCAACTCCAGCCGAGGGTATGCGCCGCTGCCAAACAGCAAAGCGCCGCCCAGCAAAGCCGCAGCCTGCACCGCAAAGCCCCATACCGGCAGCCAGACCGTGCGGCGGGCAGACCGTGCACTGCACAGAAGGGCTCCGGCAAAATATTCAGCGTAGACCGGTACGTCCCAGTTTGCTGCTGCCGGCTGTGCCGGGGTAAAGAGCCGGTACCAGTGCAGCTGCCCTGCAAGCCCCAGCAGGCAGACCACGCCACCCACGGCTACAAACCACCACAGCACCCGCGCCGAAGCGTTCCAGCTTGCGGGAGGGACAGCCCACCCCGCCCAGAGCAGCAGCGGCAGAAAGCCCAGCAGCGCCATGGAGGAAAACTCTGCCGTGCACAGTCCTTGTGCCTGCACGAGGGTGTGCACCAGTTCCATAAAAAGCCCGGCTGTCAGTGCCAGCCGCACCGCAAGGGAGGGCGCTTTGTTCTGCAACATTGCCACTGCCAGCGCCGAAAGGATGCACAGACACACCGCGCTGACAGCGCCCAGCCACAGCGCCCGGCACACCGAAACGCTTTGCGGGATGCCGTCTGCCAGCGCTGCAGTTACCACACTGAGGGTTAACGCCGCCGGGGTGAAACGTTCTGTCTGCTGCTTCATGACTGCCGTTTCCCCCTCTCCCGCTTTTGCCAGATATTGAAGCCGCGCCGGGACAGCTGCCGGTAGTTGCGGCGCAGAACGCCGTCCTCGGAAAGCGGCTGCTGCGGGAAGGGGTGCGGCGCAAGATACGGCACACCCAATGCTTCTGGTGCTGACGAGGCTGAGCAGAAAGCCGAAAAATGCTGCGGCAAGTCCCACCGGCCCGGCAAGCCCCGCCAGCAGCACCGTGCCAATGCGCAGCAGGGTGGCAGGCTCGTACAGACCCGGGGTGACAAAGACTGCAATGGCCGTGATGCTGGCCACAAAGATGACCGGGGTGCTCATAAGCCCGGTGGCAATGGCGGCATCGCCAATGATGAGCGCCGACACCAGACTGACCGAGTGCCCCAGCGACTGCGGCATCCGCAGCCCGGCCTCCCGGATAATCTCTAAGAGTAGGATCACCAGCAGCATCTCGGCAAACAGGGGCAGCGGGGTGGCCTTTTCGGCTGCTTCGATCTTATACAGCAGCTGCGGGGGCAGCAGCTCCGGCAGATGCACCGCCACGCACACAAAGACCCCCGGCAAAAACACCGTAAGGTAGAAAGAAAAGTACTTCAGCACCCGCAGAAAAGAGGAAAACACCGCTGTGGAAGCGTAATCGTCCAGACACTCGAACTGCTCGCTGAACAAAGCGGGCAGCACCAATGCCGAGGGGCTGCCGTTGACCAAAATTACCAGCTTTCCCTCGCAAAGCTTCGCGGCGGCGACCGCCGGGCGCTCGGTGTAGTGCACCGGGGTGAACAGCCGCGCCTTGCCGGGCAGCAGCCACGGCACGAAATAACTGGAATCCAGCAGCAGCTCCGGCCGTGCGCTTTGCAGAATGGCGCGCACCCGGCGCACCATGGCGGGGTCTGCACGGTCCTTGCAGTAGCAAAGAGCGTACTCGGTATTGCAGCAAGTGTGCGCCTGTGCGGCCTCCTGCATAAGGGTATCGGTACGGACAAGGCGGCGCAGAAGGCTCAGGTTTACCCGCAGCAGGTCGGTAAAGCCTTCCCTGCTGCCGCGCAAATTGCCCTCGCCGGATGGTTCTTCCACGGAGCGGAACTTGAGCCCCTGCACCGAGAAGGCGATGCCGCTGCTGCAGCCCTCTAAAAGCAGCACCGCCATGCCCGCCGTCAGCCGCGCTACGAGCTGCGGCATATCCTGCACCGGAGTGCTCTCGGCCGGAAACGCCGAGCCGTGCAGGATATGCGCATAGGCTTGCGTACCAGTAAGCCGGACAGAAGCAGACTGCCGCCCGGCGGCGTCCAGCAACAGCTCCCAGAGTGAATCGAGACTTGCCATGCCGTCAAACATTACGATGCACCCTGGGCAGCCATACAAAACGATCTTCTTCGCATAATAATCTGCCGATTTGCCAAACCTAGCATCAAGCGCGGACAGGTTTTCCGCAAGGCTTTGCGAAAGCTGCTGCACATCCATCACTCCTTTGTGTGTGCAGTATGCCCGCTTTGCCGCAGCGGAATACGCCGCGCACACCGCACCGGGAGGGTTTGTGCATGAAACTGCTGCTTTGCCGCACTATTATTTTGTATCTCTGCGTTCTGTTCGCCATGCGGCTGATGGGCAAGCGTCAGCTGGGCGAACTGCAGCCCGAAGAGCTGGTATCCACTATCCTCATCTCAAATCTGGCGTCCATCTCCATTGAATCGGAGGATGTGCCCATTACCGCCAGCCTCATCCCGCTGTTCCTCATCGCGGCTTTGGAGCTGCTGGGGTCGGCGCTGAGCTTCCGCAGCCAGAAGTTCTTCAATTTTCTCTCCGGGCGTCCCAAAACGGTCATTCTGGACGGAAAGATCGACCAGAACGCTTTGCGGATGCTGCGGCTGACCACCGCCGACCTGATGGAGGCGCTGCGCGGCAAGGATATCTTCGACCCGCGCAGGGTGTCCTACGCCGTAATTGAAACAAACGGCACACTGTCGGCGGCGCTGCGCCCGGAGCAGGAAGCAGCCACCCTCTCCGATTTACAGTTGAAAGTACAGCAGACACAGGCCACCATTCCCTTTGTGCTGGACGGACAGATATTGGAGGATAATCTGCGCTGGTGCGGCAAAGATCGTGCGTGGCTGGAACGCACCGCCATGGCAAACACGGTACTGCCACAGGAGATCTTACTGCTTATCGGTAACGAGACCGAGGACTATTTTCTGCTGAAAAAGGAAGGCCGTCAGCCGGGAGGGAAAGGATGAAGCGGATCTATGCGTGTATCCTGATCGTGGCGGCGCTGCTGGGGGTATCCCTTTACAGCAGCGGACGGGTGCAGGGCTTTGCACAGGATATCTCAGCCGACTTGGACTGTGCCCTTGAGGCTGTACGGCAGAAAGATTTTTCCACCGCGCGGCAGGCGCTTGCCGAGGGTGCAGAGCTGTGCGACACCATGCGGGAGACTATGAGCCATCTGCTGCGCACGGCCGACTACACGGAGCTGGAAGCTGCACTGCGGGCGGCAGACGGATACCTTGAGCAGCAAGCCACAGAGGATGCGCTGGGTGAGTTGCGCCGCGCACAGGTGGAGGTGGAGCGGCTGGAATGGCTTGCCCGGCGGCTGGTTTAAGATGCGAAAAAAGGACACTGCACAGACCTTGTGCAGTGTCCTTTTTTCATGATAGCTTACTGGTTTTCCTTGCGGTCGCCCACAAGCTTTTTCAGTTCATCAAGGAAACTTTCCACGTCCGCAAACTGGCGGTAGACCGAAGCGAAGCGGATATAGGCCACCTCGTCGATCTTTTTCAGTTCCTCCATGGTCAGCTCGCCGATGCGCACACTGGGGATCTCGCGGTCGTAGGAGCTGAACAAAGCCTGCTCAATGCTGCTGACAGCACGTTCCAGCGTTTCGTAGCTGACAGGACGCTTGGCACAGGCGCGCAACATGGCGTTGAACAGCTTCTGCCGGTCAAAAGGTTCACGGGAGTTGTCTTTTTGATGACCACCAGCGGCACTGTTTCCACCACCTCGTAGGTGGTAAAACGCATATGGCAGTTCAGGCACTCGCGGCGACGGCGGATGCGCTCGTTATCTTCAGTCGGGCGGGAGTCGATCACCTTGGATTCCTCCGCACCGCAATAAGGGCACTTCATCTCTTGTTCCTCCGCCTCAGTTCTTCTTTTTGCTGCGCTCGCTCCACAGCATCCATGCCGAGGTGGAGACGCACAGCGAAGTGTACACGCCGCTGATCATGCCCATCATCAGCGGGAAGGCAAAGGTAAAGATGCTGTCCAGACCGTAGAGCTTTGCCACGATGCACAGCACACCCAGTGCCATCACGGTAGTGATGGTGGTGATGAGGGTACGGCGGGCAGACTGGTTGACCGACTGGTTGACCAGCTCCTCAAAGCTGCCCTTTTTGCCCATGAGAGCGCGGTTCTCACGGATACGGTCGTACACCACAACGGTATCGTTGATGGAGTAGCCGAGGATGGTGAGCATGGCGGCGATAAAGTTGCCGTCCAGTGCGGTGCGCAGCAGCACAAAGGTGCCAAACACCACCATCAGGTCGTTGACCAGCGCCAGCACTGCCATCATGCCGCCGGTCAGGCCGCCGATGTTCTTGAAGCGCAGGGCGATATACAGCAGAATGAGCACCAGTGCAAACACCACAGCTACCAGACTCTTCTGCAGGAACTTGGTGCCCATGGCCGCGCTGACATTGCTCAGGGACAGCTGGGCAAACTGGTTGTCCGGGTAGTTCTCATTCAAGGAATCCAGCAGGTTCTCCACCTGCTCGGTGGTCACGGTCTCGGTGCCGGGCATGGAGATCTTCAGGGTCTGGTCGCCGGTGGCCACGTTCTCACCGGTCTGCAGGGTCAGGCCGGTGTTTTCCAGCGCCGCAGCAGCGGTCTTTTGCACAGCGGCTTGGTCAAAGCTGCCCTCGTAGGACAGGGTGATCATAGCACCGCCGGTGAACTCAGTATCCAAATGCACACCGAACACTGCGGCGCACAGCAGGATAGCTGCCATCAGGCAGGCAGAGAAGGTCAGGAACTTTTTTCGCAGGGCAACAAAGTTTACCGGCTTCTTTTCGGCCTTTTCCTGCCCGGGCTTTGCAGCGCCGTACAGCCACGGATTGCGCAGTGCCTTGATGGCAGCTGCGCCGCGGATCATAACACGGGTAGCGAACACACCGAACACAAAGTTCAGCAACACGCCGGTGAGCAGCGTATAGCCGAAGGCGTAGATAGTGCCTGCGGTGGAGGGGCCAAAGGCAAAGAACACAAAGTGCAGTGCCTTGGCAAACAGGCCATCCGAGGGGCCAAAGGCACCCATCAGCACGATGGCCACGATGACGATGGTCACGTTGCCGTCAATGATGGGGGTCAGGCCGCGGGCAAAGCCGCTCTTCAGTGCGCCGTCCAGAGACTTGCCGTTTTTCAGCTCCTCCTTGATGCGCTCGGCGGTAATGACGTTGGCGTCCACGCCCATGCCGATGGCCAGAATGATACCGGCGATGCCGGGCAGCGTCAGGGTAAAGCTTTCAAACACCGGGAAGTAGCCGGAAACAAAGGCCAGCGTAGCGGCCACCTGACCGGCCAGTGCAATGCTGGCCAGAAAGCCCGGCAGACGGTACAGCACCGTCATGAACACCACGATGAGGGCAAAGGCGATCAGGCCGGCCAGCACCATGGCGCTCAGGCTGTTCTCGCCCAGACTGGGGCTTACGGTGGAGTAGCTGTCTACGCTCAGGGCAAAGGGCAGCGCACCGGAGTTGATCTGGCGTGCCATCTTGACCACGGCATCCTGCGTAAAGGGATTGGACGCCGAGCTGGTGATGATAGCCTGTCCGTCGGTAATGGCGGTGTTGACGGTGGCGGTGCTCACGTTTTCATCGTCCAGCCAGATGCTGATGCTGCCCTTATCGGCGGCCAGCTTAGTGGTGGCATCGCCAAAGGCCTTGGCACCCTCGGTGGTGAACTTGAGGGCAACGTAATATTCGGAGCTGCCGCCGTTGCTCACAGCGCCGTACTGCGCCGAGGCGCTTTCGACCATGGAGCCGTCAAGAATCAGTTCGCCGTCCTTGCTGGCACCCTCGCGGAAGGTCAGGTAGGCGGTGGTGCCGATCTCCTCAATGGCGGCTTCGGGGTCGAACTCCGTCTCGCCCGACTGCCACGGGAACTCGAGGATGAGGCTGTCGGAGTTGTTGTCCACATACAGCTCATAGTCGGTCACATTGAGGGCGACCAGACGGTTCTCGATGACCAGACGGGCGGCATCCAGCTGCTCGTCCGTTGCATCGTAGCCATCCGAGGGCACAAAGGTGACGTTGACGCCGCCCTTGATGTCCACACCAAAGCGGATGTCTTTCGCGCCCTTGATGTAGGTTGTGGTCACATCGCCGTATTTTGCCGCCACGCCAAAAAAAGCGGTGTAGACAAACACAAGGATCAGCAGCGCGGTAACGACCAGCTGCCATGCTTTGCCTTTTGTTTTCATAAGTCGGGAACCTCAAAAGCGGCGGCTGTGCAGCCGCAGCCGTTTTTGTTGTGAACCGCAAGTTTTGCCGACGGTTCCTCTCCTCACAGAGCAGCCGTCGTGCCGACCTTTCTGTGATAAAACTCCCCTGCCAGCCCTGCAAAGAGCCCCGCAGAGGAGAATATACAAATTATTTCAAGCCTTAGGCCATATCAGCCAGCAGCTTTTCCACAACGGCCAGACGCACGCAGACGCACAGCAGGTCGGAAGCGGTCTCCACCTCGTCCAAACTGGGGTAAGTGGGGGCAATGCGCAGATGAGAGTCCTGCGGGTCCTTGTGGTACGGATAGGCAGAGCCTGCACCGGTCAGCACCAGACCTGCATCCTTGCACAGTTCTGCCACGCGCTTGGCGCAGCCGGGCATGACATACAGGCTGATGAAGTAGCCGCCCTTGGGGTTGGTCCAGTGGGCAATATCGCCGCAGGGGGTGAGGTTGGCGGCAAAGGCGGTCTTGACGGCATCGAAGCAGGGCACCAGACGGCGGCGATGCTTTGCCATGTGGGCCAGGACGCCCTCCTTGTTCTTCAGGAAGCGGACGTGGCGCAGCTGGTTCATCTTGTCGTAGCTGATGATCATGACCGAGAAGCGCTTGCAGATGTACTTCATGCTGTTGTCGCTGCAGGCAATGGCAGAAACACCGGCACCCGGGAAGGTGATCTTGCTGGTGGAAGTGAACATAAACACGCGATCCTGCGTGCCATACTTCTTGCTCACGTTCAGCAGCACGGGGGTCTCGATGATCTCCTCGGTCAGGTGATGGACGATGTAGGCCTCATCCCAGAAGATCTTGAAATCCGGGGCGGCGGTCTTCATCTTGGCAAAGCGCTCGATGGTCTCATCACTGTAAGTGTAGCCATCGGGGTTGGAATACTGCGGCACGCACCAGATGCCCTTGATGGTATCATCCTCAGCCACCAGCTTCTCAACAACGTCCATATCCGGGCCGGTCGGAGTCATGGGAACGCTGATGAGCTCGAAGCCGAACTCCTCGGTGATGGCGAAGTGGCGGTCATAGCCGGGTACCGGGCAGAGGAACTTGCGCTTCTCTACCTGAGACCAAGGGCAGGGAGACTCCGGGAAGCCGAACACATAACCGATGTTGATGAGGTTATACATCAGCTGCAGGCTGGAGTTGCCGCCCACGAACACCTCGTTGGGCTTTACGCCGAACACATCTGCAAACAGGGCGCGAGCCTCGCTCAGACCCTCCAGCTCGCCGTAGTTGCGGGCGTCGGTGCCTGCATCCGTGGTGTAGTCGGTCATCTTCAGTAGGTCCATTGCCAGATCCATCTGGTGGGGGCCGGGCTTGCCGCGTGCCATGTTCAGCTTCAGACCCTTTGCCTGAAACTCTTTATAAGCCTGTTCCAGCGCTGCCTTTTCAGCGGTCAGCGCATCGCGATCCATCTCGTGATAATTTGCCATTAAAAACACACTCCTTTATAGTACTCTTCCTGTTACCCAATACTATGGCTCGTCTTTTGCGGTATGCCCCTGCCAGAGAGCACATGCCGCACGATCCATACTTTACTATTATAGTACATTTTCCTGTCAGAAACAAGAATTTGAAAGCAAAAAGCCCTGCCAAAAGCAAAAAGCTTTCGAAACAGGGCTTTTAGGCAGGAACACTCCCCTGCTGTGCGGCGATGCCGTCAGCTGAGAGCGGCCTGATTTTTATAGCGTTTGCGCACGGCACCGTATTCCAGATGTGCCTCGCCGCCCTCCACGGTGTCCTCATCCACGGTCACGCGGATGATGGTGGCATCGCTGGGCACCTCGTACATGATAGGCAGCAGGATGCTTTCCATCACGCTGCGCAGACCACGGGCACCGGTCTTGCGCTCAATGGTCTTGCGGGCAATGGCATGCAGCGCTTCATCGGTAAATTCCAGCTCCACATTATCCATACCCAGCAGCTCTTTATACTGCTTGACCAGACTGTTGCGGGGCTCCTTGAGCACGCGCACCAGCGCATCCTCGTCCAGGTCGTCCAGCACGGTGATGACCGGCAGACGGCCGATCAGCTCCGGGATCAGGCCGAACTTGACCAGATCGTGGGGTTCTACCTTGCGCAGCAATGCGCGCTCAGCCTCGGTGGAGTTATCCTTCAGCGCACTGCCGAAGCCCAGCGCGGACTTATCGGTGCGGCGCAGGATATACTTGTCCAGACCGTCGAACGCACCGCCGCAGATGAAGAGGATGTTGGTGGTGTCGATCTGGATGAACTCCTGCTGGGGGTGCTTGCGGCCGCCCTGCGGCGGGACGTTGCTGACAGTGCCCTCCAAGATCTTCAGCAGTGCCTGCTGTACGCCCTCGCCGCCCACATCGCGGGTGATGGAGGGGTTTTCGCTCTTGCGGGTGATCTTGTCGATCTCATCAATATAGATGATGCCGATCTGAGCCTTCTGGACGTCGAAGTCTGCGGCCTGGATGAGCTTGAGCAGGATGTTCTCCACGTCCTCGCCCACATAACCGGCCTCGGTAAGGGTGGTGGCATCCGCAATGGCGAAGGGCACGCCCAGCATCTTGGCCAGTGTCTGCGCCAGCAGGGTCTTGCCCACGCCGGAGGGACCCAGCAGCAGCACGTTGGACTTTTGCAGCTCCACATCGCCGCCCTTGCCGCTGAGGATGCGCTTATAGTGGTTGTAGACCGAGACGGCCAGCACACGCTTTGCCTCGTCCTGACCGATCACGTACTGATCCAGGCCTTCCTTGATCTCGGCCGGGGTCATGATGTTGATATCCAGATCTGCGGCAGCGGGCTGGACATGGGCGCGGTTTGCGTTGCCGCGAGCCGGACGGGCGCTTTTGGGCTGATCCGGCTTGTCAGAGAGCAGATCGTCGCACAGGCCGATGCACTCGCTGCAGATATTGACGCCGGGGCCAATGATCATGCGCTCCACTTCGTCCTGATGCTTGCCGCAAAAGCTGCAAACCAGATCTTTTTCGTTTTTATCTCTGCCGGAATTGTTATTTGCCATAGCTGTTTTTCCTTATCCTGGATAGATTATAGCGGTTTACCGGTGGGCAATGACCTCATCAATGAGGCCGTATTCCTTGGCCTCCTGCGCAGAAAGGAAGTTGTCGCGCTCGGTATCCTGCTCCACCTTTTCCAGCGGCTGGCCGGTGTACTCGCTGAGCAGCCGGTTCATCTTCTCGCGGGTGCGGACGATGTGATCGGCATGGATCTTGATGTCGGTCGCCTGGCCGGAAAGGCCGCCGCCCTGACCGCCTGCGATCAGCGGCTGGTGGATCATGATCTCGGCGTTGGGCAGAGCAAAGCGCTTGCCCTTGGTGCCGCTTGCCAGCAGGAATGCGCCCATCGAGGCAGCCATGCCCATGCAGATGGTGGAGACATCGCACTTGATATACTGCATGGTGTCATGGATGGCCATACCGGCACTGATGGAGCCGCCGGGGCTGTTGATATACAGGCTGATGTCCTTATCCGGGTCCTGCCCTTCCAGATACAGCAGCTGCGCCACCACAAGGCTTGCGGTGGTATCGTTGACATCCTCGCTCAGCACGATGATGCGGTCGTTCAGCAGACGGGAGAAAATATCGTAGGAACGCTCCCCGTGCGCCGACTGCTCGACAACGTAAGGAACAAAACTCATAAAGTTCGCCTCCTGAAAATGGTTTAAGTTTATTGGCAAAATTGACCGATACGGGTTCCCTGTAAAGTTCAGCCGTACCGGTCAATTTTAACAACCTTTGATAAAACGCCTGCGGCGCTTTACAGGGCCCGGCACTGATTACTCAGCGTCAGCAGCCTTCTCAGCCTCTGCGGGCTTCTCCACAATATTGGCGTGGCTCTTGATGAAGTCGATGGCCTTGGTGCGAGCCAGATCCTGCTTCAGATCCTCGAGGTTGATCAGCTCACGCACCTTGTCCTCTTCCATCTTGTACTGGTCAGCAATGCGCTTGATCTCGGCATTGATCTCGTCCTCGGAAGCCTCGATGTGCTCAGCAGCAGCAACAGCCTCCAGAGCTAGACCGATCTTGACCTGCTTCTCAGCCTGCGGCATGAAAGCGGCGCGGAACTGCTCCATGGACTGACCCATATACTTCAGGTAGTCCTCCAGACGCAGACCCTGCTGCTCCACACGGAAAGCAAAGTCGTTGACCATCTCGTCCATGCGGACATCGTACATAGCCTGAGGGATCTCGCCCTCCATGCTCTCGATAACCTGATCGACCAGAGCATTCTCGACAGCCAGATCATCCTGCTTGTCCAGCTGCTCCTGGTTGTTCTTGCGGATGGAAGCCTTGAACTCGTCCAGAGTGTCGTACTCGGAGCAGTCCTTAGCCAGCTCGTCGTCCAGAGCGGGCAGCTCCTTGTACTTGACCTCGTGCAGCTTGATCTTGAAGACAGCAGCCTTGCCAGCCAGCTCAGCAGCCTGATACTCGGTGGGGAAGGTGACGTTCACGTCGAACTCCTCGCCGGCAGAGTGGCCAACGACCTGCTCCTCGAAGCCGGGGATGAAGCTGCCGCTGCCCAAAGTCAGGTTGTAGTGCTCAGCCTTGCCGCCCTCGAATGCAACACCGTCCACAAAGCCCTCGAAGTCGATATCAGCGATATCGCCATTCTGAGCAGCGCCCTCACGGGTCAGCTCACGGGCGTTGCGCTCCTGCACACGCTTCAGCTCAGCGTCCACAGCCTCGTCGGTAACAGTATGGACAGTCTTCTCCACGGTCAGACCGTTGTATGTGCCGATCTTGACTTCGGGCTTGACAGCGACCTTGACGGTCAGGGTAGCGCCCTCAGCCTCGCTGGCGGAATCCACGCTGACCTCAGGACGGCCAACGGGCTCCACACCGGCTTCCTTAGCGGCAGCCTCAAAAGCCTCCGGGAACAGCTCGTTGATGGCGTCGTAGGTAAAGACGTCTGCGCCGTACATCTTCTCGATGAGAGCCTTGGGAGCCTTGCCCTTGCGGAAGCCCTGAACAGGGTACTTCTTGCCCTCCTTCTTGAAAACATCGGCAACAGCCTTCTTGAAGGCCTCTGCATCGATGGAGAACTGCAGTTCTGCCATGCTCTTCTCGAGCTTTTCACACTTGATGAGATTCATTTGTTTATCCTCCACTCAAATATTCTATTGCTCAGGGCAGGAAGTTTTTGCCCGGGGCAACCGCGCACCACGTCCTTGCTGTATGCACACGGAATGCGGGGACGCGCGCGCTCAATTGGGTGCAACAATCGCGTCAAAACTTATTATAGCACGCTCTGGACACAATTGCCATACCAAATTTTTAAATTTTGTCATTTTTGCCCTTTTATACCGCCGTTAATTGATGCGGTAGGGGCAGAAACGCAGGCCGTCGGCACTTACCAGCTTGTACCGGATGCCGTCCACCTCGCCCTGTACGGCGAACCGGATGGCGTTGCCGTGCAGATGCCCGTAGAAGCAGGTCTTGATGCCGAACTCCTTCAGGGTGGCCACGATCTCCGGGGCGCTGGTGCCGGTGTAGACCGGCGGATAGTGCAGGAACACCAGCTTTTCCAGCCCGGGCTCCGCAGCCTGCAAACTCATGCGCAGGCGGCCGATCTCGCGGTTCATCACCTTTTCATCATGGGGTTCCCCCACATCGAACAGCCAGCCACGGGTGCCGCAGATGGCGTACCCTTCCACGCTGTAAGAATTGTTATGCAGGATATGCAGGGTATCGAAGCCCTCGGCCTTGAGGTAGGCGTTCATCTTGTTGGCGGTGGTCCACCAGTAATCGTGATTGCCCTTCATGATGAGCTTCTGGCCGGGCAGCTGCTGCAAGAAATTCGAAATCCCTGCGGGTGTCGGTCAGGCGCATGGCCCAGCTGATATCCCCCGCCAGCACGATGGTGTCCTGCGGGGTGATGAGCTTGCGCCAGTTGGCCTCCAGCCGTTCCACATAGCCGTTCCAGCCGGGGAAAACGTCCATCGGCTTGGAGCCGCCCAGGGAAAGGTGGGTATCGCCAAGCACAAAAAGTGCCATAGTTTATTTACTCCTGTTCTGTCTGTCCGCAGAAGCTTATGCCTGATAGCCCAGCGCCACCTCAGCGATCTGTGCCGGGGCAATGACGGTATCAAAGCGCTCCGGCTTGCTGCGCAGGGCGGCAAGGCTTGCCGGTGCAGCGTGACCGGTAGCAGCTTCCAGCTGCTGCATGGCTTCAGAATCGTTTTCCGGGGCAGCTTTGCCCAGTGCGCTCAGCACACTGCGGGGGAACTTGAAGGGCGATGCGGTGGAAAGCACCACCATGGGCACGCCCTGCCGCTTTTTCTGTGCAGCCACATGGAAGGCCACCGCCGTATGGGTATCGCAGAGGTAGCCGTCCTTCTCGTAGCGGGCACGGATCTCCCCTGCCACCTCTGCCTCGCTGCTCCAGCCGCAGGAGAAGGTCTCCTGAATAGCTGCCAGCGTCTCGGGACGGACGGTATAGCTGCCGGTTGCAGCCAGCTGCTGCATAAAGCCCGCCACCTCGGCATCGCTGCCGGTGACATGGTACAGCAGGCGCTCCAGGTTGGAGGACACCAGAATGTCCATGCTGGGCGACGTGGTCTTGAAGAACTCCCGCTTTGCCGTATAAGTACCGGTGGTGAGGAAGTCGGTCAGGACATTGTTCTCATTGGAAGCACAGACCAGCTTGCCCACGGGCAGGCCCATCTGCTTTGCGTAATAACCGGCGAGGATATCGCCGAAGTTGCCGGTGGGCACGCAGAAGTCCACCTCGTCGCCGAAGGTGATCTTGCCGGCATTGAGCAGCTGGGCGTAGGCGGCAAAGTAGTAGACGATCTGCGGCACAAGACGGCCCCAGTTGATGGAGTTGGCGCTGGAAAGACGGATGTTGCGCTTTTCCAGTTCGGCAGCAATGGCCTTATCGCCGAAGACCTTCTTGACGCCGGTCTGGGCATCGTCGAAGTTGCCGCGCACGGCATAGACAGCGACATTTGCACCCTCCTGCGTGGCCATCTGCAGACGCTGGATCTCGCTGGTGCCGCCCGTGGGGTAGAACACGGCGATCTCCACGCCGGGGATGTCGTGGTAGCCGTCCAGCGCGGCCTTGCCGGTGTCGCCGCTGGTCGCCACGAGGATCAGGGTCTTTTCAGTGCGACCCAGATTCTTTTTGGCCTCCACCAGCAGCTTGGGCATCAGCTGCAGGGCGTAATCCTTGAAGGCGCAGGTGGGGCCGTGCCACAGCTCCAGGGCATAGGTGTCCCCTTCCACCGGGGCAAGATAGCCTGCCTTGCCGCCAAAAGCAGCCCCGTAGGTGCTGCGGGTGGCCTCGGTCAGGAAGGCGGGGTCGTAATCGGTCAGGTACTCCCGCACAACGGCGGCTGCCAGCGCGGGGTAATCCAGCCCGCACAGGGCTTTTACATCCACCTGCGGAAAACTTTCCGGCACAAACAGACCGCCCTCATCGGACAGCCCCTGTGCAATTGCCTGAGAAGAAGTTACTTTGCGGTTCTGATCTCTGGTACTGAAAAACTGCATGGTCATCGCTCCTTTTCGCCACGGAACGTGCCGGGCACGTTCCCGGTTTTACGGCAAAACCCTCGTTTTGCCGCATACTTCCCACCGGTGCCACGGTTCCTGCCTTAGGTCTCGCAGAGAAAGGCACCCTTTATAATATGTACCATCCAGCGCCCGCTGTCAAGAGGAACTACCTCTGCAACGTCAAAACGCACCGGTTCTTCGCTTTTGCCAGTCTGCTGCAAATACCTTTGTGCAGCGCAGATCAGCCTGTGCTGCTTGGCCGGGTCTACGGCGGCAGCGGGGCGCTGCAGCATCCCTTGGCTGCGGGTCTTTACCTCACAGATGACGATGGTGCCATCCGGCTCCCGCAGCACAAGATCCAGCTCTCCCATGCGGGTATGATAGTTATGCGCCAGCAGCTGCGCGCCCTGCTTCTGATACCAGCGGGCAGCGACAGCTTCTCCCCTGCGGCCTGTCTCGGCGCGGTTCACTTGCCGCTCTCCGGCCAGTAGCCCTGCTTTTTGAGGAAGCTGCGGCGGTAGAACGGCTGAATGCCGTACTGGGCAATGAGCTCATAGTGGAGCTTGGTCGGGTAGCCCTTGTGCTTTGCCAGCTGATACTGCGGATACTGCTTGTCCAGCTCCAGCATATAGCGGTCACGGCTGACCTTGGCCAGAACGGACGCTGCGCCGATGCTGGCGCTGGTGGCATCGCCCTTGACCACCGGCTGTGCCGGGATCTGCAAGCCTGCGGGGGTACGGTTGCCATCCACCAGCACCAGATTGGGCACGATGTCCAGCCCCTCCACGGCCTGACTGCATCCCGCCCATGGTGGCATTCAGGATGTTGTCCCGGTCGATGACCTCCGGCCCCACAAAGATGATGCGGTAGGCCAGCGCTTTTTCGCAGATCTCGTCAAACAGCGCCTCGCGCTTTTTTTCGGTCAGCTTTTTGGAATCGTTGATGCCATACACCGGGTTTTCCGGGTCCAGAATACAGGCTGCTACGCACACAGGGCCGCACAGCGGGCCGCGCCCGGCCTCATCTACACCGGCAAAGCAGCCGTACTGGCTGCGCACCTCGGCATCAAAGGCATACAGCGGAGCGGAGATTTCCTCGTCCGAGTGGCGTTTCATTCCTCGTCCTCCTCGGCAAAGTCGGCCAAATCATCCCGCTGCGGCGGGCGTTCCAAAGAGATGCGGCCCCACTTGCAGGCGCGGAACTCGTCCACCAGCATGATGGCGCAGCGCTCGGTATTCACCTCGCCGCCGCGCACCAGCAGCCCGCGCTTGCGGCCGATGGCCTCCAGCAGCTCATAGGGCGGCAGTGCCAGCGTTTCGGCATCCAGCTTGTAGCGCTGTGCCACAAGGTCGGGATAGTTGCGGCGCACCTCGTCCAGCAGGTTCATGGCCAGCTCTTCTACGTCCAGAATATCGTCCTTGATGGAGCCGATGAAGGCCAGATTGGAGGCAATGGTCTTGGAATCGAACTTTTTCCACAGCACGCCGGGCATGTCCAGCAGGTCGAACTTCTCGGTGCTGACCCACTGCTTGCCCTTGGTCACACCGGGACGGTCTGCCGCCTTGGCACGGGCCGAGCCCGCAAACGTATTGATAAAAGTCGATTTGCCCACATTGGGGATGCCGCAGAGCATCACCTGGGTCTTGGCACCGGCCATGCCGCGGTTCTGGCGGCGTGCCAGCAGGCCGGACAGTTCTTTTTCGATCGCGGTCTTGACGGCGTTCGCGCCGCCTTTCTGCTTGGCGCTGATGGCCACACAACCGGCATCTGCCGCGCGGAAGTAGCGTATCCACTCTTCCGTAACGGCGGGGTCGGCGAGGTCCGCCTTGTTCAGCGCATAGAGCTTGGGCTTGCGGGCCGTGATGCGCTCGATCTCCGGGTTGAGGCTGGACAGCGGGATGCGGGCGTCCAGCAATACAAGGCTTGCGTCCACATGCTGGATCTCCTGCTCCATCATGCGCAGCGTCTTGGCCATATGGCCCGGGAACCACTGAATATTGTACTGGTTTGCAAAGCTGGTATCCATTTCGTTCATTTTACCACCCCAAAATCTGTAAAGGGCATAAAGCACAACAGTACCTTGCCCAGAATATCACGCTCGTCAATGCAGCCGACATAAGAGGAGCGGCTGTCCAGCGATTCGTTGCGGTTATCCCCCATCACAAACAGGGTGCCCTCCGGCACCGTGAACGGGAACTGCACATCGTAGCCCAGATAGGTAGGAGCTGCAATGTAGTCCTCCTGCAAAAGCTCGCCGTTCACCGTGACCGTACCGGCGTCATAGTCGATGCTGATGGTGTCGCCGCCCTTGGCAATGATCCGCTTGACCAGCGGCTTACCGTAGACGGTGTAGCTGTCCACGATGACCACATCGCCCCGCTGTGGGGTGTAGCCTGCCGCCCAGACGATAAGCTTATCGCCGTGGGTCAGGGTGGGCACCATAGAGCGTCCATCCACCTGAATGATGCGGAAGAAAAACGAAAAGACCAGCACCAGCACCAGCGCTGCCGAGATAAGCGCTTCGTACCATTCCAGCATGCCCTGCCCACGTACGGCGGAGGGAGACTGCTGCTGTTTTTCCATAGCTTTGCCACCAGCCTTTCTTGATTTTATGATACACCCGGGCTTTGAAAAAGAAAAAAGGGACAACAGGTTGTCCCTTTTCTCCCGTTTCAAATCGGGGATGATCAAATATCGCTCTTGACCTTGGCAGCCTTGCCCGTACGGCCACGCAGGTAGAACAGCTTTGCGCGGCGGACCTTGCCCTTGCGGACAACGGTGACCTTCTCAACGAAGGGGCTGTTGACGGGGAAGACACGCTCGATGCCAACACCGTAAGCCACGCGGCGAACGGTAAAGGTCTCTGCAACGCCGCCGTGCTTCTTTGCGATGACAGTGCCCTCAAAGGCCTGGATGCGCTCACGGTCGCCTTCCTTGATACGAACATCAACGCGGACGGTATCGCCAACGTTGAACTGGGGCTTTTCAGCCTTGATGCTGCTTTCAGAGATAATCTTCAGTGCGTCCATTTTTGAATCCTCCATTTGTTTTTAGACGTTCATACACGGCAACGCCGTCAGAGGACCGCCCGTTTAATGATAAATACTTGTCATTAACCCCGCTGTGGTCTCAGCGGACACTAACGCCTTAATAGGATAGCACAAAACCGGCTTGAATGCAAGCAATTTAGCGAAAAATCTTGCAAAAATTTTCTGTTTTGCCTGATAGACGGACTTTTGCGCAGCTTTAGACAAACAGCTGCCGGTCTGCCGTCAAAAACTTGGTGCGCAGAATGTTGGCACTTGCGGCGGGTAGGCCGAACTTTTCTTCCAGAAAACCGGTGAGCAGCGAGGGGTTCAGGTTCAGCTCCTGCGCAGCGGGCAGGCACAGCTCCAGCTGCACGGTGTCCCCCAGTACAGTATAACTAAGCTGCGGGATATGCTCTTTAAGGTTCACGATCTTTTTGCCGCGCTTGCTGTGCTTTTCCACGGGGGCTGTCTCCAGCGCATTATACTGCTCCAGCACCGCAGCGGCAGCCGCCGGGTAGCTGATGCGGTAGCAGGCAAAGGCGATGCTGTCCGCCTTCATTTCCACCGGAGCCACCCGGGTAACATGGATACCGGCGGGCATAATGGCGTTGAGGGCGGTCCGCCACTGGGCAAAATCCGGGGCTTCCGCCTCGGTCTTGACGTCCACGCACTCGCACTCGCTTTCCTGCCCCAGCGAAAGCGGGCAGGCAAAGGTCATATAGATGTGGGGATTAAAGCCCAGCGTATGCCACACCGGCAGGGCGCTGCGCTTGAGCACCCGCTGCATCACCCGCTGCATATCCAGCAGGGAGATGTAGGAGGCTTCATTTTTCTTTTCAAACGAGATTCTGACTGTAATCAAAGCAGGGACCTCCTAACAGATGGTTGGCACCGCAGGCGTTGCAGGCACGGTTGCAGGGCGGGGTGGTCTGGGCGGCCAGAGCCTTGTTGTACTCCCGCACCAGATACTCGTGGGTGATGCCGTAGTCCATGTGAGACCACGGGGTCACCTCGTCCAGCGCGATGGGGCGCTGGCAGTAGAAGGCGGGGTCGATGCCCAGGTCAGCAAAGGTCTGCAGCCAAGTGTCGTACTTGAAGCACTCCTCCCAGCCGTCGAAGTAGCAGCCGCGCTTGTAGGCCTCCACGATGACCGGAGCCAGGCGGCGGTCGCCCTTGGCAAAGACGCCCTCGAGGAAGCTGGTGGTGCTGTCGTGGTAGTTGACCTTGATCTTGCGGCTGTGAACGCTTTCGAGCAGGTGCTTCTGCTTGGCCTGCAGCATCTCTTCGGTGTCCATCGGGACGAACTGGAAGGGGGTGTGGGGCTTCGGCACGAAGCAGGCGCAGCTGATGGTCACCTGCACGCCGCGTCCCTTGGCGTGGTTCGTATTCTTGTAGTAGAGGTCTACCACCTTCTGAGCAGTCTCGGCAATACCCTCGATATCCTCCATGGTCTCGGTGGGCAGGCCCATCATGAAGTAGAGCTTGACCGAGGTGTAGCCCGCGTTGAACGCGATGGTGCAGGTCTTTTCGATCTCGTCCCAGGTGACGTTTTTGTTGATGACGTTGCGCAGACGCTGGGTACCGGCCTCGGCAGCAAAGGTCAGGCCGCTCTTGCGCACCTTGGTGGTTTTTTCAATGAGGCTCTGGGAGAAGTTGTCCACACGCAGAGACGGCAGCGAAAGACTGACATGCTCTTTGGGTGCCCACTCGTTCAAATCGTCCAGCAGTTCTTCCAGCTGACCGTGGTCAGAGGTGGAAAGGCTGGAAAGGCTCAGTTCTTCGTAGCCGGTGTTTGCACACAGATCCTGTGCTGCCTTGTTCAGCAAACTGGCATCGCGCTGGCGCATGGGGCGGTACAAGAAGCCTGCCTGACAAAACCGGCAGCCGCGCACACAACCGCGCAGCACCTCGATGCTGGCGCGGTCCTGAATGGCGCCCACCATGGGCACCACAAAGTTTGTGGGCGGGGCAAACTGGTTCAGATCCTTGATGATGGCTTTGGTGATGCGCGCCGGGATGCCCGGCTCGTTGGGGGTGATGGCCTTCACTCTGCCATCCTCGTGGTAGGTGACATCGTAGAAAGCTGGGATGTACACGCCCGGGATCTTTGCAATGTTGAGCAACAGCTGCTTTTTGGAGATGCCCTCTTTTTTGGCCTTTTCGATCTCGGCGCAGATGGCGGGCAGCTGGTTTTCGCCCTCGCCCAGTTGGATAACATCAAAGAAATCCGCAATGGGCTCCGCGTTGCAAGCGCAGGGGCCGCCCGCTACGATCAGCGGCCAGCGGTCATCACGGTCTTTGGAGTAGAACGGGATGCCCGCCAGATCCAGCATGGCCAGGATGTTGGTATAGGAAAGCTCGTACTGCAGGGTAAAGCCCACAGCGTCAAAAGCCGTGAGCGGGTCCTTGCTCTCCATGGTGTACAGGGGCAGCTGCAGGCGCTCCATCTCCGCTTTCATATCCAGCCAGGGCATAAAAGCGCGCTCGCACCACCAGTTTTCGTGGCTGTTCAGCAGCTCGTAGAGTATCTTTTCGCCCAGAAAGGACATGCCTACTTCGTAGGTGTCCGGGAAGCAGAACGCAAAACGCACATCTACCTTATCCTTTTCTTTATAGATACTGCCGGGCTCGCCGCCGGTATAGCGGCCGGGCTTCTGCACCCGTCCCAGCGCTTCTTTCAGTTTGGGATCAAACATCGGGTCCTCCATAAACAATCCGTTTTTTGCGTTCTTTTTATTTTACCCCAAATGTGCCGGTTTTGCAATCGTTTCCGGCGGGTTGTGTGCACTTTCCGTATTTTTGCCGCCAGAGCGCCGCCGCACACGCCGCCATCTGTGCACCGTCCAGCGGCGGCACCGGCAGCAAATTGAACAGCCCCGTGAGCAGATTTGCCGCCCAGAACGCGCTGTCGCGGATGGTGGCAGCTTGCGCAAGGCGCAGCGCCCATACCCCGGCAAGGGCAAAATTGACCGCAGGCCCGGCGACGGCCAGCACAAGCCGCTGGCGCGGGGAAAGCCTCTCCCCTGCCGTGCGCATACAAAAGCCGGTCATGGTCACCTCGATGACCGGCAGATGCCTTTGCTGGATGCAGTAGACGAGGATGTGCCCCAGCTCGTGCAGAATAGCCGCCAGCAGCCCCAGACGCAGAAAACCGCTGGCATCAAAGTAGAGCAGCAGGTACACCGCGCCGCACAGCAGCACCGGATCCCGGAATACCAGCTTCCCCGCCCGCACCCGGCTCAAGGGGCATTCTCCAGCAGAGCGGCGGGGTCGCAGGCAGCGCCCTGCTGCCACAGTTCCAGATGCAGGTGCGCACCGGTGGCGCGCCCTGTCTGCCCCACTGTGCCCAGCGTCTGCCCGGCCTGTACCACCTCTCCCGGGCGGACATAGAGGTATTGCAGGTGCGCGTAGCGGGTCTCGCAGCCATCCGGGTGCAGGATACGCAGATGGTTGCCGTAGCTTGGACTGTATGCCGCTGCAGTCACCACACCATCCTGCACTGCCCGCACCGCTGTACCCTCCGCACAGGCAAGGTCAAGCCCCTGATGAAACGCAGCTTTGCCGGTAAAGGGGTCGATCCGCTTGCCATAGACATCCGAGATGCGCCACACCGCAGTATCCAGCGGAAAACAGTACTTTTTCGTATTCCGCGCGGCCTGCACCGGTAGTGCAGCCAGCAGGCAGAGTGCCAGCCCTGCCAGCACCAGCGCGCCACAACGCCCCACCGCCGTCTGCGTATTTTTGCTGCCTGTCCGCCCCGTTTTGCCCGCATACGCCTGTCCCCCTATCCTGAAAAGTGTATGCACAAGCGGCAGGCAGGAGAACACAAACAAAAAAGAGCCGCCGCACAAATTTCTGCGCAGCAGCTCTGGCTTTGGTTTACATGATTTTACAGATCAGCGCCGAAAAAAGCTTCCGATGCGTTCCAGCAGGCTCTTTTTCTTGGGTGCGGTGACAACAGGCTTTACAGCCGGGCGGGGTGCAGCCGGAGCTTTGGGGGCGGGCTGCTGCGCCATGGCGGCCTTTTCGGCCTTTTCCGGTGCAGGCTGGAACACATGGGGCAGCTCCTGCTTCAGCTGCTCCACGGTAACTTCCTGACAGACTGCCGCCGGTTTTTCTGCTTCCGGGGCAGGGGTGGTGCACTTCCACGGCTCGGGGCGCGCCAGTCGTTGCGCAGCAGCTCGTACATGCCCATCTGACTGTTGACCAACGGCTCGCCCTCGGCGGGCTTTACCTTCTGGTAGTTGCCGCTGGCATCCATGACCCTAGCGTTGACATTATCCCGCAGCTGCAGCTGAAGGATATCGGTGAGTTTTTGCACCAGAGCGGGATCCTCCACCCGCACGCCCACCTCTACGCGGCACTCGGTATTGCGGGTGAGGAAGTCGCCGGAGGCAATATAAATGCGAGTGTGGGTGCCATCGAAGAAACTATAAATGCGGCCATGCTCCAGATACCGTCCCACCAGACTGCGGATGTGCAGGTTCTCGGTCTTGCCGGGCACCTCTGCGCGCACGCAGCAGATGCCGCGCACGATCATATCAATGCGCACACCGGCGCAGCTGGCTTCCTGCAGCTTGAGGATGATATCGCGGTCGCTGATGGAATTGTTTTTCAGGATCATGGAAGCCGGACGTCCCATGCGGGCGGCAGCGATGACATGATCCATCTCATCCAACAGCACGCTCTTGAACCGCAGCGGAGCCACCAGCATCCGGTCGCTCTCCTCGGTGAGCTGCTGCACGGCCAGATTGCGGAACACCTTGGAGGCTTCCTCGCCGATGCCCTCATCTGCCGTGATGAAGGAATAGTCGGTGTAGAGCTCACTGGTCTTTTCGTTGTAGTTGCCGGTACCGATCTGGGTGATGTAGGAGTAACCCTCTGCGCCCTTGCGGGTGATGAGGGTCAGTTTGGAGTGCACCTTGTAGTCCTCGAAGCCGTAGATGACGGTACAGCCCGCGCTTTCCAGCTGCTTCGACCAGTCGATGTTGTTCTGCTCGTCAAAGCGGGCGCGCAGCTCCACCAGCGCCACGACTTCCTTGCCGTTCTCGGCGGCTTCCATCAATGCCTGCACGATCTGGGACTCCCGCGCCATGCGGTACAGGGTCATCTTGATGGAGATGACGTCCGGGTCCTGGGCGGCCTTTTTGAGCATGTCGATGAAGGGGCGGATGGACTGGTACGGGTAGCTGAGCAGCACGTCATGCTTCTGCACTTCCTCGGCCAGATCATAGTCCGGCGGCGGCAGCATGGGGCGCGCGGGGGTGTAGAACAGTGCCGGGTGACCCTCGGCCTCCATGCGGCCGGAAAGCTTGAAGAAGAAGCTCAGATCCAGCGGGCTCTTTTGCAAGAACACCCGCTTGCGGGTCAGCTCCAGACGGCTGCACAGCAGCCGCTCCACCTCCGGTGCGGGGGCGGGGTGATCTGCAAACGGACAGCCGCCAGCTTGCGGCGGCGCTTGAGCAGCTCGGTCATGATCTCACGATAGTCGATGTCGTGATCCATCATGCCTTCCTTGACGTCGATATCCGCATTGCGGGTGACCCGGAACAGGCATTTTTCCTGCATGGAATCCTTGCCGAAGATGCTGGACGCATAGTGCAGCACCAGCTCCTCTGTGAGGGCAAACTGCACAGCGCCGTCCTTTTTGATGAAGTGCATCCGCTCCATCTGGCTGGAAATGGGCACGATGCCAAGGCTCTGCTCATTGGAGTGCTTTTCCTTGAGCAGCACGCCAAGGTAGATTTCCTTGTTGCGCAAAAACGGGAACGGGTGGCGGTTATCCACGATCTGCGGGCTGAGGATGGGGAACAGCTCCGACTGGAAGTATTTTTTCCAGAGATGCTCTTCCTCCTTGGTCAGGTGGTCGAAATCCACCTTATGGTAGCCGTTCTCTGCCAAATTTTCCAGCGCTTTTGCGTAGAATTTATCGCAGTCTTCCTGCAGCTGAGCCGTTTTGGGCATAATGGCGGCAAGCTGCTCTTCCGCCGTCATGTTCGTCTTGTTTTCCCGCTTTTCCTTCTTGCCGCGCATGAGGTTGGCGCGCTCCTGGAGCGAGCCGACGCGCACCATGAAGAACTCGTCCAGATTGGAGCCGTAGATGGCCAGAAACTTGAGCTGTTCGGCCAGCGGGACATTTTTATCCTTGCCCAGCACCAGCACGCGGCGGTTGAAGTCCAGCCAGCTCAGTTCGCGGTTGATAAAGATCGATTCGTCACTCATAACAATATATCTCCGTATTTCCTCTTTGACCAAGGCAGCAAGCGGGCTACACCCTAGCGGACATACGCCTGCCCTGCCCATGAATCCACCATTGCTTGGGTAATGCCCGGCACCTGTGCCGCATCTTCCACCTGTGCAAACGGGCCGTGCCGCGCCCGGTAGTCCAGAATGGCCTGTGCATTGTGGGGGCCGACACCGGGCAGGGTGCACAAAGCGTCTGCATCGGCTGTGTTCAGTTCCACCTGCGTATACGCTGCCAGCTCCTTTGTGTCCGGCAGTGTCTGCGGCGTTTGCGCTTGCAGCGGCACTGCAAACCGGAACGCCAGCACAGCACAGACCCCTGCGGCGGCAAGACACAGCAGCAGGAACAGCTCCTCGCGGCGTTTTTTGTTTTGCATAGGCTTCTTCTCCCATTCTACCTGATTTTTTGCTAAAAAGAAAGCCCTCTGCAGAAAAATTGCAGAGGACCTTGCATAAGTTTTACACAGATTTTTCAGCGGCACGCACCATGCGGTACAAAACCTCCACGGCAGCGCCACCGGCGGCATCCGTCAGGGTGACCTGCCCGGCGGCAAGGCGCAGTTCTGCCGGGGCATCGGCAGCCACGGCGCTGTGCTCCACAGCCTGCACCAGTTCCAGCATGGGCTGACCGCCCGCCAGCGCCAGAACCTGCTCTGCACCCACCTGCGCCATGGTGCAGACGGTGTCCAGCATTTCCCGTCCGGAGATCCGCTTGGGGGTGAGGACAAGGGTGTCCGGGGCAATGCGCTCACCCAGCAGGGCAACACGATCCCCGATGGCCTTTTCTGCCAACGAGATCAGGGGCACAGACTTGCTGTCCTGATACAGCAACACCCGCAGCACCTGCTCGGGGTGGATGTCTGCGGCGTTCGCCAGCAGATACGGAGTCCACTCCTGCCGCAGATGGCGCTCCAGTGCATTGCTCATGCGCAGCACCGGGTGGTGCCGTCCTGCATCTGCACGGCAACGCCCACACCGGGGGTATCCGGCAGGCAGGCAAAAAGCTCCTGCTGCTGGGCAAAGCTGCACAGAGACACCCGGTTGCCGTCGGCATAGTGGTAGGCCATGGTGCCGCCGCACACCAGCGCAGGCGCTGCCAGACGCACGCTGCCCAGAATAGAGCGTACCGCGCGCGGAGAGCGCTGCGAAAAAACGGTCAGTCTGCCGCCGCGGCTGCTGAACAGCTGTAAAACGTCCCGCACCACCTGGGTCAGATTGCCATCCTCGCCCAGCAGCAGGTTATCCAGATCACAGAGCACCAGAGTGGATGCCAGAGAATCGTTCATGTGTTTTTCCTCCTGAGCGTTGCAAGAAAATGGGTAAAATAGTCCGGCAGCTCAGAGTCAAACCGCAGCTGCTCCCCGGTAATGGGGTGAATAAAGCCCAGCGTTTTGGCGTGCAGACACTGCCCGTGCAGGCTGGTGATGCAGTTGTGGGGGCCGTATACGGGGTCGCCCGCCACGGGATGCTGGATGGACGCCATGTGGACGCGGATCTGATGGGTGCGGCCCGTCTTGAGGCGGCATTCCAGCAGGGTGAAGCCGCCGAAGCGCTCCAGCACCTTATAGCCGGTGTAGGCATACTTGGTGTGGGGCTCGCTGGCCGGGTAGACCGCCATCTTCTTGCGGTCGGTCTTAGAACGGCCCAGATTTGCCTCCACGAAGCCCTCGTCCTGCGCAAAACCGCCGTAGACGACGGTCTGGTAGGCGCGCTCCACGCTGTGGACCGCCATCTGCTGGGACAGGCCGATGTGGGTGGCGTCATCTTTCGCTACCACCAGCAGGCCGCTGGTGTCCTTGTCGATGCGGTGGACGATGCCGGGGCGTATCTCGCCGCCGATGCCGGACAGGCTGCCCTTGCAGTGCCACAGCAGGGCGTTGACCAGCGTGCCGTCCGGGTTGCCGGGGGCCGGGTGCACGACCATGCCCTTGGGCTTGTTGACCACCAGCAGATGGGAGTCCTCGTAGACGATCTCCAGCGGAATATCCTGCGGAACGGCCTCGATGGGCTTTGCGTCCGGGATCTCCAGCAGCACGGTGTCCCCTGCTTTCAGCTTGAGACTTTTGGCCACGGTCTTGCCGTTGCACTGCACATGGCCGTCAGATACCAGTGCCTGCAGCGCCGAGCGGGACAGGCCCGTATCCTCACCGCTGAGAAAGCGGTCGATACGCTGGCCCGCAGTCTCCTGCTCTACGATAAATTCACGCTGTTCCATAATTTACTGCTCCTTGGAAGCGGCATCATCGGCGTGCACTTCGTCCAGAAAGATCACCAGCACCCACAGTGCCACGCCCACGCAAACGCAGATATCTGCAAAATTGAACACAGCAAAGCGCATGAACAGCAGGTTGATGTAGTCCACCACCTCGCCGTTGAGCACACGGTCGATCAGATTGCCGATACCTCCGCCCAGCACCAGCACCAGCGCTGCCTGCTGCAGGCGCTTGCCGCGGCTGCGGAAAAACAGGCCATAGGCGACCAGCAGCAGTGCCGCACTGGTGGCGATGATCAGAAACAGCTGCTTGCCGCTGAGCAGGCTGAAAGCCATGCCCGGATTGAGCACGAACCGCAGCTCCACCACATGGGGGATGAACGGCATAGCGCCTACCGGCTGCAAAACCTGCACCGCCCACAGTTTGATCAGCTGGTCAATGCCGATCAGCGCAGCCACAGCTGCCAGATTGAAGAGTACAAATGCCATTAGCTACCTCGTTTCTGTTATAAAAAACGGCGCTCCCCGTTCAAGGGAGCGCCGCCCTTTTTACAAAACAGATTTGTATTGATGCGGGACGCTTATGCTTCCACAACGCTGGCGCAGCGTGCGCACAGGGTGGGATGTGCGGCGTGGCTGCCGATGGAAGCAGAGTACTTCCAGCAGCGCTCGCACTTGTCGCCGGTGGCGTGTGCAGCAGCAACGCCCAGGCCCTCGACGGCGCTGGCTGCGCCGCCTTCGCCCTTGACCAGCTCCACATGGGAGACGATCATCAGGTCGGCCAGCTCGTCCATCGGGATGCTGTTGAGCAGGTCGTAGACGGCGTCATTGCAGTACAGGGTGACAGCAGCCTCCAGAGAAGCACCAATGGTCTTCTCGGCACGGGCCTGCTCCAGCACCTTCTTGACCTCATCACGCACGGCGATCAGCTGTGCCCACTTTGCCTTGAAGGCATCGTCGGCGGCATACTGGCCAGCCTTGGGCATCTCCTCAAACACCACATACTTGTTCATGCCCTCGGTCTTGGGCATGAAGTCCCAGATCTCCTGACTGGTGAAGCACAGGATGGGGGCAATGATCTTGTCCAGAGCGACGAGGATCTTGTACATCGCGGTCTGCGCAGCCTTGCGGCCGGTGCCGTTGGTGCAGTACAGACGATCCTTGGTGACGTCCAGATAGAAGTTGGACATGGCCACGACGCAGAAGTTGTAGACCGCATGGTAGACCTTGTTGAAGTCGTACACGGCGTAGCCTGCGCTGGTGTTGACGATCAGGTCATCCAGAGCAGCCAGTGCCCAGCGGTCGATCTCCTGCAGCTGATCGTCAGCCACACAATCGGTGTTGGGGTCGAAGCCGTCGAGGTTGCCCAGAATGAAGCGGGCGGTGTTGCGGATCTTGCGGTAAGCCTCGCTGAGCTGCTTAAAGATGTTCTTACCGGCACGCACGTCCACGGTGTAGTCAGAGGAGGCCACCCACAGACGGATGATATCGGCGCCGTAGTCCTTGATGATCTCGCTGGGCTCCACGCCGTTGCCGGCGCTCTTGTGCATCTGCTTGCCCTGCTCGTCCACGACCCAGCCGTGGCACAGCACGGACTTATAGGGTGCGCAGCCCTTGCTTGCAACGCTGGTCAGCAGGCTGGACTGGAACCAGCCGCGGAACTGGTCGCCGCCTTCCATATACATATCGGCGGGGAAACGCAGCTCGGGGCGCTCTTCCAGCACGGCCGCATGGGTGGAGCCGGAGTCGAACCAGACGTCCATGATGTCGGTGTCCTTCTCCCACTCGGAAGCGCCGCACTTTTCGCACACTTCGCCTGCGGGGATGATCTGCTCGGCTTCGTACTTATACCATGCGTCAGAGCCTTCCTTGCGGAACAGGGCGCTGACAGCCTTGATGGTAGCATCGGTGATGTGGTAGGTGCCGCACTTCTTGCAGTAGAAGGCGGGGATAGGCACGCCCCAAGTGCGCTGGCGGCTGATGCACCAGTCGTTACGGTCGCGCACCATGCCGGTCATGCGGTCATGGCCCCAATCCGGCATCCAAGTGACGGTATCAATGGCCTTGTACACGTCCTCGCGGAACTTGGCAATGGAGCAGAACCACTGTTCGGTGGCACGGAAGATGATGGGGTGATGGCAGCGCCAGCAGTGCGGGTACTGATGCTTGATGTGCAGCTGGCCCATCACGGCACCGGAAGCGGTCAGGTCGGCCAGAATGGTCTTGTTGGCTGCCCACACACGCTGACCTGCGTACTTGCCGGCCAGGTCGGTCAGGTAACCGCCATCGTCCACGGGGACGGTGATGGGCACCTGGGGGTACTTCTGGCAGACGTTGAAGTCATCCACGCCGTGGCCGCCTGCGGTGTGGACGCAGCCGGAACCGCTTTCCAGCGTGACGTGGTCGCCCAGGATGACCCAGCCTTCCTTGGGCAGATAGACGTGGTTGTAACGCATGAGCTCGAACTCAGCGCCGCTGACCGGCTCGCCCACGACCTCGTAGTTCTCGATGTGGCAGGAGTCCATGACGCTCTTGACAAGGTCGGTGGCCATGATGTGGAACTCATCGCCGATCTTGACGAAGGAGTACTCGAACTGGCCGTTCAGGCAGATGGCCTCGTTGGCGGGCAGCGTCCAGGTGGTGGTGGTCCAGATGACGAAGTAGGTCTTCTCCATCGGGATGCCGTGCTTTGCCAGAACGCCGTTGGGGTCCTGAGAGACGTGGAAGCGGACGAAGATAGAGTCGCAGTCGTCCTCGCCGTACTCGATCTCGGCTTCTGCCAGCGCGGTGCGGCAGTCCGGGCACCAGTACACGGGCTTCAGACCCTTGTAGATGTAGCCCTTCTTGGCCATCTCACCGAAGATCTCGATCTGACGTGCCTCAAACTCCGGCTTCAGAGTCAGGTAGGGGTGCTCGAAGTCACCGATGACGCCCAGACGCTTGAACTGGTCGCTCATGATGTCGATGTGCTCGGTGGCAAACTTTTCACAGATCTGGCGCAGCTCCAGCTTGGAGATGTCCTTCTTCTTGTCGCCGACCGAGGACAGAGCCTTCAGCTCAATGGGCAGGCCGTGGGTATCAAAACCGGGCACATAGGGAGCCTGATAGCCCTCCATGTTCTTTTCGCGGATAATGATATCCTTGATGATCTTGTTCAGGGCGGTGCCCATGTGGATGTTGCCGTTTGCATACGGAGGGCCGTCGTGCAGGATGAACTGAGGCTTGCCCTCGTTGTGCTTCATGAGCTGGTTGTACAGGTCGTTGTCGTCCCAGTCCTTGAGCATGACCGGCTCCTTCTTGGGCAGACCGGCGCGCATCTCAAACAGGGTCTTGGGCAGATTCAACGTGCTGTCGTACTGCGATTTGTTCTTAGCCAATGGTTTACACTCTCCTCTATTTTTGCGTTGGGTGCCTTACTCGCTGAACTTGACGCCCTGAAAAGCGTCGTAGTCCGGCTCGTCCGGCTTCATATCAGCAGGAGGCGGGTCCAGCTTGAGCTGGCTTTCGTCCTTTGCCCAGAAATCCTCGTTGCTGTCAGCCGCCTTGTCGTCATCGGCAGGGGCGGCAGGTTCGGTGGTTTCGGTCGGTTCGGCAGGTTGCTCAGCCGGGGCTGCTGCGGCATCGGCTGCGGGGGCAGTCTCGGGCTGTGCGGCGGGCTGCTCTGCGGCAGCTTCCTGTGCAGGCTCTGCGTCCTGTGCGGGGGCGTCCTTTTCGGCGTCCTTAGCGTCCTTCTGGAACTCCGGCAGACGGCTCAAAGACTCCACATGGGTGCGGTAAAGGTTCAGCACGTCGGACTTGAAGCGGGTGACCTCCAGACGAACGCGGTCATACTCCCGCTCCTCAGCCAGACGCTTTTCGTTGGCCTCGTTCTCGATCTCGTCGGCGCGGTCGCTTGCCTTCTGCAGCAGCTCGTTGGCATCACGGATGATGTCGTCGCCGCGCAGATTTGCACGGTGGATGATCTCCTCGGCCTTCTGGTTGGCCTCGCGGATGACGTTTTCACCCATGCGCTGCGCGTTGATGAGGGCGCTCTTGAGCATATCGCCGTCGGCCTCAAAGCTTTGCAGCTCACCCTTGAGCTTCTGGTTCTCTGCGGTCAGATCAGCGATCTGCTTGCGCAGCTGCTCTGCCTGCGCATCGTTCTGCTGCAGCTGCTCCTCGACCTTGTCCAGAAAACGATCCACGTCCTCTGTACGGTAGCCGCGGAGGTTTTTTTCAAATTGCACAGAGCGGACATCCTGCGGGGTCAGCATAGTCATTTCCTCCCATAGCTTTTAATATTGAAAGAACTCAATGATCAAACGGTCTTTTTTACTTTTCCCGGGCAACGCAGTCAGCCGGAAGCGGCCCTTGCCGCGCACGGTGAACACATCCTGCTCGTATACGGGAGCATGGGGCTTTTCTACCGGCAGATGGTTGATCTCTACCCTGCCCGCCTCGATCAGCTCCGCAGCGGTGCCGCGGCTGACGTGCAGCATGGCAGAGAGTACCGCGTCCAGCCGCAGGGAGGACACGGTGGCGGTGAGCAGCTGACGCTCCGGTGCCGAGAAAGCCGGGATCTCTTCCGGCTCCAGCAGGCGGGTGGACACCTCTGTGCGTCCCGCCTGACACAGCTCCCGGCAGATAAGCTTTGCCGCCGGTTCCAGCGCGAACACATAGGCCGTGCCCGGCGCATCGGCAGGCAGCAGGATATCGCCCAGCGCCTCGCGCGCTTGAGGGCAAGCCCCATCAGGCTGCCCAGATAATCCTTGTGCGCGGGGAGCGCCGCACCGGGCAGTGCCCGGCATTGCAGCTGTACGCAGCGCACCGGACACTCGCCGTAGCTGTACTCCGGCTCGAGGCAGAGCACCCGGCGCTCGGCGTCGGGCCAGCCGCCGTCAAAACGCCAGCCGTCCCGCACACCGGCACGCCCCAGTGCCGCCCGGGCAAGATCCTGTTCCCGGTCGCTGAGGAATGCAGAGTACCGGGCTATGCCGCGGGAAAAAGCCGCATCGGCAAGATCCTCGATATGCCGCATAAGGTAGCGTTCCTCATCGTTGCGGGCGGGCACAAAACCCCGCACCGCACCGGCTGCCGGATCAATAGAATGCGCCATTGTTCTCCAGCTCGTCCAGCAAGTCGCCCATGATATCCACGTTGTACGGGGTAATGATAAAGGTACTGTTTGCTACGCGCTTGATCTGGCCGTTGTTGGCGTAGGCCACGCCGGACAAAAAGTCTACCAGACGGCGGGAGACCTCCTTGTTGGTGGACTCCAGGTTCAGCACCACGGTACGCTTGTTGTTCAGATGGTCGGCAATGGTGCTGGCATCCTCGAACCGCTCGGGCTTGACCAGAACCACCTTGAGCTGAGTGGTGGCATGGATGTTGACCACCTTGTTCTTCTTGCTGGTGCCCTCGGCAGGCTCCTCGGTCTCTTCGTCCATCCCGATGCCAACGCCGCTGTTGTTGTTCACCATCTGGGGGCCGTCATCGATGTACTGGTCCTCGTACTCGTCCCTTCGCCCATCAGGCCCTTCTTAATGCTATCCAGCAAAGACATAATTATCTGCTCCTTTCATTCGGGCAGCGCCCGGCTGCCTGGCATACTTTGCAAAAAGAATGCAAATAGCTTTTACTATTATCGGATTTTTTGACACGGATGTCAATAACTACAAAAGTTTTCCGTCGTACAAATTTTGTCCGGAAACGATTATTTCGTCATAAAGCCGCACCTGACTCACCGAACCGTCGGTTCCCTTGGGCAAAACAAGGATGTAATCGTCTTCCGAGATCAGCGGATGGTCGGCATCCACCGGGTCGATCTTGCAGAAACGGGCGATGTTGCCGTACTTGACGTACACGCCGGGAATATAGTTTTCGCCCTGCGTCTCGGCCTCGGTGCCGTCCTCCTTGAGGTAGTGCACCGCTGCGGCGGGAACCCGCAGGCCGGTGCTCTCGCCGGTGCTGATGCGGGCGCGGGCATGGTTGAGGCACAGCACATCGCCGTTGATGGAGTTGCATTGCAGCACAAAGCGGGCAATATCCTGCTCTGCATCAATGGTCACCTCGGCGACAGTGGCGCGCAAGGCAGCATCGCTCTGGCCGGGGAAGCTGATCTCCACCGCCGTGCGCAGGGGCTTACCGTCCGCGCCCAGCAGCTTTTCGGCCTGCTTTGCGGAGCACACCCCGGCGTACTGCCAGCTGAACCCGGCCACCAGCTTGCCTACGCAGCCATCCAGCGGCATCTCGGGGTCAGAGTCCAGATAGGCTTTAAGCTGCTCCGGGCTCTGCGCCAGAATGTCCGCAGCACCGGCATTCAGCCGTCCGCTGCTGGCAGCTCGGACAAAGTAGCCGGTAGTGGGGGCGGCGATCTGGGTGGGGTTGCCCAGCTGTGCCTGCACGGTCTGTGCCTGCTGGGCAAGCAGCGCAATCTGATCCGCAAAGCCGGCGGTATCGCCGGTGGTGATCCACAGCTTGTTCTGCGCCAGCAAATAGGCATCGGTGCTTTCGTCCACATCGCTGTATTGGGCGGTATCCAGTGCGTCCAGCAGGTCATACAGCGCACCGGAGCGCTCCTTGAGCAAGCCGTCCAGCTGGGTGGCTGCGGTGTTCTGGGAGCGCTGCAAAAGGTCGATCTGGCTGGTGAGCTGGGTCAGCTGCTGGCGCAGCACCGCCTGATTGGCATCGGTATACAGCTCTGCAACGGCAGTGCCTGCCGACACCCGCTCGCCGTCCGCAACAAGGTAACCCAGATTGCCGCTGCCGGAAATGCAGGTCTCGTCAAACAGCAGCACGCCGTCCGCTTCAATGGTATCGGAGATGGTGATGGGCAGCGCCGTTTCGTAGACGTTCTGGGGGAAAAGGATGTGCGCCGCCTGCCAGCAGACATACGCTGCCGCCGCCAGCAAAAAGGTGGCCAGCACAGCCGCCAGCGTGGTGAGCGCAGAAAACTTGTGGCGCGGTTCCTGAGGGGTTTCCGGCATAAGGATCATCCTTTCAATAAAAAGTCTTGGGTCAGGCGCAAAGCGGTCTGTCGCACGTCCGCCGCCCCGGCGTCCAGCCATGTAACCCCGTCCATGTGGCGGAACCATGTCAGCTGGCGCTTGGCGTAGTTGCGGGAGGCCTGTTTGAGCTTTTCAGTGCAGACCTCAAGCGTGGCGGTCTGCTGGAAATACGGAAAAAATTCTTTATAGCCGATGGCCTGTGCGGCGGTGCGGAAGGCTTCGCGGTTATGCCAGACGTATTCTGCCTCGGCCAAAAGTCCGGCCTCCAGCATTTTGTCCACTCGCAGGTCGATGCGGCGGTACAGCGCTGCGCGGTCCGGGAAATCCAGCCCCAGCACAAGGCTGCGGTAGGGGCGCTCCGGCGGCAGCGAATCGGCCTTTTGTTCGCTGAGACGCTTGCCAGTGGCGCGGTAGTGTTCCAGCGCCCGCAGCACCCGTACCTTATTATTGGGGTGGATGGCAGCGGCGGCTTCCGGGTCCACGGCTTGCAGTTTTGCGTACATGGCTTCCGGGCCGTTGGCTTCCAGTTCAGCGGTCAGCTGCTCGCGCAGACCATCCGGGGCTTTTTCGGCGGTGAAGCGCACCCCGTACAAAAGGCTCTGCACATACAGTCCGGTGCCGCCTACCAGCAGCGGCAGATGCCCCCGGGCAGTGATATCCCGAATGTACTCCCCTGCCAGCGCGGTGAAATCCGCCACGCTGAAGGTCTTTTCCGGGGTGAGGATGTCCACGCCGTGGTGCGGGATGCCGCAGGTCTCCTGCGGGGTGACCTTAGCGGTGCCCACATCCAGACCTTTGTAGATCTGCATAGAGTCGGCACTGATGACCTCGCCGGAGAACTGCTGCGCCAGCGCAACGCCCAGCGCGGTCTTGCCGGTGGCGGTGGGACCTACCACAGCCACCACGGCGGGTTTTGCATTACACGATGCGTCCAAACTGCTTTTCCAACTCCTTTCGGGTAAGCTTGAGCACGCAGGGACGGCCATGGGGGCAGAAGGGCGGCACCTCGCCGGAGAGAATCTTCTCGGCCAGTGCCATAAGCTCCTGCGGGGAGGACTTATCCCCCGCCTTGATGGCGGCGCGGCAGGAGATGGAGTGCAGCACCCACTCGGTGTGCTCGTTCAGCGCGTCCCGGCTGCCCTTGAGCAGGCGGTCGGCGATTTCCACCAGCAGGTCCTCGGCGTTCTGCGGCTCTACGTCCGCAGGCACAGCGCGCAATAGCACGGTGCTGCCGCCAAAGTCGGCCACATCCAACCCGGCGTTTTCCAGCAGGGGCTGATTTTCCAGCAGCGCCTGCTTTTCCTCTGCAGAGAGGTCGATGGCGGCGGGCTGCAGCAGCAGCTGGCTGGGCACGTTGCCGTAGTTCGCGGCCAGCTTTTCGTACAGCTGACGCTCATGGGCGGCGTGCTTATCGATCAGACACAGCTCGTCTCCCCGCTCCGCCAGAATATAGGTGCGGAAAACCTCGCCCACATACCGCAGCGGCTCTTCCCCCTGCGGTACATCAAAGCCAAGCTGTTCCGGCTGCTCGGACTGCACCGGCTCCTCCGGCTGATAGGGCACCGTTGCGGCTTCGATCTCCGGGGCGGCGGGCATGGTGTTCCATGCTGCCATATGATCCAGTAGCGGGTCGGCTGCGGCGTCCGTCTCCGGGTGCACATCCAGCTGTGCCTCAGCAGCGGCTGCCCGGAAGGGCTGCGGTGTGGGCTGGACTTTGGTTGCATCCGCTTTTTCCGGGCTGTGAAGGGTGACCACCGGGTCCAGAATATCCTCTGCGGGGGCAGACTGCCGCCACGAAGGCACAGCCGCCGCGCGGGCAGGCGGTGCGGGCTGTACCGGCGGGGTGTCTGCCGTAAAAGACGGGGTTTTCACCGGTGCAGCGGCAGGGCGCGGCGGCTGCGGGGCTTCCCAGCGCTGCGCGGGCAGCGTGCCGGGGTCTGCCTGACTCGGAATGACGGCGGAAAGTCCTGTAAAGCAATTATTCTTTACAGAATTTTCATCCTTAATATCGTTTTCTTTTTCAGTCTTCTCTTTTTCGTCTGCTTCAAAGGTAAAGCGGCGCTCCCCGGTGCCGGGCTGTGCCAGCGCCAGCTTGACCGCATGGTAAACGACATCGAACACATCGTTTTCCCGGGCAAAGCGGGCTTCGATCTTTGCAGGGTGGACATTGACGTCCACAAGGTCGGTGGGCATTTCCAGCAGCAAGATGCCGCCCGGGAACTTGCCCTGCATGGTCGTGCCCTTAAAGGCCATTTCCATGCCCGCCATGATGGTGCGGTTGCGCACATAGCGGCCATTGATGTAGAAATGCTGCATACTGCGGCTGGCGCGGCAGCTCTTGGGTGGGGTGATCAGACCACTGACCCGGTACAACCCTTCCTCGGAGTACACCTCGATGAGGTCGCGGCTGAACTCCCGGCCAAGCACCGCATAGGCGGCGCTGCGCAGCTGACCATCGCCAGGGGTGACATATTGCAGCTTGCCTTCCCGGATGAATTTGACGCTGACCTCCGGGTGGCTGAGTGCCACATGACCTACGTTATCTGCCACAAAGGTGCCCTCGCTGGAGTCCTTTTTGAGGAACTTCATGCGGGCGGGGGTGTTGTAGAACAGGTCCTGCACCCGGATGGTGGTGCCCACGGCGCGGGCGGCAGGCTCCCTGCCCTGCTCCTCGCCGCCGGCGATGCGGTAGCAGGTGGCAAACTCGTCCACCTCGGTGCGGGTGAGCAGCTCTACCCGCGCCACGCTGGCAATGGAAGCCAATGCCTCACCCCGGAACCCCAGCGTATGGATGCTGTTCAGGTCATCCGGCTTTTCAATTTTGCTGGTGGCGTGGCGGATAAAAGCCGTGGAAATGTATTCTGCATCAATACCGGTGCCGTTATCGCTGATCTCGATCAGCTTTACGCCGCCGGACTCGATGCTTACGGTGACCTGCGTTGCACCGGCGTCGATGGAGTTTTCCAAAAGCTCCTTAACCACCGATGCGGGGCGCTCTACCACCTCACCGGCGGCGATCAGCTCCGCAGTATGCTTATCCAGAACATGGATGACTGCCATGGTCTTTTCCCTCCCCTGTGGTTGATTTTTACGGTCAGCCGTTCAGGCTGCCCTTGAGGGTCTTTTTCAGCTCGTACAAAAAGTTCAGTGCTTCAATGGGAGTAAGCGTTTCCACATCCACAGCTTCCAGCTTTTCCATCATCTCGCTGGGCACTGCCGGGGAATTGTACTCCTGCAAGGCGTCAAAATCCATCTGCTCCACCTTGTTTTTGGGAGCAGAGGCTTCCAGCGTGCGCAGCACCTCGTGGGCACGGCGGGTCACGCTGCCGGGCAGACCGGCCAGCTTTGCCACCTCGATGCCGTAGCTGTCGTCGGCGGGGCCGCGCACGATGCGCCGCAGGAAAGTGATATCCTCACCGCGCTTTTTGACCGCGATGTTGTAGTTTTTTACGCCCTCCACGGTGCCTTCCAGCTCGGTCAGCTCGTGGTAGTGGGTGGCGAACAGGGTCTTGCAGCCCAGCCCCTTGGCGGGGTCTGCGATATGCTCCACCACGGCGCGGGCGATGCTCATGCCGTCAAAGGTGGAGGTGCCGCGGCCGATCTCGTCCAGCACCACAAGACTTTTGGCGGTGGCGTTTTTCAGAATTTCGGCCACCTCGGTCATCTCCACCATAAAGGTGGACTGGCCGGCGGCAAGGTCGTCCGAGGCGCCGATGCGGGTGAAGATGGCGTCCACCACGCCCACATGGCAGCTGGCAGCCGGTACAAAGGAACCGATCTGCGCCATTAGCGCAATGAGGGCATTCTGACGCATATAAGTGGATTTACCCGCCATATTGGGGCCGGTGATGATGAGGCAGCGGTCAGTGGTGCAGTTGAGGGTGGTATCGTTGGGCACGAACATACTGCCCTTGAGCACCTGTTCCACCACCGGGTGACGCCCCTCGGTGATGGTCAGCACATCGCTGTCGTCCACCACGGGGCGGCAGTAGTTGTTTTCCGCAGCGACCTGCGCCAGCGCAGCCAGCACATCCAGCTGTGCAATGGCGTTAGCGGTGCGCTGGATGCGGTCCAGCTGGGCTCCGATGCTCTCCAGCAGTTCGTCAAACAGGCGGCGCTCCAGCGAGATGAGCCGCTCGTGCGCGCCAAGAATCTTGCTTTCCAGCTCCTTCAGCTCCTGCGTGATGTAACGCTCGCCGGAGGTGAGGGTCTGCTTGCGGATGTAGGTCTCCGGCACAAGGTTTTTGTAGGAGTTGCTCACCTCGATGAAGTAGCCGAACACATGGTTATAGCCAATTTTCAGCTTGGGGATGCCGGTCTCCTGCCGCAGACGGGCTTCCAGCTGCGCCAGCACGCCCTTGGTGTTATCGCGGATGGAGCGCAGCTCGTCCACCTCGGCATGGTAGCCCTTGGCGATGACACCGCCATCCTTGAGGGTGGAGGGGGCATCCGGGTCTACTGCGGCATAAATGCGCGCCTTGATATCCTCCAGCGGGTCGATACTTGCGGCCAGCTCGGCAAGCTCCGGGCAGTTGCAGCCCTCTGCCTGCTTGCGCAGACCGGGCAGACGGTCACAGGTCTGGGCAAGGGTGTAGATCTCCTTGGGGGTTGCAGAGCCGTACACCGTGCGGGTCATCAGGCGCTCCAGATCCGCAATGTAGTGCAGTTCTTCGGTCAGGTCGCCGCGCACCATGGTCTGGCGCACCAGCGCCTCCACAGCGTTCAGGCGGTGGTTGATGAGCTGACTGGAAATGAGCGGCTGCTCGATCCAGCTGCGCAACATCCGCTTGCCCATGGCGGTGCTGGTCTTATCCAGCACCCACAGCAGGGTGCCGCGCTTTTCGCGGCCGCGCAGAGTCTCGGTCAGCTCAAGATTTGCCCGGGTAACCGGCGAAAGCCGCATGAACTGGGCTTCGTTGTAAGTAATGACCGTCTTTAACCGCTCCACACCCTTGATCTGGGTATCGTGCAGGTATTCCAGTAGCGCAGCCATGGCAAAGCGCACAAGGCCCTCGGCGACCATGCCGGTGGTCTGCGGCCAGTCGCGGCCAAACTGCTCCTCCAGCGCAGACGCCACCAGCCCCGGCGCATAGCGCTCGTCCTCGACCAGCTCCACCGAGCAGCTCATGTTCTTTTTGATGTAGGCGGTCACCTCGCGGCAGTCCAGCAGGCCGGGGTTCAGCAGCACCTCGCTGGGGTGGTAGCGGCACAGCTCGGTAATGACCGCCGGGGCGATCTTATCCGCCGTCAGTTCGGTGATATGTGCCGTACCGGTGGAAACGTCCGCAAAGCACAGGCCCGCCTTTTTGCCCTTGAGGTACAGGCTGGCAATGTAGTTGTTGCGGTCGTCCTGCAGCATACTGCTTTCAATGACCGTACCGGGGGTGACCACCCGGATGATGTCCCGCTTGACAAGGCCTTTCGCCTTGGCGGGGTCCTCTACCTGCTCACAGATGGCCACCTTATAGCCCTTAGCGATCAGGCGCGCCACATAGCCCTCGTAGCTGTGGAAGGGCACGCCGCACATAGGGGCGCGCTCCGCAAGGCCGCACTGCTTGCCGGTAAGGGTAAGATCCAGCTCCCGGGACGCCGTGACGGCATCGTCGAAGAACATCTCGTAAAAATCGCCGATGCGGTAAAAAAGAATTTCGTCCTTGTGTTGATTTTTGATCTCAAGATACTGCTGCATCATGGGCGAAAGCTCTGCCATGGTTTTTCCTCTTTCCCTTGTATGGTTCCGTCAGCCGGTTTGCGGGCTGTAACCGCCGGTGCAAACAAAACGCGGTCTGTGTTGCACAGCCGCGTTCCGGTCAAAAAAGTTTGCTCAGTGGCAGCCGCCGCAGGTGGAGCAGCTGCCGGTGCAGGAGGCAGAAGGCTCCTGCACGGTCATGGGGTCGCCGCCGTTCATGGCGGTGTTGATGATGGCGTCGATATAGTTGACCAGATTCTCGCACTCGCGCTTGGCCTCGTTATATGCCACCATACCCTCGTTGCCCATGATCTGACCGTAAAGGCTGTTCACCTTCTCGTTCAGCTCAGCGATGCGGGCATCGTCGCGCTCGTTCTTGCCGATCTCGTTGTTCAGATCCATGCGGGCCAGATTGAACTCGCCGATCAGGTTCTGCAGCTCCTCATCCTTATCGTTTGCCTTGCGGGCCTGATCCAGAATGACGTAGCGGGGGTCGGTCTGCAGTGCCATAGCAGCACGCTTGAAAAGATCAATGCAATCCATGATTGGGTTCTCCTTGTTGTTTTTATTCTTTCTGGGGCAGTTTGCCCCGGAATCACGTTTTTATGCTTCCACTTCGCCCAGCAGCACAGTGGCGCGGGCACCGGTAAGATGTACGGTCGCGTAGCTGCCCAGCAGTGCCGGGTCGGCGGCAAACTCGACCGTCAGGTTGTTGTCCAGGCGGCCGGAGAGGGTGCCCTCATTGCGGCCGTAGCCTTCCACCAGCACCCGGACAGTCTGCCCTACCTGCGCCTTGACCAGCGCCATGGCGATCTCGTCCTGCGTAGCCAGCAGGCGGGTCATGCGGTCGGTCTTTTCCTTGCGGGGGGTGGGGTCCGGCATTTCGGCAGCCTTGGTGCCGGTGCGCTTGAATAGATAAAGGTGAACAGCTGCATATAACCCACCTTGCGCACCAGTTCCAGCGTTTTTACAAAGTCCTCCTCGGTCTCGCCGGGGAAGCCCACGATGATATCGCTGGAAAAAGTGATGCCGGGCACGGTCTTGCGGGCGTAGTCGATGAGTTCCAGATACTGCTCCACCGTATAGTGGCGGTTCATCTGCTGCAAAAGCCGGTCGGAACCGCACTGCACCGGCAGATGCAGGTGCTTGCACAGCTTCGGCTGGGCGGCGATGGTATCAATGAGCTTATGGCTGGCGTCCTTGGGGTGGCTGGTCATAAAGCGGATGTGATAATCGCCGGGCACGGTGCACAGCAGGTTGAGAAGGTCGGAGAAATCGATCTGCTCTTCCAGACCCTTGCCATAGCTGTTTACGTTCTGGCCCAGCAGGGTGATCTCCTTATAGCCCGCTTCCACAAGACTGCGGAACTCCGCAAGGATATCGCCGGGCTTGCGGCTCTTCTCGCGGCCGCGGACGTAGGGCACGATGCAGTAGGTGCAGAAGTTATCGCAGCCGTACATGATGGGCAGCCATGCGCGGAACTCGCTCTCGCGCCGGATGGGAATGTTCTCCACGATGACCGGACGCTGTGCGGGGTCCAGCAGCACCCGCTTATGCTTTTGCAGTTTCTGGGCGATCAGCTGCGGCAGGGTGTCGATGCCGTCCACGCCGAACACCAGATCCACATAGGGGTAGCTCTTGCGCAGCTTTTTCCACAACATGCTTCTGGTTGGCCATGCAGCCGCACAGGCCGATGATGAGGCCGGGCTTTTTTTTCCTTAAGGCCCTTCAGCGCGCCCACGTTGCCGAACACCCGCTGCTCGGCGTGCTCACGCACGGCGCAGGTGTTGAACAAAATCAGGTCGGCGTCCTCGGGCTTATCGCACAGGCCGTAGCCGATATCTACCAGCACGCCCTTGATGCGCTCGCCGTCGTTGACGTTCTGCTGGCAGCCGTAGCTATGCACAAAGGCCAGCGGCGGGGTGTCGTAGGTCTGCCGCACCAGCTCGGCGGCAACGGTATTATGTTCAAAGTTAATGTATTCCAAAAAAACCATCCTTCTCCGCCGGGCAGGGTAGCCCCATGCGGCGAAACTCTATTTTCTGCCATTCTATAAAAGACACTCTTTAGTATACCCTGTTTGGCCGCTGCGGGCAAGAGGAAACACGCAAATTTTATGCCTGTTTAGCCGCTGCTGCCTCTGCATCCTGCCTGCGGCAGCACTCTTCGCACACGCCCAGCAGCACCACGGCGCAGTCCTGCACCCTGCCCTTCTGGTTTTTGACCAGCTCCATCACCTGTTTTCCGTCTACCTCTGCATCGGTGACGCCGCCGCAGACGGTGCAGTACAAATGGCTGTGCCACGGCAGGGTGTGGTCAAAGCGGTCCGCCTTGCCGGGGATGGACACCCGGCGCACCCGCCCGGCTTCCACCAGACTGTTCAGGTTACGGTATACGGTGCCAAGGCTCAGATTCGGGCACTCCTGCGCGGCTTTATCGTAGATTTCTTCCGCAGTCGGGTGGTCGCACAGCTGCTGCACCGTCTGCATGACAAGCTCCCGCTGTTTTGAGTAACGCATATCCATCCTCCTTTTTCACACGGTTCAGACGTTTTCTTCCCCTTTGATCTTTGCCCAGTACGCCCGGGCGGCCTGTTCGGTCTTGTTGTCGCCAAAGGTGTAGTACTTGGTATCCTTCAGTACATCCGGCAGATACTGCTGCTGTACCCAGTGGTTGGCGTAGCTGTGGGCGTATTTGTAGTTCTGCCCCTTTATCAGCGCATCCTCGCCGTCAAAGTGTTTGTTTTGCAGCTGGCGCGGAATGGGCCCGGTGCGCCCGGCCTGTACATCCGCAATGGCTGCGTTGATGGCGTCGTGGGCGCTGTTGGATTTGGGGCTGGTGGCCACCAGAATGACCGCGTCCGCAAGGGGCAGACGCGCCTCCGGCAGACCCACCATGTTGGCGGCATCCACCGCCGCCTTGACGATGGGGATGATCTGCGGATAGGCAAGCCCCACATCCTCGCAGGCGCACACCATCAACCGGCGGCAGGCAGAGGGCAGGTCTCCCGCCTCCAGCAGGCGTGCCAGATAGTGCAGCGCCGCGTCCGGGTCGGACCCGCGCATGGACTTCTGGTAGGCAGACACGATGTCGTAGTGGTCGTCGCCCTCCCGGTCGTAGCGCATGGCGGTGCGGCGGGTGACCTGCCGGATCATATCTAAGGTAATGCGCTTTTCTCCGTTTTCCACCGGCGCTGCCGTGACCGCAAAGTCCAGACAGCCCAGCGCCTTGCGCAGATCGCCCCCGGCGCTTTCGGCCAGATAGGCGCAGGCGTCCTCGTCCATGCATACCGGCACCTGTTCCCCTTCGGAAAGGCGCTGCACGGCGTTGCGTACCCCGCGCTCCACGTCCGCTGCGGCAAGGGGCTTGAACTCAAACACCGTGCAGCGGGAAAGCAGCGCGTTATAGATGTAGAAATAGGGGTTCTCGGTGGTGGAGGCGATCAGGGTGACGCTGCCGTCCTCGATACATTCCAACAGGCTCTGCTGCTGCTTTTTGTTCAGGTACTGTATCTCGTCCAGATACAGCAGAATGCCGCCCGCCGCTGCCAGCGTGCCGATATCCTTGAGCACTGCCTTGATATCCCCGGTGCCGCAGGAGGTGCCGTTGAGCTTGTGCAGGGTCATGCCGCTGTTCTCGGCAATGATGCGTGCCACCGTGGTCTTTCCGGTGCCGGAGGGACCGTAAAAGATCATGTTGGGGATGCGTCCGCTCTCGATGGTGCGGCGGAACACCCGCCCCGGAGCCGGCAGATGCTGCTGCCCGCACACATCCGCCAGCGTTTTGGGACGCAGGCGCTGCGCAAGTGGTTCATTCATGGTGGGTTCCCCTTTCCTGCCCGCAAGGCACTTTTTATATAGTATAGCGCATTTAGAAAAGGAGAACAAGAGCTTTTCTGAAAATCATTCTCAGATAATGCCCTGCAAACATTTACAAATCCTGTCAAACATGGTATGATTCAGGTATTCCCTTTCAAAGGAGGTTTATCCCATGCCGGTACGAAAAAAAGCCCCGGAGGATCTTACCGCAAAAAAAGCGCTGGCGCTGGAGGTCATCCGGCGTCTCAAGGCCGAATACCCGGATGCTGGTTGCACCTTGGACTATGACCACGCATGGGCAGCTACTGGTCAGCGTGCGGCTGGCCGCCCAGTGCACGGATGCCCGGGTGAACATTGTGGTGGAGGAGTTGTTTGCAAAATACCCCAGCGTGGCGGCGTTGGCTGCCGCCGAGCCGGAGGACATTGAAGCCATCGTCAAGCCCTGCGGACTGGGACACTCCAAGGCGCGGGATATCTCGGCCTGTATGCGGATGCTGCGGGACAAGTACGACTGCCGGGTACCCGACACCTTTGACGAATTGCTTGCCCTGCCCGGCGTAGGGCGCAAGAGCGCAAACCTCATCATGGGGGATGTGTTCGGCAAGCCCGCCATCGTTACCGACACCCACTGCATCCGGCTGTGCAATAAAATCGGCCTTGTAGACGGCATTAAGGAGCCGCAAAAGGTGGAGATGGCGCTATGGAAGATCATCCCGCCGGAGGAAGGCAGCGACCTTTGCCACCGCTTTGTAATGCACGGACGCGCGGTGTGCAACGCCCGCAAGCCGGAATGCGAAAAATGCTGTTTGAAAGACATCTGCCGCACCGCCCGCGAAGCCGCCGGGCAGCAGGCAGAGCCATAATTTTTAAGGAGGTATAAATTATGATCACTTTAACGATTTTGCTCATCGTTGCCCTGCTGTGCGTACTGGTGGGCTGCCTGACCGGCCTGCTGACGCTGGTGGGCGTGCTGGCCTCCCTTTTTGTGGGCGTGCTGGTGGGCGCATTGGCCGGATATCTGGCCGGGCGCTTTATGGGCACGGAAACTTCCCTTGGCCGCAACATCCTGATGGGCGTGCTGGGCAGCTTTGTGGGCGAGTTTTTGTTTGGCCTGCTGGGCATCCACGCCTCCGGCAGCTTTTCTTCCTTTGCCATCTCGGTGGTCGGCGCCTGCATCTGCATCTGGATTGGCCAGAAGATCTCTAAGTAAGTTTTTTGTAACAGTATGCCGCCGCATTCTGCTGCCGGAGTTTCCGGGCAGGGTGCGGCGGCTTTGCTTTTCCGCACAAAGCAAAACCCCCGAAAACCGGCTTCACAAGCCAACTTTCGGGGGTTTTTCTTTGGAGCTACTGACCTGATTCGAACAGGCGACCTGCTCATTACGAGTGAGCTGCTCTACCAGCTGAGCCACAGTAGCACATTGCACATCTGCTGCAACAGGCAATATTTTACCATATTTCTACGGTGCTGTCAAGGCCGGATTTCCTGTAAGCGGGGCAGCTTTTGCAGAGTGTTTCACAAAAAGTTGTTGCATTTTAGCCCGGCGGCTTTATAATAGAATTGATTGCGCAAAAGGCCGCGCCTTTTGCCGGAAAGGACGAGCTGCACCATGATTTTTGTTCCCCTGCTGCACTACTTTTTGTGCAAGAATGATTACAGCGGCAACGAGGCCGGGCTGCGCTACCGGCTTACCCCGGGCAAGCGCACCGTGCCGGACCCGGACGGCGGCGCGGATGCCACCAAAGAGGAAAAGATCCTCACAGTGGACTACTGGCCCGCGCCTTGGACGATTGACAAGACCGATCCCGCCCTGCGCCGTCGGGAGGTATTTCCGCTTACGGACGAAGGGCGTGCCGCCGCTGCGCAGTATCTGAAGGACGCCTACGAGGCCGAGTCGGAGCGCTGGAACAACTGCCCGGACATGATGGACTGCGACCCCTGGGAGCCGCCTGCCGAACCGGATACTGTCAACGAATAAACTGAACGAGGAAACCATGATCTACCGTTTGAAAGAACTGAAGGGCGATACCATCGCCGTGCCGCAGCTGGTGTTCTCCAAGCTGGGCATTGCCGAAGAATACAATGTGCGGGTGGCGCTGTATGTGCTGGCCACCGGCGTGACCGACCCGGACAAGATCTGCGCCGACCTCAAGCTGCGCAGCCGCATCAGCGCAGAGAGCGCGCTGGCGTTCTGGGCAGGTGCGGGGCTTTTGGAGCGCTACGAAGAAAACGCCGCACCGGGCGCAGAGCCCAGCGCCCCTGCCCCTATGCGCTGGGCGGAGATCGCCGCCGCCAGCCGCACCGACCCTATGATCTCCAGCCTGATCGACTGCGGACAGACCAGCTTTGCCCGTCCGCTGACCCATACCGAGATGGAAAAGCTGGTGAACCTGTATGTGCAGGAGGGCTTTGCGCCTGAGACTGTGATGCTCTGTGTGGCCTATGTGGCCAGCCGGGGCAAGCGCACCATGGCCGCTGTGACCCATGAGCTGAAGGTCTGGCGCGCTGAGGGCGTGGAGACCGGTGAGCAGGCCGATGCCCACTTAAAGCTGCTGGCGCTGCGCCAGAGCCGCGAGGAATACGTCAGCAGCCTGCTGCAGATCACCCCGAGGAGCTGACGCTGGGCGCGCGCAAGGCCATTGCGCGCTGGTACGAGGTGTACGGCTACGACGACGCCATGGTGCAGGAAGCCGCCGTACAGGCAGGCCCCAAGCGGGATCTGTGGTACTGGAACAGCATTCTGAAAACATGGAACGCCAAGGGTCTGCGCAGCATCCACGATGTGCGTGGGCCGGTGGCTGCAGCCGGAGCAAGCCGGAACATTCGGGTGGATCGTGCAGCCCCCAGCGGAAACGATATCCTGAAAAACGCCACCCGCCGCCGTTCTCTTATCAAGAAACCGGAGTAAGGAGCCTTTATGCGTACCAAAAACGAATTGTATCAGCAGGCATTGCGCACCGTAGCCATGCGGCGTCAGACCGCCCGCGCCTTGGCGCAGGATGCGCAGGCCGAAGCCGAGGCCGCCATCCCCGGGCTGCGCCATGCCGAAGAGGAAGTGCGTGTGCGGGGCATCCGCTGCGCCATTGCCGGAGCCTCCGGCAAGGACCGCACCGAGACTGCTGCCGCCCTTGCGGCGGCAAAGCAGAAGCTGACTGCCCTGTTGGCCGCAAGCGGACGCCCTGCGGATGCACTGGAGCCAAAGTTCACCTGCAAGCGGTGTGAGGACACCGGCGCGGTGGACGGCCGCACCTGCGATTGTGTGCGCCGGGTGATGCAGCAGCTGCGCCGGAAGGAGATTGAGGAGCTGTCCAGCCTGTCCATCTCCAGCTTTGACACCATGCAGCTGGACTACTACTCCAACACGGTGGACAAAGCGCTGGGCGAGAGCGTGCGCAGCTACATGACCGGAGTTCTGGCCGACCTGCGGGATTACGCGGCAGACTTCTCCCCCGCCACCCGCGAAAGCCTGCTGCTGGTGGGCAACGCAGGGCTGGGCAAGACCCATGCCGCCCTTGCCATTGCCGGGGAGGTGCTGCGGCAGAACTACGACGTGATCTATGTCTCCTGCCCGGACTTTTTCGGCAAGCTGGAAGCGCTGCATTTCGGCACAGACCCCGGCGGCGAGGAGGAGACCTTGTTCCAGACTGCCTGCAACGCCGATCTGCTGATCCTTGATGATTTGGGCACCGAGTTCAACTCCAGCTTCTTCCTGACGAATCTGTACAGCCTGCTGAATAACCGCTTGGGCGCAAAGCTGCCTACCATCGTCACCACCAATATCACGGACGGCGCACTGCTGGAAAAGCTGTATACGGAGAAGATTTCCAGCCGCCTTGCGGCCTTTGTGCAGATCCAGTTTCTGGGCAGTGACATCCGGGTACAGAAAGCCGCCGAATAAGTCGTTTCATTTCTGCCGGATCCGTCCATCTTTCGAGAGAAACAATTGCAAAACAAATGCGCAGCACCGCGTAAATAAAAAGCCATCTGCCGCAGCATGACCAGGGGCGAAACCCTTTGAATCAGCTGTTGCAGATGGCTTTATTGTTTGATAAATCAGAACTCCAGTGCAGGACTTACCTCGTTGCGGCGCTGTGCCTGCACGATGCAGTCTTTTTCCGGCACGACACCAGCTGCGCCCAAGGTGGTGAACACGGTCTGCAAGGCAAGGCTGGGCGTGTTATTCTCCTGCGAGAGATGGCACAGGGCGAACTTTTTACAGCCGCTCTGGATGAGCTCCAGAAGCTTTGCGGAGCACTCGTCGTTGGAAAGGTGTCCTCGCACGCTCTCGATGCGGGCGCGCAGATAGTAGGGGTAGGGCCCGCTGCGGAGCATATGCAGGTCGTAGTTGCTTTCGAGGGCCACAAGGTCGCAGCCGGACAGTGCTTCATGCACCGGCGGGGTGAGCGTGCCAAGGTCGGTGGCGATGGTCATGGTCTTATCGTCCGGGGTGTGGATGCGGTAGCCCACACAGGGGACGTCGTGGCTGGTGGGGAAAGACTGCACCCCGAAGCAGCCGATGTCCTCTTCCCTGCCCTCCAGCGTGTTCAGCTCACAGTTGGCGGGCACGATATCGTTGGCATCCAGAAATTCCAGCGTCTCCTCTGCACCGTACACCGGCAGCGGATATTTTTTCAGGAAGGTGGAAAGGCCCTTCACATGGTCGCTGTGCTCGTGGGTGACAAGGATGCCCGCGCAATCGCTGACGGCAAGCCCCAGCGATTTGAGCGCTGCCGTGGTGGTGCGGACGCCCTTGCCCATATCCACGATGAGATACCGCTCCCCGCAGCGCACGACGCTGCTGTTGCCGGAGGAACCGGAATACAATGAAATGAACTCTGCCATGAAAACCTCTTATGTTACCACCTGAAAACAGCCCGCCGCACAGAACTTACGGCAGGCTGTTTGTTTTGTTGTTTGTGTTACAGAGCCTGTTCCAGCGCAGCGGGCATCCGCTCCACCTTGCTGATATCAGCGCCCAGACCGCGCAGCTTTTCCACGATATTCTCGTAGCCGCGCTCGATATGGCCGATTTCCTCGATCTCACTGGTGCCGTCAGCCATCAAAGCGGCCACCACCATGGCGGCACCGGCACGCAGGTCGGAAGCGCGCAGCGGTGCGGGACTGAGCTTTTCTACGCCCTCAAACACGGCCACCTGACCGTCCACCTGCACGCTGGCACCCATCTTGCGCAGCTCGTCCACATAGCGGAAACGGTTGTCCCACACGCTCTCGGTGATGGTGCTGGTGCCCTTGGCCACGCTCAGCAACACACCCATCAGGGGCTGCATATCGGTGGGGAAGCCGGGGTGCGGCATGGTATTGATCTTCAGCGGCAGAATATCGCCGGTACGGGATACCCGCACAGCATCATCAAATTCTTCCACAGTGACCCCTGCACGGCGCAGCTTTGCCGTGATGGGCTCCAGATGCTTGGGGGTGACGTTCTTGATGAGGACATCGCCGCCGGTGGCAGCCGCAGCCACCATATAGCTGCCGGCCTCGATCTGATCCGGGATGATGCTGTAAGTGCAACCGTGCATTTTTTCCACACCGCGTACCTTGATAACATCCGTACCGGCACCGCGCACATCTGCGCCGCACATATTCAAAAAGTTTGCCAGATCCACCACATGGGGCTCCTTGGCGCAGTTTTCCAGAATGGTCTGACCCTTGGCCATGACCGCAGAGAGCATACCGTTCATGGTAGCGCCCACGCTGACCTTATCAAAGAAGATATGGGCACCGGTCAGCTCCTGCTTGGTGCGCACGGTGATCATGCCGTAATCCACGCTGTCCTCTGCGCCCAGTGCACTGAACACCTTCAAGTGCTGGTCGATGGGGCGGGGGCCCAGATTGCAGCCGCCGGGCATGGCCACTTGTGCCTTGCCGAAGCGGGAGAGCAGTGCGCCAAGGAAGTAGTAGCTGGCGCGCATCTGGCGGGACAGATCGTCCGGCACATTGGTAGTGACCAGATGCCGCGTATCGATCTCGTAGGTGTTGCGGTTGAGCATCTTCACCTGTGCACCAAGGGTGCTCAGAATCTTGAGGCTGACCGACACATCGCTGATATCGGGCAGATTTTCGATCACGCAGACATCCGCTGCCAGAATGGTGGCAGGCAGAATACCCACAGCCGCATTTTTTGCGCCGGAGATGATGACTTCGCCGTGCAGGGGCTTACCGCCGGTAATAACAAATTTCTCCACTTTTATGATCTCCTTGTCAAAGGCCTGTGCCACAGGCCTGTTAAGGCTACTGAAAGCATTCCATCTCGTTACTTGTACTGCCGGGGTGTACAGATTTACCAACACCGGGGCAGATTTATAACTATCCTATTATACACTACTTCCACAAAAAAGCAAAGCCCGATTTGTATCTGTTTCATTATTTTCTGTTTTGCCCAGATTACACGCGGATATTCCAATAATTTATTGAATTTTTCATCAATTTTGACGAATACCGACCCAAATTTCACCCTTTGGCGATATCACCAAACGTGATCCTCGCACCGCGCCTCCGGGATCCAGCCCAGCTGATAGGCCGTTACCAATTGCTTCAGGTCGTGCACTCGTTCCCGCAGCACCTCGCCCTCGTCCGTATCTTCCACGAGGATGCGATGATTTTCAGTCTCCAGAATGTTCTTCTGGGACAGGATATCCAAGTTCTCCCGCACCGCCTTCTCTGCGCTTTCAAAAGGCTGATGGGTGCGCAGGGACATGGTGCGGCTGGAATACACCAGCGTATACCCGGCAATGCCGGTCTTTTCGTGGTAGGCGCGGCAGAACCCGCCATCGATGACCACCAGCCGTCCCCCGCCCTTGATGGGGCTCTCGCCGTTTTTCTCCTGCACCGGCACATGGCCGTTGACGATATGGCTCGTGCCCGGCAGGCCGAACTCTGCCAGAATGCGGCGGCAGGCGGCTTCGTCGTTGTACCAGCTATAATAGGGGTCCTTGACCTCCGTATGGGTGGCGGGGTCTGCGATATACAGCCGCTCGAAGGTGGTCATGGCGCTGCGGCCATACAGGGGCGACAGCTTGCCGCACCACAGATACCACAGGAAATCCTGTCCGCTCTGGCGGGCGGCGCTGCCCTCTGCCCCATAGTAGCCACGGCGGGCGCGGGCGTCGCAGTAATCCATCAGGGCACGGCCGGAGTAGCGGCGTCCCTCAAAGTGCTCCACCGCAAAGCCGCCCTTCGTATTCATGGGCACAGCGCCGTGGTAGAGCAGATTGCCGTTTTCAATGTGGTACACGCTGCCCTTGGCGTACAAAAATTCAATGTGCTGCTGTAACCTTTCGCTCTGGCGGAAGGACTGCACCAGCTTGTGCAGCACCAGCTGCTCGTCCGGGTTCAGCTTTGCGGGGTCTGCCGGGTCTACCGTGGGGAAAGAGGTGTCCCGCAAAGGATAGCTCTTCTCCCCCACCTGCACGGTGTGGGCGTCCCAGTCGATGCGGCGCAGAAAGTCCCGCCCCTGCATCTTGAAATCCGGGTTGCGGTCGATGACCTGACACTCGAGCTTGAGCATCAGGATGGTGATGGCCTTGTGCATGACGGCGCAGCGGTGGAGCATTCCCTCCGTATAGGGGCCGCGGGCGGCATCCGTGTGGGGCATCCAGATGGAAAGGTCGTCCTCGCCGTAGAACTGCTCCGCCATGCGCTGCAAGTGCCGCAGATTGATGCCGTAGCAGTCCTCCAGCATCCCGTGGTTGTGGTAAGCAAGCGTAGTCTTAAGTACGGTGCAGATGCAGATGGGACTGCCGGCGGCAGCACCCATCCACACCACGTCATGGTTGCCCCACTGGATATCTACATTGTGATGACGCATCAACAGATCCAGAATAATGTCCGGGCGGGGGCCGCGGTCAAACAGGTCGCCCACGATATGCAACTTATCCACCGCCAAATGCTTGATGAGCTCGCACAGCCGCACGATAAAGCGGTCGGCGCGGCCGTTCTCGATGATGCTGCCCACGATCTGGCCGTAGTACAGGTCTTTATCGTGATCCTCAAAGTGGGCATGGAGCAGCTCGTCCAGAATATAGCCGCAGCTGGAGGGCAGACAGCCGCGCACATGGTCGCGGGTGTGCTTGGAGGACACCAGACGGCAGATATCGATCAGCTGGAGAAGGGTTTGGGTATACCACTGCTCCAGTGCATCCTCGGTAGTGCAGCGTGCTTTAAGCTGAGGCAGCTTTTCGGTGGGATAATAGATCAGGGTGGCAAGCTCGGCACGGGCTGCTTCCGGCATGGTGTCACCCAGCACGGCATCCACCTTTTCCCGGATGACACCGGAGGCAGAGTTCAGGATGTGCACAAAGGCCTCGTTCTCGCCGTGCAGGTCGCTCATAAAGTGCTCGGTGCCCTTGGGCAGCTTGAGCAGCGCCTGTGTGCTGATAATCTCGCTGGCAGCTGCCGCCTGCGAGGGGTAATCTCTGGCCAGCAGGGTCAGATATTTCAGATTATCGCGAATCTCATCGGTTTCGGTGCGCATGGTCTCCTCCATCATAACGCATTCCTTGCCCTGCAAAGATGTTGCGTTTTTTGTATTATCGTTTCTCTATATTTCAGTATAGCACGAATGGCACCAAAAGTGGTATACTGAATACGAAAATTTTAAGCAAAGGACTTTGGATATTATGCCGAAAACCATTTCCATTCCCACCGCTGTACCCTCTGCCCCCGCCGCTGCGGCGCAGACCGTGCCGCCGGGCAGACCGGCTTCTGCGGGGCGGGCGCTACGCTGAAAGCTGCCCGCGCTGCCCTGCACCACTGGGAGGAGCCCTGCATCAGCGGCACAAGGGGCAGCGGCACGGTGTTCTTTTCCGGCTGCACCCTCAAGTCTTTGCTTCTGCCAGAACTACCCCATCAGCGCCGAGGGGCTGGGCAAAGAGATCACCGTGGAGCACTTGGCCGAGATCTTTTTGAATTTACAGGCGCAGGGCGCGCACAACATCAACCTCGTCACCCCCGGCCAGTGGCGGCCCTGGATCATCGCGGCGCTGGACATTGCCCGGGCCGAAGGGCTGCGTCTGCCCATCGTCTGCAACACCGGCGGCTACGAGACGGTGGAGAGCGTGGAGGCGTGGCGCGGGTACATCGACATCTGGCTGGCCGATTTAAAATATGTGTCCTCTGCCCTCTCCGCCGAGCTTTCCTCTGCGCCGGACTATTTCGCCCAGGCCAGGCCCGCCATCGAGGCCATGATGGCGCAGGCGGGACATCCGGTGTTCGATGCGGACGGCATCCTGCAAAAGGGGGTCATTTTGCGTCATCTGGCGCTGCCGGGTCATGTGAAGGACAGCTTTGCCGTGCTAGACCAGATGGCTGCATGGAACGAGGCCGACCCCGGCTGCTTCATCCCCAGTGTCATGAGCCAGTACACCCCCTTTTACAAGGCCGCAGAGCACGGCATCGGGCGGCGCATCACCACCTACGAATACCGCCGAGTGGTGAACTACGCCATGGACAAGGGACTTGTGCAGGGCTATATGCAGCAGAAGAGCAGCGCCAAGGAGGAATACACCCCCAGCTTTGACCTGACCGGAGTGTAATTCTGCGGCAGAGCAGCCTTTTCAGCAACTTTACCAAATTTTCGGTCTTATTTTCTCTTGCTTGCGCGTGCAAACGCTTGCATTCTGTCCGGGAACGCACTATAATGGATACAACGATGTGTTAATAGTTGCGGGTTTCCGCAATGTCATCAGGAGGAGCTTTATGGAACATTTCAATCCGATCCTTGGCAGCGAGCCCAATGGCCAGAAGTTCATCACCTGTGGTGAGATCATGCTGCGCCTGACCCCGCCGAACTACGAAAAGATCCGCATGGCATCGGCCTTTGAGGCCAGTTACGGCGGCAGCGAGGCCAACATTGCGCTGGCGCTGGCAAACCTTGGCGTGGACAGCACCTTTTTCAGCGTAGTACCCAACAACAGTCTGGGCAAGAGCGCTGTGCGCTGGCTGCGCTCCAACGATGTGCACTGCACCCCCATGATCCTGACCGAGCCGGACGAGACCCCTTCTAACCGTCTGGGTACTTATTATCTGGAGACCGGCTACGGCATCCGCCCCTCCAAGGTCATCTATGACCGCAAGCACAGCGCCATTACCGAGTACGATTTCTCTCAGGTGGATCTGGACGCCTTGCTGGAGGGCTACGACTGGCTGCACCTCAGCGGCATTACCCCGGCACTGGCACCCAACTGCCGCAGCCTGATCCTTGATATGCTGAAGGTTGCCAAGAAGAAGGGCCTGACCGTGAGCTTTGACGGCAACTTCCGCTCCACCCTGTGGACTTGGGAGGAGGCACGGGACTTCTGCACCGAGTGCCTGCCCTACGTGGATGTGCTGCTGGGCATCGAGCCCTACCACCTGTGGAAGGACGAAAACGACCACACCAAGGGCGACTGGAAGGACGGCGTGCCCCTGCAGCCCAGCTACGAGCAGCAAGACGAGATTTTCCAGCGGTTTATCGAGCGCTACCCCAACCTGAAGTGCATCGCCCGCCATGTGCGCTACGCCCACAGCGGCAGTGAAAACAGCCTGAAGGCCTTTATGTGGTACGAGGGTCACACCTTCGAGAGCAAACTGTACACCTTTAACATTCTGGATCGCGTGGGCGGCGGCGACGCCTTTGCCAGCGGCCTGATCTACGCCATGCTACACAACTACAAAGCCATGGATATGATCAACTTTGCAGTGGCCAGCAGCGCTATCAAACACACCATCCACGGCGATGCCAACATCACCGATGATGTGAGCACCATCCGCAACCTGATGAACATGAATTACGATATCAAGCGGTAAGCCGCATACAGCAACAGGCTCCCTGCCAATGGCAGGGAGCCTGTTTTTTGCATTGTAATCGCGGGATAAAAAGGGCGCTCCAACCGTAAGCGGATGGAACGTCCTTCTGTTCTTGCTTAGTTGGACAAGATCATGCTGTCATTTGCAAACTCACCGCCGCTGGCGATCTGGAACTTTGCCAGCAGGTCGGAGACCTGCAGGTTCTTCTTCTCCTCGCCGGAGACGTCGTAGATGATGTGACCCTCGTGCATCATGATGAGGCGGTTGCCGTACTTGATGGCGTCCTTCATGTTGTGGGTGATCATCATGGTGGTCAGGTGGTTCTCCTCCACGATGCGTGCCGAGAGGGTGAGCACCTTCAGAGCCGTTTTGGGGTCCAGTGCAGCGGTGTGCTCATCGAGCAGCAGAAGCTTCGGCTTGTTCATGGTAGCCATCAGCAGGGTCAGCGCCTGCCGCTGACCGCCGGAAAGCAGCCCCACGCGGGCAGTCAGGCGGTCCTCAAGGCCCAGATCAAGGGTTTTGAGCAGTTCACGGTACTGCTCCCGCTCTGCCTTGGTGATGCCGATGCGCAGGGTGCGGCGCTTGCCGCGCCGAGCTGCCAGCGCCAGATTTTCCTCGATCTGCATGGTGGCGGCAGTGCCGGTCATGGGGTCCTGAAAGACGCGGCCAATGTAGGCGGCGCGCTGATGCTCGCCCAGACGGGTGACGTCCACGCCGTCGATGATGATCTTGCCGCAGTCCACGGGCCAGACGCCGGCGACGGCGTTCAGCATGGTGGATTTGCCTGCGCCGTTGCCGCCGATGACGGTAACGAAATCGCCCTCGTTCAGTTTCAGGTTCAGGCCGTTCAGGGCGATCTTCTGGTTCACCGTGCCTGCATTGAAGGTTTTGGAAACATTTTGGATCTCAAGCATTTTTTGCGTCCTCCTTTGCCTTTTTGACCGGCTTCGAGAAGTATTTGCCCTTCCAGTACGGCACGGCAAGGAACACTGCCACCACGGAGGCACTGAGCAGCTTGAGCAGATTTGCATCAAAGCCCAGTGTCAGCACCAGCTGAATGACGATATAATAGATGATCGCGCCAATGGAAACAGAGGCCAGCTTGAGGGCAAAGTTATGGAAGATGCGGCTAAACACGGCCTCGCCAATGATGACGGCAGCCAGACCGATGACGATGGCACCGCGTCCCATGCCAACATCTGCAAAGCCCTGATACTGGCTGAGCAGCGCACCGGACAGTGCTACCAGCGCATTGGAAACGGCCAGACCCAGCACGATGTTGAAGTTGGTGTTGATGCCCTGTGCGCGGGACATGGCAGGGTTAGAACCGGTAGCGCGGATGCCGCAGCCCAGCTCCGTACCGAAGAACCAGTACAGCACCCCGATAACAACCGCCGTAGCAAGGATGACCATGATGATGGGGTTGTGCAGGGCAAATTCCTTGACCCAGCGCAGGGAGATGAGCAGGCCGTATTTATCCACGTTGATGGACTGGTTGGCCTTGCCCATGATCTTCAGGTTGATGGAATACAGTGCCAGCTGGGTCAGAATACCGGCCAGAATGGCGGGAATGCCCATGAAGGTGTGCAACAGGCCGGTGACAAGGCCGGTAGCAAGGCCGGCCAGCACAGCCACCAGCAATGCTGCCCAGACGTTCATGCCGGAAAGCAGGCACATGACGCACACCGCGCCGCCGGTACCGAAGCTGCCGTCCACGGTCAGGTCGGCTACATCCAGAATACGGTAGGTCAGGTACACGCCAATGGCCATGATACCCCAGATAAGCCCCTGCGCACAGGCACCCGGTAAAGCGCCCGGCAGGTTTGCAAGTCTTGCAATGATTTCCAAAACAATTTCCTCCTAAACGTTACACTTTTTTATCTCCCGCTTTGATACGGGAAAGCGGAGAAGAGCAAGAATCCACTCTTCTCCGCTATTTTTATATTGTTCCGGTTTTGCTGTTATCAGGCTTCGATCTCTACATAGCCTTCCGGTACGGTCAGGCCAAGGTCATCGCAGATGGCCTTGTTGTACTTTTTGGTCACATCGGTGTACTCGATGGGCATGGTGGAGATGTCGCTCTCGCCGTTCAGGATCTTGACTGCCATCTCACCGGTGGTGTAGCCCAAGTCGTAGTAGCTGATAGACAGGGTGGCCACGCCGCAGCCGGAGCAGATGCCCTCCTCACCGGCGAACACAGGCTTTTTAGCCGGGCGGCAGATGCCGTCCACAATGCCGGTATTGGCGGCAACGGTGTTATCGGTGGGCACATACAGTGCATCGTTCTCGTCTGCAGCCTTCTGGCAGACGGAGGACAGGTCGTTGGAATCCGAGAAAGCGTACTGGGTAGCAGTCACGCCCTTGGCCTCCAGATACTTCTGTACTTCGTCTACCTGATACTGGCTGTTTGCCTCGGCAGAGCAGTACAGCAGGCCGACCTTCTTGACCTCGGGCATCCACTCCACGATCATGTCTGCCTGCTGATCCAGCGGTGCCAGATCGGAGGTGCCGGAGACGTTGCCGCCCACGGTGCCGGAGAAGTTATCCAGACCCAGTGCCACGCCGTACTCGGTAACGGAAGTGCCCAGAATGGGGATGGTGTTGGTAGCAGCCTGTGCAGCCTGCAAAGCAGGGGTAGCATTTGCCATAATCAGTGCCACGCCGGAGGAAACAAAGCCGTTGGCAATGGTGGCGCAGGTAGCGGAATCACCCTGTGCATTCTGGAAGTCGAAGGTGACGTTCTCGCCAAAGGAAGCGGTCAGCGCGTCCTCAAAGCCCTGTGTAGCGGCATCCAGTGCAGCGTGCTGCACCAGCTGACAGATGCCAACGGTGAATTTTTCGCCGTTGGAAGCGGCAGCGACCGATGCAGAAGCAACCGTGGAGGACGCTGCCGCAGAAGAAGATGCGGAGGAAGAACCGCCGCAGGCGGAAAGGGCAGCTGCTGCACCGCAGGCAGCGGCTGCAGTCAGGAAGGAACGACGAGTGATTTTACGCATATTGATGATCTCCTCTATCTCCAGCCCTTGCAGCCAACAGGACGCCGCACTCCGGGCCGATATTGTAAGCGGATCAAACAAGGTTCGCTTTACACTCGTGAAGTATATCACAGAATCGCTGGCAAAACAATCCACTTTTGCCTGAAAACGGCCTTAATTATCGATTCAAGTAAAGTCATCTATCAATTATTTCGAACTATTATTTCGTTTTTTCTGATACTCCGTCAGTTTGTGCAGTTCCATGTCCAGCGTTTGCAGGTTTGCTTCCAGCTGCGGCAGATAGTCCTGTGCATAATCGTAACCAAAATACAGCGCCTGCCAGAGCTTCGCCTGCATCCGGCGCACCAGCACCGGGCTGAGCACTGCCTCCAGCTGCTCCACGGTATCTTCCAGCGCCATGCAGGTCTGCGCCCAGCGCACGTCAATGGCTTCCCGGGCGGGCACATCGTAGCGGGCAAGGTAATCCTGCACCTTTGCTTCGATCACCTGCCCGCCGCAGCCGGTGGGCTGCAAAAAATAGTGCACCTCCCCTGCCCGGCTGATCTCCTGCGCCAGCGGATACAGCGCACACACCAGCGGCTCAGCCTCATGGATGGCGCAGTGGTTTTCGGTCAGAAAGGGGCAGTTGTTGCGGTTTTCCTTCACCGGGGCAAGCCGCAGCACCGGCAAATGGCTCACCCTGCCAATGCTGCTGCGGCAATAACCCCGGGCTACGATCTGCGGCGGCAGACGCAGCCGGGCAGCAATACGCCACAAGTCATACCCGGACAGCACGATATCCTCCCGCCCGCGGCAGCAGTTGCCGCAGCCCGCACAGGCAAAGCGGAATTGTGCATCCCGTTCCAGCAGCGGCATGGCATCGGTACGGGTAAAATCCACCTGTCCGCACAGATCAATGGCTTCGTCTCGCATAGTCAAACATCCTTTTCCATGATAGAATGTCCCTATTGTACCGCCGGAGCACCCGGTTTGCAAGGCGAGCCCTGTGTAGCGCGGTTATTTTTTATCCGCTAGTTTCCGGTACACATGCACTGCATCGCGGATATTGTACTGCTCCGTCCCGTGGTCTCCGGGCGCGGCAAGCGTAACAAGGATGTACTCTTTTCCGTTCACGGTGGCAAGGCTGGCCAGACACAGCCCTGCGGCGGCGGTATACCCTGTTTTGCCGCCTTCGATCCGCGTTCCCGTCGGAAGCTCCGTTCCGTCCAGCTTGCCCAGCAGTGTGCTGGTCAGCGAAACGCCTTCCGGGTGCTGTGCAGTCGCCGTAGTGGTGTAGTGCTCGGTTGTAAAAATTGTGCGGAAGGTCGTATTGTGCAGCGCTGCCTGCAAGAGCTTTGCCATATCTGCCGCGCTGGAATAGTGCTCAGTGTCGGTCAGGCCGGTCGCATTTGTAAAATGGGTGTTCTTCATGCCAAGCTCTGCGGCCTTTTGGTTCATCAGCGCGGCAAAATTATCCTCACTGCCGCTCACCAGCCGCGCCAGCGTCTCACAGCATTCTGCACCGGAAGGCAGCATCGCGCCATAGAGCAAGTCCCGCACCGTGACCTCCTCCCCGGGCGCAAAGCCTGCCATAGACGCTTTTTCGGTCTGTAAGGCTGGAAAAATATCCTCCGGCAGTGTTACCTGTTTATCCAGATCCGGCTCAGCCTCAATGGCCAGCAGTATGGTCATCATTTTTGTCAGAGATGCCGGTGCAGCACGCTCATCGGCACGTTTCTGCGCCAGTACCTGCCCGCTTTGGGCGTCCAGTAAAATCGCATGTCGGCTGGCTGTATCCAGCAGAACATTCTGCCGCAGAAATAACACCAGCAGCACAAGCAGCGCTGCCAGAATACATAGCCGCCGACAGCGGCGGTGAAATCGTTTCATGTTTAGTCGCATCCTTTTTGCAAAATTGTAAAGCGCTTTCACCTCTTAATACGTGGCAAAAGCGCTTTTCCCTGCAAATCCGCTACAAATCAACGCAACAAAAAAGCCCTGAGACTTTCATCTCAGAGCTTTCTGTTAAGTCGGCGACTACCTATTTTCACAAGCCGTTTCCAGCTAACTATCTTCGGCACAAGTAAGCTTAACTTCTGTGTTCGGAATGGGAACAGGTGGAACCTTACCGTCATCGACACCGACCGATTTGACTGAATCAGTATATCACATTTCTGCTTTACTGTCCAGTATTTTTAGAAGGACGTGCCTTCAAAACTGAATAATCACTGCTAACATTTTTTCGTTGACTTAAAAGTCTCAAGCGAATTGTGGTCAAGCCCTCGACCTATTAGTACACGCTTGCTGAATGGATCACTCCACTTACACATCGTGCCTATCAACCTTGTAGTCTTCAAGGGGTCTTACTTGTTTGAAACAATGGGATATCTTATCTTTGGGTCGGCTTCACGCTTAGATGCTTTCAGCGTTTATCCGATCCGTACATAGTTGCCCAGCTATGCCCTTGGCAGAACAACTGGTGCGCCAGAGGTACGTCCGCTCCGGTCCTCTCGTACTAGGAACAGCTCCCATCAAATATCCTGCGCCCACGACAGATAGGGACCGAACTGTCTCACGACGTTCTGAACCCAGCTCGCGTACCGCTTTAATTGGCGAACAGCCAAACCCTTGGGACCGAATACAGCCCCAGGATGCGATGAGCCGACATCGAGGTGCCAAACCTCCCCGTCGATGTGGACTCTTGGGGAGATCAGCCTGTTATCCCCAGGGTAACTTTTATCCGTTGAGCGATGGCATTTCCACTCACATACCACCGGATCACTAACTCCAACTTTCGTTACTGCTCGACCCGTCAGTCTCGCAGTTAGGCTCGCTTCTGCGTTTGCACTCTTTTGCTTGATTTCCGTTCAAGCTGAGCGAACCTTTGAACGCCTCCGTTACTCTTTAGGAGGCGACCGCCCCAGTCAAACTGCCCACCTAACAATGTCCCCGCCTTGATTCAAAGGCGCAGGTTAGAATTCCAATATCGCAAGGATGGTATCCCAACGGCCACTCCACAAATGCCAAAGCACTTGTTTCCCTGTGTCCCATCTATCCTGTGCATGCAACATCGAAACCCAATATTAGGCTACAGTAAAGCTCCATGGGGTCTTTCCGTCTTGTCGCGGGTAACCGGCATCTTCACCGGTACTACAATTTCGCCGGGCGGGCTGTCGAGACAGTGCCCAAATCATTACGCCTTTCATGCGGGTCAGAACTTACCTGACAAGGAATTTCGCTACCTTAGGACCGTTATAGTTACGGCCGCCGTTCACTGGGGCTTCGATTCAATGCTTGCACATCTCCTCTTAACCTTCCAGCACCGGGCAGGCGTCAGCTCGTATACGTCATCTTTCGATTTAGCACAAACCTGTGTTTTTGGTAAACAGTTGCTTGGGCCGATTCTCTGCGGCTCCATCTCTGGAGCACCCCTTCTCCCGAAGTTACGGGGTCAATTTGCCGAGTTCCTTAACAACCCTTCTCCCGTTGGCCTTAGAATCTTCTTCCTACCTACCTGTGTCGGTTTGCGGTACGGGCACCGCAGAAATACACACAGCTTTTCTCGCCATCTTCCATCCCGGACTTCGGTACTAATTTCCCTCGATCGCTACCGGAACCAACACCCGGCTCCGAGACTTCAAATGTGTCCCTGTGCTTAACTCTTTTGGTGGTGACGGAATCTCTACCGTCTGTGCATCGGCTACGCCGTTAGGCCTCACCTTAGCTCCCGACTAACCTGGAGCGGACGAACCTTCCTCCAGAAACCTGAGGCTTTCGGCCATGCAGATTCTCACTGCATTCGCGCTACTCATTCCGGCATTCTCACTTCTATACACTCCACAGCCGCTTGCGCTACTGTTTCACCGCGTATACAACGCTCCCCTACCCAATACATTGCTGTATTGCCTAAGCTTCGGTGTCAGGTTTAGCCCCGTTAAATTCTCCGCGCAGAGACGCTCGACCAGTGAGCTATTACGCACTCTTTGAATGTGTGGCTGCTTCTGAGCCAACATCCTGGTTGTCTACGTATCTTCACATCGTTTTCCACTTAACCTGACTTTGGGACCTTAGCTGTAGATCTGGGCTGTTTCCCTTTTGACAATGACATTTATCTGACACTGTCTGACTCCCAAGCATCAATACTCTGGCATTCTGAGTTTGATAAGCTTCGCTAACCTCTCGGCCGCTAGGCTATTCAGTGCTTTACCTCCAGGTATCTAACTTGAGGCTAGTCCTAAAACTATTTCGGGGAGAACCAGCTATCTCCGGGTTCGATTGGAATTTCTCCGCTACCCACAGTTCATCCGCCGCCTTTTCAACGGAGGTCGGTTCGGTCCTCCATGGAATTTTACTTCCACTTCAACCTGACCATGGGTAGGTCACCCGGTTTCGGGCCCATTGTATGCAACTTAACGCCCTTTTGAAACTCGCTTTCGCTTCGGCTCCAGACCTTAAGTCCTTAACCTTGCTGCATACAATCGCTCGCCGGACCGTTCTACAAAAAAGTACCCTATCACACATTGACGTGCTCTAGGTGCTTGTAGGCACAGGGTTTCAGGTTCTATTTCACTCCCCTCCCGGGGTGCTTTTCACCTTTCCTTCACAGTACTATACGCTATCGGTCACTGGGTAGTATTTAGGGTTGGAGGGTGGTCCCCCATATTCCGACCAGGTTTCACGTGTCTGGCCGTACTCTGGATCCTGCGCAGCTCTCTCCGTTTTCACCTACGTGGTTCTCACACTCTCTGACCGGCCTTCCCATGCCGTTCGGTTAACAGATTAAGTCCTAAAAGCAGTCCGTACCCCGGAAGTATTTCTACTTCCGGTTTGCCCTCTTCCGCGTTCGCTCGCCACTACTTACGGAATCTCGTTTGATGTCTCTTCCTCGCCCTACTTAGATGTTTCAGTTCAGGCGGTTCCCTCGATATACCTATTTTGAAGTTCAGTATAACGTACCTGAGTATGAACCCAGGTGAGTTTCCTCATTCAGAAATCTCCGGATCAATGCTTATTTGCAGCTCCCCGAAGCTTATCGCAGCTTATCACGTCTTTCATCGGCTCCCAGTGCCAAGGCATTCGCCCTGCGCCCTTGTTCGCTTGACCTTTCAAACGTTCTTTAAGAACATTTGGTATCCTCTTGATTCTCTCTTGCCAACGAAGATTATTGTTACCCTTCCTTTTGAAATTGTAATATTTCTTAAAAAAGAACTTACTATAATCTTTGTTTCGCAGTTATTATTCAGTTTTCAAGGTACGTCTTTGAGTGTCCTTTTCAGGGCCCTCAAAATCGAACAATATCTACTCAAACTTTAACTTGTCACCTGTTCCAATGACTGACCATCTTAGATGCTCTGTCATTGCCTGACTCCTTAGAAAGGAGGTGATCCAGCCGCAGGTTCTCCTACGGCTACCTTGTTACGACTTCACCCCAATCACCAGTTTTACCTTCGGCGGCGTCCTCCTTACGGTTAGACTACCGACTTCGGGTCCCCCCGGCTCTCATGGTGTGACGGGCGGTGTGTACAAGGCCCGGGAACGTATTCACCGCAGCATGCTGATCTGCGATTACTAGCAATTCCGACTTCGTGCAGGCGAGTTGCAGCCTGCAGTCCGAACTGGGACGTTGTTTCTGAGTTTTGCTCCACCTCGCGGTCTTGCTTCTCTTTGTTTAACGCCATTGTAGTACGTGTGTAGCCCAAGTCATAAAGGGCATGATGATTTGACGTCAGCCCCACCTTCCTCCGTTTTGTCAACGGCAGTCTGGCCAGAGTCCTCTTGCGTAGTAACTGACCATAAGGGTTTCGCTCGTTGCGGGACTTAACCCAACATCTCACGACACGAGCTGACGACAACCATGCACCACCTGTCTCTGCGTCCCGAAGGAAACACATATTTCTATGTGCGTCGCAGGATGTCAAGACTTGGTAAGGTTCTTCGCGTTGCGTCGAATTAAACCACATACTCCACTGCTTGTGCGGGCCCCCGTCAATTCCTTTGAGTTTCAACCTTGCGGTCGTACTCCCCCAGGTGGATTACTTATTGTGTTAACTGCGGCACTGAAGGGGTCAATCCTCCAACACCTAGTAATCATCGTTTACAGTGTGGACTACCAGGGTATCTAATCCTGTTTGCTACCCACACTTTCGAGCCTCAGCGTCAGTTGGTGCCCAGTAGGCCGCCTTCGCCACTGGTGTTCCTCCCGATATCTACGCATTCCACCGCTACACCGGGAATTCCGCCTACCTCTGCACTACTCAAGAAAAACAGTTTTGAAAGCAGTTCATGGGTTGAGCCCATGGATTTCACTTCCAACTTGTCTTCCCGCCTGCGCTCCCTTTACACCCAGTAATTCCGGACAACGCTTGTGACCTACGTTTTACCGCGGCTGCTGGCACGTAGTTAGCCGTCACTTCCTTGTTGGGTACCGTCATTATCTTCCCCAACGACAGGAGTTTACAATCCGAAGACCTTCTTCCTCCACGCGGCGTCGCTGCATCAGGGTTTCCCCATTGTGCAATATTCCCCACTGCTGCCTCCCGTAGGAGTCTGGGCCGTGTCTCAGTCCCAATGTGGCCGTTCAACCTCTCAGTCCGGCTACCGATCGTCGCCTTGGTGGGCCGTTACCTCACCAACTAGCTAATCGGACGCGAGGCCATCTCAAAGCGGATCACTCCTTTTCCCTCTACCCGATGCCGGGTCGTGGGCTTATGCGGTATTAGCAGTCGTTTCCAACTGTTGTCCCCCTCTTTGAGGCAGGTTCCTCACGCGTTACTCACCCGTTCGCCACTCGATCAAGGAAGCAAGCTCCCTCTTTCTCGTTCGACTTGCATGTGTTAGGCGCGCCGCCAGCGTTCGTCCTGAGCCAGGATCAAACTCTTTATAAATGATATTTATCACTTAAAAGTGTTAAATCTTGTTTTCGCTCAGCACGCAATCGCTTGCGTCCTGTGTGAATTACTTTGTTTGGAATTGTTTACCGTGTTTTTCCAACACGAAAATAGGTTCCGTTACAAGTTCTTTCGATATTGTTCAATTTTCAAGGTCCTGTGCGCCTTAGCCTTGCGGCTGACAACTTGATTATTTTACCACAGAAGTGGTTTTTGTCAAGCACTTTTTTTTGAGAAGCTTTTGAACTTTTCTGAACTTGGAGCGCTTCAGGTTTCTCGGTATCAGCCGGAACTTTTCAGCGTCTATTGGTTCTTTTCAAGGGCTTCCTGCTGAGGCTTCAGAAGTCATTCTTTTGTCTCAGCGCTTGGCGCTCAAGTATAATACCACACCCCGGGGCGCTTGTCAACACTTTTTGACATCTTTTTTTAAAGAAAATTGAGTTTGCTTCATCCATATTGTGATTTCCCCCTCTCCCCATACAAAAAAGGCCGTCCATGCACTGCACAGACGGCCTTGGATCTATATATAATTACTTATATAATGAGTGTTTAGCGGATCTCGATGCCCAGCTTGAACTTCAGGTTGCCGAGGATCTTCTTGACCACGCGCTCCACTTCTTCCGCAGAGACTTCCTTCTTCGGGTCGGACAGAGACAGGGTGAAGGCCATGCTCTTCTTGCCCTCGCCGAGGTTTGCGCCGCGATAAATATCGAACAGCTTGACCTCGCTGACCAGCGGGCTGGCCTTGATGGTCTCTTCGATCTCGCCGCAGGATACAGTCTCGTTGCAGACCAGAGCCAGATCGCGCTTGACCGGTGCATAGGGGCTGAGGGGCTTATAGCGCAGCTCGCCCTCTACGCAGGACATCAGAGCCTCATAGTCCAGCTCGCCCAGATAGATGTTCTGGCTGTCCTTCTGCTCCTTGGCGATCTCCAGCTCCGCGTTGATCTCGTTGGCCAGCTTGCCGAAGACGCCCAGACGCTTGCCGTTGCAGTAGACGGCGGCGCTGATGCCGGGGTGCAGCCATGCGGCGGTCTCGCGCTGATAGTCGAAGGTCAGACCAAAGCCGGCTGCCAGTGCTTCCAGAGCGCCCTTGACGGTGAAGAAGTCCTCTTCGGGGCCGAAGGCACCGATGCAGAGAGTCTGGCGCTCGTGGGGATGCTCGTTGATGGGCAGCTCCTTGGCGAGATAGACCGGGGCCATCTCGAACAGGCGGCCCTCCGCGTTGCCCTTCTTGAGGTTGTCCACGATGACGTTCAGCATGGAGGGAGCCAGCAGGGTGCGCATGACGGACAGGTTCTCGCTGATGGGGTTCAGGATGCGGATGGCCTTGCGGGCCTCATCCTCTGCCGGGATATGGAGCATATCGAACTCGGCATTGGAATAGAAGGCCAGCGTGGAAGCCTCATAGAAGCCCTGTGCGGCCAGCAGACGCTTGGTCTTGAGCTGCTGCTTCTGCTCGTAGTTCAGACCGCCGTTGGTGACAGCTGCAGTGTTCAGGAAGGTGGGCACGATGTGGTCGTAGCCGTACTCACGGATGACCTCCTCGGCCAGATCCGGGAAGCTTTCCACGTCATCGCGATACAGGGGTGCGGACACATCCCAGCTGCCATCGGCCTGCACATCCACGGTGAACTCCAGACGCTGCAGGATGTCGATCATGGTCTGGTCCGGCACGGTGATGCCCAGCACGCCGCAGATCTTGGCCGGGGTGGTGACGATGTGCTTGCGCTCGAGAGGACGTCCATCGGTCAGATCGTATTCCAGCGTAGTGATATCACCGCAATCCAGCTGCTGGATCAGGTGCAGAGCGCGTGCCAGACCCAGCTGCGGAGAATAGCGGTCCACACCCTTCTCGTAGCGGGCAGAAGAGTCGCTGTTCTGGCCCAGTGCGCGGCTGGTCTTACGCACGCAGTCGCGGGCAAAGGTGGCGCACTCGAACAGCAGGCTGGTGGTGTTATCGTCCATGCCAGAGTTTGCGCCGCCCATGATGCCTGCCAGTGCCACCGGCTTTTCGGCATCGCAGATGACCAGATTGTTGGGGTTGAGAGTAAATTCCTTCTCGTCCAGCGTGACGATCTTTTCACCCTCGTGGGCGCGGCGCACATCAATGGTGCGGCCGGCGACCTTGTTCAGGTCAAAAGCGTGCATGGGCTGACCCATCTCCAGCAGGGTGTGGTTGGTGATATCCACCACATTGCTGATGGAGCGCAGGCCGCACAGTGCCAGATGGCGCTTCATCCAGCGGGGAGACTCACCCATCCGGATGTTGCGGACATAGTGTGCCATGTAGCGGGGGCACAGGTCCGGAGCTTCCACCTTGACGGTGATGGGTGCGTCCGGCTCGCAGACAGCCTTGTAGTCCATGGCGGGCATGTGCAGGGGCTTGCCCAGGATGGCAGCGACCTCGCGGGCGATGCCCAGAACAGACTGGCAGTCCGGGCGGTTTGCGGTAATGGAGATGTCGAAAATGTAGTCATCCAGACCCACCACAGGGGCAATGTCGGTGCCGGGGACGGAGTCCTCGGGCAGGATGAGCAGGCCGTAGACCTCAGAGCCCGGGAACAGGTCATCGTTCAGGCCCAGCTCTGCACCGGAGCACAGCATACCGTTGGACTCCACGCCCTGCATCTTGCGGGCCTTGATGGTGATGCCGCCGGGCAGGGTAGAGCCATCCAGTGCGGTGGGCACACAATCGCCCAGCTTCATGTTTGCGGCGCCGGTGCTGATGTGGATCTCGTGGCCATACTCGCCGCAGTCCACCACGCACTTGGTCAGGTGAGTGCCCTCCTGCTTTTCCATCTCCACGATCTTGCCGACGACCACCTTGCTGATGCCGGCATCCAGCGGGATGAGTTCCTCGACCTCAAAACCGCAGGAGAACAGCTTTTCTTCAAGCTCCTGTGCGGTAACGTCAATATCGACGAGTTCTTTTAACCAACTGAAAGGTACTTTCATTGTTTGCTCTCTCCCCTCTTATTCGTGGAACTGCTTGAGGAACTGCAGATTATTCTCGAACATCAGACCGATGTTGTTGATGCCGTACTTCAGCATGGCGATACGCTCGATGCCGATGCCGAAGGCGAAGCCGGAGTACTCGTCCGGGTCGATGCTGCAGTTCTCGAGGACTTTGCGGTTGACGACGCCGCCGCCCAGCACCTCGATCCAGCCGGTGTGCTTGCACAGGGGGCAGCCCTTGCCGTGGCACTCGAAGCAGCTCACGTCCACCTCGACGCTGGGCTCCGTAAAGGGGAAGTAAGAGGGACGCAGGCGGGTGCGGGTGTCGGCACCGAACATCTTCTGCACGAAGGTGTTCAGAGCGCCCTGCAGGTCGCCCAGTGTGATGCCCTTATCCACGACCAGACCTTCCATCTGGTGGAACATGGGGCTGTGGGTAGCGTCGGAGTCAGAGCGGAAGACGCGGCCCGGGATGAGCACCTTGATGGGAGGCTTCTGGCTGTCCATGGTGCGGATCTGGCCGCCGGAAGTCTGGGTGCGCAGCAGGAATTCATCGGACAGATAGAACGTATCCTGCATATCGCGGGCGGGGTGATCCTTGGGGACGTTCAGGCGGGTGAAGTTGTGGTCATCATCCTCGATCTCCGGGGCATCTGCCACGGCAAAGCCCATGCCCGAGAAGACGTCGATGATCTGGTTGGTGACCAGCGTCAGCGGGTGCAGACCGCCCACGGAGCGGGTCTTGGCGGGCAGGGTGATATCCACCGTCTCGGCGGCGTTGCGGGCAGCAAGTTCTGCCTGCTTCACGGTCTCGGCGGCGGCATCATAGTCTGCCTGCACCTTTGCCTTGAGTTCGTTGATGATCTTGCCCATGGCAGGGCGCTCTTCCGGCGCAACGGTGCGCAGATTCTTCATCAGGGCAGGGATCTTGCCGTTTTTGCTGAGGTATTCCTGCCAGAAGGAAGCCAGCGTCTCCTTGCTGGACACCTGACCAAGGCTTTCAGCGGCCTGCTTGGCCAGCTCATCGATCATTGCTTGCATGGATTTTCTCTCCTTTATTCTTTGTGTTCATGGAGCGGAGTATAACAAAAAAGCTCCATCCCCTGCCCGACTGCTCAGGCAAAAGGGACGAAGCTGTAACTTTCTGCTCCGCGGTACCACCCGGTTTCCGCCCTTTGCACAAGCGGCAGGCGGCACTCAAACGCCGTAACGGGGCGCAACCGTCCTGTGCTAATAGATGCGTCCGCATCGTTCGCGCAGACCGCTCGGGAGCGAACTTCAGCCCCTGCCGCACATGGAAGCCCTTTCAGCCGGTGAAGCTTCTCTCTTTGCCGTGCAGGCAGCGCCTACTCTCTCCGTCGCTGCGTTTGGTAATATGATAACCAAGAGTTATGTTACCACATTTTGCGGCGTTTTGCAAGCCGCTGAGCGGTTTTTGTTTGCCGGAGCTGCGTTTTGTGCCTTCTTCCTGGTCAGGCGGCAGGCCTCGCAAGCCGTGATGCAAAGACACCGCAAACACCAGCAGAGCGCAGTCTGTCGGCACCCGCTGCATGGGCACCACCCGGGCGCACAGAGTATTGAAGCTTTCCACGGCACTCTGCGGCAGACCCAGATAAAACAGCGCCAGCGAAAGCGGCAGGTGCAGCACCCTGCCCCACAGCAAGGGTTTGAACGAGACTTCCGGCGGGCAGAGGGTGCGCACTTGCAGCAGCACCGAAGCGCCCTGCACACTGAGCGCGGCACAGCACAGCCCGCTTGCCCACAAACCGGTGCGGGCGGCGTAATCGCAGCCGGAGCACACCTCCAGCAGCATGGCCGGAAAGGGCGCAAGCACCGCGGGCAGCAGCAGCCCACAGCCTGCCGCCAGCAGGCGAAAATACAGCACAAAGCCGCATAATTTCAGGTAGGTCACTGCCGCCTGCGCAAGGATGGCATCCAGCGCCGGCGGCGGTGCTGTTTGTGCGGCAGCGGGCGGCACGGGCAAAGGCTCCGGTATGCCGCAGACACGGCAGAGCAGTGCCGCTGTCAGCCAGCCCGCCAGCACCTGTGCGGCAAACAGGCATATCCCGGCTGTGCGGCTGCCCAGCAGCTGCTCCCCTACCGTCAAAATGACAAAAGACGGCCCGGAGCAGATGCAGGCAGGCAACAGAGCTGAAGCTTCCTGCGGGGTCAGCTCCCTGCTGCGGACTGCCTCGGCAGCAGCGGCGGCGGCAGGGGCAAAGCCGCCCACAAGACCGACGAGCAGCACACTGCCCGCGCTGCGGTTGCGCAGACCGATACAACGCACCACCGGCCAGAGCAGCACGCCCAATACCTCGCCCGCGCCGCTGCGCATGATGAGCGCCGACACCACCAGAAATGGAAAAAGCGACACCAGCAGCGACCCGCCGCAGAGCGCAAGACCCTGCCGGAAGGCTTCCGCGCAGGTCTGCGGCGCGGCAAACACTAGTGCCGCCGTAGCTGCACCCAGCAAAAAAGCCCCGGATGCAGCGGTTTGCAGCTTTTACTCATAAGCACGCCCTCCCCCTCCATATATATGGAAGCATGGGCTGTGCAATGTACAAAGCGCGGGACGGGAGGGACAACGATGGCCAGAGCACACCACGACCGGCGCACCCCGGGCGACTGGCTGCGCGGGCTGTTCCGACAGCCGCCGCCCGGGTTTTACAGCCGCCCTGCCGTATACCTGAGCGGCGACCGGATGGAGATCGAGCATTTTTGCACGGTGTTATTCTTTGATGAAAACAGGCTGTGTCTGCGGCTGGCGAAGGGGCGGTTCACGGTATACGGCAGCGGACTGCGCATCTGCACCCTGACCGCCGCACGGCTGACGGTGCAGGGGCAGTTTTTGCGCACCGATTTTTCCGATGAATAGGAGGCCATCATGGAAGCTGCAAGCCTTTGGGCGGGGGTGCGCTTTACCGCCCGGAACGGCAGCCCCGAGGCGCTTTTGACCGATGCCGCCGGACAAGGGTTGCATTTATACGGTATTTTTTCCCTGCCCGGCGGCTTTTACGGCCATTGCGCAGCATGGCAGTACCGACGGCTGGCCGCACTTGCCCGGCACAGGCGGGTGCGGCTGCGGGTGGAAAAGCGGAAAGGGCTGTATTTTTGCTGCGTCCGTTACTGCGGCGCAAGGGGCTATGGACCGGGCTTGTCGCTTGGGGGCTGGTACTGCTCTGGCTGCAAGGGCTGGTATGGGCAGTGGACTACGGCAGCCTGACCACCGGACAGCGGGCGCGGGCGGGTGCGGTGCTGCGCAGCTGCGGCTTGCAGCCCGGCACTGCCGTAACCGAGGAGCTGCTGCGCACCGGAGAGTATGCACTGCTGGAAAGCGGCGAGTTCTCGTGGGCAAGCCTGAATTTTGAAAAAGGCCGACTTGCGGTGGAAGCTGCTCCTGCGCGTGCACGCCCTGAAATTGCCGCAGGCACCCTGCATGGGCTGCGGGCAAAGTGCAATGGAACGGTGCTGCGTACAAATCTTGCCAGCGGCACTATGCTGGTAGCCCCCGGGCAGACCGTGGAGGCCGGGCAAGGGCTTATCGGCACGGTACGCAGCGAGCGGGACGGCACCTTGATCTTTGCCCCGGCGGCAGGCACAGTGGTGGCGCAGTTAGAGTGGCAGACAGACCAGAGCGTTCCGCTGGCAGAGACGATGTCGCTGCTGACCGGCGAAAACAAAACAAATTACCGGCTGTTTTTCGCGGGGCACTCTGCCGCGCTTTCGCCCTCCGCACCCGATGGAGATGGGCTGTGCCGCACCCGGCATCTGCAATTAGAGGTTTTCGGTCTGCCACTGCCCTGCGCGGTAGAGGAGACCACCTATTACGGGCAGCAGCTAGAGACGATCTACCGCATCGAGGCGCAGGCGCTTACGCTGGCGCGGCTGCAAGGGCTGCGGGCACTGCACGATGCTTTCCCGGATGCCGACATCCTCGCCCGCCGGGAAGAATGTACCGTGCAGGAGGATACACTGCATTACAATGCCGTGTATACTGTGGCGGCAGATATCTGCACATAGTAAAAGGCGGACGATTTGGAATGGTCTCCGCTTTGCTCTGACCATGTTCAGCGGAAAGATTATTGTTTATTTACAGGTCTGGAAAATCTGCGGATTTTCCAGACCTGTCTTTTCACGAGAGGGGTCGAAAGGGAAAGCTTCAGCTATAAAAGCAACTTGCTTCGGAAACGCAAAAGCAAAAAAGGCGGCTGCACACAACTGCGCAGCCGCCTTTTGAAAAGCGGATTTTTTATTGTATGGGATGTTCGGCTTCAGCGGCCTGTGCATCGTACTCAGCAATCAGGTCGTTGAGGTCGTACTGATACTTGCTGTGGCAGAAGTGGCACACCACCTCACAGTTGGGGTCCTCGTCCCGCATACGCACAAGCTCTGCACGGCCAAGGCTGAGCAGCATCTCCTTGGTGCGCTCGGCGCTGCAATCGCACTGGTACTGCACCGTGCGCTCGTCCAGCACGTTGGGGTTGAAACCCGCCAGCGCCATCTGCATCATGTCCTCGGGTGTCTTGCCCGCATGGAGCAGTTCGGTGACAGAGGGCATAGCGTTGATGTTCTTTTCCAACCGGTCGATTTCAGCATCGGTAGCGCCGGGCAGCAGCTGCACCATAAAGCCGCCTGCGCACAGGATGGACAGGTCTTTGTCCACCAGCACGCCCAGCGCCATGACGGTGGGCACCTGCTCGCTGTAGGCGTAGTAGGCGGTCAGATCCTCGGCGATCTCGCCGGAGACCAGCGGCACCTGCCCCACGGTAGGCTCCTTCTGCAGACGGTTATCCCGGATGACGGTGAGCACACCGTCTTTGCCCACAGCGCCGCCCACATCCAGGTGGCCGTTGGCTTTGGCGGGCAGCTCCACCAGCGGATTGTCAATGCAGCCCTTCACGTTGCCGGTGCCGTCGGTGCAGGCAATGACCACGCCCGCCGGGCCGCCGCCGGACACACGCGGGGTGATCTGGTCACGGTCGTCCTTGAGCATGGAGCCCATCAGGCTGGCACCCGTCAGCAGACGGCCCAGTGCTGCGCTGCAGGTGGCGCTTGTGGTGTGAAGCTTTTCTGCTTTACGGACAATATCAGTGGAATCCACACCGCAGAACACGACACCGCCGTTCTCGGACAGGCCGCGGATCAGGTTTGCCATAGGTTATTCCTCCAGTTGTGTATACTGTTTTGTTGCGCAGAAGAAGTAGCGCTGGCTTTCCTCGGTCAACGGGCCGAAGGTCTCGCCATCGCAGACGCTTTCCAGTGCAAAACCGTGCTTTTCCAGCGCCGCACGGATGGTAGCCAGATCATAGGTATACTCGCAGAATTCCTCGTGGAAATGCTCGCCGGTCTCGTGATAATCAATGTCCACCGTGATCTCCACCTTGCGGTCGGCGGCGTTATAGTGGTTGCGCCACACGCAGGCAGCATCCTCTTCCTCAAAGGTGAATTCGTTATCGCCCAGAACCTTCTGGTGCTTATAGGGGGTGTTCATATCAAACAGGAACACCCCGCCCTTTTCCATGAAAAAGCCCGCGTTGGCAATGGCCGTGTCGAGGTCCGGGATGTGATTGAACGTATCAAAGGTGGAGACCGCTGCCCGGATGGTGCCGTAAAGATCCAGCTTGAGCAGGTCCTGCCGGAGCAGCAGCAAGCGACCGGAAAGTCCCAGCTGCTCGGCCTTATCCCGCACCACGCAGAGCATCTCCTCCGACTGGTCGATGCCGATCATATCGTAGCCCGCCTGCGCCAGCATCAGGGTCAGCTCCCCGGTGCCGCAGCCAAGGTCGGCCACAATGCCGTCATGGATGCCGTGGGCTTCCAGCTTTGTATGGATCTGGCTGTACAGGGCATCGTAGTCCGCTTCGCCGTTGAATTCATCGTAAAAATAGGCAAATTCGTTGTAAGCCATGGCGTTACTCCGCTTCCTCGTTTTCCGCAGCCACTGCGGCGTTGAGTACCGCCTGCAGCTCCGGGATGCCGTAGCCGTTTTCGCCGCTGGTCAGCACCACTTTCTGGCAGCCGTAGGGGCGGCAGATGTTCTCAAACTCCTCCAGCGTTTTGGCCAGCTGGCTCTTTTTGAGTTTATCCGCCTTGGTCAGCGCCACCACATAGGGGATCTGATGGTAGTGCAGGTACTTGAGCATCTGGAAATCATCGGCGCTGGGGGCATGGCGGCAATCCAGCAGCTGCACCAGCAGGGTGTGGTGGCGGGGCGCCTCGAAGTAGCTGTTGATGAGGTCATCCCAGCGCTCGCGGTCGGCGTTGCTCACTTTGGCGTAGCCGTAGCCCGGCAGGTCCACAAAGTAGCAGTCGTCCACCGAATAGAAGTTGATGGTAGCCGTTTTGCCCGGCGTACTGGACACGCGCGCCAGATTTTTGCGGCTGCACAACTTGTTGATCAGGCTGGATTTGCCCACGTTGGAGCGCCCCGAAAAGCTCAGTTCAGGGCGGTCGCTCTCGGGCAGCTGGCTGGAAATGCCATAGCTGGCAATAAAATCAGCTTTATTGAAGATCATGGCGTGTTCCTTTCTGTTTTTCAGCAGACAGCGCCCGGCTGGTTCTTCTCAGGCGCGGCGGGGATGCGGCTTTCCCCTGCTTTGGACTTTTTGGTGCGGGGGGCCTGCGGTGCTCTTTGCCGCCTTCGGCTTGAGCAGGGCGGCAGCCAGCACCTGCGAAAGGTTCTGCATGGGCAGGAAGGTCAGATTCTTCTTGACCTCCTCATCCACGTCATACAGATCAGGCTCGTTGTCCTTGGGGATGAGCACGGTCTTCATGCCCTCACGGTAGGCAGCCATGCTCTTTTCCCGCAGACCGCCAATAGGCAGCACATTGCCGTGCAGGGTGATCTCGCCGGTCATGGCCACATCGCCGCGCACCGGTACGCCGGACAGGCAGGACACCAGTGCCGTGGTCAGGGTGACGCCGGCAGAAGGGCCGTCCTTGGGCACAGCACCCTCCGGGGCGTGGATGTGCAGGTCGCACTTTTTCAGCCGCTCGGGGTCGATGCCGTATTCCTCGGCGTGGACGCGTACCCAAGTGACTGCCAGCTGTGCGCTCTCCTTCATCACATCGCCCAGAGAGCCGGTAACGGTGATCTTGCCGGTACCGTTGTCCATGACCTGCACCTCGATGGGCAGGGTCTCGCCGCCTACGCTGGTCCATGCCAGACCGTTGGCGATGCCCACGGCGTTAGTGCGGTTGAGGAAGTCCGGCTTGACGATGCGGGGACCCAGCAGTTCCTCCAGCATGGCGGCAGTCACCGCCACGCTCTCCACCTCACCGGAAGCGATCTTGCGGGCGCACTTGCGCAGCACGCTGGTGATGGTACGCTCCAGATTACGCACACCGGCCTCGCGGGTGTAGCCGTCGATGATGCCGTAGAGTGCGCTCTGGTTCATGGTGACCTTGCCGGTCAGGCCGCAGGCCTTAAGCTGCTTGGGCAGCAGGTGCTTGCGGGCAATATTGTATTTTTCCACGCGGGTATAGCTGGGCAGCTCGATGACGTCCATGCGGTCCCGGAGCGGGCCGGGGATGCTGCCCAGATCATTGGCGGTGGTAATAAAGAGCACATGGCTCAGATCAAACGGGATATCAATGAAATGATCGTTGAAGGTGCTGTTCTGCTCCGGGTCCAGCGCCTCCAGCAGAGCTGCCGCCGGGTCGCCCCGGAAGTCCCCTGCCAGCTTGTCGATCTCGTCCAGCAGCATCAGGGGGTTGGAGGACTTGGCGGTGATCATGGCGCTGATGATCTTGCCGGGCATAGCACCTATGTAGGTACGGCGGTGGCCGCGAATCTCGGCTTCATCCCGCACGCCGCCCAGACTGATGCGCACATATTTGCGGCCAAGGCTTTCGGCGATGGAGCGTGCAATACTGGTCTTGCCAACGCCCGGAGGGCCTACCAGACAGATGATCTGTGCCTTCACGTCCGGTGCCAGCTTGCGCACGGCCAGCATTTCCAGAATGCGGTCCTTGACCTTTTTCAGGCCGTAGTGGTCCCGATCCAAAATCTGCTGGGCGCGGTGGATATCCAGATCATCCACGGTCATGGTGTTCCACGGCAGATCCAGACAGGTATCCAGATAGGTACGGATGACCGTGGCTTCCTGATTGCTGCTCTGCATCCGGGACAGGCGGTCTACCTCCTTGAGCAGTTTTTTCTCGCTGTCCTCGGCAAGGTGCAGCTCCCGGATCTTGCGGCGGTAATCGTCGGCCTCGGCGTGGGTATCGTCCCCCTCGCCCAGTTCATCGTTGATAATGTGCAGCTGCTCGTGCAGGTAGTAATCGCGCTGGTTCTTGTCCATGGACTCGTTGACCTTTTCCGCGATCTCCTTTTCGATCTTCATCACCTGACATTCGCGGCGCAGCATCTCCACAAGGCGCTGCAGACGGCCGTTGAGGGTGTTCTCGTTCATCACAGCCTGCTTGTCCTCATAGCGGAACAAGAGGTTTGCCGGCATATACTCGGTGAGGAACATGGGATCATCGCTGGAAACGATGGTGAACACCACGTCCTTGGCAAGGCGCGGGTTCATACCCAGATACTCGTCAAAGCCGGTCTTGAGGGCGCGGAGCAGCGCCTCGGTCTCCACAGCCTCTTCGGGCTTTGCAGCACGTACCGGAGCAGAGCGCACGGCAGACAGCAGAAAATCGCCGGTGGTATCCAGCTCGGTCAACTTGGCGCGGTACTTACCCTCCACCAGCACCTTGACCAGCTCGTCCGACACGCGCAGCACCTGCTTGACCTCAGCTACTACGCCGTAGGTGTACAAGTCCTGCTGAGTGGGCTCACTGGTCTCCATCTCCTTTTGGGCAACCAGAAATACGTTGGAGTTGTTGGCCATGGCCCACTCCACGGCGGCAATGCTCTTTTCCCGCCCGACTTCAAAATGAACAAGGTTGTTGGGGAACACCACCAGCCCGCGCAGTGCGATGGTGGGCAGATGGAGCTCCTTCCGCTCGACCTTGATGGTAACTTTTTCAGACATATACAAACACCTCCCGACTGCCGCTTAAGTTCCCATGCTGCGGCAGCGCTATCTTTTGGGGTCTTTTTGATAAAAATACAGTTGTTTCCTTATTATACAGATTTCCGGCCAAAATGCAACTGCCCTGCCGAAATGGTCGGTCATTCGGGGCGGTTTTCGTGGGTGTTGAAGCCCATTTTGCCCAGCGCGGGCAGCAGCGCCCGCAGGGTGACCGAGGTGAGCGCGCCCATGACAAGCCCCAGCACCAGCATGACCGGCGCGTAGTACAGCGACAAGGACGAGGAGATGATGACCCCTGCGCCCAGCAGCTGCCCCACGTTATGCGCCAGTGCGCCGCAGACCGACAGGATGAACCATGTGGGGCGCACCGGCAAAAGATAGTACAGCACCCACATCACCGCAAGGGACAAAAGCCCGCCGCACAGCGAGAGAAAGCCCGCCGTGAAGCCGGACACCAGAAAGACGAACAATGCCTTGAGTATATCCAGCACCAGCGCCTGCCGGGGACCCATGAAGAACAACGCGTACATGACCACGATGTTGGCAAGCCCCAGCTTCATGCCCGGCAAAAGCCCCGGGATGACCAGCGTGCCTTCAATGAAGGAAAGCGCCATGGCCAGCGCAAACAGCAGACCGGACAGGGCGATGTGCCGTGTTTTTTGATAGTTGCGGTGATTTTTAGGCATAGAGGATACGCTCCTTTATTCTTCGGGCTGCTGCGTCTGCTCGTAGGCTTCCTGCTCTTCCATAGCGGCTTCCCATGCGGCAAAAAGCTCCTCCTGATGGAAACGCAGATCGCTCAGCTCATCGCTTTTCTGGCGCAGCAGGTCGGGGTCGTTGTACACCTCCGGGGAGTTGATCTCGTTGTCCAGCTCCACCTCGCGTGCACCGCAGGCCTCCATCTCGTCCTCGCAGGCCTTGATCTTGGCGCGCAGCTCGGCACGGCGGCGGCGCTGTTCCTTGCCGTAGCCGGTCTTGGCGGGCTCGGCCGCCTTCTGGGCGGCCTGCACCGGGGCGGTGCGACCCATCAGGGCATCGTAGCTGGGGTAAAGCACAGCCTTGCCGTCCTCAAGGTAGAGGATGGGCCAGGAAAGACTGTTCATCAGGTGACGGTCGTGGGTGACCAGCAGCAGGGTGCCGGTGTAGGCCATCAGTGCCTCAGTCAGGTTCTCGCGGGTATAGATGTCCAAGTGGTTGGTGGGCTCGTCCAGAAACAGCAGATTCGGGCGCTCCAGCACGATCTCCGCAAAGCGCAGACGCGCCAGCTCGCCGCCGGACAATGCTTCGCAGGGTTTGAACACCGTATCGCCCCGGAAGCCCAGCTTTGCAAGGTGGCTGCGCACTTCCAGCTCGGTCATGCGGGGGTACTTGTTCCAGATGACATCAATGACCCTGCCCTGTCCCAGACGGTTCTGCTGCTGGGCAAAAATGCTGGGACGTGCCCCGGTGCCCAGCCGCACCATGCCGCCGGAGGGACGGCGCTTGCCGTCCAGCACCTGCATCAGGGTGGATTTGCCCGCACCGTTGGGGCCGGCAATGATAAGCCGCTGCCCGCGGCAGACCGTATAGGTAAAGGGTTCCAGCAGGGTACGCTCCCCGATCTTGATGCTGAGATTTTTCAGCATCACCAGCTCATTCCACGGTTCTACGTCGTATTCAAAGCGGAACTTCAGCTGGTTGGTCTCGTCCTTGGGTGCCTCGGTGATCTCCAGCTTTTCCAGCTGCCTGCGGCGGCTCTGTGCCATTTTGGTAGTGGAGGCGCGCACAAGGTTGCGGTCCACATAGTCCTGCAGCTTTTCAGCCAGTGCCACGTCGGCATCGTGCTGCTTCTGGCGCAGGGCATCGGCGGCTTCCTTCTGGGGCAGATAGGCCGAGAAGTTGCCCTTGTAGGTGGTCATGGTTTGGAAGGACACCTCCCAGATCTTTGTACAGACATTATCGAGGAAATAGCGGTCGTGGCTGACCACCAGCACCGCACCGGAGTAGCCCTTGAGATAGTTTTCCAGCCATTCCATGGTGGCAAAGTCCAAGTGGTTGGTAGGCTCGTCCAGAATGAGGACATCGGGCTTTTCCAGCAGCAGCTTTGCCAGACGCAGCCGCGTCAACTCGCCGCCGGAGAGCACTGCAATGTTCTTTTGCCATGTATCCTGCGCAAAGCCCATGCCGGACAGCACCTTTTTGATATTCACGTCCATGTTGTAGCCGTCGGCGGCATCCACGATATTCTGCAGGGCATCATGCTGTGCCAGCAGGTCGGCGTTATCGGGCTGGGCAGCCATGCGGCGTTCCAAGATCTGCATCTGCGCCATGGCATCCAGCACCGGGGCAAAAGTGGCGCGCATCTCGCCGTAGATATCCAACGTGGCGTCCAGCTTTGCGTTCTGCTCCAGATAGCCCAGTGTTACCCCGTGGGTCACGCTGAACTCGCCCTCGTAGTCCTGATATTCGCCGGTAAGAATCTTGAGCAGAGTGGTCTTGCCTGCACCGTTCTGTCCCACAATGCCGATGCGATCTTCCCGCTCGACACTGGCGGTCACATCGTGCAGCACCACCTTTTCGCCAAAGGTCTTACCCAGTTTTTCCAAATGTATCAGCATAATTTGTTCCGTTATCCGTTCTTTTCAGTTACACCATTGGTTTCAGCACTGGTGGCGGCGGTTCTTCAGGCCAACGTTGGCCAGTTCCTCCTGCTCCATCACCAGCGGATACAGTTCCTCCAGACTGGCGATCTCGTAGGTGGGGATCACCTTGCCGGGGTTCTCGGCGTGGTTGGGGTTATACCAGCAGGTATCCAGCCCGGCGTTGCTGCCGCCCTGAATATCGCTGGCCAGGCTGTCGCCCACCATCAGAACGTGCTCCCGATTCTCCACGCCCAGTGCGCGCAGGGCCGCATCAAAGATGCGGGCATTGGGCTTTTCGCAGCCCATTTTCTCAGAGATGAACACGTCCTCCATAAAGTTCATCACGCCGCTTTCCGCCAGACGGCGGGTCTGCACTTTCTGGGCACCGTTGCTGACGATAGCCAGCGTTGCCACCTCGGAAAGTTCCCGCAGCACATCCAGCACTTCCGGCCCCATCAGGTCCGGGTGGGTGGAGAGCTGTTCCAGATAGAAGCGGTTCATCTCGACTCCGTCACCGGCGGCATCGATGGCCTTTAAAAAGCGGCTGAACCGCTCGCTGAACAGCTTCTCGCGGCGGATCTGGCCTTTTTCCAGCTGCCGCCACAGTTCCTCGTTGATGGTGCGGTAGGTCTGCACGGTCTCGGCGTCCGGCTCGATGCCGTAGTTCACCAGCGTTTCGGCCAGCGCCTTGTTTTCCGCTGCGTCAAAGTTGAGCAGCGTATTGTCTGCATCGAACAGGATGCAATAATATTTTGCCATAGTATCTCACTTTCTTTTCAGCATTTCCCACTTTGGTGTATCAACAGGGAGAAGCCAGCCCCACCCCCGGCAGAGCTGGCTTCCCATTATTCAGAAACGATCTCATACGCAGACAGGTCTGTTTGTGCCGGGGTGTTGTCCGGACACATTGTTTTACCCTCGCAGGGCGTCAGACCACATTTCTGCATTTCTTCCTCCAGTGCGCTGTTATCCACGTTTTCCCAGTCGGTATCATAGTAATCCACGCTGCCGTTGGTCACGTCATTCTCCCCGGGCAGGGCGGGTGTGCGCATTGCTTCCCAGTACATAAGGCTCCACCTTCCTCTCCCGCCAGCCTATGCGGCGCAAGGAGGAAATGTGCCCTTAGTTGGCAGCTTCCTTGCTGGCGCTTGCCTCGGTTTTGGAGGAAGCGGACTTTTCCTCTTTAGAAGAGGCCGGTTTTTCCTCCTTAGAGGAAGCAGTCGTTTCTTCCTTAGAAGATGCCGTGTGCTCCTGCATAGAGGAGGAAGATGTTTTCCCCTTGGAGGAGCTGCCAGCGCTTTCAGAAGTACCGTTCGAGGAGGAAGAAGCGGGCTTCTCCTCCTTGGAGGAAGCGGGTTTCTCTTCCTTGGAAGAGGCCGGTTTTTCTTCCTTAGAGGAGGACGTTTCTTCCTTGGAGGATGCAGGCTTATCCTCCTCAGAGGAAGCGCTGGAGCTGCTGGAACTGCTGGAGCTGCTGGTGCTGCCGGACGTTCCACCGCTGACCGTAAGTTCCAGCTTGTTGCTGGTGACGGTGCAGTCATTATAGCTGGCGGTGGCATACACCCGGAAGGTGCCGCCCACCATGGAGGGGTCTACCTCGCCCTTTACGGTGGTCTTACCGGCAGCCTGTGTTACCTCGCTGCCGTTGACATACCAGCGGATGCTGGAAGCATCCAGATACTTGCCCTTGAGGGTTGCCTTAAAGGTATAGGAATCCCCCAGCCCAGCCTTACCGCTGCTGCTGACCTGGATAGAGGCTGCTGCAAACACAGCGGTCACATCCACGTTCTGGTCAAAATTGGTATCGGTGCGGGTGCGCTTGGTCACGCCATCGCTCCACTTGACGAACACATAGCCGTCCTCCGGCACAGCGGTCACCGTAACGCTCTGGGCGGCGCTGGTCACCTTGACGGTAAGAGACTTGCCGCTCTCGTCGCCGCAGGTCAGGGAGCCGCCGCCGGTTTTGTCCACGCGATAGTCCGCCTGATACTCCGTTTTTTCCTCAACAACAGAGGAGGAGACCGTCTCCGAGCTGCTGGATGCCTCCACCGCAGAGCTGGGGTTGGCGGTATACTCGGCGCGGGTGGGGATATTATTGGTATCCGGGCGGCGATCCTCGGTCTCGTAGGCGTGGGTGCGCAGATACTTCAGCAGCACCTTCAGGCCTGCGGGCTTGAGGTGGATATCCCCGCTCTGGTAGTAATCCACATTGCCGTAGCCGTTGGCGTCCTTCAGTGCCTCGGCAGAGTTGAGGAACTTGACGCCCAGCTGCTCGCACATGGTCAGCAGCGCCATGTTGAAATCATCAATGCGGGTCTGGTCCATATTGGGGTAGTTGGAGTGGTTGGACGGGACCGGCGGCACCGTGTTGACGATGATATCAGTATAGGGATAGCTGGCCTGAATGGCCTGCACCAGCGCGGTGTAGTTGCTGATAAAGTCCTCGGTGTTCATGCCGTTATCGTTGGTGCCCAGCATGATGACCACCCGGCGGGGCTTCATTTTGGCCACTGCCTGCGCAATGGTGTAGCGGTTATCGTCCCGCTTAAAGGTAACGATGCCCTCGTTCAGGGCGGCACTGGTGCCAATGCCTTCCTTGGCGCAGAACTGCTGCAACGAGATCAGACCGTTGGCGTACAAACGCACCGTGTTGGAATCGCCGATAAAAAGGGTCTGCTCCTGATAGGCGTCACCAGCATCAGCAGTCCCGGTGAGCAGTGCACTGGAAGTCTCGTTGATCTGGTAGTGGTCGGAGATATCCTCCTCCCCTTCCGGAGCGGGCGCGGGGGTAATAATGGAAGAATCCCCCGGCTGCTCCGTCGGGTTCTTGCCCCGCTTGAGCATGGTAAGGGTGATGCCGATGGTCAGCAGCGCCGCCAGTGCGCACACGATGCACACCAGCACCGCCTGCTTCTGCATCGGGGTCAGCGTCTGATTCTCCTGTTGATTATTGCTTCTCATATTCTATCCATTCTCCTTCCGAAGGAATGAAACTTCCTGTCATACCCGGGCTGCCAGCAGCCGGTCGGTAAGGTCGGCGCAGCTTTCGGCCAGCAGCACCGGATGGAAAGCTTCCAGCTCTTCCCGGCTGCCGTAGCCGTACAGCACACCGGCAGCATCCAGACCACAGTCGGCAGCGCCCCGCATATCATCGTTGCGGTCACCCACCATCAGCACCCGCTTGCCCTGCAAGGCGGGCTGGCTGAGCACATAACGCACGACCTCGGTCTTGGTGTCCCGGCTCTCGTCCATAGAGGCACCGCCGATAAAATCAAAATACTGCGCCAGACCCTGCTCCTCCAAAATAGGGGTGACCACCTTGGTGGGCTTGGAGGTGGCGGTGCACAAAATAAAACCAGCCTGCTTCAGGGTTTGCAGCATCTGCGGAACACCCGGGAACACGGCACACTCGTGGCTGCCCTTCACCGCGTAGCTCGTGCGGTAAAGGTCGGTGGCCTTTTCAATCAGCGCCGGGTCGGTGAAGTGCTCACCGAAGCTTTTGCGCAGCGGCGGGCCCAGATACCGGCGCAGGTTTACGCCGGATACATCCACACCCATGGTGCAGAAAACCTCTTGCAATGTATGAATGATACCGGGGCCGAATCGATCAGCGTCCCGTCCACATCAAATAGGATCGCATCATAATGCAGCAATGTTTTATTCCTCGCTTTCATGGTGATACATCCAATAGTATAGCACAGATTTGATACATCAGCAATTCCAACAAAAGATTTTTCTGTCTCTTATGCAGGATTTTCATAAAAAGGGAGGCTGCTGCACCCTGTTTTGTGCAGCAGCCTCCCTTGCGGCAGAACGATTCAGAGCAATGTCGGGCAGCCTACGGGCTGCCCGGCATTGCATTTTCACGGGTTAGATTGCAGTAAAAATCGTCCCACGCAAAAAACATTACTGCGCAGGTGATGGGCAGCTGCTGTCCCCGGGACATAGAGGTTGTTGGAAACGAACTCCAGCTTATCCTTGAGCACCAGTTCAAGGTTTGCGACGGCGTGCACCATATTGGTGGCGGAGTCGTTCACCTCCAGCAGCTTGCAAAGATCCAGGCCATCCAGATCCATGGCCTTCTGCATCTTCCGGCTTTCGGCACACAAAATGTGGCTGAGCGCCGTTTCCTGTAAGGCAATGCTTTCCATCAGGTCCACAACGGCCTGATCCAAGCTGACCTTGGGCATCTCCGGGCACTGAGAACGGGCACAGGGGGTATCGATCATCATAGGGCAAAACCTTCCTTTCCGGTCGTGTGCCCTATCCTATGCTGCGGCGGGTGCGGCTGTTACTGCTTTTCTGCCTGTGCGCGCACCTTCTCAATGGTATCGCGGTAGCCGCCGGAGCCGTACTGGATGCAGCGGTTGATGCGGCTGATGGTGGCAGTGCTGATCTCCACCGCCTTGACGATCTGCTCATAGGTGGCACCGTCCAGCAGCAGCTTTGCTGCCTGTAAGCGCTGTGCCATATCCGAGATCTCCTTTACAGTGCACAAATCCTCAAAAAAAGGCGTAGCACTCTTCCCGGCTCTCCAGACTGAGGATAGCGTCAAACAGTGCATCCGTCGTCTCGTTTCTTCTGGAATTTTTTTCAGCCATTGTTTTTCTCCTTATTATAACAGCGGCGGCAGCGGGCAAAGCGGCCGGTGCTGCCGCACGGAATATTCTGCGCACTACTACTTTAGCACTTCAAAGTGTGAAAGTCAAGACCTGCGGGTGAATGGTTTTCAATTAAAGTGCTATTCAGTTTTATTCTCTTCACACATGAAAGAAAATCATCTAAAAATTATTCCCAGAAAATGGCTTGAATTGGCGTATCCTCTGAACTTGTTACAGAAATATTGACAATTGATGAAAACGGGAATAAAGTAGGACACAATCATTCAGCAAATGCAAGGAACAGGACATGATCTTCTGCATCACCCTCTTTCAGCGAGCCGCTTCTCGGGTGAAAAAGCGGCAGTCAGGAGCAGAGGACCCTCGCCTGCGAGCAGCCTGTGTGAACCGGGTTTTGTGCCCCCAAGTGGCATGGTGCCGTCCAGCCCACGTTATCGGGCAGCATGGTCAGTGTACCATGCGTGGGAGAGTGGCTGTTTTAACACAGCAAGCGAAGTGGTACCGCGGAGTATTGCTCCTGCCCTGGCAGGCGGGAGCAGAAGCCTTCGTCTTCGGAGTGTGACCGGAAAGCCCGGTCATGTGCTGAGGACGAAGGTTTTTTACACTCCGGGGAAGCGCTTTGCCGGACGGCATCCTATCGTTCCGAACCTGTTGCGGAGTGAAAAAAGGAAAGAGGTAGAAAACTATGAATACGCTGGTCATCGTATTGATCGCAGCGGTGTGCCTGTTTGGCGCTTATGTGCTTTACGGCCGCTGGCTGGCTAACAAATGGGGCATCGACCCCGCAGCCAAGACTCCGGCTGTCGTCCACGAGGATGGCCGGGACTATGTGCCCACCAATGGCTGGACGGTGTTTGCCCACCAGTTCAGCTCCATCGCTGGTGCAGGCCCTGTCACCGGTGCCATTCAGGCCGCAGCCTTCGGCTGGCTGCCGGTGCTGTTGTGGGTGCTGCTGGGCGGCATCTTCTTCGGCGCTGTTACCGACTTTGGCGCTTTGTATGCTTCCGTTAAGAACGACGGCAAGAGCATGGGTATGCTGATTGAAAAGTACATCGGCAAGACCGGCCGCAAGCTGTTCCTGCTGTTCTGCTGGCTGTTCTGCGGCATCGTGATTGCCGCTTTTGCGGACATGGTTGCCGGCACCTTCAATGCCTTCGGCGCAGACGGCGCAATGGTTGAGGCTGCCAAGACCAACGGCGCTGCCGGCATGGTGTCCATCATGTTCATGGTGTTCGCCGTTATCTTTGGCCTGCTGCAGAAAAAGTTCAGCTTCTCCGGCTGGAAGGAAAGCGTTATCAGCATCGTGTTCATCGTGCTGTCCTTTGTCATCGGCGCAAACCTGCCCCTGATCCTAGGTAAGGCCGCTTGGAGCTACATCACCTTTGTGTATATCTTCTTTGCTGCTGTGCTGCCCATGTGGCTGCTCAAGCAGCCCCGTGACCACATGACCACCTTTATGTTCGTGGCCATGATCGTGGGCGCTGTGGTTGGCCTGCTGGTTGCACACCCCACCATGAACCTGCCTGTGTTCACCGGCTTTACCAACGAAAAGCTGGGCACCATGTTCCCCATCCTGTTCGTCACCGTGGCTTGCGGTGCAGTTTCCGGTTTCCACAGCCTTGTTTCCTCCGGTACTTCCTCCAAGACCGTTGAGAACGAGAAGGATATGCTGAAGGTCGGCTACGGTGCCATGATCCTTGAAAGCTTGCTGGCTGTTCTGGCTCTGTGCGTGGCCGGTGCTGCCGCCGCTGCTGACGGCACCCCCGCCGCCGGCACTCCCTTCCAGATCTTCAGCCGCGGCGTCGCCGGTTTCTTTGAGATGTTCGGCGTCCCCGCTTACGCTGCTACCGTCTTTATGACCATGTGCGTTTCCGCACTGGCTCTGACCAGCCTGGATGCCGTGGCCCGCATCGGCCGCATGAGCTTCCAGGAGCTGTTCAGCGTGGACGACATGGAGCACGCTGAGGGCTGGCGCAAGCTGCTCTGCAACGTGTACTTCTCCACCTTCCTCACTCTGGTGTTCGGCTTCATCCTGACCAAGATTGGCTACGCCAACATCTGGCCGCTGTTCGGTTCTGCAAACCAGCTGCTGAGCGCTCTGGTCCTGGCTACCCTGTGCGTCTTCCTGAAGGTCACCGGCCGCAGCAACAAGATGCTCTTCCCCCCGCTGGTCATCATGCTGTGCGTCACCTTCACCGCTCTGGTGCAGCGCCTCATGGCGATGGTCAAGGCCATCAGCAATGCCGCTGCTGTCACCATCCCTGCCGGTGAGACCACTTGGAGCGCTGTGTTCATCGCAAACGGCCTGCAGCTGATCCTGGCTGTGCTGCTGATCGTTCTGGGCCTGAACATCGTGTTCCACTCCTTCTCCGCCTACAAAAAGGCAGAGCACAACAGCGAAGCAAAGGTCTGATTCTGCCATTCACAATCCTGTTTTCAATAAACAAAACGCCGCTGACGATGCACAAAGCCGTCAGCGGCGTTTTGTTGTGGAAGCGTATTTTATATGTAAGCCCGGAAAATCTGCGGATTTTCCGGGCTTACATTTTCACAGACTGAGGAAAAGAGAAACGGCCTATTATAAATGACAGCTTTCCCAGCTTTGCAGAGCGGCCAGCTGGGTCTCAGTATGGAACCAGTGTTCCCCGCCCTCCAAAATGGTCAGGTGCGCCCCGGTCTGCTGCCGGAACTGCTCCATCGCGGTGTGCCCGGTAAGGGGGTCTGTATCGGCATAGAGCACCTGTGTGGGCACCTTCCAGTGCAGCGAATGTTCCCGCACCCAGCACAGATACGGCCACGAAAGCGTCTCCCCAAAGTCTGTGGGGATCTCCCCTGCCGCGTGCAGCTGCTCCTCCGTTACCCCTGCCTGCTGCATCAGGGCAAGGATCAATTTTTCCATATCCACGATCGGGGACACCAGCAGCGCCTTCTCCGGTTTTTGCGTCTGCAACGCCTGCATAGCAAACCACGCCCCGATGCTGACCCCATACACCCGGATATGCTTCCATACCGGATGCATCCGGGCGTAAACCGCCTGCAGCTCCCGGGTGACCACCCACGGCACCAGCTTTTCCGGGCTGTTTTTCCGGGTGCCGTGCTCCGGCAGATCGACAGCCAGTACCTGCCAGCCTGCCGGGCAAGCTGTGCGGGCAAAGCGGGCAGCCTCGGCTGCGCTGCCGTTTTTGCCGTGGACGTAGAGATAGACCTTACGGCTGCGCTTGCCGTACAGGACAGCCGGGACACCTGCAACCTCAAGCTTGATTTTTTCCATAACGGCTCCCTCCTGTTTTGGGGGCGTATTGCGCCCTGTTTTTCTCTATGATAGCACAAGCAACAGCCAAACACAAACAGGAAGAAACTAATGCTAACACAATTTTGAATGGCCTCCGCTGCCGCTCTGGCCATTGTTCAAGGAAAGTATATTTTAATATTTGAGGTTCTGAAACGCCTGCGTGCGTTTCAGAACCTCTTTTTCACAGAAGGGGTCGTAACTGGAAACGGCTGCTGTTACCTCTTACGTCCTCTCCCGTGAAAATGGGATAACGGAGCGTCCGCAGACGCTCCGTTATCCCGAAATAATAAATCATAATTCCGCTGAATATGGCCAAAGCGCAGCGGAGGCCATTTGAAATCGTCCTGCACAAAAGAGCCACCGCACAAACTTGTGCGATGGCTCTTGGGGTAGTGCTTTAGGTTTTTCTTAGCCGAAGATGTTGATCAGGATACCAGCAGCAACGGCAGAACCGATAACGCCGGCCACGTTGGGGCCCATGGCGTGCATCAGCAGGAAGTTGGAGGGGTTCTCGCTCTGGCCGACCTTCTGAGAAACACGGGCAGCCATAGGCACAGCGGAAACGCCGGCGGAACCGATCAGGGGGTTGACCTGACCGCCGGTCAGGATATACATGACCTTGCCGCACAGCACACCGGCTGCGGTGCCGAAGGAGAAGGCGATCAGACCCAGCACGATGATGAACAGGGTGCGGGTGTTCAGGAAGGTGTTTGCACTGGTGGTGCAGCCAACAGACAGAGCCAGGAAGATGGTGATGATGTTCATCAGCTCATTACCGGCGGTCTTCTGGATACGGTCCACGACGCCGCACTCCTTCATCAGGTTGCCCAGCATCAGCATACCGACCAGAACGGCGGCATCCGGCACGATGAGGGAGACGACGATAGCGACCATGATGGGGAAGATGATCCTCTCGGTCTTGGAGACGGTGCGCAGCTGCTTCATGACCACAGAGCGCTCCTTGGAGGTGGTCAATGCCTTCATGATGGGCGGCTGGATAACGGGCACCAGTGCCATGTAGCTGTACGCTGCCACAGCGATGCTGCCCAGCAGCTCAGGTGCCAGACGGGAGGTAACGAAGATAGCGGTCGGGCCGTCGGCACCGCCGATGATGGAGATGGCAGCGGACTGCTTCTGGGTGAAGTCCACCAGACCGGTAGCGGCCAGCAGACGGGCGCCCATGTAAGTACCAAAGATACCGAACTGTGCGGCAGCGCCCAGCAGCAGGCTCTTGGGGTTGGAGATCAGGGGTGCAAAGTCGGTCATGGTGCCGATACCGAGGAAGATCAGCGGCGGGTAGATGCCCAGCTTAACACCCATGTAGAGCATATCGGCCAGACCGCCGTTGTTCAGGATCTCGATCCACATCGGGTGCTCCAGACCGTCACCAACGAAGTACTGCATGTGGATGATGCCGCTGCCGGGGAGGTTGGCAAGGATCATGCCAAAGGCCATGGGCAGCAGGATCAGGGGTTCGAATTCCTTGACGATGGCGAGGTACAGCAGAAAGCAGCCCACGCAGATCATCACGGCGTACAGCCAGCCGCCGGGCTGGCCAAACTGTGCAAAGCCGGAACTTTGGAAAATACCGACCAGAGTATCAATAAACTGTGTCATGCTCTTCCTCCTGTGTTAAAACGGGGCCGTGGTGTCGTTTACACCCGCATTGCCCCAGCCGTTCTTGCTGCGGCGCACAGCCTTGAGGGTGTACTTGCCGTTGCCCATTGCATGGATAGCAGCCATAATAGCGGCCACCACATCACCGGGGATGCCCTCCTCTACCTGAGGAGCGGGCGCAGCCTGCTGTACCGGAGCGGCAGCGGGCTTTGCGGCAGGTGCCTGTGCAGCAGTCTTGGCGGCCTTCTTCTTGGCATTCATCGAGTCGAAGATCTTGCCCTCCAGCGTGATGATGGCCATTAGCAGGACGAGGATCAGGAACACCAGCACGATACCGGTAATGGTAACGACCACATCGAAACCTAAATCCATGGTTTTTCCTCCTGTTTGTTGGATACTGCAAGCGATACAACATCGTTAGCAGAAAATCAATTTGGGTATAGTATACCGTATTTTGCCATTTATTTCAACAAAAATTAACAAATTTTATTTTTGCTGCTTTGTGATATGACATGGACAAAACGAACCAAGCTTAGCGGCGGCCGATGCGCGGGGTGGCATCCGTAAAGCCGGTTTCCAGCTTATCACCGATGGAAAGGCTCTGCGCCGTGCCCAGTGCAACACAGTTTACGGGGTCCGGCGAGACGGTGACCTCCACCTTCAGTTCCTGGCTCAGATACTCGGTCAGGCCGTGCAGCTGGGCACCGCCGCCGGTGAGCACGACGCCGTTGCGGTAGATGTCGCCGGCCAGCTCCGGAGGAGTCTTCTCCAGCACCTGATGGGCGGCGGTGCCGATCTGCTCGCTCAGGCGCATGACCGGCTCGTAGAGGTCGGCGGTGGAGACGTTGACGCGCACGGGCAGGCCGGTGAGCAGGCTGCGGCCCTTGATCTCCATGGTCTCGTTGAAATCCGCCTTCTGGGGGCAGCAGGCCACGTGCTTCTTCAGGTTCTCAGCGGTGCGCTGGCCGATGGCGATGCTGTATTTGTTGCGAACATGCTTGAGGATCTCCTCATCGTAGTGGTTGCCGGCCACGCGGACGCTGGTGGCCTTGACCTTGCCGCCGAGGCTCAGCACGGCGATGTCGGTGGTGCCGCCGCCGATGTCGATGATCATCCGGCCATCCGGCACGGTGATGTCGATGCCGGAGCCGAGAGCTGCGGCGATAGGCTCGTCGATGAGGTAGACCTGACGGGCACCGGCGGCCACCACGGCCTCCACCACGGCGTCGCTCTCAATGCCGGTGATGGCGGCGGGCACGCACACGGCCACACGGGGCTTGACCATGTGGGAGCTGTACACCTGATTGACGAAGCGGCAGATGAGCTCCCGGGTCATGGTGTGGTCGCTGATGACGCCATCCTTCAGCGGGAAGATGGCGGAGATGTAGTTGGGCGTGCGGCCCACCATTGCAAGGGCCTTGTCGCCGGCCTCAAGCACGCAGTTCTTGCGGGTATCCACTGCCACAACGCTGGGCTGGTTGAGCACTACGCCCTTGCCCTCCTGCGCGATGATGATGGTCGTCGTACCAAGATCGATACCGATGTCGTTCTGTGCCATAATTGCCTGAATCCTTTCTCTGCGTTCCTCTATCATGTATGTAACGCCCGCAGCGGCGGGCAAAAAAACAAAGACTATTTTAGTATAACATAGTTGCGGCAAAAAAGTATACAAGTTTTGCCGCTGTTCTGCGCGGTTTTATCAGGGGCTCTCCCCTTCTGTGCTGAGCTGCTGTGGCGGCTGTCCGGCCTGCAGCAGGGCGCACAGGCCGCTGTAACGCAGATTCTGCCGGATGTTGCTCATCATGCTGTTCACCACGTCCCTGCGGCCCGCCACGATGCACAGCTTGCGTGCGCGGGTGACGCCGGTGTAGAACAGGTTGCGGTAGCACAGGCGGGGCGGCACCTGCGCCACCGGCAGGATCACCGCCGGGAACTCGCTGCCCTGACTCTTGTGCACCGTGATGGCGTAAGCGATCTCCAGCTCGCCCAGGTTCTCTGCCGGGTAGAGCAGCCGCCGGTCATCCATGCGCACCACCATGGAGCGCTCCCGCAGGTTGATGCTTTCCACGATGCCGATATCGCCGTTGTAGGCACCTACGCCCTGTTCGCCGCCGATGCGGTTCCAGACGATCTCGTAGTTGTTACGCACCTGCATCACCTTGTCCCCCACCCGGAACACCCGGGCGGCGCTTTGCAGCTGAGGCTTGCCTTTCTGGGGCGGGTTGAGCAGGTTTTGCAGCTCCACGTTCAGCGCCTGCGTGCCGGTGGGGCCAAGCTTTGTGGGACACAGCACCTGAATATCCCGGATGGGGTCAAAGCCGTAGCTCCGGGGCAGCCGGGTTGTGACAAGGTCGCACACCAGACGCTGCGCGGCCTCGCCGTCCGTTTCCAGAAAGAAGAAGTCGTCGGTCTTGCTGCCCTTTTGCAGCGGCTCGCCGGAGATGATATGGTGCGCGTTTTCCACGATGAGACTGCGTTTTGCCTGCCGGAAGATCTCGTTCAGGCAGACAGTTGGCACGCAGCCGGAGCGGATGACCTCGCTGAGGATGTTGCCCGCACCTACGCTGGGCAGCTGGTCGGCGTCGCCTACCATAATAATACGGCAGCTGTACCGCAGTGCCGCAATGAGGGCCTGGAACAGCTTGACGTCCACCATGCTCATCTCGTCGAGGATAACGACGTCGCACTTGAGCAGGTTCTTGTCGTTGTGGATGAAGCTGACCACGCCGCCGGTGTAGTCCACTTCCAGCAGGCGGTGGATGGTGGAGGCCTTGCGGCCCGTCAGCTCGCTCAGCCGCTTGGCGGCCCGGCCCGTGGGGGCGCAGAGGGCCACCCGCTCGGCCTGATTTTCCAGCAACTGCAGGATGGCGTTCACGGTGGTGGTCTTGCCGGTGCCGGGGCCGCCGGTGAGCACCAGACAGTTCTCGGTCATGGCCTTGCGGATGGCTTCCCTTTGCAGGGGGGCGTAGGCAAAGCCCTGCGTCAACTCTAAGATCTGGATGTTTTTATCCAGCTCCCGCACGGTATTCTTGCCGCGCTTTGCCAGCAGATTCAGCCGGTCGGCAATGTCCTGCTCCGCAGCCAACAGATCCGGCAGGTAAATATAAGGTACCGCATCGAACATTTTCACGCACAGTTCTTCCGTCTCGATGCAATGATCCAGTGCACGGGCCAGCTTTTCCGGCGGCTGGTGGATGAAGTTCGACGCTGTTTCCAGCAGCTGCGCCCGGGGCAGACAGGTGTGGCCGTTGCCGGCGTTGTGGCGCAGGGTGCGCAGAAGGGCGGCTTCCAGCCGCTGGGCGCAGTCGCCTGCCATCTGGTAATACTGGGCGATGCTGTCGGCGTGGCGGAAGTCCAGCTGCAGCGGCTCCCCGCAGAGCAGATAGGGGTTGGACGCAATGGCCTGCATTGCTCCCACGCCAAAGGCCTTGAACACCTCCATAGCCTTGCGGGGGCTGATCTCGAACTGAGCCAGATAGGCGATGAGCTCCCGCATTCCGAACATCCGCTTGAACTCCTGCTGGATGCGGTCGGCCTTGTCCGCCGAGATGCCCGGGATCTGGGTGAGCTGGGCGGGGTCGTTGGCGATCACCTCCAGCGCTTCAGCCCCGAACATATCAATGATCTTATCCGCCGTCCGTGCGCCGATGTAGGGCAGCGACCGGCTGGCAAGGAAGGCGTAGACGGCTTCCAGATCCTTGGGCATATCCGTCTCGCACTCCTGTGCGTGGAACTGGCGGCCATAGGTGGCGTGGTTCTCGTATCGGCCGCGGCAGATGACGCTTTCCCCTGCGTGTAGCTCGCCTACGATGCCGCAGACCACCGTGAGCACCCCGCCGCCGGAGATTTCGAACACCACATAGCCGTTATCCTCGTTCTCGTAGATGATATCCTCCACGACGCCTTCAATCTGTTCCAACTGCTCGTCCACCAATTCCACCTCCTTTTGCACAGATATTATAAGTATAGCCCTTTTGGCGGGATTTGTAAATTGTAGAATCCGTAAAATACCCCGGCGGCTCTCGCCTTTTTCCGGCGGTTGTGCTATACTGGGCGCAAACACTACGTCACGAAATGAGGAGCAACAATGGAGATCATCATTCATCAGGCCATTCTGCACGTTCTGGATACCACCATGGATGCGCCGGTGCTCAGCGGCGGGCCCATGGAGCTGACCGCCGAAAAAAACGCCTACCTGCAAAATCACATTGAAAAGCTGCTGGCCAGCGACGACATCCGCCAGTGCCGCCCGCTGCCGGATTCAGCCTTTAAAAACGAGCTGGAGCACAATCAGGACTTTGTGGATCTTTCCTGCCGCATTGCCGGGGTGCTGTTCGACTATATGCACGCCCACACCACCATCCCCGGGGCAGACCTTGCCGTGGTGGATTTTACCCGGGACGGCGCGCCTTGGCTGGGCATTCTGAAGCTGAACTACAAAAACGGTTACACCCACTACACGGAAACCGTAGAGGGTGCCCCGGTGAACTCCATCATCCAGCAGCGCGCCTGTCTGCCCACCCAGAGCGGTAAGGTAGAGGAGGGCGCGCTGGTAGACCTGACCGATTACTCCATGCGGCTGCTGGAAAAGAAGTACGATATTGACGGCCACAAGGAGTTTTACCTTTCCACCGTGGTGTTCCAGTACACCACCGCCCAGCCGGAAAAGAAAAAACTGCAGGCCATTCAGGAAGCCGCCGTGCAGGCTGTGCAGGAAAACTACGCTGAAACGCCCCATGTGGAGGCTCAGGTCGCGATGCTGATCGCCAATCAGGCCGCAGACAACGACAATCAGGTGTCCATCCAGCAGGTGCGTCAGCAGTTGGAAGAGGAATATCCCCTTGCCGCCGTGCCCTTTGACGACTATGTAGAAAAGAGCGATGTCCTTGACAGCGCCGCCCAGCCGGTGACCGTGACTCCCGCCCGCATCCGCCGGATGGAGAGCCGCAGCCTGCGCACCGCCAACGGCATTGAGGTGAAGATTCCCACGGAGTTATTGAACGCCGAATCCGAGGTAGAATTCCTGCACGCTGATGACGGCAGCATCTCCCTGCTGATCAAAAATGTCATTTTGTAAGCCGTAACAGCAAAATCTTGCAAAACCCTGCGTTTAGCCTTGCTATCCGCAGGGTTTTGTGCTATATCAGTGTTGTATCTTTCGTAGTATATCCGTTACGACCTTAGAGGAGGAAATTTTATGGAACTGGCTCTCATCACCGCGCAGCAGGTCGCGGTCTTGTTCCTGCTGATCGGCACAGGCATGGTGGCGGTCAAAACCGGCGTGCTCAAGCTGGAAAACAAACAGGCGCTTTCCAATCTGCTGGTGTACATCATCGTACCGGCCATGGTGGTAAACTCTTACCGCATGGAGTTCAGCACCCAGATCCTGCATAATCTGCTGGCGGCTTTTGGCATGAGTGTCCTGTCCGTGCTGCTGGGCACCGTGATCACCCTGCTGCTCACGGCACACAAGACCGGCAGCCGGATGCCCATTTTCCGGTTTGCCTGCATTTTTTCCAACGCAGCGTACATGGGCTTCCCGCTTATTTCGGCGCTGTTCGGCTCCGAAGGTCTTCTGTATGCCAGTGCCTACGTCACCGTGTTCAACATTCTGCTGTGGACGCTGGGTTATGGCCTTGTCAGCGGCGGTTCCAGCGTAAAAGAGGTTGCCCGCAGTCTGGTGCGCACCCCGGTGCTGTACGCCATTGTGGTGGGTCTGGGCATCTATCTGCTGCAGATTCCCCTGCCTGCCCTGATCACCCAGCCGCTGGAGCTGCTGGCCGGGGTGAACACCCCGCTGTCCATGCTCATCACCGGTATGCTGATTGCTGCCGGTGACGTGCGCAGCATCGTGACCGACAAGCACATCTGGAAGCTTGCCTCCGTGCGTATGCTGCTGATCCCGGCGGCTACGCTGGCACTGTTCGGGGTGCTGGGCTTCCACGGCACTGCTGCACAGGTGGTCACGCTGCTGGAATGCTGCCCGGCTGCCGCCATCACCTCGGTATTTGCGGTGCAGTTCGGCCACGATGAGCACTTTGCCGCCGGAAGCGTGGTGCTGACTACCCTGCTCAGCATCGTCACCCTGCCGCTGTGTGCGCTGATCATCACCATGGTGATGTAAGCAGAGCCGCCGCCCAGTAGCGGTATATTTATATTGTAAGAAGGACGATTTAAAATGCCTTCCGCTTACGCTCTGGGCATAGTCAGCAGAAATAGTATTTTAGATTTCGGAGTAGCGGAACGCCTGCGGGCGTTCCGCTACTCCTTTTTCACAGGTGGGGTCGTGATGGAAAACGGCAGATGCAGCGCCGCTTCCTACGGAAGCGCGACGCTGCGGACATTCCCGACCATTGCCGCACGAAACAAAAAAGCCATCGTCTTTGCATTTCTGCATCAACGATGGCTTCATGTTGGAGCGGCCGACGAGGCTCGAACTCGCTACCTCCACCTTGGCAAGGTGGCGCTCTACCAGATGAGCTACGGCCGCATATTCGGTGCATTTATCCTTGCACCCTCCCGAGCGATTCTCTCGAATTTCGGAGTCCCCGCGAAAGCTTGCGAAGCAAGATTTTGTGGGGAGAAGGAGAAAGTCTTACACGACTTTCGATGTGGTGCCTCCGATCGGAATCGAACCAATGACACGGGGATTTTCAGTCCCCTGCTCTACCGACTGAGCTACAGAGGCAAATACGACCCGGATCGGGCTCGAACCGACGACCCCCAGCGTGACAGGCTGGTGCTCTAACCAACTGAGCTACCGGGCCATATGGTGGAAGTTAACGGGCTCGAACCGCTGACCCTCTGCTTGTAAGGCAGATGCTCTCCCAGCTGAGCTAAACTTCCACATATGGAGCGGCCGACGAGGCTCGAACTCGCTACCTCCACCTTGGCAAGGTGGCGCTCTACCAGATGAGCTACGGCCGCACATTCCATTTGTTTTTGCCGGTCTGTTGTCCGGCGACGTTGGTTATTATACCGCACACTCCGGCAGTTGTCAACCACAAAATTACATTTTTTGAAAAAGAATGTCTTTTAACTCTGGTACGTTCTTTTTTATTTTGTGTGCAAAGCACCACATCCCCCCCTTTTCACCTCGTTTCGCACGGCTGTGTGCACGAGCAAAATACAGTTGCTTTCTATTTCACAAACTATTATAATAAAGAGGACGCTTTGTCAAACGGAAAGCTGCACCCGCGCGGGTGCAGCTTCCATTTATAGAAAAGAAAAAGGAATTGCCAGCAAAAAGGAGCTAACGCAATGTATAAGATCACTGAAAAGGTCGCGCTGAACCCCACCGTGACAAAGATGGTCATCGAAGCCCCGCTGATCGCCAAAAAGGCAAAGCCGGGTCAGTTCATCATTGTACGTCCGTTTGAGGACAGCGAGCGTATCCCCCTGACCGTGGCCGGTTACGACCGCGAAAAGGGCACCGTAGATATCATCTTCCAGATCGTGGGCGGTACCACCATGGAGCTGAACAGCCTGAACGCAGGCGATTGTGTCCACGATTTTGTCGGCCCGCTGGGCCGCGCCACCGAGACCGAGGGTCTGAAGAAGGTGTGCGTCGTGGGCGGCGGCGTGGGCTGCGCCATTGCACTGCCCATTGCCAAGGAGCTGCACGATCAGGGCTGTGTGGTGCACAGTGTGGTCGGCTTCCGCAATAAGGATCTGCTGATCCTTGAGGACGAGTTCAACGCCTGCAGCGACGAGCTGCGCATCATGACCGATGACGGCAGCTACGGCACCAAGGGCGTGGTCACCGCTGCACTGGACGAGCTGGTGGCCGCCGGCAACCAGTACGATCTGGTCATCACCATCGGCCCGCTGATCATGATGAAGTTTGTGGTCAAGACCTGCCAGAAGCACGGCCTGAAGAGCGTCGTTTCCATGAACCCCATTATGATCGACGGCACCGGTATGTGCGGCGGCTGCCGCCTGACCGTGGGCGGCCAGACCAAGTTTGCCTGCGTGGACGGCCCCGACTTTGACGGCGATCTGGTGGATTTTGACGAGGCAATGGCACGCGGCACCATGTACCGCCCGTTTGAGGCACACGCCCGTGAGGCAGCCTGCAACCTGTTCAAGACTCAGGAGGGAATGTAAAATGGCTTTCAATATGGATCCCAAAAAGTGCCCCATGCCCACGCAGGACCCCAACGTCCGCAACAAAAACTTTAAGGAAGTTGCTCTGGGCTACACCGCCGAGATGGCTGTGAACGAGGCCAAGCGCTGCATCGGCTGCAAAAATAAGCCCTGCCAGTCCGGCTGCCCGGTGGGCATCGACATCCCGGAGTTTATCGCTCACGTTGCAGAGGGCGACTTTGAGGCCGCCTATCAGGTGATCAACCGCTCCTCTTCCCTGCCTGCCGTCTGCGGCCGTGTCTGCCCGCAGGAGAGCCAGTGCGAGGGCAAGTGCACCCGCGGTATCAAGAACGAGCCGGTGGCCATTGGCCGTCTGGAGCGCTTTGTGGCCGACTGGCACCGCGAGAACGTGCACACCGCACCCATCGTACCTGAGTGGAACGGCCATAAAGTTGCCATCATCGGCGCTGGCCCCGCCGGCCTGACCGCCGCCGGCGATCTGGCAAAGCTGGGCTACAAGGTCACCGTTTACGAGGCTCTGCACGTTGCAGGCGGTGTGCTGATGTACGGCATCCCCGAGTTCCGTCTGCCCAAGGCCATCGTCCAGCAGGAGATCGACGGCCTGAAGAAGATGGGCGTGGATTTTGAGTGCAACATGGTCATCGGCAAGGTGCTGACCATTGACGAGCTGATGGGCGAGTACGGCTACGAGGCTGTGTTCGTAGGCTCCGGTGCCGGTCTGCCCCGCTTTATGAACATCCCCGGCGAGAGCCTGAAGGGTGTGTACTCCGCTAACGAGTTCCTGACCCGCTCCAACCTGATGAAAGCTTACCTGCCCACCAGCAAGACCCCCATCCGCACCGGCAAGAAGGTTGCCGTTGTGGGCGGCGGCAACGTGGCCATGGACGCTGCCCGCAGCGCCCTGCGTCTGGGTGCTGAGAGCGTGTACATCGTCTACCGCCGCGGCATGGCTGAGCTGCCCGCCCGTAAGGAAGAGGTGGAGCACGCCGAGGAAGAGGGCATCATCTTCAAGACCCTGTGCAACCCTGTTGCCATCCACCCGGACGAGGACGGCTTTGTACACTCCATGACCTGCATCGAGATGGAACTGGGTGAACCGGACGCTTCTGGCCGCCGCCGTCCCATTGAAAAGCCGGGCAGCGAGTTTGAGCTGGAAGTGGATACCGTAATCATGAGCCTGGGCACCAGCCCCAACCCGCTGATCCGCTCTACCACCCCGGGCTTGGAGACCAATAAGCACGGCTGCATCGTGACCGAGGGTGACGAGGGCAAGACCAGCCGTGACGGCGTGTATGCCGGTGGTGACGCTGTGACCGGCGCTGCTACCGTCATCAAGGCCATGGGTGCCGGTAAGGCAGCCGCAAAGGCCATGGACGAGTACATCAATAAGTAATAAGCAACAAATAACACTGAGGGCGCTGCACTTTTACTGTGCAGCGCGCCCTCATTTTGTGTTTTTAATGTACACCAGCCAGTTCCTTAGCAGGGCGGCCGGTGCGTGTCATCTCGATCTTGCGGGACTTATCGTAGCAGTAACGGATGATGGCCTGCCGCCGCACAATGCCGATGAAAATGCCCCGGTCATCCACCACCGGGACGAAGTTCTGGCTCATGGCAGCTTCCACAAGTTCATCCATGCTGGTAGTCACCGTAACGGCCTTGTAGTCCCGCTTATGCGCAAACTCTGAGATGGGAATGTCCTCGGCGGCTTCCAGATCCAGACCATGGTATTTTTTCAGTCCCCACAGGATATCGCCCTCGGTCAGGGTGCCCACATATTCGCCCTTGCGATTCAGCACCGGAATGGAGGCGTAGCGGTTATTTTCCCACTTTTCCAGCGTCTGCCGGAGGGTGAAGTCATCGTAAACGTACATCAGATCCTGCTTTGGGGAAAGAAAAAAGAGAATGTTCATGCCAACAGCTCCTATCGCATTTTTTGCAGGCAATGCCCGTTGGAAAGGTCTGCCCGCGCTATGTAATGTGCCGTGCGTCCGGCGTATTCCGGGAAGTATCATGGAAAAAGGGGCTGACCGCCCCTTTTCCTTTTCATTTATATTTTAGCACTTTTCCATAGGCAAAGAAAGCCAGACAAGGAAGCTTTTATAATTTATTCACAGATTGTTTTTCTTTATTTGTCATACTTTCCGTTTTGATGGGTTCCGCACAGCCTGCCTTCAGCATACCACGCCCGCTGCGCAAAGCGGCGCGAGGGCTGTCGAAGGAATTTGCTCTTTTTTTCTTTACAAAAACCATGCAAAAAGAGCGCAAAAAGCAGTAAATCCAACAATTTGAACTGTACAACCACGGTGCAAAGTTGTATAATAGGGTGGGTGTTTATCTGAGGCAAGTTTCGTTTTGCACAGCCAATGCCCCCGACCCTTGCGTGTATTTTTATAAAAAATAACATAAAGGAGCAGAGCGACTATGATCACTTCCCGTTTCCCGCTTGGGAATGTCAGCTTTACTGATGGGTATTTTTCCACCCTGGTGGGTGAAGCCACCAAACAGTGCTACGGCGTTGCTGCCATGGCTCCCCGTGATATGACTGACGCTGTGAAAAGCATGGTATACGGTTCCGATTACCCGGAAAAGGGTGTGCGCGTGACCCAGCAGAATGGGCGTCTGGTGATCGAGCTGCACATTGCTGTCAGCTACGGTCTGAACATTTCCACCGCCGCCCGCAGCATCTCCCACCGCGTCAAGGACGAGGTGGAGCAGGCCACCGGGCTGAAGGTCGCCCGCGTGGTGGTGTCCGTGGATGACGTCATCGCCTGATTTGTCTGCAAACCCGAGCCGGGATTTTCCGGCCAGTTACTAAGGAGTAAGAACAATGATTTCTGGTAAGATCCTGCGCGACGCCATCATTTCCGGCGCCAACAACATCAACAACCAGCGTTCCCGCGTGGACGAGCTGAACGTTTTCCCCGTGCCGGATGGCGACACCGGCACCAACATGGGCATGACCGTGGGCTCTGCCGTGCGTGAGCTGGAAGCTCTGGACGACAGCTGCACCGTAGGCGAAGCTGCCAAGACTGCTGCTTCTGCCATGCTGCGCGGTGCGCGCGGCAACTCCGGCGTTATCACCAGCCTGCTGTTCCGCGGCTTCTCCAAGGCTTTGGAGGGCAAAAAAGAGGCTGACGTTGCTGATATCGTGGCTGCCCTGCAGAAGGGTGTCGAGGGCGCTTACAAGGCCGTGATGAAGCCCACCGAAGGCACTATCCTGACCGTTGCCCGCGTTGCCTCTGAGGAGGCTGCTGCCAGCGATGCCGCCGATGTGCCCGCCCTGTGGGACGTGGTGCTGACTGCCGGCCAGAAGGCACTGGACGATACCCCCAACCTGCTGCCCGTGCTGAAGAAGGCCGGCGTTGTGGATGCCGGCGGTCAGGGCATCATGGTCATCTTCGAGGGCATGGGCAAGGTGTTCCATGGCGAGGCCATTATTGCCGGCGGCGAAGCTGCTCCCAACAAGGCAAAGCTGTCCACCGAGAATGCCGGTAAGGGCGTGTTCACCGACGACCTGATGAAGGTGGAGGACATTACCAACGGCTACTGCACCCAGTTCCTCATCAACAAGAACGAGGGTGCCAGCGCCGCCAAGATGCGTGCCTTTGCAGAGTCCAACGGCGACAGCGTGGTGTGCATTGAGGATGACGACGTCATCAACCTGCACGTTCACACTGCCGACCCCGGCAAGATCCTGAGCGAGGCCATCAAGTACGGCTACCTGACCAACTTCAAGATCGAGAATATGCACGAGCAGTTCCTCGCCCGCCAGAAGCAGGGCAAGAGCCTTGAAAAGCAGGCTTCTGCCGAGAAGGCTCCCTCTCAGGCCAGCGAGTTCATCTATGCTGCCGTGGACCCCAGCCGTGACTACGGCTTTGTGGCCGTTGCCGCCGGTGAGGGCCTGAAGGCTGTATTCACCGATCTGGCAGCAGACGCTGTGGTATCCGGCGGTCAGACCATGAACCCCTCCACCGAGGACATTCTGGCAGCCATCCAGAGCGTGCCTGCCAAGACCGTGTTCGTCCTGCCCAACAACAAGAACATCATTATGGCTGCCGAGCAGGCCCAGAAGCTGGCTGACCGTCAGGTCGTGGTCCTGCCCACCCGCACCGTGCCCATGGGCATCACCGCGCTGCTTAGCTTTGACCCCTCTGTGAATGCCGAGACCAACACCATCAACATGATGGCTGCTGCCGACAAGGTATCCACCGGTCTGATCACCTACGCCGCCCGCGACAGCGAGTACGATGGCAAGCGCATCCGCAAGGGCGAGATCATGGCACTGGAGAACGGCAAGATCGTTTCCACCTCCACCGATATCACCAAGGCCACCTACCGTCTGGCACGCAATATGTGCAAGAAGGATTCCAGCTTTGTCACCATCATCTCTGGCTGTGACGTGAGCGACGAGGACGCCGAAAAGGTTACCGAGATCGTAAAGGCAAAGTGCCCCAACCATGTGGAAGTAAGCCACATCCGCGGCGGCCAGCCCGTTTACTACTATATGATCAGCGTGGAGTAAGCACTTCCCTGCTCTGATCTGATATTATCGCAAAATATAAAGAGGCTGTTGCATGGTATTCCGTGCGGCAGCCTCTTTTCTGGTGAAAAAAGCAAGTCTGGAAGTTCCGCAGAACTTCCAGACTTGGAAATTATAAAAACCTTTCCGCTGAAAATGCCCAAAGCACACGCGGCGGGCATTCAAAAACGTCCAGACCTGATAAAAGGCCGCTGCACAAAATCTGTGCAACGGCCTTTGTTTCTCAGAAAAAGCTTACCTGACTGCTCTCAGGCAGGTCGCCCAGTGCACCCACCTGACGCAGACGGTCCAGAATGCTGCTGCCCACACCGGAGGCCTGCTGCAGCTCCTCCACCGAGATATTCCTCTCCGTGGATAGTCACCCGCTCCAGTGCATCGGCGGCGGCACCGCCCAATCCCTTCAGTGCGCTGAAGGGCAGACGCACCTTGTCGTCCTCTACCACATACTTGGAACCAAGGCTCTTGCCCAGCTCGATGGGCAAAAACTCGTACCCGCGGCTCAGCATCTCGTTGACCAGCTGCAAGCTGACCAGCACGTCCTCATCCTTGGCGTTCTTTTCCTCCTTCAGGCGGCGCTTGACCGCCTCCATGTGGGCACGCGCCACGGCAGCACCGCCGATGGCGGCTTCGTAGTCGATATCATCGCCGCGCACGGTAAAGTACACCGCATAGAACGCCTGCGGCTTGTAGATCTTGTACCACATCAGGCGGATGGCACTCATCAAATAGGCCACAGCATGGGCCTTGGGGAACATATATTTGATCTTGCGGCAGCTCTCGATGTACCAGTCCGGTACCTCATGCTCCCGCATGGCTTCCTCCCAGCCCGGCTGGAAGCCGCCCTTGGCCACCTTACCCTTACGCACGGCTTCCATGATATCAAAGGCCATCTTGGGCTCCAACCCCTTGCGCAGCAGGTACAGCATGATACTGTCACGGCAGCCAATGACCTCTGCAATGGTGCAGGTGCCGTTCCGGATCAGCTCGTCCGCGTTGCCTGTCCACACGTCCGTGCCGTGGGACAGACCGGAGATCTGGATCAACTCCGAGAAATTCTTAGGCCGTGCCTCCACCAGCATTCCGCGCACGAAGTTCGTGCCCATTTCCGGGATGCCGAAGGTGCCGGTCTGGCTGTCGATCTGCTCCGGGGTCACGCCAAGCGCTTCCGGGCTGGTCAGCAGGCTGTACACCTTGGGGTCGTTCATGGGGATGCTGTCTACCGGGATGCCGGTGTATTCCTCAAAATACTTGTAGAAGGTGGGCATATCGTGCCCCAGCTCGTCCAGCTTGAGCAGGGTGTCGTGCAGGTACTTAAACTCGAAGTGGGTGGTCAGCAGACCGCCCGCTACGTCATCCGCTGGGTGCTGGATGGGGCAGAAATCGTAGATCTCGTAGGTGTCCGGCACAACCACCATGCCGCCGGGGTGCTGACCGGTGGTGCGCTTGACGCCGGTGCAGCCCAGCGTCAGGCGGTTTTCCTCGGCGTGGTTCACGGTGCGCTGCCGCTCGTCCAGATATTTTTTAACGTAGCCGTAGGCCGTTTTATCCTGAATACCGGACACCGTGCCGGCCTTGAACACGTTGGCCTTGCCGAACAGCTCCTCGGTATAGCGGTGCACGTTGGACTGGTACTCACCGGAGAAGTTCAGGTCGATATCCGGTTCCTTATCACCGTAGAAGCCAAGGAAGGTCTCGAAGGGAATGTCGTGTCCATCCACCAGCATCCGGGTGCCGCAATGGGGGCAGTTTTTATCCGGCAGGTCAAAGCCGTCGTCCACGCTGCCGTCGGTGATGAACTCGCTGTGCTTGCACTTTGGGCAGCGGTAGTGGGGCGGCAGACTGTTCACCTCCGAGATGCCGGAAAAGTGCGCCACAGCGGAGGAGCCGACAGAACCACGGCTGCCCACCTGATAGCCGCCCGCATTGGAGTAGGCCACCAGCTTGACCGCAATGACGTACAGAACCGCGTAGCCGTGGCCGCAGATGGAGTCCAGTTCCTTTTGCAGCCGCTTTTCCACGATCTCGGGCAGGGGGTCGCCGTAATCCCGCTTGGCGTGCTCCCATGTGGCATCGCGCAGCTGCTGCTCTGCGCCCTCGATGCTGGGCGGGTAGGTGCCCCGGGGGATGGCGCGCACGTTGTTGTCGATCATGGCGGCGATCTTGCGGGGGTTCTTTACTACCACCTCGTAGGCCTTTTCCTTGGGCAGATAGTAGAACTGCGCCAGCATATCCTGCGTGGTGCGGAAGAACAGCGGCGGCTGATTGTCAGCATCCTTAAAGCCGTTGCCCGCCTGTAATACAGCGCGGTAGATCGCATCCTCCGGCTCAGTAAAGTGCACGTCGCCGGTGGCAATGACCGGTTTGTGCAGATCCTCACCCAGCTTGATAACGGTGCGGTTGAACTCCTTGATCCGCTCCTCACTGTCCACCTTGCCGTCCCGCACCATATAGGCGTTGTTGCCCAGCGGCTGGATCTCAAGGATATCGTAGTAGGCGGCGATCTTTTTCAGTTCCTCGTAGCTGGTGCCGTCCACGATGGCGCGGTACAACTCGCCTGCCTCACAGGCGCTGGTGAGCAGCAGGCCATCCCGGTACTTGTTCAGCAGGCTGCGGGGCACGCGGGGCTTTTTGAAAAAGTAGTTGACGTGCGCCTCGCTGACGATTTTGTACAGGTTCTTCAGACCCATCTGGTTTTTGACCAGAATGATCAGGTGGTAGTATTTCTTTTTCAGCACCTCGCGGTTGCCGCCAAGACCGGTGTTGATCTCGCTGACCTTGGTTACCTCTTTTTCCGCTAAGTCGTTCAGCATCACGCAGAAGATGCGTCCCAGTGCAGCGGAGTCCTCGCAGGCGCGGTGCGCCTCGTAGGCGGGCAGTTCCAGATGCTTATTGATGGTGCCCTGCTTATAATTGTGCAGGCCCGGGTACATAGTCTGCGCCATGGTCAGGGTGTCAATATAGGTAGGCTCCAGCTTGATGCCGCTGCGCTTGGCAGCTGCCCGCAGAAAGCGCATATCAAAGGCGTGGACGTTGTGTCCCACCAGAATGCGGTCGCCCGCAAAGGCAAGAAAAGCTTCCAGCGCTTCCTTTTCGCTGGGGGCATCCGCTACCATCTCGTTGGTGATGCCGGTCAGCTCGGTGATCTTGGGGGTGATGGGCTTACCGGGCTTGACGAAGGTATCGAACTCCTCCACCACCTCGCCGTTGCGGATGATGACCGCGCCAATCTCAGTAAGATACTCTACGCCGGGGTCAAGACCGGTGGTCTCGGTATCGAACACGCAGAATTCACCGTCCAGCGGCTGATCCTTTACGCCGTAGACGCAGGGCACCATGTCGTCCACAAAATAGGCCTCACAGCCGTAGATGAGCTTAAAATCCGGGTCCTTTTTGTGGATGTCATCGGCTCGCCAGCATGGCTTCCGGGTAGCCCTGACACACGCCGTGGTCGGTGATGGCAATGGCGGGGTGTCCCATGCGGTGCGCCAGCTTGACGATGCCGCCGGGGTCGCAGAAGCCGTCCATGCTGGAAAGCTTGGTATGCAGATGCAGCTCCACCCGCTTTTCCGGGGCGGTATCCTCCCGCTTTTTGCGCTCCACGATCAGCACATCGTAGGGGTACACGATGTAGTCGTGCTCGTATTTATCGTAGGAGCAGTCGCCCCGCACGATGACCGTGCTGCCCTTGCCGATGCTCTCCCATTTGGAGCAGTCCTCCCCCTCCTGTGCACGGACTTTCAGGTTGATGGAGCCCGTGTAGTCGGTGATAGACACGGTGTAGATCTTGCGGTAGTTGCCCTTGACCTCGGTAAAAAACACATCGCCCCAGATCATGCACTTGCCGCCCTCGCCGCCCAGATCCTTGAGGGGCGTAAGGTTTTTGGGGGTGAACATTTTGCCGTGGAAGATGGTGACAGGTTTATCGGTAAGGTTAAGTCCCTCCACCTTGATGGACGGTGCGGTGTTCTTTTTCTCAAATTTGACCACCGGCGGTGCGATCTTGCGCTCCAGCTTTTCCTCCATCTGCTGCTGCTCCGCCGCAGTCACTGCGCTTTGCAGCGTTACCTTGGGGGTAACGCCGGTGTGCTCGGCAATGCGCTTTGCAAGCAGTTCCTCAAAGCCCATCTCCTGCAAAAACTTTGTGCCGTGGCACACCCCCACCGTGATATTCTGCCCGGTGATAGAAATACTGCTCCTGTCCAAAAAGCCGTTGATGGGCACGCCGTCCCGCTTCATGTCCTCCAGTAGGATGCGCAAAGCGTGCTCGTCCAGCATGGCGTAGCCGAACAGGTTTTTGATCTTCAGTTCAAAGCCCTCGTAGTCCGGCTGCAGGGAAGCCAGCAGCCGGGCGCAGAGATTCTGGTCCAGCGGGGCGGCGCTGCGCAGAGTAAACTCGACCTGCCGGTCCTGCCGCAGCATCCGGGCGTGCTCCACGATCACCTGCCCGAAGCAGGCCGCAAAATCCGGGTCCGCCATAAACTGCGGCCACAGCTGGGAAACAAGTGGTTTCACAAATGGTACTCCTTTTTGGTGGGTTCTTTACAGCACAAACTGCCGCACCCGTTTTTGCAGGTGTGGCAGTAGTGAAAAGAATGCTTACAGTTTATAGATCTCGTCCATGAACTGATCCAGAATGTTATCGCCGGTCAGCTTTTTGATGGGCTTGCCATGGATGAACAGCACAGCCTCGCCCTTGCCGCCCGCAATGCCGATATCGGCTTCGCGTGCTTCGCCGGGACCGTTGACAACGCAGCCCATCACGGCCACCTTGATGGACTTTTTGTAGCCCTGCAGCCGCTTTTCCACCTCGTTGGCGATCTCGGTGCAGGGGTACTGAGTGCGTCCGCAGGTGGGACAAGTGATGACCTCCGGTCCGGTGACCGGGAAGCCCACGGCGCGCAGGATGTTGAAGCCTGCCTCTACCTCTTTTTCCGGCTCGGCAGCCAGCGACACGCGGATGGTATCGCCGATGCCCTCCAGCAGCATCCCGCCGATGCCCATGCCGCTTTTCAGCAGACCCATCTGATAGGTACCGGCCTCGGTGACGCCCACATGGAGCGGGTAGTCGGTGACGGCGCTGAGCTGGCGGTAGGCCTCCATCATGCGGGGCACGTTGGAGTTTTTAATGGAAATGACGATGTTATTGAAATCGAACTTTTCCAGCAGCCGCACATGGTACAAAGCGCTTTCCACCATAGCTTCCGGGGTGGGTGCGCCGTAGCGGGCCAGAATGTGCTTTTCCAGACTGCCGCCGTTGACGCCGATGCGGATAGGGATATTCTTCTGCTGGCAGGCATCCACCACTGCCTTTACCCGGTCATCATCGCCGATGTTGCCCGGGTTGATACGGATCTTATCTACGCCTACGTCCGCGCAGGCCAGCGCAGCCTTATAGTCAAAGTGGATATCTGCCACGATGGGGATGTTCACTGCGTTTTTGACGGCCTCGATGCACTTTGCATCTGCCGGGCTGGGGCAGGTGACCCGCAAAATCTGACAGCCAGCGGCTTCGCACCGCTTAGCCTGTGCCACATTGCCCTCGATGTCCTCCACCGGCACATTGAGCATGGTCTGCACCGCAATGGGGTTGCTGCCGCCAATGGTCACATTGCCGATCTTCACTTCGCGTTTTTTCTGCCGCATAAGGGTTCCCCTTTCTTATACTGTCCCGGTGATGAGCCGGAGAATATCGTTGTAGGTTGCAAAGAGCATCAGCCCGAACAGCAGCCCAAAGGTTGCAAGGGTGAGCACGCTTTGCAGCTTTTCCGGCACAGCATGGCCGGTGACGCCTTCAATGATCAAAAATACTACCTTGCCGCCGTCCAGCGCAGGGAAAGGCAGCAGGTTGAGGATGCCAAGGTTGACGGTAATCAGTGCCAGCAGCTCCAGCAGATCCTGCCAGCCATAGCTGGCGGCCTGCCCGATGGCCGACACGATGCCCACCGGGCCGGAGAGGTTGTTGATGCTCTCCCGCCCGCGCACTAAGTCCACAAGGGAGGTGAACACGATGCGCCCGTAGTACAGCACGCTGTTGCCCGCCTCCCGCAGCACGTTGCCGGGGGTCTTTTCCAGCCCGTAGACGGAAAAACCGATGCTCATGTGGGTCTCGCCCTGTTCGTCCTGCCATGTGTCGAACTGCACCCCCGGCAGCTGCACCTTTTGGCCGTCCCGCAGGACGGTGAAATCCGCACTGTAAGACTGGGTGCGCACCAGCTCGTACAGGATATCATTGGCCACAAAGCAGCGGCGGCCGTTCACCGCCAGAACCTTGTCCCCCGCCTGCAGGCCGGTCTGCCCGCAGAGGGCACCGTCCTGAATGGCGTAGATGGTCTTGCTGGTGATGGGCTCATTCTGGGCGGCGATCAAAACCACCAGCACCACAAAGCCCAGCACAAAATTCATGACCGCACCGGCTACCATGACCAGTGCCCGCTGCCAAACCGGCGCCTCGTTCAAGGGGACGCCGGTGGGCTGCACAGACGCTTCCGTCTCCGGGGCGGGCTGCTCCTGCACAGTATGGGCAGCTTCTGCCTGCTGGCTTTCGGGGCTTTCCTCCCCTTCCAGCGCTACAAAGCCACCCACAGGCAGGGCGCGCAGACTGTACTGGGTGCCTTTATGATTCTTTTTCCAGAGCACCGGCCCCATGCCGATGGAAAACTCATTGACCTGAATGCCGCAGAGCTTTGCCACAGTAAAATGCCCGAACTCGTGGATGGCGATCACCGCACTGAACACGAGCAGCGCGGCAAGGATGGTGATAATAAATGACATTCGTTCTCCTATACCGCCCCGGAACCGTTACAAAAACAGCGCCAAGGCGTATATTGCTGATAAAGCGTTACAGGTGTGCCCGCACGAATGCGCGCGCCATGCGGTCGCACTCGTACACGTCTGCCAGCGTATAGTCGCCGCCAAAGCTGTCGCTATCCACAACAGCCTCCACCAAGCGGCCGATATCCAAAAAGCCGATCTTGTCCTCAAGGAACAGCTTAACGGCTTCCTCGTTGGCACCGTTGGCGGCGCAGGGGCCAAGACCGCCCTTGCGAATGGCCTTTTTGCAGGCGGCAAGGCAACGGAAGGTCTCTTCGTCGGCCACATCGAAGGTGAGCAGCTTCAGGGTGGTAAAGTCCAACTCCGGCACTACGCCCGGCACACGCTTGGGGTAGGTCAAGGCGTACTGGATGGGGATACGCATATCCGGCACACCCAGCTGCGCGATGATCGAATTATCGCTGAACTGCACCGCAGAGTGGACGATACTCTGGCGCTGCACCACGATTTGGATTTTTTCCGGGGGCAGACCGAAGAGCCATACGGCCTCGATGAGCTCCAGACCCTTGTTCATCAGGGTGGCGGAGTCGATGGTGATCTTAGCGCCCATGTTCCAGTTGGGGTGCTTGAGGGCGTCTGCGCGGGTCTTGCCGCGCAGCTGCTCGGTGGTCATGCCGAAAAAGGGGCCGCCGGAGGCTGTGAGCAGAATTTTGGTCAGGCTGGGAGCGCTTTCCTTATCCTGCAGGCACTGGAAGATGGCGGAGTGCTCGCTGTCCACGGGCAGCAGCTGCACGCCGTGCTTTTCCACAGCCTGCGTGACCAGATGACCGCCGGTGACAAGGCTTTCCTTGTTGGCCAGTGCCAGATCGTGGCCGCTTTCGATGGCGCACAGGCTGGCACCAAGGCCGGCAATGCCCACCACACTGTTCAGCACCACATCCGAGCCGTCCAGCGCAGCCAGCTCCTTCAGCCCCTCCGGGCCGGTGAGCAGCTTGGGCGCATTTGCCCGGCCTGCCAGCGCAGCGTCCAGCTTTGCGGCGGCGTCCGGGTCGGTCATGCAGACGTATTTCGGGTGGAACTCTTCGATCTGCTGTAAGAGCTTTTCCACATGGCTATGGGCAGAGAGACCGTAGACCTCGTACCCTTGAGCGCGGATGACATCCAGACTCTGGGTGCCGATGGAGCCGGTAGAACCCAGCAGCGTAATTTTTTTAGACATAATAGTTTCCTCCCCTGTATCAGGCGTAGAACACGGCGGTAATGACCATGGTCACGAAGGGCGCGATGAACATCACGCTGTCAAAGCGGTCCAGAATGCCGCCGTGCCCCGGGAAGATGGTGCCGTAGTCCTTGATGCCGCACTGGCGCTTGACCACGCTGGCAAACAGGTCGCCGTAGATGCCCAGCACAGCGGCGATACAGCCCAGCAGCGCGATAATCACATACATGGAAACGCCGATATTAGAGCGGGTAAAGGCCTCCATGCGGTTTGCCGCTATGGAGTAGATGAGGGTGGCGACCACGCCGAACACCATGGTGCCCAGCACGCCGCCGATGGCACCCTCCACCGTCTTTTTGGGGCTGACCACCGGGCACAGCTTATGCTTGCCGAAGGCGCGGCCTGCAAAATAGGCACAGGTATCGCCGCCCCATGCAAAGCAGAGGATGAGCAGGATGAAGAAAACCGCGTCATAGCCGAATTTTTCCACTGGCAGACGCTCCTTGAGCAGAACGAAGGAGTAGAAGCAGAAGATCACGATGCCCGAAAACACCAAAAGACCGCTGGCCTTCTGGTAGCTGATGGTGCCGTTGCGCACCACCAGATAGATGGCAAAAAAGGTGACCAGCACAAAGGACATGGGCATGACAAGCTTGCGCATGGCGCTGTAACTGGAAAGCATGACCAGCAATGTATAGGGTACCAGCACTGCGTACATGAGCCAGTCCTTTTTTTCAAAGCCGAGGGCGCTGTAAATCTCGTGGATGGCGATCAGGGTGATGGCTGCGATCACTAGATTGAACACCATGGTGTTGAAGGTAAACATCACGCCAATGAGCACAAGAATGCCCACGATCGCAGTAATAATGCGTGTTTTCATAGGTTTGATCTCCTTTGTTCTTCCGGCAGCAGCCCCTTGCAGGGCAACGCATTCCGACCCGAGGAAGTACCGGGTCTGTCGGGTCTGCACCATAGGCGCAGGGTTTGCAATACGGACAGATTGCCGCTCAGATGCCGCCGAACCGGCGGCTGCGGTGGTTGAACTCCTCAATGGCGGTATCCAGATCGGCGCGGGTAAAGTCCGGCCAGAGCACATCCATCTCCACCAGTTCCGAATAGGCGGCCTGCCAGAGCATAAAGTTAGACAGCCGCTTTTCTCCGCTGGGACGCAGGATAAAGTCCGGGTCCTTCTGTCCGGCGGTGTACATGGCATCGCTCATCATCTGCTCGTTGATGTCCTCGGGGCGGATCTCGCCTGCTACAACCTTTGCGGCCAGCTGCTGTGCTGCCCGCACGATCTCCGGGCGGCCGCCGTAGTTGATAGCGATGTTCAGGGTCATGCCGGTCTTGCAGGCAGAGTCCCCTTCCAGTTCATTCATCATCTTTTGCAGTTTGGGATCCAACGCGGTGCGGTCGCCCAAAAACTTAATGCGGATATTGCGGTTCTTGTAGTCAAAGCCCTCGATGAGGTACTGGGCGAACAGCTTCATGATGGCTCCCACCTCTTCCAGCGGGCGCTTCCAGTTCTCGGTAGAGAAAGCATAGAAATACACCGATGCTACGCCAAGTTCATCGCAGTAGTTGGCAATATCCTTGAACACCGCTGCACCCTTCTTGTGTCCTGCGGTGCGGGGCAGGCCGCGGTTTTTCGCCCAGCGGCCATTGCCGTCCATGATGATGCCGATGGAAAGCCCCTCGGCAAATTCTTTGGGGTGTGCCATTTATACCTCCCGGCAGCAGGGCTGCCCTGCAAAAAGTGCCGCGCACCTTTCACCAGCGCACGGCACCTCCCAGTTGTTATTGTGTGCTGCGGATCAGACGGCCATGATCTCCTTCTGCTTTTCTTCCACGGCAGCATCAATGTTCTTGATATACTTATCGGTCAGCTTCTGGACATCCTCTTCCATGGTCTTCTGGGTGTCCTCGGTCAGTTCGCCAGCCTTCTTCATGGCCTTGGCCTTATCCATAGCGTCGCGGCGCACGTTACGCACGGCAACCTTGGCGTCCTCACCCAGCTTGGAGACCTCCTTGGCCAGCTGCTTGCGGCGCTCCTCGTTGGGTGCGGGGAAGTTCAGGCGGATGGTAACGCCGTCATCAATGGGGGTGATGCCCACATCGCTGGCCATGATCGCCTTGCTGATGGGGCGCAGCAGGGTGCGGTCCCAAGGGGTGATGGTGAGGGTGCGTGCCTCAGAGACGGCCACAGCGGCCAACTGCTGGATGGGGGTGGGAGCACCGTAGTAGTCCACGACCACCTTATCCAGCACGGCAGGGTTTGCACGGCCTGCGCGCACAGCGGCCAGCTCGCGGCTCAGGTGCTCCACAGAGCTCTTCATCTTATCTTCGTAAACCTTGGTGTTGCTGCTCATTGTCGTTGTTCTCCTGTTTCTTTTATTCTATTGATCCATGCAGGCAGCGCACTGCGCCGCTGCTGCTCTATCCAATCGTATGCAGTTGCACCGGGGCGCTATGCTCAGCCCTCGTAGACCAGCGTGCCCACGTTCTCGCCCTGCACAGCCCGTGCGATGTTGTCCGGGTCGGCCAGATCAAACACCAGAATGGGCAGCTTGTTGTCGCGGCACATGGTAGCTGCGGTGCCATCCATAACGGCCAGCTGATCCTCCAGCACCTTGGTAAAGGTAAGGGTATCGTACTTTTTGGCATCCGGATACTTGTGGGGGTCCTTATCGTAAACGCCGTCCACCATGGTTGCCTTGAACATCACGTCGGCGCTCACCTCCACGGCGCGCAGCGCGGTAGCCGTATCGGTAGAGAAGAAGGGGTTGCCAGTGCCGCCGCCGAACACAGCGATCTTGCCCTCATCCATGGCGCGCAGAGCGTCCTTGCGGGTAAAGGCAGGGGCCACCTGCGGCATGGTGATCGAGGTGAACACCTCGGTGGGCACACCCAGCTGCTCCAGCTTATCGGAGACAGCCAGTGCGTTCATCACCGTAGCCAGCATACCGATCTTATCGGCCAGCGTGCGCTCCATCTTACCGCTGGAGCGGCCGCGCCAGAAGTTGCCGCCGCCCACAACGATGCCGATCTGCACGCCCAGTTCGTGAGCCTTTTTCACGCCGCCGCAAATAGCGTCCATGGTGGGCTCGTCAAAGCCCATGCCCTTTTCGCCGCCCAGTGCCTCGCCGCTGATCTTCAAAAGGATACGCTTATATTTCAATGCCATAATCCAAACACCACCTATTTTATCTTTCGCCGGACAGAGCCGGCATTTTTACTATACTCTATTTTACAATAAATTCGCCACATTGTAAACAGTCAAACGCATCGTTCTTCGCAAAGCTTTTGTGAACGAATGCGCAGTGCCCGCAAAGCCTGCTTTTGTTCCGGGGGGATGCGGTAGCTTTCCACCGCTTTCTGGATGGTCTTGTTGTGCGTCCACACGTCCAGCCGCTTTTCGGTCAGCCACGGCAGTGCCGCTGCGGGCTGCTTTGCCAGTGCAGTGGCAAAATACCACGCCCGCATCATATTGACATAGTATTCCTCGCTGTGCACCGCCGCCACCCAAGCCAGATATTCCGGCCGGAAGGCATCGTCCAGATAATACCGCATCAGCATCCCGATCCCGTAGCGCACGGTATACACTTGGTCAGAGCCCAGCCAGCGCCGGATAGCACACAGCAGCTCCGGCTTATGCTGCGCAAACACCTTGGGGCTGAAGCAATCGCAGACTGCCCAGTTATCCACATAGGGCAAAAAGCGCTCCGTTGCCGCCAGCGCTGTGCCGTAATCCCGGACAGACTCCAGCAGAAAGGCGTGGAGAGCGTTTTCTTCATAATAAAAATGCGGCAGTTCTTGCAGAAACACCTCCGCTTCCGGGGTATCCGCCAGCTGTTTTGCCAGCCTGCGCAGCAGCGGCACCCGCACCCCGATCACCGTTTCCGGTGGCAGGGTGGGCATCAGGCGGCTGTAAAAGACCTGATATTCCTTATCTTGCAGCACAAACAGCTGCGCACGGATCGCATCCACTTCCGGCATTTTGTCACTTCCCTTCTGCATCATTGTACCAGATGGGAAGGAAAATGCAATCATAACCCCGCGTGAAAACGCGGGGTTTGCAAAGAACGGCCCCATAGGGGCCATAATACCAGCCGCGCCTAAAGGCGCACAATGAGCGACGTCAACCGCACACTGACGTCGCTTTTACTTTCTCATACTATCTGTAGGCACTTCTGACGAATCGTCGTCATCGAAGTTAGCTACATTCTTGAATGGATCTTCGTATTCCTTGAAGCTCAACTGGTCGCACATCTGATCGTTGAACTCTTGTTCCTGAATGTATTTGCGAATCTTGGCTTCATTTCCACCTAACACTTTTAAAATCACTAGAACTGAATATATTCAAAAGATTTTTTGTCATTTCGCCATTTCCTTTCTAACTTCCATTGACAGATTATTAAAATAATATTATAATAATACCACTCTGATAATGTTTAGAGATTTTAGGAGGGAGGTGCATTATGAGTTTGGATTTGATGAACGTTTTCACTGCTCTTGACTGGAGCAAAGCTGGAAAAGAAACAGCAAATCTATTGTCGATAGCATTTAACCAGAACTCTCGCACCGGCGATCGAGTTGCGAGGGCTGTTTTTGATGATGGTAGTGTGATATATAAAATTGTTACGGCTTCCGGGATTGTTATTCAAGCAGCTGAATTTTTACCCAAGATTACATCTACCGCACAGAGAGATAAAGTAATCAAAGACTTGAGTCACCATCGCCACACACAGCAGGAAATCGCTGCAATTATGAATATTTCACAATCCACCGTTTCAAATGTTCTTCGAAAAAATGACATATTCATATGGAGGCTTATCTTATGGCATCTACTGCTTTAGACTTATTTTCTGGTAACGATTTAACATCGTCTTCTATATCGACGAATAATGTTTCCTGCGCATCTTTTAAGAAAAAACAAAAAGAACGGCTCCGCCACCATGTCAATCACTTTTGATAATGGCAAAACACACAGTCAAACTATTACCAAAACAGGTGTTCAGATAAAAAAGACTGTGGATGCACCCAAATCCAAAACAAAGGCAGAGCGCAACAGACAAATTAAAGACCTTCACAAAAATAAGATGACGCAAAACGATATTGCCGCTATTTGCGGAACATCTCAATCTACTGTTTCCAGAGTGATAAACAAAAAATAAAGAGCCACAGATTCCCGTAGCTCTTGCGGTTGATTAGTCAATACTATCCTTTTCGTCCCTTACTTTATCAATGATTTCCAGCGACTTTTCCTTGTCGAGCCTGATCATGCCAGCAAGCATCGCGTGTGTACCTTCCCCGTACGCTCCCCGCATCGCCAGAGCACTTCCAGCGACAGCCAGAGCCGTACCGACCAGCATATAACCTTTGCTTACCCACAACAGGCTGATTAGGTTCTTCGTGTCTTTCTTCATGTTTTCGTACCTCCAAAATATAATTTTGAGACTAATCATCTCATAAAACGTCAAGAATATTTCGCGCTCCTCTATCAGATCCATTTCTGATAGAGGATTTTTTTATTCACTCACATCCTTCTTCAACTTACACTCCCAGTCGCCGCAGATATCTCCGCAAGCGAACTTCTTCGCGGTCTTCATGCCTTTACGGATGGCCTCCTGCTTGTCGGTCGCTCTGACCTCAAAGGTCTGATGCTCACCGCCATTGTCTGTGCAGGAAAATATAAAGGTGTACTTTCTCATGCATCTTGCCTCTCAAAATTTAATGGATCGTACACGTACCCCATCGGCCAGTCCAGGCATTCCAGCCAGCACGGATAATAGCGAAACGGAAGCTCCAATCCGAACCAGTTTGCGTTCAGAATCATGCTTCTTCACTTACAACAAGCGCGAGATGGAACCTGAAATATTTTCTTGATGCGGATTCCACTCGGTAAAATTCAAGCCCTGGAAAGCACATAAATAATTCTCCTAGTCCTCTAATGCCATAACGATAAAGTCAATAATGCTGTTCAAAGCACCAACGACCTTAAACAAAACATCTTTCACGAGATTCTGTCGTTTTGGGGTTATTACAGGCGCTTCATGCCTCCAAATATCTACGCTCTGGCTTTTAACGACGTACTCTATCGGCGCATTATTTGCATACAATATTTCCACTTCTGTGCGTTCGTCAATCAAGGCCATGCATTCTCGCATCTCATTTGCGCTCATGCCGCCGTAGCGAATGCTTTGAAGTGCTTGATTATATAAGTATTCCTCCAATGCTTCTCACCTCACAGCAAAATCCGAAATAAGCGTGTAAATATCACCGCCGCTCATAAGAAAGCGCTTTGCAAAGTTGTTTCGGAAAACGTGCGGGTGAATGTCTTTCAGTCCGATGCGCTGCGCATACTTGCGGACGTTCTTCTCAAAATTACTCACTTCAAGAAATTTACCTTTATTGGTGCAAAACAGAAAATCACTGTCGCGATAACGGTCTTTATATTTTATCCACCGTTGGAGTTGTGTTGCCATCTTGTCCGAGAAAAACACATGACGACCTTTCTTGCCCTTTGTGTTCTCTGCCGGAAGGTAAATATAACGCTTCGGGAGGTTCACATCCGTCACTTGAATCATCAAACACTCGTTGATGCGCATACCCGTATCGAGTAATAATTGAATAATGATATAATCCCGGTATTCGCTGAAGCTGGCCGTATTCATGTTCCGTAGCAGCTTACGAAAGTCTTCATCTGACACAAATTCAAGCGGACGGCGTTCCACCTTGATGTAGTCCCTACGCTTGACTGGCGAACGTAAAATCAAACCTTCTTCTACACACCAGTTAAAGAAAGCACTCATGTTCCGAAGATAATTGTTGATGGTCACGTCTGACACTTTCTTCCCGAAATCTATTCGCCGTTCCTGATAGTTCCCACTATTCGGGTTGCTGGTGACCGTGTACTTTCCACGTTCCTTTATTTGTTTTACATAATCTTGAATGACTACATGGGTGATTTTTCAGTCTGTGCGATACCTTGCTCATCCAACCACAGCATGAGAAGCCGCAGGGTCTGCTCATAGCTTCCAATCGTTTTTGTTGCCAGCCCTTTGTTCTCACAGTACTCAATGAACATCTCAACATCTCTTGCAAACATAAAACAAAACCTCCTGTACGCATCGGGCACTACACCCAATAAATACAGGAGATTTATTGCCTTGAATTTAAGCTATTTATCGGCCTGATTCCATACGTCCATACCTATTTTCACTATATTTATCGGCACGCTAGTCCAATTTGGGGAAATAATGGAATTAAAAATATCATACCCGTGAAGCATTTTTACCCCACCCGCTGCCGCTTATCCAGCCGCATCTTATCGGCTATCATTGCAATGAACTCACTGTTGGTGGGCTTACCGCGCAGGTTATGGATGGTATAGCCGAAGTAGCTATTGAGGGTGTCCACATCTCCCCTGTCCCATGCCACCTCGATGGCGTGGCGGATGGCGCGCTCCACCCGGCTGGCGGTGGTGCCGTTTTTCTTGGCGATCTCCGGGTACAGGCGCTTGGTCACGGCGTTGATGTACTCCGGCTCGTTCATGGTGAGCAGGATGGCATCCCGCAGGAACTGGTAGCCCTTGATGTGCGCAGGCACGCCAATTTGGTGCAATATTTCGGTGACGGTCAGTTCGTCACTGTCCACACTGGTGTGGAGCAGGTGTTTTTCTTGTCCGCTGGCTGCTTTGAGCACCCGGGCGGCAAGGACACTTTCGTCAAAGGGCTTGACGAAATAGTAGGCAAAGCCTTCGTCCAGCAGCTCCTGTACCATCTCCTCACTCTGGAACGCGCCGGTGACGAAAAATGAGGTGTGGCGCTCGCCTGCGGCGTTGTAGCGCTGCTTGACCGCCAGCGCGTCCAGCCCGGGCATAAAGGCGTCCAGCAGCACTACCTGCGGGCGAACGGCCAACATCTTCTGTAAAACCTTGTTTCCATCCTTTTCCACAACGGTCACTTCCACGCCCTTTTGCTCCAGCGCCTCACGACAGGCTTCTGTAATCTGAGCACCGGTATCCGACATCAAGAATCTCACTTTATCCATGGTTGTTTCCTCCAATGTGTGCAGTTCCCTTAACACCATGGATTTTACCATAATTTTCCAGATAGTTCAACGGTTTATTTTGGGAAATTATGGAAATTCTGCTCGAATGTCATACTTTTTTATGCTGCTGCGTCCGTTCCGGGCACGGAATGTGCCTGTTCCAGCATGGTTTGTGCAAAAATACCGTAGCCTCGTGTCGGGTCGTTGACCAGCACATGGGTCACCGCACCCACCAGCCGCCCGTTTTGCAGGATGGGACTGCCGCTCATTCCCTGCACGATGCCGCCGGTCTGCGCCAGCAGTGCCGGGTCGGTGACGCGCAGCACCATGTTGCGGCGCGGGTCGGCGTCGTTCACCTTTTCAATATAGACACGGTAGCTGCGGGGCGTTTCGCCGCTGGTAGTGGTCAGGATCTCTGCCGCGCCGGGCAGCACCTCCTGCGCAAAGGCAAGCTCTGTCTGCTGCCCGGCAATGGCGGTGCTTACCGTGCCGTAGACGCCGTTTTCGCCGTTGATACAAATTCTGCCAAGGGCGTGGTCGCTGAGGAATTTGCCTTTCAGCTCTCCGGGGCTGCCGGCGGTACCGCCGGTGCAGCCCACGATCTGACAGGCCACGATCTCGCCGCTGCGCAGGGCGACCTGCTCGCCGGTGTCGCTGTCGCTGATTGGATGACCCAGCCCGGCGAATACCCCGGCCTGCGCATCCACAAAGGTCAGAGTGCCCACCCCGGCGGAGGAATCCCGCACCCACATTCCTGCCCGCCACTGGGCGTTCTGCGTATCCCACACCGGCAAAAGGGTGGTCTGCCGCTGCTCCCCCTTGCGGACGTAGACCACCTCCACCGCCGCACCGGCGGCGGCTTCCAGCGCGGCATGGACCTGCTCGTTGGTCTCGGTGACCGTGTTTCCCATGCGGATGACCCGGTCACCCAGCCGCAGCCCCGCCTGCTTTGCGGGGTTTATTGTACCGGCGGCGGTGTGCACCTCGGAAAAGCCCACCACAAGCGCTCCCTCTGAAAACATTTTCACCCCAAAGGGCGTGCCGCATACCGTGACCGTGGGGCGCTGCATCACGGTGGCACGGATGGTCTTGACCGGCAGCCAGCCGCCCAGCGCCAGCGTGGTCTGATAGCTGCCCGCTGCCCGGGTGCTGGCCACGTTGCGGCTGCCGTGTCCGCGCAGCGGTTCCACCCAGCCAAAGCGGGGCAGCGCAAGGGGCTGCTCCGGCTCCAGATAGACCTGCTCCGGCAGGACGCACCACAGCCAGCCCAGCGCCGCCACCGCGGCCACCAGCAGATAGGCACCCATGATCTTCCCCCACCGGACGATGCTGTGCTTGGACATTTTACGGCCTCCCTGCGCATTTTTCGGGGTTAGTATGCGCAGACAAGCACGAAAAAACCGCACCCGCATCCAAAAATAGACACAGGTGCGGTTATGATTTTACAGGGGCAGGCGCTTATGCGTCCTGCAGCTCGCCGCGGCTGGCGGCCTTGAGGTAGGCGAAGATGAACTCATCGATATCGCCATCCATCACGGCATCGACGTTGCCGGTCTCGTAGTTGGTGCGGTGATCTTTGACCATGGTGTAGGGCATGAACACATAGCTGCGGATCTGGTGACCCCATGCGATCTCGTTCTGTACGCCCTTGATGTCGTCGATCTTATCCATGTGCTGCTGCTTGGCGATCTGGTAGAGCTTAGCCTTCAGCATTTCCATAGCGTAGTCGCGGTTCTGGAACTGGCTGCGCTGGGTCTGGCAGTTGACCACGATGCCGGTGGGCTTGTGGATCAGACGGACAGCGGAAGAGGTCTTATTGATGTGCTGGCCGCCGGCGCCGGAGGAGCGGTACACCTGCATCTCGATATCCTCGGGGCGGATGTTTACCTGAATGGTGTTGTCCAGCTCGGGCATGACCTCCAGAGAGGCAAAGCTGGTCTGGCGGCGGGCGTTGGCGTCAAAGGGAGAGACACGCACCAGACGGTGCACGCCGTTCTCGCTCTTGAGCAGACCGTAAGCGTTGGCCCCCTTGACCATCATGGAAGCGCTCTTCAGACCGGCCTCGTCGCCGTCCTGATAATCCAGCACCTCCACGGTCATGCCATGTGCCTGTGCCCACTTATTATACATACGATACAGCATCTCGGCCCAGTCCTGTGCCTCGGTGCCGCCGGTGCCTGCGTGGAAGGTAAGGATGGCGTTGCTGTGGTCGTACTCGCCGTTCAGCATGGTCATCAGCTGCAGTTCGTCCACCACTTTTTCCACGGTGTTGACGGCCTCCTCGGCTTCGGGGATCATGTCAGGGTCGTACTCCTCGTCCAGCATTTCCAGCATGGTCTCAGCGTCATCGTACAGACCCTGCAGCTTTTCAAAGCGGTTCAGCTTGCCCTTCAGGTCGCCGACCTCGTCAAAGACCTTCTTGCTCAGTTCTGCATCATCATAAAATCCGGGGCGGGACATGGTGTGCTCCAGCTCCTGCACGCGCTTGCGGCTTGCTTCAATGGCCAGTGCTTCCTCCAGGTCCTTAACGGCCTTGGCGTGCTCGGCCAACTGCACTTTCAGTTCATCAGTCGTGATCATTCTCTAAGTTCCTCTCGTTCAAGGGTTTACATCATAACAATAATGTCCCCGGCAGGGTGCAAAACGCACGCGCAGCGCGCATTTTCTGCTCCGCCAAAAGACACAGTTTATACACAGATACTTCATTAGTATACCGAGAATCTGTGATAAAGTAAAGAGGAAAAATACTATCTTGCCGGATTTTTAAAGATTTTCGCCTTTTCTTTTCATACCCGGGGGAGTATAATACCAGTATGATCGATTTCACAGGAGGATATCATGCCGAAATATTATGGCTGTCCCTGTGAGGGCTGCGGCAAGCCGCTGACCCTTCAGGACGACATCGTGGTCTGCCCGGACTGCGGTGCACCCTATCACCGCACCTGTTACGAGAAGATGGGTCTGTGCATCCACGCCCCTGCCCATGGCGCAGGCTATGAATGGAAGTTTCCTTATCAGGATGCGCAGCTGCGCACCTGTCCCACCTGCGGGGAGCGCACCCTGCGCAGCGAGAATGTCTGCCGCTGCTGCGGCGCTGCCCTGCCCCCTGAGAGCGCAGAACAGCCCAACGACCGTGCTGCCGCCAGCGCCGAGCAGAACCGGGATTTTGATTACAGCAGGATGTACCAGGACGAAATGTACCGTAATTTTACCGAGAAGGTCGTTGACCCGGTGCACCGCAATGTGCGCGCCGCCTTTGGCAAGGATGAACTGATCGACGGCGTCCCCTATCAGGACTGGGTGGATTTTATCGGCACAGCCGCGCCGGTCTACCTGAACGATTACAGCCAGATGCAGCTGCGTCACTCCAAGATCTCCATGAGTTTTTCAGCGCTGCTGTTCGGTCCGTTCTACTTTTTCTACCGCAAGGCGTGGAAGCCCGCCTTCGGCTTTCTGGCCGCAGAACTGCTGCTGTTCATCCCCACCTTAATTAGTATGATGCAGACCACCGGCAGCCCCCTGACCGCCGGGATCAGCGCCTCTACGCTGGTAGTGTTGAGCCGCGTCATGTCCCTTCTCAGTTTTGCACTGATGCTGGTGCGGGGGCTGTATGGCAAGTGGCTCTACCGCCGCAGCGCAGCGGCACGCATCCGCCGCATCCGTGCCGAGTTCCCGGACCCGGAGCAGCGCCGCGCCGTGCTGAACGCACAGGGCGGTGTCAGCTTTGCAGCCTGCATCGGAGCGTTCATCCTGCTGATGGTAGTAGGCAGCCTTTGCTCCATGCTGTTGGGGCCGGATCTGAACGCACTGGTAGGCACCTTTATCTGATAACGGTTCATGCAGGATGGGAATCCTGCTGAAAAGCACGGTTCACCGTGCATAAAATGAGAATATGGGAGAATCATCATGAAAAAAGTCACCAAAGCCGTTATTCCGGCTGCAGGTCTTGGCACCCGTGTACTGCCCGCCACCAAGGCGATGCCCAAGGGAATGCTGCCCATCGTGGATAAGCCTGCCATCCAGTATCTGGTGGAGGAGGCCGTCCGCTCCGGTATTACCGATATCCTGATCATTCTGGGCCGCAACCAGAGCATTATTGAGGATCATTTTGACCGCAGCCCCGAGCTGGAGGAAAAACTGGCAAAGCCTGGTAAGGAAAAGATGCTGGAGGAGTGTCTGGGCATCGCCAATATGGCCAACATCCTGTTTGTGCGCCAGAAGGAGACGCTGGGTCTGGGCCACGCAGTCAACACCGCCAAGGCCTTTACCGGCGATGATCCCTTTGTGATTTATGGCGATGACGTGATCTGGGGCGAGGATCCGGTCTGCGCCCAGCTGATCCGCGCCTACGAGGAGTTCGGCCGCCCGGTTGCCGGCGTGTCCGCTGTGCCTTGGGAGGACGTGAGCCGCTATTGCAGCTTAAAGACCACTCCCATCCACGACAACTACTTCTTTGTGGATGACATGATCGAGAAACCCAAAAAGGGGCAGGAGTTCAGCAACTATTCCATTCTGGGCCGCGTGCTGTTGACCCCGGAGATTTACGAGATCCTTGCCCACACCAAGCCCGGTGCCGGTGGCGAGATCCAGCTGACCGATGCCATGGCAGAGTATGCCCGTACCCGCGGTGGCATGACCGCCGTGGAGTTCACCGGCAAGCACTACGATATGGGCAACAAGCTCAAGGTCGTGGAGGCGCAGGTGGAGCTGGCACTGCAGCATCCTGAGATCGGCGAGGAGTTCCGTGCCTACCTGAAGGAGTTCTGCAAGACGCTGTAAATATATACTGCGTAAACAATAAAAACGGGGCTGCTGCACGAAACTATGTGCAACGGCCCCGTTTTTTTTGCCTATATTCAGATAAAAAGGGGTTCAGAAACGCCCGCAGGCCTTTCTGAACCCCAAATATGAAAATCAAATTCCTGATTTAGTTTGCCTGACTGGGATGCGGCACGGGCGGGCGCTTGGTGAACATGGCCTTGAGTGCCAGCGGGGTAGCCACGCTGGACACCACGATCAGCAGGATCACAGCGGTAAAGTAGACCGGGTCTACCACACCGATGGCCAGACCCTTCTGCGCCACGATCAGTGCCACCTCGCCGCGGGTCATCATACCAACGCCGACCTTCAGGGAATCGTCCCAGTTGAAGCGGCAGACCTTTTTGCAGCCAGACCGCAGCCGATGATCTTGGTGATCAGTGCCACCACCACAAAGCAGACGCAGAAGAGTAAAATCTCCGGGGTCAGGCCGCTGATATCGGTCTTGAGGCCGATGGAGGCAAAGAAGATCGGCGCAAAGATAACGTAGTTGCTGATATCCACCCGGCGCTCTACATAGGGTGCGTCATCCATGGTGCACAGCACGATACCTGCAATGTAAGCGCCGGTGATATCGGCGATGCCGAAGTACTCCTCAGCAATGTAGGCCATGGCAAAGCAGAAGGCCATGCTCACGATGGTGATACGCTGGGTATGGGGGTTGCGCTGATCCAGCCATTTCATGGCGTAGTGTACCACAAGGCCAACGCCCAGTGCGGTGGCAAAGAACAGCAGAGTGTTGAACAGCACCTTGCCCAGACCCGTACCGGTGCCGCTGCTGGCGCCCAGCACACAGGTGAGCACCACGATGCCGATGACATCATCAATGACAGCGGCACTGACGATAGTCGTGCCCAAAAACTCTTCAGGTGCCCAAGCTCCTGCAAGGTGGCCACCGTGATGGACACGCTGGTGGCCGTCATGATGGTGCCGATGAACAGCGCCCGGTAGAACTCCGGGCTGCCAACTGCGGCAAAGCCGTAGAACGCACCATATAATAAGGTGCCGCCCACCAGAGGCACAGCCACGCCAACGGTAGCGATCAGGGTGGCGATGGGGCCTGCCTTGATCAGCTCTTTCAGGTTGGTGCCGAGGCCGGTGGTGAACATGAGCATCACAACGCCGATCTCTGCGAAGATGGAGATGGAGTCGCTGATCTGCACCAGTTTCAGCACGCAGGGGCCGATCAGCAGACCGGCGATGATCTCGCCCACCACCTGCGGAGCCTTGCACTTGCGCGCCACCAGTCCGAAGAATTTCGCGCTCAGGATTATGATTGCCAGATCTCGAAACAACGAATACATGGATTATCCTCCTTTAATTTTTCCCGCTTCCCTGCCACTGCCGGAGCCCCGGCCCTGCCATATTGCAGGGAAAGCGTTTACATTATAGTCCTTTTTACCAAAAAATGCAAAACATTTTTTATCGTTCTTTTGTCAAAAAGCTTGACAGAAGCAAAGAAGCTTGCTATAATAAATTGCTGTCTGAACAGACACACCACACAGGCCGCGATACCGCAGCCTGTGTACCCTTGGCCTTGCAGATCCGCAGGGCCCTCAAGTCCAAAAGGAGGTGCTACAAAAATGGCAAAGTACGAAACCATGCTGATTACCAGCGCCGCTCTCGATGAGGAGGCTTCCGCCGCTCTGGTGGGTAAGTTCAAGTCCCTGATCGAGGCGAACGGTACCATCGATTCTGTTGACGAGTGGGGCAAGCGCCGTCTGGCCTACCCCATCAATGACGAGGAAGAGGGCGTCTACACCGTGATCAACTTCACCAGCGAGCCCAGCTTCCCCGCTGAGCTGGACCGTGTGTACAAGATCACTGAAGGCGTTATGCGCAGCCTGATCATTGCTCACGAGGAGTAATTCTTCTGTGACAGAAAGGGAAACCGTACTATGTTGAATGTTGTTGCTATCATGGGTCGCCTTGCGCGTGACCCTGAAATGCGTCAGACCACTACCGGCAAGAACGTTGCTTCGTTCCGCATTGCCTGCGACCGCGGGCGCCGCGATGCCAATGGGCAGAGCGTGGCGGACTGGATCGATGTGGTTGCATGGGATCGGCAGGCCGAATTCGTCTGCCGCTATTTCCAAAAAGGTTCCCTGATCGTTGTGGACGGCCGTTTGCAGTCCCGTCAGTATCAGGATAAGACCGGCGCAAACCGCACTGCCGTTGAAGTGGTTGCCAACAACATCAACTTTGCAGGCCCCAAGAGCAGCAATGCAGGTGACGGAAACGGCTATCAGAATGCCGCTCCGTCCTACCAGAACGCAGCGCCTGCCCGTCCGGCTGCTGTGGAGGCAGCTCCCAGCTACTCTGCCGGCAATGCCGACGACTTCGCCGTCATTGATGACAGCGATGACCTGCCGTTCTGACACGAAACGGTCCATCCGTTAAAAATCCAATAGGAGGTAATAAGCAATGGCTTTTGAAAGAACCGAAGGCTCTCGCCCCGCACGCCCCATGCGTCGTGGCCGCAAGAAGGTTTGCAGCTTCTGTGTCGATCGCATCGACACCATCGATTACAAGGACGTGCCCCGTCTGCGTAAGTACGTCTCTGAGCGTGCTAAGATTATTCCCCGCCGTGTGACCGGCACCTGCGCTTTCCATCAGCGCGCACTGACCATCGCCATCAAGCGTGCTCGTCACGTTGCTCTGATGCCCTACGTCAGCGACTAATCTGAGATAATCAACCCAATCAAAATAATCAGCGATCAGCAAAGCGCCCTCACCGATGACAAGGTGAGGGCGCTTTTTTGCTTGCGTTAGATATACTGTTCACACCAATGTTTTACCTTCTCCCCCACCTGCCGAGCGGTCAGCCCGTCGGTAGAAAGAAATGTTACGTTTTTCTTTTCCCGGAACCATTCCCGTTTCAGCGGCAGAAGATGGTTCAGGTAATACGCAAAGAATTCCCGGGAACGGGTGGTATCTCCCGCTTTACGGGCACGCAGGACGGCTTCGGAAGCGTCCAGAAACAGAATGTGCTCCGGCATACAAGCCTGCACCGCTGCAAGCTCCGGGGCCAAAGCCTGCCGGATCGCTTCCATCTCCCACTCCAGCCCCCTGCTCTTGGGGTAGTTCAAGGTGTAGAATTCGATCTCCTCCGCGCCGAAATCCATCACGGCGTGGGGGTATTTTTTTGCTTTCTGCCCGCGGCGCAGCTCATTGCGCAAAAAAAGCCGTTGGATCTCCAGATAGTCCGCATAGCTGTTCTTATTCAACCCACGCTGCTTTATCTCTGCAAGGACGGCAGCGTTGTCCTCAAAACAAACCTGTACCTGTTGGCAGTGCTGTTCCAGATAGCGGGCTGCCGTGGTCTTTCCCACTGCCATGCAACCCTGTAAGGATAAGATCATAACATTTTGCCCCCTCTTCCTTTTTTCACATAGTATAGCACATTCAGCTGTGTACCGGGAAGCGTTTTTCGCGCAAAAAGTTACAAACCGGTACGATAATTTCCGGTCATTTTTGATTTGTACCGGGAATTTTCGGTATTTTCAGATTTGCTGCTTTGCACGCAAATCAAACTGCACAAATGCGAGGGGCGGCATTGCACACCTTGTACAAAGTTGCATTCACCTTATTGATTTTTTGTGCAGAATGTGCCATACTTGTGTCGCTGGGAACGTTCCCGACAACGTTCCCGAAACACTTTCAGAAAGCGAGGCCCGCCGACATGGCAAACCTGACCATCAAGGATATCGCACGGATCAGCGGTTGCTCTGTCAGCACCATCTCCCGTGTGATCAACGACAGGCCGGATGTCCGCCCGGAGACCAAGGAGCACGTTCTGAAGGTGATGCGGGAGGCCGGGTTTGTGCCCAACACCAACGCCCGACAGCTGAAGATCCAGCAGTCCCGCAGTCTGGTGTTCGTAGTAAAAGGCACCCGGAATATTTTCTTCTCGGATTTTCTGGTGCAGCTTCAGCGTGCCGCCACCCTGTACGGGTACAACGGCATCGTCTCTTACTTGGACGAGAACGCCAACGAGATCGACGCCGCCGAAAAGATCCTGCGGGAGATCAAGCCCAAAGGCATCATCTTCTTGGGCGGCAGCGTAGCCAACTTCCAGCGGGGCTTCGACCGTATCAATGTTCCCTCGGTGCTCACCACGCTGGTCACGGACGAGCTGGACTTTCCCAACCTTTCCATGGTGGGCGTAGATGACCGGGCAGCGGCCTATACCGCTGTGGACTACCTGATCCGGCAGGGGCACCGCAAGATCGCCGTTTTGGGCGGTCCGGTGACCAGCTACCCCAGTCTGATGCGCCGTCAGGGCGCACAGCAGGCCATGGAGGATGCGGGCATTGTGTTCAACGACAAGCTGTACGGCCTATCCAACTACGATTTCGAATCCGCCTACCACGCCATGAACAGTCTGCTGGCCCGACGGGCAGAGTTCACCGCCCTCTTCGCCATGAGCGATGTCATCGCCTTTGGCGCCATCCGGGCGCTGGTAAGCGCCGGGCTGCGGGTACCGGAGGATGTTTCGGTGATCGGCTTTGACGGTATCACGATGTCCCGCTACTGCGTGCCGGTGATGACCACCATCGTCCAGCCCAGCGAGCAGATCGCGCTGCAAAGCATCGAACTATTGGTGCGGCAAATCGAGCATGGCTCCTCTGCCCAGACCGTGACCCTGCAGCCGGAGTTGCAACAGGGCGAAAGCGTAAGGGCAATTTAAATGTTGTATTCCCTCCGTCGAAGGACGGAGAGTATATAGTTGATCTGTAATTTTAATAAGAAGGAGAACTTATTATGAAAAAGATGATCACTCGTCGTAACTTCCTGAAGGCCGCTGGCGTTTCTGCCGCTGCTCTGGGTCTGGCTGCCTGCGGCGGCTCTTCCAGCAGCACCGCTTCCTCTGCTGCCAGTTCTACCGCTGCTTCCAGCACTGCCGCAAAGGCAGACGGCAAGGTCTACTACCTGAACTTCAAGCCCGAGCAGGATCAGGATTGGCAGGATCTGGCCGCTGAGTACACCAAGGAGACCGGCGTGCCTGTGACCGTTGTCACCGCCGCTTCCGGCCAGTACGAGACCACCCTGATGAGCGAGATGGAGAAGAGCGAGGCTCCCACCCTGTTCCAGGTGAACGGCCCCGTCGGCCTTGCAAACTGGAAGGATTACTGCTATGACCTTTCCGGCAGCCAGCTGTACGGTGAGCTGACCAGCGATTCCTTCGCCCTGAAGGATGGCGACGCTGTTACCAGCATTGCATACGTCATTGAGACCTACGGCATTATCTACAACAAGGAACTGCTGACCGCTGCCGGTTACACCCAGGAGGACATCAAGGGCTTTGCCGACCTGAAGAAGGTCGCTGATGACATTCAGGCTCGCAAGGCTGAGCTGGGTGTGGACGGTGCTTTCACCTCCGCCGGCATGGATGGTTCTTCTGACTGGCGTTTCAAGACCCATCTGGCAAACCTGCCCATCTACTACGAGTACAAGGCAGACGGCATCGGCTCCACCGACGCCATCAAGGGCACCTATCTGGATGATTACAAGCAGATCTGGGATCTGTACATCACCGATTCCACCTGCGACCCCAAGCTGCTGGCTTCCAAGACCGGCAACGACGCTGTGGCTGAGTTTGTGGGCAAGAAGGCCGTGTTCTACCAGAACGGCACTTGGGCTTACAATGACGTGAAGGATCTGGGCGACGACAACCTGGGTATGCTGCCCATCTACATCGGCGTGGAGGGCGAGGAGAACCAGGGCCTGTGCACCGGCTCCGAGAACTTCTGGTGTGTCAACAACGCCGCTTCCGAGGCCGACATTCAGGCTACTCTGGACTTCCTGTACTGGTGTGTCACCTCTGAGGCCGGCACCAGCGCGATGGCTGACAAGATGGGCTTCGTCATCCCCTTCAAGAAGGCTAAGGACTCCACCAACCCCCTGATCACCATTGCAAACGATTATGTGGCCGCTGGCAAGACCAGTGTGGACTGGTGCTTCTCCACCATGCCTTCCGAGGAGTGGAAGAACGGCGTGGGCAGCGCGCTGACCGCATACGCAGCCGGCACCGGCAAGTGGGACGACGTGGTCACCGCTTTTGTGGACGGTTGGGCCAAGGAGTACAAGCTGGCTAACGGCTAAGCCTTTGACCGGAGATCTCCCTAGGAATTAAAAAGGGAGGCGGGCGAAAAGTTCGCCCGCCTCCTTTCTTTTTTTATCAGACAGCTCCCTCAGGAGGTATATCATGCAAAAAAGCCATTAGTAAATACTGGCCGATATTTGTGCTGCCTACTCTGGTCGCCTTTATCATCGGCTTTATCTGGCCGTTTATCTGGGGCGTTTATCTGTCCTTCCAGCGGTTCACTACCGTTTCCAAGACCACCTTTGTAGGCATCCAGAACTACACTGCAGTATTTCAGGATTCCACCTTCCTGCACGCCTTCGGCTTTACGGCGGTCTTTACCGTGGTGAGCACTGTGCTCATCAATGTGTGCGCCTTTGCCATTGCGCTGCTGCTTACCCGCGGCATCCGCGGCACCAACCTCTTCCGCACCGTCTTCTTCATGCCCAACCTGATCGGCGGCATCCTGCTGGGCTACATCTGGCAGATCCTGCTCAACGGCGTGCTGGCCAACCTGCAGAAGCCTCTGCTGGCCCTGGACGCCAAGGCTGGTTTTGTGGGCCTGGTGATCCTGATGTGCTGGCAGCAGATCGGTTACATGATGATCATTTATGTGGCCGGCCTGCAGAGCGTCCCTGGCGATCTCATCGAAGCGGCCAAGATCGACGGTGCCAACGACCGGGAGATCCTGTTCAAGATCAAAATCCCCATGGTCATGCCCAGTATTACCATCTGCACCTTCCTGACTTTGACCAACAGCTTCAAACTGTTCGACCAGAACGTTGCCCTGACCGCAGGCGAACCCGCCAACGCCAGTGAAATGCTGGCACTGAACATCTACAACACCTTCTACGGCCGCTCCGGTGCGCAGTGGAAGGGCATTGGCCAGGCAAAGGCTGTTGTGTTCTGCCTGTTCGTGGTGGTCATCTCGCTCATCCAGCTCCACTTTACCCGCTCCAAGGAGGTGCAGCAGTAATGCCTAAACAGAAAAAGAACCTTGGGATGTCATCCTTGCTGTTGTAATGGTGCTTCTCTGCCTGCTGTGGATCTACCCCATCGTGCTGATCCTGCTGAACAGTTTGAAAACCGAGGGCAGCTTTACCACCTCCACGGTGTTCCAGCTGCCCACGAAAGAGACCTTTGCGGGCCTGTCCAACTACGTTTACGGCGTGACCAAGATGGGCTTTCTGTCCAGCCTGGGCTACAGCCTTCTGATTACTATCACTAGCGTAGTGCTGATCCTGCTGTGCTGCTCCATGACTGGTTGGTACCTGACCCGCGTGAACAACAAGCTGAGCAAGTTCATGAATCTGCTGATCGTGTTCTCCATGGTCGTACCCTTCCAGATGGTCATGTTCACCCTGTCCAAAACTGCTGACCGTCTGAACCTGAACAACCCTTGGAACATCTGCATCATCTATCTGGGCTTCGGCGCCGGTCTGGCCGTGTTCATGTTCACCGGCTTTATGAAGAGCGTGCCCATGGAGATCGAGGAAGCGCCATGATCGACGGCTGCAACCCCATCCAGATCTTCTTCAAGGTCGTGTTCCCCATCCTGAAGCCTACCATGATCTCCACTGCTATTCTGGAGACGATGTGGGTGTGGAACGACTACCTGCTGCCCACGCTGGTGCTGGATATCAAGAAGTACCGCACCATCCCCATGGCGATCCAGTATTTCCGCGGCGGCTACGGCCGTGTGGAACTGGCTCCCATGATGGCCTGCATCATCATTGCTATCATCCCCATTATTATCCTCTACATGACCTGCCAGAAGTACATCATCGAGGGTGTCGTGGCCGGTGCTGTAAAGGGCTAAGGAGGTGCACGTTATGCGTGCAAGCGGCATTTTGATGCCGGTGTTCAGCCTGCCGGGGCCTTTTGGTATCGGTACGCTGGGCAGTGAAGCGACCGCATTCGTTGATTTTCTGGCCGAGGCAAAACAGACCTATTGGCAGATCCTGCCCATCGGCCCTACCGGCTATGGCGACAGCCCCTACCAAAGCTTTTCTGCCTTTGCCGGAAACCCCTACTTTATCGATTTTCGGCTGCTGGCGGCAGATGGCTATCTGACCGCCGAAGAGATCCCCGCCGCGCAGCCGGTGGACACCGTTGACTACGGTGCACTGTACAATCAGCGCCCGGTGCTGCTGAAAAAGGCTGCTGACCGGCTGCTGGCAACCCCCTCCCCCTGCTTACGAGGCCTTCTGCACCGCGCAGAGCTTCTGGCTGGAGGACTACGCCCTGTTCATGGCCGTAAAGGCAGAGCAGGGGCAGGCAGGCCTTGCCGACTGGCCGGACGCCCTGCGCTGCCGGGAGCCGGAGGTCATTGCCGCCGCAAAGGCACGGTTGGCAGACCAGATCAGCTACCACAAGGCGGTGCAGTTCTTCTTCTACACCCAGTGGAACGCGCTGAAGGCCTATGCCAACCGCAAAGGTGTCCTGCTGGTGGGCGATATCCCCATCTACGTCAGCCCGGATTCCAGTGACCTGTGGACCCACCCGGAGCTGTTTCAGACTGATGGACAGATGCACCTGACCCATGTAGCCGGCTGCCCGCCGGATGCCTTTGCGGCAGACGGACAGTTGTGGGGCAACCCGCTGTATGATTGGCCCGCCCACAAGGCCACTGGCTTTGACTGGTGGAAGCGGCGCATGAAGCACGCCACCTCTATCTACGATGTGGTGCGCATTGACCACTTCCGCGGTTTCGAGAGTTACTACTCTATCCCTGCCGAAAACACAACGGCTGCAGGCGGTCGCTGGGAAAAAGGCCCCGACCGGGACTTTATCCACGCCATGCAGCAGGCGCTGGGCGGCGGCAATATCATCGCCGAGGATCTGGGCTACTTGACCCCGGAGGTGAAGGCGATGCTGGCCGAAAGCGGCTACCCGGGCATGAAGATCATGCAGTTTGCCTTCGACAGCCGGGAGTCGGGCAACTACCTGCCCCACACCTACCCCCGCAACAGTGTGGTGTATACAGGCACCCACGATAACGTGACCACCGAGGGTTGGCGCAGCAACGCCAGCGCCGAGGACGTAGCCTACGCCTGCCGGTATCTGCGCTGCACGCCGGAGGAGTTGACCGAAGGCATGATCTGTGCCTGCCTTGCCAGCGTTTCGGATACTGCCATCATCCCGCTGGCAGACTGGCTGCATCTGGGCAGCGAGGCCCGCATCAACACCCCCAGCACACAGGGCGCAAACTGGCGCTGGCGGCTGGCACAGCCCCTGCCCGCTGCATTGGCCGGGCACATCGCCGCGCTGACCACGCTGTATGAGCGCGTGCCGAAAGCACTTTGACCTCGTTTTCCTTTCGTTTGGCAACCTGTAAAACACACAAGGCATCTGCTTTGCCCGCTGCTGCGTTCTGCGCAGCGGGTACGGGCAGATGCCTTTGTTGTTGATCGGCTTTTTCAGCACATTTTTGCTACAACATTTTTTCGCCGTAAAAAGCAGGAGTTTTGCGCGTTTATGGCGTATTCAGGTCAGTTTTATAACGCATCGTCACAATATATTCACAAATGTATCATGATTTTCAAACCCGCGCTCTCTTGTCATTTTTGTGCAAATATGCTACAATTCAGTTACTAGATGAACTGCCCCTTGGGGAGTTCTGTGTGCGAAAGGAGTTTTCCATCATGGATCATACATATCAGCGCCCGCTGCAGCTGCCCGCCTGCTGCTCTGTGCTCTCTGCCGAGGAGATGACCTATACCGAGGGCGGTGCCCTTTCTATCAACATCACTCCGGAGCAGGTGATGGCCTTTGGCATCAATGCCACGGTAAACCTGCTGGGCATGATGGGCCGCTATGCGTTCCAGGCTGCAGTTTCCGGTATGCAGAATGCCCTGAACGATGGTTTGGGTGTTGGTGATGCAATTGGGCACTACTGGGGCAAGCTGAACACATGGAGCAAGGTTGCCACGATCGGTATGGCTGGTCTGGGCGGTTATTATGCCTATTGTCAGGCACGCAGCATCTATCTCTCCATCAAAAATCTTGTGGACGCCTTTAAGAATACGTACAACGAAATTCAGGCCAAAAAGAAGGCAGAACAGGAGGCCGCCGAGCAGCAGAATTGTCTGCCTACTCTGGTAGCTCTGTGCTGATCTTTCATCGACCCGGAAAGGAGTGTTTTTATTTATGAAAAAGCTTCAGCTGCCCTCTTCCTACGCAGCCCTCTCCCCCGAGGAGCAGTGCGCGCCTTTGGCGGCAGCGAATTCGGCGATGCTGTCGGCAGCTTTTTTGACAATCTGCACTTCAATGATTTCTTCTGGAACGGTGGGCTGATCTCGTTTTCCTTCACCTTTGTGCCCATGCTACTTTTCCGCGTGATCAAGACAGGTGTGCAGACCGGGATCAAGCTCTCTCAGCAGATCGGCCGCCTGCTTGGCATCACCCGCGAGGCTACCGTCACTGCCGTCCAGTACTTGGATAGTACGCAGCAGCGAAATGACCAGCCGGTCGAAAATTCTCTCCCCAGCTTTTTTTCTCTTCAGTAATAAGCTATAAGAAAGCCGTGCATCCCGGAGCATTCCGGCCATGCACGGCTTTTTGTTTTATTCAGATCACCGGACTGCACCCTGCTCCCGCAGGCGCAGCACATAGCAGCTGCCCTGCCCGAATACCTGCTCGATGGCTGTATGGTACCGCTCCAGCAGCTGCCCGGGCACATAAGCCTGAATGGTGCCTGCAAAGCCGCCGCCCTGCATCCGCCATGCGCCCTCACTGCCCTGCAGAATGCTCTGGCTCAGAGCCAGCGCTACGGACAGACCCTGATGCCACACATCCGCTGTGCAGTACACATTCTGACACAGCGCAAAGGAAGCCTGTCCGCTCTGCTTCACCAGACCTGCAAACACCGGGAACTGCTTTGCATAAAGCGCATCCCGCTGCGCCAGCGTGCGGGCATTCTCCTCAAAATAATGGATCGCCCGCAGCACTGCACGGTCTCCGCAGCAGCTGCGCAGGACAGGCAGTGCCATCCAGAACGCGTTCTCTTCCACCTGACCCAGCAGCTGCTTGCCGAAGCAGGCGGCCACCTGCTCCATCTCCTGCCGAATCGCCGCAAACTCGCTAGTCAGTTCGCTGTGGCTGCCCCGGGTATCGGTGACGCAGAGGAACATTCCTTCCGGCAGCAGACCGTCTGCATGGAGCTTTTCGATCTTTGGGGTGCGCGGATCGGCAAAATCCGCAAAGATAATGCCGCCCACCGCACTGGTCAGCTGATCCAAAAGACCGCTGGGCTTGCCGAAATAGGTGTTTTCCGCATACTGGCAGATGCCCGCCAGCTCTGCCGGGGTCAGCCCGGTGCTGTATTCCTCGTTCCAGATAGAGGCCATGCCCATCTCAAAGGCTGCGGAGCTGGACAGACCGGAGCCGCGCAGCACGTTGCTGGTGGTGTAGCAGTCAAAGCCGCCGATCTGCTTACCCACTGCGCGGAAGCCCTCGGCAATGCCGCGGATCAGGCTGGCCGAATGGGTGCTCTCCCCTGCCTGCGGCTCTGCAGTGGCCAGATCAATGACATCCAGCTTGTTGACCCCCGGGACTTGACCCGCACATAGCCATCCGTATTGCGGGCCGCCACCGCCACCAGATCCAGCGTGACCGCCGCCGCAAGGCCGTAGCCCCCCTGATGATCCGTGTGGTTGCCGCCCAGCTCTGCCCGCCCGGGTGCAGAGTACACCTGCACCTGCCGCCCGGGGCCGAAATACAGCTCGAACTGCTCCAGCGCAGCCGCATAGCGCCCGCGCTGCCGCTGCAAAACCGCCGGATCCGCCCCATAAAGTGCAGCAAGTACGGCGTCCCAGCTGCCCTGCAGGATCTGTTTTCTGAGTTGTGCACTGGTGGCCATGACAGCTCCTCCCCTCCGGAATAAACGATTCTGCTCTTTTTGCCTATTGTAATGCATTTCGGGCGTTTTTTCAATTTATTTGACCTAAAAATCCAAAATTTGGCGTCAGGTGCAAAGAATAAGATGTACTTTTGTTGAATTTGCAGGGCATTCTATGGTATACTGGGTGCAGAATGTGACAGGACGGAGGTAAAGCGCCATGCCAGACGTTTATAAGCAATCCTTTAAGCAGAATTACACCAACAACATCGAATTGTCCATCTTCAACTGCGGCTTGGAGCGGTGCGCTCCGGGCCAGACATGGGGACCCGGCATCCGTGACCACTACCTGATCCATCTGGTGGTATCCGGCAAGGGCATCTTCGAGGTGGGCGGCCGCACTTGGGAGGTAAGCGAGGGCGACCTGTTCTTTGCCCGCCCCAGCCAGCTGATCCGCTACACCGCCGACGAGCAGCAGCCGTGGGAGTACAGCTGGGTGGGCTTTAACGGTGCCTGTGCCCACAAGCTGGCCGCGCAGCTGCCCTTTACGGACGATGCCCCCGTGCACCACACCAGCGACCCGGACGGGATGCGGGCAGCGCTGACCAACATTTATTCCTCCCGCGGGCTGCAGCCACAGGACGAGGCCACCATGGTGGGGTATCTGTACCTGTTTATCGCTGCCTTGATGCGGGAGACCAGCGCAGGCAAGCCCCACACGGCCTCCTCCTCCAGCCAGTATGTGCTGAACGCCATCAAGTACATCCAGTTCAACTACTCCCACGACATCTCCATTGACGATGTAGCCAAGAGCGTGGGGGTTTCCCGCAGCCATCTGTACCGGGTGTTCATGTTGAACGTGGGCAAGAGCCCCATCGACTACCTGACCGAGTACCGCATCAACGAGGCCTGCAAGCTGCTGCGCGCCGGCAACCTTTCCATTGCGGAGGTTGCGGTGTCGGTAGGCTTCTTTGACCAGTTCTACTTCTCACGGGTGTTCAAGCGCGCCAAGGGCGTGCCGCCCAGCAAGTATTTTGCCGCCCAGCAGGACGCCGACCCGGCAAGTCCTGCCCAACTGTAACCTGAGCCCATCACACAAGGAGAAACCATGCCTTTACAGAAAAACCAGATCCTGACCCTGCGCATCGAACGCCTTTCCAGCGACGGCAGCGGTGTGGCCCACAGTGCCGATGGCGAGGCCGTATTTGTCCCCGGCACCGCCCCCGGGGACGAAGCACGGGTGCGCATCGTGAAGGACTGCGGCCGGTACGCCTTTGGCATTCTGGACGAGTTGCTCACCCCCTCGCCGGACCGTATCCCGGTGGACTGCCCGGTGGCCGGCCCCTGCGGCGGGTGCAGCCTGCGGCATCTGGATTATGCCGCTGAGCTGCGCGCCAAACAGGAAAGCGTGCTGGATGCCTTCCGCCGCATCGGCGGGCTGGAGGTGCCAGTGCTGGATATTCTGCCTTCTCCAGACGTAGACCGCTACCGCAACAAGGTGCAGTTCCCTGTGGGCATAGACAAGAACGGCGTGCCCTGCATCGGCTTTTACGCAGGGCGCACCCACCGCATCGTCCCCTGCCCGGACTGCAAGCTGCAGCCCAGCGTGCTGAACGAGATTGGCAACGCGCTGTGCGCCTTTTTTGCGCGACAAGGCATCCGCCCCTATGATGAACAGAGCGGCAAAGGGCTGGTACGGCATATCTTCCTGCGGCGCGGCGCGCACAGCGGGCAGATCATGGTGTGTCTGGTATGCACCCGGGCAAAGCTGCCCCACGCAGAGCAGCTTTGCACCGTGCTGCGGGGGCAGTTCCCGGCCATCAGCACCATTCTGCTCAACGTCAACGCCAAAAACACCAACGTCATTCTGGGCAGTGAAAATCACATCCTGTACGGCCCGGGCTACATTGAGGACACGCTTTGCGGCGTGCCGGTGCGGTTGGGACCACTGTCCTTCTATCAGGTCAACACGCTTGCCGCCGAGCGGCTGTACGGCGTTGCTGCGCAGTACGCGCAGCTGACCCCGGACGACACGCTGCTGGATCTCTACTGCGGCATGGGCACCATCGGCCTTTCCATGGCCGAGCAATGCAGGGAGCTGATCGGTGTAGAGATCGTGCCGGAGGCCATCGAGAGCGCCAAGGCCAACGCTGCCCGCATGGGCGAGGCTGTAGCAGCCAAGAGCCGCTTTTTCTGTGCCGACGCCGGACAGGCTGCCACCCAGCTGGCCGCCGAAGGTCTGCACCCGGACATCGTAATGCTGGATCCACCCCGCAAGGGCTGCGATGAGGCCACCCTCTCCGCCGTGGTGCGCATGGCACCCCGCCGGGTGGTGTATGTCAGCTGCAACCCCGCCACCGCCGCCCGAGACGCCGCATGGCTGGAGCGGAATGGGTATCACGCAGAAAAGGTGCAGCCGGTGGATCTGTTCCCGAGGACGAAACATTGCGAATGCGTGCTCTTGATGTCAAAAAGCCAGTAATATAGTTCGGTGATTCGTTCAATATCGTTCGGACATCATTTCACAGTCTGAGCCGTTCTCGTCCTTGGAAACAGGTCGAGGGCGGTTTTCGAGAATTTGAGCAATATCTAAATCGTAGCCACAGGGGTAGTGGATAATTGAGTTTCTGGATTAGATGTTTGGGCTAACAGCGAATCCACTAACTCAGGTATCTGGGGGTATCCAGTGTAGGATTTAGATGTCATCCCCCTATAACGCAAAAACGCCGCCAGCGTATCATGTGAAATCCATCACACGGTACGCTGGCGGCGTTTTCATTTTATCTGCTTATACAGCTTTCGGCGTGAGCCACTTTTCTAAGGAAGACGTCCGTTGCGTTTCACATAAAGAATCCTCCGGCCAACGAAAAAGAGTGAAGCTGATTTTTATGCCCTCATTATTCTCTATAAATAGCACTGCACCGCAACTCTTGACGTTTCTCATCCAGAGAATACCGGATCGTAATCACACCATTTTCTGTCTCTACTTCTACCTGTTTTGCATGTTCAAACAACCTGCGCAGACGGCGGTACTCTGCCCGCTGCGCATCCGTGTAGTGGGACGGCATATCCGAGGTGAGGAACACATTGCCCAGCAGGGCATTGACCGTGGCAAGGGTGCGTTTTTGCTCTGCCGTCAACTTGCAGTTTTCCTCCCGGAGGAAGAACACATCCGGGTCGCTGCCATAGGCACGGCCATTGAGCTGCCGCCGGAATAGCGTGTTGTTGATGGCCTGCTTTGTGGACACCCGCTCCCGGTGGAACAGGCGCATATACCACACATCGTCCCAGTCCAAGCTCACGTCGCAACTGACACGGCAGTAATCCACCAGCCCGAAGGCAGGCATCACCGGCACGCCGCAGCCGAGGATGGCTTTTTGTCCGCACCAACTGCGCAGCAGCTCCATGGCACGGCGCATCCGGGCGGCACGGCTCTCATGGGGGGTGCCAAAGGGGGCAGCGCCATACAGAAAATCCAGCTTGACAAGGTCGAAGCCCCAGTCGTTCAGCACCCGGTCGAACACCCGGCGCAGATATTCCAGCACGGCCGGGTTGTCGATATCCAGTGCATAAAAAGCTGCTCCAGTTGCTGCCGCAGCACCACGGTGCATCGTCCACTTTCAGCAGCCAGTCCGGGTGCTGAAGGAAAAGGGCAGAGTCCTTTTCGCACACAAAGGGGGCAAGCCAGAGCCCAGCCTGAAAGCCAGAGGCGTGGATTTCCTGCACCATGCCTTTCAGCCCGTGGGGGAATTTCTGTGCATCCGTTTCCAGCCAGTCACCCACCTTCGGCTCCCAGCCATCGTCGATCTGAAACAGGTCTCCCGGGCAAAGCAGGCTGCGACATCCGGTCAGGTCCTCCCGGATGGTGTCCTCGGTAATGTCCTGATAGCGGTTGTACCAGCTGGAATAGCCTGCCAGCTTCTTTTCGGTTCGAGGACGGATGCCCATAGCCCGAAACCAGCCGTCAAACACTTCGGTCTCGCCGCCCTCGGCAAAAAACAGGTCGAACAGAGCAAAGCTGCCGCCGGGATGCTCCACCCCGGCGCAGTCCCGCACCAGCGTCAGCAGGGCTTTGCCGCTGTCGTAGCGGAGGATGGTGTAGCCCTGGGTCTCGTCCAGCGATGCCACCAGCTGGAACTGCCCGCCCTTGCGGAAATAGCAGTAGGAAAAGCCGTGGCTCTGACCGTTATGATGCCCGTAAGGTACAAAATGATAATCGCCGTAGCGGTCAAAGGCATATTTCTTCAGTAGAAATCCCGGAATGTGATCGGTGCCGCGCAGTTTACCGTTTCGGTCCAGTTCCGGGCTGTATGTCCATGTCTGGTAGCCGTTCATGAACAGGCGCTCGTCGGCGACCATCTTCCACGGCAGCTCGGCACGCACGGCTTTCAGCGTCCCGGCAGGCAGGTCGGCGGAAAGATGCACCGCGCCGCAGCCCGGGTGCACCGGGGCATCGCCCTGCCGCACACCGCCTGTGGTCTCTGCGTACCAGTGCAGCGTTTCAGTCATGGTGCGTTTCCTCCCCGTGGAGCTGTGCGCTGATCTCGGCAGCGCGGGCATCCGTCAAAACGAACTTGCGGCGGAACAGCACCAGCGCACCTGCCAGCACCAGCATGGGCAGGACCGTCATCATCAGGCGCAGACCCAGCAGCGTTCCGGCGCTCTGTACTGCTACGGGGCCGGTCTCCTCCGTGTTGCCCACAAGACCGATGAGATCCAGCCCGATGCCGGTCAGGAATACCGCCACGCCGGAGGCTGCCTTGACCACAAAGGTCTGCATGGAAAAGATGACGCTCTCCTCCCGGCGTCCGGTCTTGAGCTGGCCGTAATCCACACTGTTGGAAAGGAACAGGGTGGTCAGCACGGTCAGCATCCCGTTGCAGGCGAACACGACAACGCCCGGGATGCACAGCAGGGCAAGGCTATGGGAAAGCCCGGTCAGGCAGAACACCAGCAGCGTGCCGTAGCCGCACAGTGCCAGCACAAGGCTCAGGTGAAACACCTGCGTACTGCTGAACTTTTTGCGCAGCAAGGGGTAAAGCACCATCATGCCAAGAATCTGCGCCGCACCGCCCACGGTGGAAAACAGGGTGTAGGTGGCTTTCCAACCTGCACCACCAAGGTCGTATTTGAAGAAATAGATGATGAAGTTGGAGGTAAGGTACAGCGCCGAGTTGATCAGCACGATGCTGCCCACCACTACCATAGCCTGATCGTTGCGGAACAGGGCGGAGAACATCTCCTTCACGGTGGCGGTCTTCATCTCACTGGGGGTGGTTTCTTTCATGGAAATGCAGCACACCAGCTCTGTCACTGCAAAAATTACCGCTACGATCAGCGCCACCCAGCGGAAGCCGGCGCGCTCGCTGTCGCCGCCAAGGGCTCCCACCAGCAGCATGGTGAACATGGCAATGAGTGCCGAACCAACGCCTGCACAGGTACGCCCCACCATGGAAAGATTCTCCCGGTCTTTTGGAGTGCGGGTCACGGCGGGGATCATGGACCAGTATGGAATATCCATCATGGTATAGGTGACGCCCCACAGGATGTACACCACGCTGAAATAGACCATCAGCGCTGCTTCGTCCAGCACCGGGGCGGCAAACAGGGCGTAGAGCACCAACGCATTGAGCAGCGTGCCGGAAAAGATCCACGGACGGAAACGCCCCCATCGAGTGCGGGTCTTTGCCACCAGAACCCCCATAAAGGGGTCGTTGAAGGCATCGAAGAACCGGGCTGCCATGAGCACCAGCCCCACAAAGCTTGCCGAAAGTCCCAGCACATCCTGATAATAATACATGACGTAGGAAGCCGACAAGGCATACACCATATCCTTGCCCACGGCACCAATGCCGAACGCAGTTTTCTGTTTCAGGGTCAGTTCCATACAGCATCCTCCTTTTCAATGGTGAACCGCAGCACAACGGGCTGGGTCTGCGGTGCAGAAACGGTTAACACGGCTTCTCCGGCAGTGCCCACGGTGCGCAGATAGGTGCCGGTCATGCCGCCTTCTGCCACGGCGGTCTGCGGGCCCACAAGGGCGGCGCTGCCCTCCACCGTAAACTGCACCGGGAACTGTGCATAGGGGCTGGGGTGCCGTTTTCGTCCAGAATCCGCACCCGGACAGCCGCCATATCGTAGGTGTCCTGCTCCCGCAGGGTCGTCCGGCTGACTTTGACTTCCAAGTGCAGCTTTGCACTGGGGCAGAGGGTCACGCTGCGCACCACGTTGCCGTCCTGTACGGCATCGAACCGCCAGCGAGTGGCTTCGCCGCCCCAGTTGCCTACATATTTGCCGTAAAGCGCCACGCCATCTGCAAAGCTCATTTTGTAGCGCAGCATACACCAGCCGAATTTGACCTTGTAGGCAAGCGGTAGCCCGCTAAGCCATATTTCCCGGCAGCCAGCAGGCAGTCCCGCACAGCGGCGGCCTTGGAGGGAGAAAAGTGCTCCTGCGTTTCCAGCAGCTCGCCGATGGTATCGTCCATCACAAAGGGCGGGTGGGGCAGCGCCGTCCACTCGCTGCGGCGCAGGGCGGTGACAAACACATCGTTTTTGTAGAGCTTGACCTGCTGGGCATTGCTGAAAACGTAGGCCGTGCCCAGCTGCCCGGCGGGGTTATCTCCGATGTCCATGGAGGAGCTGACCGCCAGCACCGGGTCTGCATCCCCCTGACTTGCATAGACCGCCGCCGCCAGCTTCGGGTTGCGGAAGCTGTCCAGAACGCCGTGGTAGCAGATGCGGTCGCCGGAGCCGAAGTCCTTGTGGGTCTGGTAATCGAACATGCACCAGCCGAAGCACCCGGCGTGCTCCCCACTGGCATAGGCGGCGTTCTGTACCCGGACGTGCCGCAGGGCGTGTTCCTGCCGGTGCGGGCCATCGTCAAAAGGGCTTGGTGGGGTACATGTGGCCGTTGCACTCCGAAATGAGCAGCGCCTTGCCCATATCCGGGGTCACGTCCTTTTTAGGCTTAACACCGGGCGTTGTGCCGTTGTGAGAAAAATCGTTGTAGGCGTAAACATCCTCCAGCAGATGGCTTTTTTCCAGATAGCGCACGCCGGAGGTGGCACGGCTGGGGTCCAGCTGATGGGCGATTTTGTTGGTGCGGGTATAGAAGGCATCGTCATCCACGCTCTCGTTGATGCGCACGCCCCACAGGATGATGCTGGGGTGATTGCGGTTCTGCAAGAGCATCTCCCGCAGCATCTCGCAGGCGGCGTCCTTCCAGTTGTCGTCTCCGATGTGCTGCCAGCCCGGCAATTCAGTGAACACCAGCAGACCCCGCCGGTCGCACTCGTCCAGAAAATACTGGCTTTGGGGGTAGTGGCTGGTGCGCACGGCGGTGCAGTGCAGTTCCTCCTGCAAAATGCGGGCATCCTCCCGCTGCAAGCTTTCCGGTGCGGCATAGCCGATGTAAGGGTAGCTCTGGTGTCGGTTCAGACCCCGCAGAAAGGTCTTTTTGCCGTTGAGGTAGAAACCATCCGCCCGGAACTCTGCGGTGCGGAAGCCAAACGTCACCTGTTTGCGGTCGATGGGCTGCCCCGCTGCGTTCAAAAGCTCTGCCACGGCATGATGCAAAGCACCGGGTGCTCTGTATCCCACGGCTGTGCTTCCGGCACAGAAAGCTGCATCTTCCCGGTTTCTGCCGCAGGTGCAGTCTGCTCCGCCAGCAAAGTGCCCTCAGTGGTCTCCAGCCGGATGCGGACAGCCGCGGTTGCGGGCGTAAGCTCTGCCGTCCACTGCACCACAGCCTCCTGCAGGGTGGGCGTGTAGACGAACAAATCGGTCAGGCGGCTTTCTGCCGTAGCTTCCAACCAGACCTCCCGGTACAACCCGCCGTAGGTCAGGTAATCAATGACAAAGCCAAAGGGTGGGATAGCCGGGTCTTCTCTGGTGTCCAGCTGCACGGTCAGCAGGTTTTCACCCTCCCGGTCCACAAGGTCGGTGATCTCCACCGCAAAGCCGGTATAGCCACCCCGGTGCTGCCCGGCAACCCTGCCGTTGACCCGCACCACCGCCTGATGGGCAGCGCCGTCAAAGCGGACAAACAGTCGGGGCGCAGCCTGCACCGGCGGCACTCGGAACCGCTTCCTGTAGCCGCAGACCATCTCGTAATCAGCGGGGGTGGCATAGTGCAGCGGCACCTCCCGGCAGGTATGGGGCAAGCGGACGGCTTCCTGTTTTGGCACCGGCAGCCCCTTGCCAAAGGCCTCTGTCCAGTGTCGTGTGAACTCCCAATCCTCACAAAAGCTGTGTTTCATCGCGACAGCACTCCTTCCAGTAAAATCGAGATCATTTCCTCCAGTACAGCCACATACTGCACCCCGCTTTCTGCCAGACTGCGGTCTGCCAGAAAACTCTCGATGGATGCGGTGATCATCTGCCGCAGCACCGGCAGGGATACCGGACGCATGACCCCTTCTGCCACAGCCTGCTCCAGCAGCGCCATGGTGGGCTCCCACCCGTTTTCCAACTGGCTGCGCACCCGCGCCGCCACCACCGGGTATTTTTCGTCCAGCTCCTTCATCTGCCGCAGATCCAGCGCGGCATATTCTGCCGGCATGGCAATAATGACCGCCCGCAGCTTTTCCTGCAAAGTACCACCGCCCGCCAGAATTTCCTGCTTGCAGCGGTGGATCTCTGCAAAGGCGTGGTCTACCATATCCAGTAAAAGCGCCTCCTTTGATGGGTAGACCGCGTAGATCGTCTTTTTGCTGATGTGCAGCGGCTCTGCCACCTGCTGCATGGTGAAATGCAGCCCCTGTTGACGGAATAGCTGCATCGCCTGCGTGCGCACCAGCGCATCGAGCTTTTCCTGCATGAGCGTCCTCCTTGCGGAAACTGTATTTGCCTTTCTGGTTTCCATTCTAGTACGGAAACCAAGTTAAATCAAGCAGTTTCCGCATTTTCTGCGTTCTGACGAAGAACCAGAGAAGAATCACAGCAGAATGCCATATCTCAAAACGCGGCAGCCGGAATGGTATCCGTAAACATAATCTTGGCGAGACCAACGATTCCCGCTTTGCCCACGCTCTGCACAAGGGACTGTATTTCGACTACATGATGGCAAACCCGCCTGTCTGATTTTCAGGCGGGCATTTTACTTTCTTAAGGATTTTGAGAACTACGATAAACTGCCCCCCGAAGCAAAGCACGATCTGGGCGCGCTGCTTCGGGGGCAGTCTGTTGTTTATTCAATTATAAAGTTACTGCTTTGCACTTTCCGGGGCGACCTCAAAGTCGATCTTGCCCAGATTGACGTCCGCACGCACAATGGTGATCATCATGGTATCGCCCAGATTCCAGTTCTTGCCGGAAACGGGATCAGAAAGGCGCACGCCCTCGGTAAGCATGGTGCCGGTGGCGGTCAGGCTGGAAGCAGGTACAAAGCCTTCCACGCCGTTTTCCAACTCGATGAACAGGCCGCGCTGGGTCACGCCGGAGATGCGGCCCTCGTAGCATTCGCCCAGATGGCGGCGGGCATACTCGGCCTTGTAGCAGTCCTCGGCCTTGCGCTCGATCTGCATGGCGATGACTTCGCGCTCGCTGGCCTGCTTGCTGACGTCCTCGGCAAACTCGCTGTAACGCAGGATCATGGTGTCCTTATCGGTACCCTTGAGCTGAGCCGTCATGATGCGGTGGATAGCCAAGTCCGGGTAGCGGCGGATGGGGCTGGTGAAGTGGGCATAGTCCTGCAGCACCAGACCGTAGTGTCCCTTGGGTTTTTCCTCGTACACAGCCTTGGACATGCAGCGCAAAGCATACCAACATTGATGATCTGCTCGTAGGCAGTGCCGCGCACACCTTCCAGAATGGCGCTCAGCTCCTTGGGGGTGGGCACATCCTTGGCAAAGTGGTCGTTGACGCCGCAGGCCTGCAGCAGGCCGTGCAGACGCTCCAACTTTTCGGCGTTGGGCTCCTCGTGCACACGGTACACAAAGGGGATCTGCTTTACGCGGGCAAAGTGGGCAGCGCACTGGTTTGCCAGCAGCATGAACTCCTCGATCATGGCCTCGCTCTCGCCGGAGGTGCGCTTTTTCACGTCGATGCAGTGGCCATCTTCGTCCAGGATCAGCTTCACCTCGCCGCTCTCGATATCCATGCAGCCGCGCTCCTTGCGCAGACGGGCACGGTGGCCATACAGCTCCTTCATAGCAGGCAGCTGCGCCAGTACTTCATGGTACTTGCCGGTCAGTTCGTCATCGGTGCTGCCGGCCAGCAGGGCGTTGATCTCGGAGTACACGCCCTTGACCCGGCTGCGGATGACGGACTTGACAAAGCGGTAGTCGGTCAGATTGCCGTCCTTATCCAGCCGCATCAGGCAGGAGAAAGCCAGCCGCAGCACGCCCTCGTTCAGGCTGCAGATGCCGTTGGACAGCTGCTTGGGCAGCATGGGCACCACCTGATCGGCGTAGTAGACGCTGGTTGCGCGGTTAAAGGCCTCGTTGTCCAGCTCGGAGCCGGGCTTGACGTAGTTGGAAACATCCGCAATGTGCACGCCCAGCTCAAAGCCGCCGTCCGGGGTCTTGGTCAGGCTGATGGCATCGTCGATATCCTTGGTCTCGGCGCTGTCGATGGTAAAAATGGGCAGGGCGCGCAGATCCATGCGGCCCTCGCAGTCCGCAGCAGACACCTCGGCGTTGTCCAGCTTTTTGGCCTCGTCCCGCACCTTGTCCGGGAAGCGGTTGCGGATATCCTGCGCGTAGAGCAGTGCCTTTGCGCAGCGCTTTGCCTCGTCGCAGCTGCCAAAGCGCATGGCAACGCCTACGCGGTGATCCTCCTGACGGCTGCCGCGCAGCAGAATCTCCACTGCCACCTTGTCGCCGTCCTTGGCGCTGCCTTCGCAGTCCCGCATGACCTGCATGGAGATGGCGGGGCAATCGTCCGGCACAAACTTCAGGCGGCCCTCCATGCGGTGCATGGTGCCCACCAGAGAATTCTTCTCTTCCAGAACAGCAAGGATCTCGCCCTCATCGCTGCCCTCTACCCGGGGATGTGCAAACTTTTCCACCAGCACCTTGTCGCCGGGCATTGCGCCGCGGGTGAACCGGCCGGGGATAAAGATATCGCTGGTGCCGTCCTCCAGCATGACAAAGGCAAAGTTCTTGCCCAGCTTTACCACCTTGCACAGCAGTGCCTTGTCGGCACGGCCGCTGCGCACGGTGAAGAACACGCCCTGGCGCTGGCAGATGACAGCCTCGTGCACCAGCTGGTCCACAGCCTCCATCACCTTGCGGTCTGCGCCGCGATCCCCGCCGAACTTATTCTTCAGATCTTTTACGGTGCACGGCTGATTCTGGATCGCGTGCTCAATTTTATCGCGCATTGCCATAAAATATTTTCTCCTTCACTTCCGTGGCCGTGCATCTCCTGCGGAGCACAGCCCTGCCTTGGGACGGGCACTTTCCCCTGTCCCCTCTTTGCGGCAGCCCGCAGAACCGGCTGCCCACACTTTTTTCTGCACAGAAAAACAGCCCCGTCCGTTCACGGGGCTGCAACGCCTTCTCAGCCTGCCAGACGGCCTGCAAACAGGCAGGCCAGAATAGCAACCACAAAGAACACCACGCCTGCAATGCGGGTGACCTTAGCCAGCATCTGGTCTGCCGGGGTCAGACGTGCATTGTTGGCACCGCCCACACTGCCGTTGATGGCACCGGACAGGCCCTGACCGTGGGTGTGCTTTGCATGAGGGTGAGGAAAACGATGACCAGCGAAGCCACCAGCAGAATGGCACCGCCAACAATTTCGATAACAGACATGAATCGTAACGCTCCTTTTATTTGTAAATACGGAAAACTACGCAAAAATACAACTATATAGTAGCATAACAAAGCCAAAATTGCAAGTAGAATCCGCGCATTTAACCCGCTGCTTCCAGCGCGTTGCAGACCTGCGCAAAGATGGCTGCACCGGAGTACGCCGTGTGCACCGCACCGTCCTGCAATACCACAATGGTGTAGCGGGGCTTTTCTGCCGGCCAGAACCCCGCAAACCACAGGTTACAGCGCTCGGTGCCCTCCGGGGTGAACTGCCCGGTCTGAGCAGTGCCGGTCTTGCCGCCCGCCCCGCCGGAAAGCCCGGCGGCATCCTGCGCGGTGCCCTGCTGCACCACCTGTACCAGCATAGCGCGCAAAAGCGCTGCGCTCTGCGTCGGAATCACCCGCCGTCCCCGGGGGTGGCTGAGGGTCTCCACCGGCTGTCCGGTGGTCTCGTCCAGCGTGGCTTGCAGCACATAGGGAGCGCGGTATACGCCGTCCGCCGCAAGGGTGTTGAACAGTGCCGCCACCTGCATGGGTGTCGCCAGCAGGCTGCCCTGCCCAAAGCTGAAATTAGCCAGCTGCCCGCTTTGCGCCAGCTCCTGCGGGGCGGGCAGCTGCCCGGCCTCGGCGGCAAGCCCCTCTGCCAGCGGCAGGCTCTGCCCAAAGCCAAAGGCTTTAGCGGCGTCCAGCAAGCTTTCCGCACCCAGCTGCTGCCCCAGACGGATAAAATAGCCGTTGCAGCTTTTTTCCAGCGCGGCGGCAAGGTCCACCTGTCCATGCGGCACCCCGCCCGCGCAGCGAAAGATCTGCCCATCCACTACCACCGCGCCGGTGCACTCGAAAACCGGCTGCAAGCCCGCTTCCAGCGCAGCCGCAGCCAGCACCGGCTTGAACACCGAGCCCACCGCGTAGCTTTGTAGCGCCCGGTTTAGAAAGGGACTGTTCTCTGCCTGCAGGCTGTCAGCAAGGTTCTCCGGGTCGTAGCACGGCACACTGACGCTGGCGCGCACCGCCGCTGTGGCGGTATCCAGCACCAGAATGCAGCCGCTCGTCATGGTACTTGCCGCCACTGCTTCCACTGCCCGCTGCACCGGGCGGGAGATGGTCAACTGCACGCCCAGCGCCCCGCTGTCGGCTTGCAAAAGTCTAGCCGTTTCTCCGGTGCGCAGCGTACCCTGCGCCGTCACGGCGCAGACAAGGCTGCTGTGCTCCCCTGTGCCGGAAAGTACAGCGTCCAGCGCCTTTTCCAGCCCGGCAGCGCCGTGGTCTGTACCATCTAGATAGCCCAGTAAATGCTGACACAGCGGCACCGCCGCATACCGCCGAGCGGCGGGATAACCGGTCAGCCCAAGGCGGGCGGGGTCGCAGCTTACCTCCAGCAAAAACGGTGCAGCGCGGCTGCGGCTGCGGTACAAAAGCGCCTGCCCGGCGGCATCGGTGCAGGCATACAGGCGGTCGTAATTGCCCTGCCCGGGAAAGCACACCACCTGCCAGCGCTCCTCGAGACCAGTGAGCAGCTGCCCCTGCGCATCGTAAAAGTTGCCCCGCCGGGCGGGCAGCTGTAAGGTGACTGTGCTCTGCGCTGCCGCCCGTGCAGCATAGGCGGGGTGCAGCGCCAGCAGATACAACCGGCACAGCACCACCGCAAATCCCAGCAGCAAGGCGGCATACACCGCCAGCACCCGTTTGCCGGACATCCCCGCGCCCCCTTTCCCTGTGGTTAGGGTGGGCCGTAAGGGCGTGGGGTATACATAAAAAGAGGCGGAACCTCTCCGAAGAGAAGTTCCGCCTCTTTGGCGTATCTTATTAAGAAAGACTGGTACGGCTTAGTACATGCCGCCCATGTCACCGCCGGCAGGTGCGGCGGGAGCCGGGGGTTCCGGCAGGTCGGCCACGAGGCTCTCGGTGGTCAGCACCATCTCAGCGACGGAAGCTGCATTCTCCAGAGCGGAACGGGTGACCTTGGTCGGGTCCACGATGCCTGCGGCGATCATATCCTCGACAAAGACCTCGTTCTGGGCATCGAAGCCGTAGTTGGGCTTGTTGGCGGAAATAATCTTGTCGATGATGACGCTACCCTCCAGACCGGCATTCTTGGCGATCTGGCGCAGAGGAGCCTCCAGAGCCTTCAACACGATCTTGGCACCGGTGCGCTCGTCGCCTTCCAGCGTGTCGCACAGGGCGCGCACAGCGGGGATCGCGTTGATGGGAGCGGTACCGCCGCCAGCCACAACGCCTTCCTGCACAGCTGCCTTGGTAGCGTTCAGTGCATCCTCAATGCGCAACTTCTTGTCCTTCATCTCGACTTCGGTAGCAGCACCGACCTTGATGACAGCCACACCGCCGGCCAGCTTAGCCAGACGCTCCTGCAGCTTCTCGCGGTCAAAGTCGCTGGTAGCGGCCTCGATCTGGCTACGAATCTGGGCAATGCGAGCTGCAATGGCGTCCTTGTCGCCTGCGCCGCCCACGATGGTGGTGTTCTCCTTGGTCACCTTCACCTGACGGGCATGACCCAGCATCTGGACGGTTGCGTCCTTCAGCTCGTAGCCCAGATCAGAGGAGATCACGGTGCCGCCGGTCAGGGTAGCGATATCCTGCAGCATCTCCTTGCGGCGGTCGCCGAAGCCGGGAGCCTTAACAGCCACGACATTCAGGGTACCGCGCAGACGGTTGACGATCAGGGTGGACAGAGCCTCGCCCTCGATATCCTCAGCCACGATCAGCAGCTTCATGCCGTTCTGCATCACCTGCTCCAGCAGGGGAACCAGATCCTGAATGACGCTGATCTTCTTATCGGTGATCAGGATAGCAGCGTTGTCCAGATCGGCCACCATCTTGTCGGTATCGGTGACCATATAGGGGGTCAGGTAGCCGCGGTCAAACTGCATACCTTCCACGATCTCGTTGTAGGTCTCGGCGGTGGTCTTGTTCTCCTCGATGGTGATAACGCCGTCAGAGGTGACCTTCTCCATAGCCTCGGCGATCAGACGGCCGATCTCGGGGTCGCCGGCAGAGATGGTGCCGACGCGGGCGATATCGTTGCTGTCCTTCACCTTCTGGCTGTGTGCCTTGATGGTCTCCACAGCGGTGGTAACGGCCTTGCTCATGCCGCGGCGGATATCCATGGGATTTGCGCCGGCGGTAACGTTCTTCATGCCCTCGTTGACCATGGCCTGTGCCAGCACGGTAGCAGTGGTGGTGCCATCGCCTGCGGCATCGTTGGTCTTGGTTGCGACTTCACGCACCAACTGTGCGCCCATGTTCTCGAACTCGTCCTTCAGCTCGATCTCTTTTGCGATGGTCACGCCATCGTTGGTGATGACCGGTGCGCCGAACTTCTTGCCCAGCACCACGTTGCGGCCCTTGGGGCCGAGGGTGATTTTAACGGTGTTAGCCAGGGGTATCAATACCGGCACACAGTGCCTTGCGGGCGTCCTCGCCCTGCTTGATCTGCTTTGCCATAATACATCGCTCCTTTATAATACAAACTCAATTGAAAAGGGAAAATTCAGTTTCAGTCTTCCACAACAGCCAAAATGTCGCTCTGGCGCACGATGGTGCACTCTTCGCCGTCCACCTTGACCTCAGTGCCGGAGTACTTGCTGGTGAGGACCTTGTCGCCGACCTTGACGGTCATCTTGACTTCCTTGCCGTCCACGACACCGCCGGGGCCAACTGCGATGACCTGTGCCACCTGCGGCTTCTCTTTTGCGCTGCCGGTCAGGATCAGGCCGCCCTTGGTGGTCTCCTCAACTTCAACAGTCTTAATGACAACACGGTCTGCAAGAGGAATGATCTTCATAATTCTTGCCCTCCAATTATATTGAATTTATTTGAAACTTTGTTGCGTCCTGCGGGGGCTTTCGTGTGTGCTCCGCAGCGGTTTAGCACTCCTTTTCTCTGAGTGCTAATTGTATTGTACTCATCTTGCTCTGAAAAATCAAGGGGTTTTGCAATTTTTCTTTGTTAAGAATTTATGACGTCCAAAAATCGCACCCTACTACGCAAAAAAGCGGTGTGTTCTTGACAGGACGCGCCGTCTTTTTTATACTTATAGCGCATTACAAAAACACAGCTGACGCGCTTTGCGGCAGAACGGAGGATACTTTGACAGACAAAAAGCTGATCTCATCTTTGCAGGGGCTGCGGGCAGTCGCATTTCTGAGCGTGGTGCTGTCCCATTGTGGGGCACCGTGGCTGGGGCCGTGGGCAATTTCCGTATTCGTGGCGCTGTCCGGTTTTCTGATGACCTGCAACTATTACGACCGCCCGCGCACAGCACCGGGTCTGCGGTCTGCCATAGCTTTCTCTCTTAAAAAAATACGAAAGCTGTACCCGCTGCACCTTATAATGATGGCTGCCGCGTTGTTATTTGTGCTGAAGGGGCTTCTGGCGCAGCCCTCTGCCCGCGGGGTGCTCTCCTGTGCAGCGCAGCTTGTTGTAAGCATTTTTCTGCTGCAAACATGGATTCCCTCCAGCCGTTTCTGGTTCTGCCTGAACGGAGTGGCGTGGTATCTTTCGGTACAGGCTTTTCTGTATGCCATCTTTCCCCCGCTTCTCGCCGTACTGAAAAAGGCCGATGCCCGCAGGCTGCGTTGCATTGCCGTCGTGATCTTCTGCGTGCAGTGTCTTGCGTCCTTTGTTTTCTGGAAAGTCGGGCTCAGCGGAAAGGCCGCCTTTTACCTGACCTATCTGTGTCCTCTTTTCCGGGCAGGAGATTTTGCCATCAGCTGCTGTATGGGCTGTCTTTACCGCAGCCGCAAAGAGGAGAGCGGCCTGCCGGGCGGTGCTTTCTCCCTGCTGGAGCTTGCTGCTGTCTTTGCTTGCGGGCGGCTGCCTGTTTATCGCCGCCAAGCAGGTGGGCGTTCTGGGCGCGACGGCCTTCCGCTACAACGTGCTGTTCACTCCTTCTGCGGTGCTGCTGGTCTGGCTGCTCGCCATCGGCAAGGGGATGATTTCCCGGCTGCTTTCCGCAAAGCCTTTTTTGTGGCTGGCCGGGCTGTCGCCTTACGGCTTTCTGATCCATCAGGTACTGATCCGGTATATGGATCTTGCTGCAAACAAGTTTGGTCTTACGGTACATCCTGTGGTCTGGACTCTGACCGTATTTTTACTCACGCTCTGCCTGAGCAGCTTTTACAAGGCGCTGGAGCACAGGGTACGGCAGCGCCTTGCAAAACAATAAGCAAAACACAAGGCCGCTGCACGGAACAATGTGCAGCGGCCTTGTTTGGGTCTGATGATTTATTTTTTACTTCACGCCCGCCTTTTTGGTGGTAAAGCGCTGGTAGGCGGGCAGCGGCAGCAGCACGCGGCCTGCCAGCGGCTGCACCTGCACCGACACCTGCTTGCAGGGGGCGCACTCGCCGTCCACTGTGGCAATGATGGGTCCGCGGCCATCTGCTGCCCGCAGACTGACCGATTTTGCGCGGCGGTAGATAAAGTAGGGCTTTGCGGCCTCGGTCAGCTGGCCGTTTTGAAAGTGCTGGCCGTTTTTGTACAACATCAGCAGTTTTGCAATGACCCGGCGGCTGACCTTGCGCACGATGAACACATCCAGCCAGCCATCATCCGGCTGCGCCTCCGGCCCGGCGCAGAAACCGCCGCCGTAGGTACGGCCGTTGCAGATGGCACACATCAGACAGTCCACGGTCAGCACCTCGCCGTCAATGACGTACTCCACCCGGCGGCCGATGTGCCCGCACAGCTGCTCCACAATGGACAGCAGATAGGACACCTCGCCCCCGCCGCACAGCGGGATGCGCCGGAATTTGGGGATGCCGTAGGCCACCTGTGCGTCCAGACCGGCGGCACAGATGGTAGCAGAAAGCCCCAGACTGGTGCGCATCAGGTCGATGGGCACCACCCCGCCGGCCAACTGGGCGTCCAGATCCAGAAACTCCTCCTTTGTACCGTAGGTGCGCAGAAAGTCGTTGCCGCTGCCATAGGGCAGGCAGCCCACGGCGGTCTTGTCAAAGCCGTGAGCGCCGGTGAGCGCCTCGTTGAAGGTGCCGTCACCACCGGCGGTAAAAATGTGAAGCTCCACCCCGGCCTTCTGGGCGGCAGCGGCGGCTGCGCGGGACAGTTCCCGGGCGTGGCCTGCGTGGGTGGTGACGCGGATGGTGTAGTCCTCCGGGGCAAGCCCGGCACCGGCAGCAGCCGCCGCGATCTGCTGCGGCAGGGTGCGGGTACAGTCGGCCTTTCCGGCTGCGGGGTTCAGAAGAAACAGCGTGTGCATCGGGGTCCTCCCTGTTGTAACTCTATTTCCTCTATAATAGTCGAAACCGCGCCGGTTGCAAGCAAAAGCGATATTTTGCTATTTTTTATAGGGTTATGGTTTCATCCTCCCGCAAAATGATGCTGCCATCGGCGGCGCAGTCTGCCGTCCAGTGCTGCCCTACGCAGGCCGTCCCGGCGGCAATGCGGTTCGCAAGTGCCTGCTCCACCGCCCTGTCCACCTGACGGCGCAGTTCCCGCGCACCATAGGCCGATTGCGCCCGGGCAGCCAGTGCCGCCCCCACCTGCGGGGTGTGGCGCAGCCGGTAGCCGCTGCGGGCGGCGCGCTGCTCCAGCTGACAGAGCATTTTTTCTGCAATGGCGCAGAGGTTTTCTTCCGCCAGCGGGCGGAACACGATCACTTCATCCAGCCGCCCAAGCAGCTCCGGCCGAAACCACTTTTTAGCTTCCTCCACAGCCTGTGCGGACTGCTTTTCAAACACTGCCTCTGCCCCGGCGGCAAAGCCCAGCGGCGCGTTCTGCCCCGCCAGAAACCGTGCACCCAAATTTGACGTAAGCAGCACGATGGTATTGCGGAAATCTGCCTTGCGCCCCATAGCATCGGTCAGCTGACCGTCCTCTAAGATCTGCAACAGGATATTCTGGATATCCGGGTGTGCCTTTTCGATCTCGTCAAACAGCACCACGCTGTACGGGCGGCGGCGCACGGCCTCGGTCAGCTGCCCGCCCTCGTCGTGGCCGAGGTAGCCCGGCGGCGCACCCAGCAGTCGGGCGGCGGTGTGCTGCTCCTGATACTCCGACATATCAAATTTGAGCAGCGCCTTCTCGCTGCCGAACCAGCTGACCGCAAGCGCCCGCGCCAGTGCGGTCTTGCCCACGCCGGTAGGCCCCAAAAAAACAGCATAGCACCGATGGGACGTCCCGGCTCTCCCAGACCGGTGCGGCTGCGCCGGATGGCTCCAGCCACGGCCGCCACCGCTCGCTGCTGGCCAACAATTTCCGCGTTCAGGCGGCTTTCCAGCTTGTCCAGACGCTCCCGCTCCTGCTCGCCCACCCGCTGGGCGGGCACGCCGCTGGCCGCTGCCACCACCCGGGCGATATCCTCCGGGGTGAGCACCGGCTGGGTGCGCTGCTCCTTTTCGGCAAGGATGCGCGCCGCCGCACAGGCTTCGTCCACAAGGTCGATGGCCTTATCCGGCAGCCAGCGGCCGGGCAGGTACCGCACCGAAAGCTCCACTGCCGCCTGCAAGGTCTGGGGCGGCAGGCGCACGTTATGGTATCGCTCGTAGCGGGGCGCAAGGCCGTTGAGGATCTCCACCGCCTGCGCGGGGGTGGGTTCCTCCACCTGCACCCGGCCAAAGCGGCGTTCCAGCGCGGCGTCCTTCTGGATATGGGTGCGAAATTCCTGATTGGTGGTGGCCCCGATGAGCTGCAGCTCGCCCCGGGCCAGCACCGGTTTCAGGATGCTGGCGGCGTCGATGGCGCCCTCGGCGGCACCGGCACCCACGATGGTGTGGAACTCGTCGATAAACAGGATGGCGGTGCCGTCCCGCACCAGCTCTTCCAGCTGGTTTTTCAGCCGCTCTTCAAAATCGCCCCGGTACTTGGTGCCCGCCACAAGACTTGCCATATCCAGCGCCAGCAGCCGCCGCCCCTGCAGCGTTCTGGGCACCTGCCCGGCGGCAATGCGCAGCGCCAGACCTTCGGCCAGCGCCGTTTTGCCCACGCCCGGCTCACCAATCAGACAGGGATCGTTTTTCTGGCGGCGGCACAAGATCTCCACCATGCGGTCAAGCTCGGCCTCCCGGCAGAACACCGGGTCCAGCTCCCGTTCTGCGGCGCGGCGGGTCAGGTCACGGCAGTATTTATCACTGGCCCGACTGCCCCGGGGATGCTGGCCGACACCCGCGGCTGAGCGGGAAAGACAAACTGCCCGGACAACTGGCGGCACTCCCGCACGGCCTCAGTGAGCGAAAGCCCCATCTCCGCCAGCAGCAGCCCCGCGGTGCAGCCATCATCCTCCAGCATGGCACAAAGCAGGTGTTCCGGCTCCGCCCGTGAGACATGGGCGTTCTGCGCCCCGATGAGGGCGTAATCCATGGTGCGGCGCAGGTCCGGTGCCATGGCCTGCCGTTCCAGCCGCTGTGCCGGGGCGCTGCGCCGCTGCGCCAGCTGGCGGCGCACCTCCGGCTCGGTAATGTTTTTCCGGGTGAGGAACTGCGCCGCAGCGCCCTGCTGCTGCAGCATTGCCAGCAAAAAGATGGCTGGTATCCGCCTGTTCACAGCCCAGATCTCCCGCCAGCTGCACCGCCTGCTGCAACAGCCGCGCTGCCGGGCGCGAAAAAGCCCCGGTAACCGCCCATGCCCAGATTTTCCCAAATGCCCATGTGTCTGCTCCTTGCTGCATATAAAATCGTCTGCACTGGAAGTATAGCCCCAAAGGCGCAGAAAAAATCAGTTGTTTGTGTCGGGCGGCAGAAAAGTAAAAACCGATCCGCAGCGGTTGCCGGGACGCGGGTGCGACCGGCTGCTGCGGATCGGTTTTTGAATTTTATCTTGCGGGGAACGTTTTCAGAATGAACCGCCTCCGCCGCCGTGGGTGGAGCCGCTGGAGGAGGTGTGAGTGGAGCTGCCGCCGGAGTCGCTGGAGCTGGACTCCTTCGGCCGCTCGGTGCGGTGGACCTCACGGTACAGATACAGATCCCGCTGGTTAGTCAGCTTCATGCTGCCCTGCCGCACATAGCTGGTTGCGTCCCGCTGCGGTGCCACGCTCTTGAGCCGGCTCTTCATCACGCCGGTCACGATCAGTGCCGTGATCAGGCCAATGACCAGCGCCACGCCCAGATACACGATTGAGAACGGCTCCTTGGGCATGTTGTCCACATCGTAGGGGTGGCCTTCGCGGGCGGCGGTAACATACGCATCCGTCCACTGGATAAAGGTGCGGAAGGCGGCGGCGTAATCACCGTCTGCCATATCGGGGGTCATCTGCTCGCCAAGGTACTGGATGCCGGCATCCGTAAAGGCGGTAATGCCGTAGCCGCAGGTGGAGATATGCCATTTGCGGTCGCCTATGCTCACCAGCAGCAGCAAAGCACGCCGTCCCGGTTTTCACCGTAGCCGAACTGGCAGTAATCGTACAGGTCATCGGCATATTCCTCCATGCTGGTGCAGCCCTCGCTTTCCAGCGAGTCGATGGTAGCAATGATCACATCAAAGCTCTGGCGGACGCTCAGTTCCTCCAGTGAAGCTTCCAGCTCGCCGTCCTCGTCCTCGGTCAGGACTTCTGCGCTGTCGTTCACGCGGTAATACAGGTCGGCAAAGCCGTCTGCGGCAAAGGCCGGCACAGCCAGCGCCAGCAAAAGCATCAGTGCGGCCAACGCAAAGCACAGAGGGAGCGCAGCGGGGTAACAGTCTTTTTTTTCATCTTCCGTCCCTCCTTTACAGAATCCCGGCCAGCCACAGCAGCCACATCACCGCATAGGATGCGGCACCGACGGCTGCCGTAAGTCCCAGCGTCCACTTGCGGGCGGCGGCCTTATCCACCGGCAGGTTGCCCACAAACTTGCCGGTCTGGCCGTTCATGGCAAAAATGTAGTTGTTGCCCTGCCAGCTGGTGCTCAGCACCCACACTGGGAACAGGGCATACTTTGCCTTGCCGCCGTGCAGCTGGATGCTGCTGTTTTCCATTTTCACGGAGTCGTAGCCGGTAACGGTCTGGGTAAAGGCGTCCTCGGTGGACTGACGGACGCGCTCATTGGCGCGCTGGATGCTCTTTTGGGCGTCCACATCGTACTTATCGGCCACATAGCCCGCCAGATACGCTGTCTTGAAGGGCACGGCATCGCTCATAGTAAACGGCTCGATGGATTCCATCAGGTCGTCTGCCATCTTGGAGGAGCCGTCCACCGGAACCGCGTCAAAGCCCAGCACGCCGTCCCGGCGCACGGAGTAGTAGCTGGTCTCGGTATAATCGTAGTCATCATCCGACCAAAAGCGGGTGCGGGTGGCGGTAAAGCGCAGCTGGGCGTCGGCATCGCTGTCGTACAGCCAGAAGGGCACATACACGCCCTTGATCTCGTCGATATGGTTCTGGCTGCGGAACACCTTGGGCAGCAAGGTCTTGCCCTTGAGGTGCTCCTGCAGCTTTTCCTTCGCCGCTTTTTTATCGAGCTTGAAGGGGATGATGAAGTCGGGGCGCAGGTCTCCGGCAAACTGTCCGGTGAGGACGATGGGGTTGCCGCAGAAAGGGCAGGCCGAGGCGGCCATGGTGTCGTCGCCCACGATCTCGCCGCCGCAGCTCTTGCAGACATAAGTATGCAGACCGGCGGTCTCGCCCTCTGCCCAGTTGCCGCCGGGGTGACCCAGTTCATCTCGCTGGGCTTTTGGTCTTTCAGGTCCTCATCGTAGCCCTTCAGTGCATCCACCTCAAACTCGGTGTCACAGTAGGGGCATTTCATCTTCTGGGTGGTGCTGTCAAATTTGATGGCACCATCGCAGCAGGGGCACTTATATTCCAGCATTCCTGCCATAGCGTTTCCTCCTATTATAATCTGCGGGGCAGGGACTTATTGACTTTCCTTCCCTGCCCCGCAGTGTGTTCAGTTATTGTGCAGCGGGCTGTGCGCTGGGTTTAGCTGCGGTCATTGTCGTCAAACGGGTCGCCGCACTCCGGGCAGAACTTAGGCGGGTGTGCAGGGTCTGCCGGTTCCCAGCCACACTTGTCGCACTTATACTTGGGGGTACCAGCAGGCTTGGGTTTGCCGCACTCGGAGCAGAACTTGCCCGTGTTCCTCGCGCCGCAGCTGCAAGTCCAGCCCTCTGCTGCCGCCGGGCGGGGCTTGCCGCACTCCGGGCAGAATTTGCCGGTAACGGTAGCACCGCAGCTGCAAGTCCAGCTGTCCGCAGCGGGCTTCTGGCTCCGGCTTTTGCTGCCGCATTCCGGGCAGAACTTGCCGGTAACGGTAGCGCCGCAGCTGCACTTCCAGCTGTCGGCGGCAGAAGTCTGCTGCTGGGTTGCTGCGGGCTGCTGACCCATAGCGAACAGGTTCTGGGCGTTCATGCCGTTGGCACCGGCTGCCATGCCCATGCCCATAAAACCGGTCATGGCACCGGCAGTGTTCCCGGCGGCGGTCTTCATGGCGTCGATCTGACCGCCCACCAGACGAGCTGCGGCGGTGGTGGGGTCGGTGGTCATGGCGTTTTCTTCCCACTCGGTGATCTTCTTCTGCTGCTCCTCCGGGGTGGACAGGGAGTTGATGTTGAAGGAGAACACCTCGATGCCGCGCTTCTTGCGCCAGATATTGGACAGCTGCTCGTTCAGGGCGTCCGAGATCTCCAGCGTGTGGGCGGGGATCTCGTAATACTGCACCTTGTTGGCGGAAAGGGTGGCAAGGGCGGGCTGCAAAGCGTTCATCAGCTCGCTCTTCAGGCGAGGAGCCAGCTCCGAGGCATCGTACTGGTGGAGACGTTGCCGCACACGTTGGTGTAGAACAGCAGCGGGTCGCAGATGCGGCAAAGTAAAGCTGCCGTTGCAGCGGATATTCACCGAGAGCTTGTAGCCCTGCTCCTCGCTGACCACTACGCGGAAGGGGATGGGCGTTCGGTGTCGCCGCCGTAGGTAAAGCGCTTGGCCACGGTCTGGAAGGTAGCTGCCAGACTATCGCCGAAGTTGCCGGTGAACACGCTGGGCTCGGTGGAGGAATTGAAGGTATACTCGCCCGGTTCGGCGCACACCTCCACCACGCGGCCCTGCTCCACGATGAGCATGCACTGTCCGTCTGCCACAGCAATGCCGCTGCCGTTGGTGATGATGTTGTCCTCGCCGTTGTTGGAGCTGCGGCGGGAAGTGCGCTTCTGGCCCTTGACCATCAGCACATCCTTATCCAGCGCATCGCAATAGAAAAATTCTTTCCACTGATCTGCAAGAGTTCCGCCCAGTGCGCCCATACCTGCTTTGATCAAACCCATAATAATTTCCTCCTGTATGTTTTATTGTTTTTGCTCTCTTCTTTATCATGCAGAACGATTTCGTTTGTAAAAAGGTTCTGCCTGCTCAGGGTAAGGGTCAGATAATTGATATTATAATCATACTGCAATGCGGCGCTGAACGCAAGGCATTTCTAACCGTTGCCACCTGCCTTTGCAGCTTCTTTCACAAAAAAAGAACACCGGGCGTCCATAGAGACTCCGGTGTTCCGAAAATAATATTTTTATGCTTGTCCCGTACCCAAAAAGGCTTAGAACCGCCGCCATGTATCCGGCATAAACAGTACCAGCATCGGGAAAATTTCCAGACGACCGGCCAGCATATCGAAGATGAGCACCAGCTTTGCGGGGTCTGCAAAGCGACCAGAAGTTCTGCATTGGGCCTGCCATTTCAAGCCCGGGCCGATGTTGTTCAGGGTGGCGGCGATGGAGGTGAAGTTCGTCACCATGTCAAAGCCGTTCAGGCTGATGAGGAAGAAGGAGGCCGCAAAGATAAAGATATAGGCCGCAATGAACACGTTGGTGGTGCGGATGGTCTCGTGGTTCAGCAGCTTGCCGTCCATGCGGGCGGGCGCTACCACCTGCGGGTGCAGGGCGGTCTTGAGCTCCAGGGTCTTACCCAGAATGAGGAAACGGCTCACCTTGATGCCGCCGCCGGTACTGCCGGCGCAGGCGCCAATGAACATGAGCATGACCAGAATCTCTTTCGAGAGGGTCGGCCACAGGTCAAAATCGCAGCTGGAAAAGCCGGTGGTGGTGATGATGGAGGTGACCTGAAAAGCGGCCTGCCGCAGCGCCTCGCCAAAGCTGTTGTACATACTATAAATATTGGCAGTGATGATACCCACTGCCACTGCGATGACCACAAAGTAGCCCCGCACCTCCTCGCTGGCAGCAGCGCGGCGGAACTTGCGCATGAGCAGCAGGAAGTAGGCGTTGAAGTTGACGCCGAACAGAATCATGAAGATGGTCACGACCCACTGGATATAGGGCGAAAAGCTGGCAAAACTGTCGTTGCGGAAGCCGAAGCCGCCGGTGCCCGCCGTACCAAAAGCGGTGAGCATAGCTTCGAACAGGGGCATTCGGCCAATCAGCAGGAACACCAGCTCCAGCACGGTAAGGGCAAAGTAGATGCCGTACAGGATCTTAGCGGTGGACTGTACCTTAGGCACCAGCTTATCCACCTGCGGGCCGGGGCTTTCCGCTTTCATCAGGTTGACGTGAGCCGCCGGTCAGCGGCAGCAGTGAGAGCAGAAACACCAGAACGCCCATACCGCCGATCCAGTGGGTAAAGCTGCGCCAGAACAGAATGCCGTTGGGCAGCCCCTCCACGGCGGGCAGGATACTGGCACCGGTGGTGGTAAAGCCGGAGACTGTCTCAAACAGAGCATCCACGGGGTTTGGGATACAGCCGGTGAGCACAAAGGGCACCGCGCCCATCACCGAGATGAACACCCAGCACAGCGAGGTAGCCGCAAAGCCTTCGCGCATATAGAACACCTTACTGCGGGGTTTAATGGTGTGCAGGGCGTAGCCGATGCCAGCGCTGACGGCAGCTGTGAGCAGAAACACGCCCAGCACCATCCACTCGCCATACACTAAGCTGGCGGCGGCTGGCAGCAGCAGCAACGCGCCCTCGATCATCAGCACATAGCCCAGCAGACGGAAAACGATCGCATAATTCATAGTCCGCCTCCGTCAGTGCTCCACGATATCGCGCAGATCGTGCAGACCATGCTCCAGCGTGACCACGATGACGTTGTCGCCCACCTGGATCTGGTCGCCGCCGCGGGGATCAAAATCTTGCTGCCGCGGGTAATGCAGCACAGACAGCAGCAGGTTCTTTTTCAGGTGCAGCTGGCTCAGGGGCACACCGGTACCAGCGCCTCCACGCGGTCGTCCAGTATGCGGTACAGAGTCTTGATGTTGTTGCCCGCCTCGTTTTGCAGGGCGCGGACGTACTGCACGATGTAGTCACAGGTCATGTACTTAGGGTGAACCACGCTGCCCAGATCCAGCCCAGAATATCGTCAAATTCCAGACGGTTGACCTTGGTCACCAGCTTGCCGTTGGGTGCTTTTGGCAAACAGGGTCAGCAGCACATTCTCCTCGTCGATGTTGGTCAGTGCCACGAAAGCCTCGGTGGATTCCAGACCCTCGGAAAGCAGAAACTCGCGGTTGGAGCCGTCCTCGTTCAGGATCTGTGCGCCGGGCAGCTGCTCGGCCAGTTCTACGCAGCGGGCTGCGTCCCGCTCCACGATACGCACCCGCACGTGGTTTTCCAGCAGTTCCTGACTGAGGTGGTAGGCAATGGCACCGCCGCCCACGATGAGGGCGTTGCGTACCGGCTGCACCGGCAGATGCAGCTGCTGGAAGAAGGCGTGAGCTTTTTCCTGCGTAGCAAGGAAAGTGACCTGATCGCCCTTTTGCGGCACAAAGTTACCGTTGGGGATGATGACCCCGCCCTCACGCCCCACCGCGCACACCAGAATATCGCTCTTGAGCCGGGTAGGGATCTCGCGGATGGCCACGCCATCCAGTGCATCGGGCAGCGCAAACTTGATCAGCCGCACACGGCCGTCCGCAAAGGTATCGATCTTGCTGGCACCGGGGAAACGCAGCAGATGAGAGATCTCCTTTGCCGCTGCCATTTCCGGGTTGATGATGGCGGAAATGCCGATCTGCTTTTGATAAAGTCCAGCTCGTGGCTGTAGGATGGGTTGCGCACGCGGGCAATGCCGTGGCAGTGGCCCGCCTTTTTGGCAAACATGCAGCAAAGCAGGTTCAGTTCGTCCGAGCCGGTGACCGCAATGAACACGTCCGCATCCTCAATGCCCGCCTCAGACAGGGTGGTGATGGACGAGCCATTGCCTACAATGCCCAGCACGTCGTAGCTTTCGGTCAGGTGCTCCACGCGCGCTTTGTTGGTGTCCACAGTCACGTTGTGGCCTTCCTCGCTGAGCTGGCGCGCCAGAGCCGTGCCGACCTTGCCGCCGCCCACCAGAATGATCTTCATAACAAGTCCTTTTCTCCTTTGGCAGCCCTTTTTCCGGGGCATACAAATACAGTGTAGTATACCATATCCCGATGCAAAAAGTTCCACTGTTTGCCCCACAAATACATCGAATTGCTTAAAAGCGACGGTTCTTTTGTGCAAGATTACCTGTTTTCAGCGTGAAAGCGCAAAAAGGGGCTGCCGCACAGCTTTGTGCAGCAGCCTCCTTGGGTCAAAATGATTCAGAATGCCCTCCGCGTGCGCTTTGGGCGTCATCAGTGAAAAAAAATTGTTATCGTTATAAGCCTGCGGGATCCGACCCGCGGAAAACAGGGTTCTGCTGTCAGGTCTCAGTACCGCTCTACGCCGTCCTTGGTGACAAGGGCGTATACCAGCGGGGCTTCCTCCGGCTTTTCCGCGCCGTACACAAGGCCGCTGCGGTACTCAGCGGCGGCGGCCTCAAACTTGTCCGCTGCACCGTAGAAGGTAGCCAGGCTCTCGCCCTTGTTTACGTAGTCGCCGCGCTTTTTATGCAGGGTGATGCCGGCGGCAAAGTCCAGCGGGTCGCCCTTTTTCTGTCGGCCCGCACCCAGCAGCACACTGGCCGAGCCGATCTTTTCGGCATCATTGGCCACGATGTACCCATCCTGCTCGGCCAGCAGCTCATAGCGGGCAGCAGGCTGCTCAAACAGGCTGTAGTCATCCAGCACGCGGGTATCACCGCCCTGGGCGGCAAACATCTCCTTGCACTTGGCAAAGGCAGAGCCGTCCGCGATCACCGCCTGTGCCATGGCGCGGCATTCGGCGGGGGTGCCCTTCCCTGCCAGCACCAGCATATTGGCCAGCTGCAATTGCAGGCGTCCATGCCTCGGTCAGGTGTTGCCCAGGCTGTTGCCGATGGTGCCCACGGGGTGTCCAGCAGGATGGCGTCCGATGGAGCCGGGTTTGCCAGCTTTTTGGACATGATGCTGGACGCAATGGCGTCCGAGCGGGGATGCAGCTGACGGATGGGCAACGGTGGCGGTCGTCCCGCAGGGCGTACATCTTTTTGTCCGCCACAGCGATGCCCTCGCTCTGGCCGATGACCGACAGACCGATCTGGTTCACCTGTGCAAAAAGCTCCTCCTGCGAGAGGGGGTGTTTGTGCCGGGCACGCTCTCCAGCTTGTCGATGGTGCCGCCGGTGTGTCCCAGTCCGCGCCCGGACATTTTGGCGATCTTCAGCCCGCAGGCCGCCACGATGGGTGCAATGACCAGCGTGGTCTTATCGCCCACACCGCCGGTAGAGTGCTTGTCCCACTTTGATGCCCGGAATGGGCGAAAGCGGGGCGGCTTCAGGCTCAGGTCGTGGCGGTTGGTGGTGCGGTAGAAGGTATCCGCGCTGTTGCCCAAGGAAGGGGCGGGCGATCACACGACCTACGCCGTACTTGCCCTTGAGCATTTCCCGGGCGATCTCGCAGTAGCGGTACAGTTCCTGCACCGGCACAAGCTCCTCGTTGGCGGCCACCTGAAAAACGCTGTCGGCGCTGGTATAGACGATGAGGGCGTTTTCCTTCATGGCCTGCTCGCCGTAATCCTTCAGCACCTGCGTGCCGGAGTAAGGCTTGTTGCACAGCACCTTGTGGCCGGTCTTTTCCTCAAACTCGTGGATCAGCTCATCCGGGAAGCCTTCGGGAAGGTGGGCAGCGGCTTCGGGCTGACCACACCGGCGATTTCCCAGTGGCCGATGGTGGTATCCTTGCCCATGCTCTGCTCCTGCAGGCGGGCAAAGGCAACCTCGCCGGGGCATCCGTCTTTTCCCCTGCGGTCACGCCGTCAATGTTGAACAGGCCCAGCTTGCGCAGGTTGGGGCAATTGAAATTGGGGTGGTTCGCAATGGCACCCAGGGTGTTGGTGCCTGCATCGCCAAAGGCAGCGGCGTCCGGCTCTGCGCCGATGCCAAAGCTGTCCAGCACGATCAGAAAACGCGTTTTTTCCATAATGGTCACTCCATTCTCCGGGCGTTCCCCGGAACAGTACTACTTTATTACCCCTATTATAAGCAAAAACACTGCTGGACACCAAGGGCCCCTGAGATCCGCCTGAAGGACTTCAAGAACGGCGTTGAGAATCTGGTTGCAGGCCAGACCTTTACCCTGACCACCCGCGATGTGGAGGGCACCAACGAGATCTGCTCCATCACCTATAAGGATCTGCCCATGGACTGATCAAACTGCAGATCCAGACCGTGAACGACACCGACATCGTCTGCACCGTGCTGAACAACGGCAAGATCAAGAACAAGAA